>Ga0224557_1003522_pt1 | contig 12143 bp, 14 predicted proteins | sample 714S31014metaG_FD_180677 | JGI IMG/M metagenome (GOLD analysis project Ga0224557, IMG submission 180677) | Peat soil microbial communities from Stordalen Mire, Sweden - 717 S3 10-14 | ecosystem: Environmental > Terrestrial > Soil > Wetlands > Peat | place: Sweden: Norrbotten County, Stordalen... | reverse complement strand
GCTGAACACAATAAATGCCGTAAGGGCCCTTTCGCGTTCATTCCCGTGTTTTTGCGGTTTTGATAACACTGCCGCGGCAAAAACAGGGCTTAAGTACACTCAGGCGGGCATAACCCTGCTTACGCGTCCGTACGCCGGCCCGGATAACAGCGGGCCGTTTTTTGATGTATTCAGGTTATATTCAATCAGGGGAGTTTATAACCGCTTTTTTCTCATGGATACGGATAATTTCAGGATGATTTCAAATTATTCGGGGGCGGAGTCAAATTACGGGAACTGCCTGCTTGGCGCCGGTTTGACCGGGAGGGCCATAGAAGCTTACACCCGCGCCCTTGAACTTCCATACAACGGCTCAAAAGCAGGCATGATCGGAAATATTTTCAGGGCCTATAAAAGGGCAGGTATTAAAGATACGCGGGGAGTTATGTTGAAACAAGCCAAATAACTGCGTCGGTTTCATCCTCAAAAAATTTTATATCGTCCCTGCCGGAGAAATTTAAGGCGGATTTCATCAGCGGCAGGAGCAACTGCGGAAACCCGCAGTAAGCGGACGCCCTGATATGGGGCCTGTTTTTCTGGAGGTACCGCGAAAAGATATCTTTATCGGTAAGCATCGGCGTTGTATTGTGCATTACCGTAATTAACCGCACGGAATCCAGCGGTTTGCTCCTGAAAAGTATTCCCATAAATTCAAGCAGTTCGTCAAAACGCTCGCCGTTATAATCGTTCAGGTCAACCCTGATGATTTCAACGCCGTTTACGGAAAGAACCTCTGTGGATATTCCGGGAAATCCTTCAATATTTATTTTCATGTATATAAATTATACATACATTTCTTCCTGTTTCAACGTAAATTTAGGGAATGTCCATTCAGGAGTATATACAAGGCCGCATTTACCATAATTGACTAATACCTGTGTTTGTGTTATATTTCTTAAACTTTAACCTGCTGTCACAAATTGACCGGCTGGAGGCTGTCCATGGATTATTTTAATTACAAAAGGAAGGTCCTGTTCGCCGAGGATACGGGTATCGGCGCGCTGGCGGAAAAATATGGAACGCCCCTTTATGTATATTCAAAAAGGACATTTGTCGAGCATTATCACAAGATATGCGCGGCTTTTTCCGATTTGGACACACTGGTATGCTATTCTGTAAAGGCCAATTCCAACGGCGCCATACTCAAAGAAATGCGCGCCCAGGGTTCGGGCTTTGATATTGTTTCCGGCGGCGAGCTTTTCAGGGTGCTGGAAATCGGCGCCGACCCGAAAAAAATAGTCTACGCTGGCGTGGGCAAGACGTCGGAAGAAATCAAGTACGCTTTAAAGTCCAATATACTTATGTTCAACATTGAGTCTGTCGAGGAACTTAAGGCCATAAACAGGATAGCCGGGGCGGCCGGGAAAAAGGCCGATGTGGCCCTGCGCATAAATCCCGACGTCGACGCGCTGACCCATCATTATGTCAACACCGGAAAAAAAGAATCCAAGTTCGGCATAGATATAAATTTTGCCCTGGGGATATACAAAAGCGCGAAAAAAATGAAAAATATAAACATAAAAGGGGTCGACATGCATATCGGCTCCCAGATAACCACGCCAATCCCTTATTTGAATGCGGTGGGGAAAATCGCGCAGTTCGTATCGGGGTTGAACAGGGAAGGCATAAAAATAGAATATCTTAATATAGGCGGGGGGCTCGGAATAATTTACAACGAGGAAAAGCCCGCAACAGCGGAAGTATTCGCGAAGGCCGTGAAACCTTATATCGCCGGTTTCGGCCTGAAAATAATCCTTGAGCCCGGCAGGTTCATAATAGGCAACGCGGGAATACTCGTGACAAAGGTAATATACAATAAAAAAGGCAGGTCAAAGAATTTTGTCATTGTTGACGCTGGAATGAACGACCTTATAAGGCCGGCGTTATACGGTTCTTTTCACAAGATCATACCGGAAAATTTTAAAAGCGCGGCCAAACTTTCACCGTGCGATGTGGTCGGCCCGATATGCGAATCCGCCGATTTCCTGGGCAAGGACAGGATGCTGCCGGAGCTTGCTTCAGGGGCCCTGCTGGCTGTAAGAAGCGCGGGAGCGTACGGCATGTCCATGGCGTCGAATTACAACTCCAGGCCGCGCGCGGCCGAGGTAATGGTGGACGGCTCAAAACACCGGCTCATAAGGGAACGGGAAACATATGAGGACCTTGTGGCAAAGGAAAAGTTTTAAAATAAGGACCCAGGCGGTATTTTATGAAGAACATTAAATTCGCAAAAATGTCCGGAAACGGCAATGATTTTATAGTTATCGACAACAGGAACGGCTCCGTCAAACTTACCGGAGCTGGCATCAGGGCATTATGCACAAACCATTTTTCCATAGGCGCCGACGGGCTCATTCTTGCGGAAAAAGCCACGTCGGGCTATGATTTTTATATGAAATTTTACAACAACGACGGGAAACAGGCGGAAATGTGCGGGAATGGCGGCAGATGTATTTCAAGATTTGCCTACATAAATGGATTCGCAAAGAAAAAAATGCGGTTCCTGGCGAAAGACGGAGCCCACGAAGCGGAAATAATGGATAACGGCAATGTGAAGCTGCGTATGATAGACCCGTTTGATATAAAGCCTTTGATGAAGGTGAAGGCATCCGGCGGCGTCATAACCGGTTTTTTTGTAAACACCGGGGTGCCGCATTTTGTGACGGTTGTAAAAAATATCGATTCGGTGGATGTAAAAAAACTTGGAAAAGAGCTGAGGTTCCACAGGGCGTTTTATCCCGCGGGAACCAACGTGAATTTTGTGGGAAAAACCGCGGGTGGATTTGCCATAAGGACCTATGAGCGCGGTGTGGAGGACGAAACGCTGGCGTGCGGAACCGGCGCGACAGCCGCGGCACTGGCGCTTTATGCGGCCGGCTCGGCAAAATCTCCCGTGTCACTTACGGCAAAGGGCGGAAAACTCAGGATATATTTCAATGAAACAGCGGGCAAAATAACTGATGTTTACCTTGAGGGCAACGCCAGGGTGGCGGCCGAAGGGACGATATGCCCGGAAGCTTATAAATTTTAATTTAAAATATTTTTAAAGGAGGCGCTTTATGTTCAAGGGTTCTTATGTCGCGATTGTAACGCCGTTTAAGGACGGCAAAATAGACGAAAAAGCATACGCTTCGATGATAGAGATGCATGCCGCGGCGGGCACCGACGGAATAGTGCCGGCTGGAACCACGGGTGAATCGCCAACGCTTTCACCCGAAGAAAACGAACAGCTGGTTGATCTGACAGTAAGGCTGGTAAAAGGGAGAATGAAGGTCATAGCCGGTACGGGGTCGAATTCAACGGCCGAAGCCATTGAATATACAATGGCAGCGGAAAAATCCGGGGCGGATGGCGCGCTGGTGGTGAGCCCGTATTACAATAAGCCGACGCAAAAGGGATTATATGAACATTTCAGGGCCGTTGCGGGCGCGGTAAAAATACCTGTAATAGTCTACAATATTCAGTCGAGAACCGGTGTAAATGTGGCCACTTCGACGCTGGCCAGGCTCGCGAAGGACTGCCCTAACATAACCGGTGTAAAGGAAGCATCGGGGGACCTTTCGCAGATGAGCGAAGTCATTGAGCAATGCGGACCGGAATTTTCAGTGCTCTCTGGCGACGACGCCCTGACACTGCCGCTTATGGCCATAGGCGGCCATGGAATAATTTCCGTAGTTGCAAATATAATACCGGCCGACGTAAAGGCAATGATAAACGCTTTTAATGGCGGTGATATAAAGAAAGCGCAGGAACTGCACCACAGGATGTTCAGGCTTGTAAAATCAATGTTTGTCGAGACAAACCCCATACCCGTAAAGGCGGCAATGGCCATGATGGGAATGATAACGCCGGAAATAAGGCTGCCTATGACGCAGCCCGAGAGCGAGAACGCGGCGAAGATTAAAAAAGCGCTTGTTGATTACGGATTGAAAGTAAAATAGCGGAGGTAAACAATGATAAGACTCGGAATATCCGGCGCGGCCGGCAGGATGGGCGGGGCAATAATCGAATCCGCGGCGCGTAGCCCGGAAAAGTACAGGGTTTCGCTTTTGCTTGAGGCCAATGGCTCCGGAAATGTGGGCTCTTCCATACGCGGCCTTAATATCACGGATGACCTGAAAGCCGGATTGGACGACATTGACGTGCTTATAGATTTTACATCGCCTTCAGCAACGCTGGCGCACCTGAAAATTATGGCGGACTCAAAAAAAGCTGTTGTTATTGGCACCACGGGTTTTGACGCAAACGAAATATTCGAGATTGAGCAGGCCGCGAAGAAAATACCGGTCTCTTTTTCCTCGAATTATTCCGTCGGCATAAATGTTTTGTGGAAGCTTTTAAAAGACGCGGTGAAGGCATTAAAGGCCGATTACGACATTGATATAGTCGAGGAGCACCACAGGATGAAAAAGGACGCGCCGTCAGGAACGGCGCTTACCACCGCGGAGATTATTTTAAGGGAAAAGGGGCTTGATCCGGCCTCTAATATGGTATTCGGCAGGGAAGGCAAAAAACTCGAGCGTGACAGGGATGAAATCGGGATATTCGCGGTCCGCGTCGGAGGCATAGTCGGCGAGCATAAGGTAATATTCGGATCGATGGGAGACAAGCTTGAGATATCGCATACGGCCTTTTCAAGGGAACCGCTGGCCATGGGCGCACTGAAAGCGGCGGAATTTATATGGTCAAAACCTCCGAAAATATACACGATGACAGAAATACTCGGGCTGGAATAGTACGGGATGATAAAATTCATCAGGTATTCCATAGAGGATTCGGCTCCGCAGTGGGGCATTGTCAATAATGAGGGAAGCATCACCGACATAGAGGGCGATATATTCACCCAGTACAGGGTTATGCCGGATCTTATTGATTATGAGCGTGTGACGCTGCTGCCGCCGTGCGAACCCACAAAAATAGTGTGCGTCGGCCTTAACTATTCGGACCACGCAAAGGAAATGAACACGGCAAAACCAAAGGAGCCGGTTATATTTTTAAAGCCGCCAAGCGCGGTAATCGGACACATGGACGAGATATTTTATCCGGAAATGTCAAAGCGGGTGGATTACGAGGCGGAACTTGCCATAATAATAAAAAACACGGTAAGAAATATTCCCGAGGACATGGTGGATGTGAATGTCCTGGGTTACACATGTTTTAACGACGTGACAGCCAGGGACCTTCAGACAAAGGACGGGCAGTGGACGAGGGCAAAATCATTTGACACTTTCGCGCCCATGGGGCCCTACATAGCCAGGGATATAAATCCAGACAGGCTGGATATAAAACTTTATCTTAACGGAGAGCTGAAACAGAGTTCAAATACGTCAAAACTGTTTTTTAAGGCGAGAAAACTTGTAAGTTTTATTTCAAAGATAATGACCCTGAACCGCGGTGATGTGATAGCCACCGGTACCCCGGGCGGGATAGGGGCAATGCAGCGGGGCGACAAGGTCGAGGTGGAGATAGGTGAGATTGGAAAACTGATAAACTACGTAAGATAACCCAACGGAGGTAAATAAAAATGGATTACAGCAGGAATTTAAAAGCGCTTCCACCGTATGTTTTCGCGGAGCTTGACAGAAAGAAAAGCGCCGCAAGGGAGCAGGGGCGCGATATTATAGACCTGGGCATAGGCGATCCCGACAGGCCCACGCCAAAAAGGATAATCGACAAGTTTACCGAGGCGGTTAACAAGCCTTCCAACCACCGTTATCCCATAGGCAGGGGGAGCAGGATATTCAAGGAAGCTGTTGTCAAATGGATGGAAAAGAGGTTCAATGTTGGAGTCAGCGATAAAGAGGTGATGTGCCTTATAGGCGCAAAGGACGGCGTAACGCACCTGCCGCTGGCTTTTGTTAACCCCGGTGACATAGTGCTGGTACCGGACCCTGGATACCCGGGGTATACCTCGGGGACAATACTTGCGGGAGGAGTGGCTTTTCCGGTTCCGTTGACCGCCGAGAAGGATTTTCTTCCGGATCTTTCAAAACTGCCGGAGGAACTGCTCAGGCTGACAAAAATACTCTGGCTTAATTATCCCAATAATCCGACATCTGCCACGGCGGACTACCCGTTCTACGAGGAGATAATTTCATACGCGGAAAAATATGATTTTATCGTGGCGCAGGACGCCCCTTATTCAGAGATATATTTCGGAGCTCCGCCTATATCAATGTTTCAGATACAGGGGGCAAAACAGCACTGCATTGAATTTTATTCCATGTCGAAAACCTACAACATGACCGGCTGGAGGATAGGCTTCGCCGTCGGCGGGGAAAAGATAATCAACGGCCTTGCCACGGTAAAGGAAAATATGGACTCCGGGACATTCTCGGCAATCCAGGAGGCTTCGGCATGGACGCTTTTGAACTGCGATACGGAAGCCGCCGGGATAAGGGAATTATACCGCAGGCGCGCCGAAGTATTCTCGGCCGGGCTGAAACTTCTGGGCTATGACGTCCTTAAATCGAACGCCACGCTTTATCTATGGGTAAAGGTGCCGGGAAACTATGATTCCATGAATTTCTGCGCAAAGGTCCTCGAAGAGGCCGATATTGTCCTTACTCCGGGCATAGGATTCGGAAAGTCGGCCAACAAGTATTTCAGGATAGCCCTGACAGTCGAGGAAGAGCAGATACACAAATCCCTTGAAAGGCTCAAAAAGGTAAAGATATAAAAAATATGGAAACAATTTATCTTTCGCTCGGGACCAATATGGGCAATAAGCCCGGCAACCTGAAGACGGCCCTCAGGCTGATTTCCGGGCTGCCGGTTGTAATCGAACAGATATCGTCCATTTACGCCACGGAGCCGGTCGGGCTTAAAACCCAGCCCGATTTTTACAATATATGCGTCCGCGGCTCCACGGCCATGACGCCTTTCGCGCTTCTGGAGGCTGTTAAAAAGATAGAGCTTGAAATGGGGCGCGTAAAACAGGAAAAGTGGGGGCCGAGGATTATTGATATTGACATATTGTTTTATAGTAATATAATTATTAATCATGAGGTTTTAACGATACCTCACCCCGAAATCGCGTCGCGCAGGTTCGTCCTGGAGCCGCTTTTTGAAATAGCGCCTTTATTCGTGCATCCCGGCCGCGGCATCACAATAAAAGAGCTTTTAACAGGCGGAGTTTTTACCGAAAGCGCGGTACGTACAGGAGAGTCAATATGAGGGATTTTCATTATATAGCCGTAGAGGGAGTGCTCGGGGTCGGCAAAACAAGTTTTGCCAAGATGCTTTCCGACGATCTGCAGGCAAAAATAGTCCTGGAACAGGTTGACAACAACCCTTTTCTTGAAAAATTTTACAGGGATATGGGCACATACGCGCTGCAGACACAGCTAACGTTCCTTTTAAACAGGGCCATGCAGCAGGAACCGCTCAGGCAGATGGACCTTTTTACAAACAGGATAGTGGCCGATTACCTTATGGAAAAGGACAGGATTTTTGCCTATATTACCCTGAACGAAAATGAACTGAACCTTTATGAAAAAATATATACCGCCGTTGTAAACGAGAACCGGCTTGTAAAACCTGATCTTGTTGTCTATTTACAGGCATCCATTGACGTCCTGCTTGACCGCATCAAAAAAAGGGGGCGCAGCTTTGAAAAAAGCGTGAACAAGGATTACCTGTATAACCTGTCGCAGGCTTACAACCATTTTTTCTCGAATTACACGGGAGGGCCGCTGGCCATTGTAAATACCGACGATGTGGATTTTGTAAACGACCCCCGCGCTTTTAAAATGATAAAGGATTACATCCTTTCCATAAAAGGCGGCATAAATTACTATACACCGAGAATGGAGAAATAAAATGCTTACCGCGCCTAAAATAAAGGCCATGAAAGGTTCCTCGAAAATAACAATGCTGACCGCATATGAATACCTGACCGCGTCATACCTTGAAAAAGCCGGCGTGGATATCATACTTGTGGGGGATTCCCTGGGTATGGTTTTTCAGGGTGAAAAGGAAACACTGCCGGTTACCGTGGACGAAATAATATATCACGCAAAGGCTGTCAGGCGCGGCGCGCCCGCAACGATGGTTGCCGTTGATATGCCTTTCATGTCGTACCAGGCTTCTGTGGAGCAAGCCATGGGCAACGGCGGAAAGATAATTAAGCAGTCCCGGGCAAACTGTTTAAAACTTGAGGGCGGCGTTGAAATCTGCCCCCAGATAAGAGCTCTCGTAAAGGCCGGAATACCGGTCGTTGGCCACATAGGGCTGCAGCCGCAGTCGGTAAATTTTTACGGCGGTTATCCGGTTCAGGGCGTTTTGGCCGCCGATGCGCAGAGGTTGATTAACGATGCCAGGGAACTTGAAAAGGCCGGTGTATTTGCAATCGTGGTTGAAAAAGTAAAGGCCTCCACGACAAAAAAAATAACCGCGGCCGTGAATGTGCCGGTCATAGGAATCGGGGCCGGGCCGCACTGCGACGGACAGGTGCTGGTAACGCACGATATGCTCGGGGCTTTCGTGGATTTCAAGCCGTCATTTGTGAAACTTTATGAAAAACAGGCGATGCGTTCCATCGGGGCAATAAAACGGTTCTCGGCGGATGTAAAAAGATCCGCTTTCCCTTCAAAAAAATATTATTATTAGAGGCATCCTTAAATGAAAATAATATCAAATATCGATGAAATGCGTTTATATGCGGCCAGGCTTGTGAAAAGGGGCCATTCAATAGGTTTTGTCCCGACCATGGGAGCCCTGCACGCGGGCCATATTTCGCTTGTGGATGCGGCCGCCGCGGCCGATGCAAAAGTAATAGTCTCTGTATTTGTGAACCAGGTGCAGTTTGCGCCGAACGAGGATTTTAACGCTTATCCGCGCCCCATTAAAAAAGATATTAAATTGCTCCGTTCCACAAAAAAAGTCGACTGTCTATTCACGCCGGAAGCGGCGGAAATGTATCCTGAGGGCTACGCGAGTCATGTCGCCCTTGAAAATTCAATGACGGCATGCCTTTGCGGCGTGACAAGGCCGGCACATTTTAAGGGAGTGACAACCGTGATAGCGAAGTTCCTTAATATTGTGAATCCGGACAGGATATACCTTGGCCAGAAAGACGCCCAGCAGGCGATGATAATAATAAAAATGATGAGGGACTTGAATTACCGCACGCAGGCGGTTATCTGCCCCATAGTCAGGGAAAAGGACGGCCTTGCGTTAAGCTCGCGCAACGCCTACCTTACGCCGGAACAGCGCAACTCGGCGCCTGTAATTTTTAAGTCGTTGCAGATGGTGGAAAGTATGGTAGAATTGGGAGAAAGAAACGCTGAAACAATAAAAAAAGAGATCCGCAGGAAGATAAAGGAAGAAAATCTTGAGATAGATTATGTCGAGGCCGTATCCGCGGCCGACCTGAAACCGGCGGAACAGCTTTCCGGAAAAGTGCTCATAGCGGCGGCTGTTTTTGTGGGTAAAACAAGGCTTATTGACAATATTATTATCGACATACCATAATGGAGGAAGCAATGCTTGTAGAGATGCTCAAATCAAAGATACACCGCGCTCGTGTCACCGAAAAAAGGCTCGACTACGAAGGCTCGATAACCATAGATTCCATATTGATGGAAGGGGCGGATATAGCGGAGAATGAAAAGGTCCACGTGCTGAACCTGAACAACGGGGCGCGTTTTGAAACCTATGTCATCAAAGGCAGAAAGAACTCTGGACAGATATGCTTAAACGGCGCGGCGGCAAGGCTCGCTGAAAAAGACGACATTGTTATAATAGTCTCTTACGCGCAGATGGACGCGTCGGAACGCTCCGGTTTTAAACCCAAAATAGTCAAGGTTAATTCGTCCAACAAAATAATCAGGAGTCAGGAGATAAATAATAATGGAAAATAAAAAGAAAAAACTGGGTATGATAGGCTGCGGCGCGATAGGCACCGAGATTGTCCACGCGATAGACAGGGGGGATATAAACGTAACCCTTTATGGCTGTTTTGACATTGACAAAAACAAATTTGACGCGTTGACGGCCGGGCTGAAAAATATCAAACCGCAATTTATGCAGGCGGAAGAACTCATTAAAAACTGCGATATTGCTGTTGAGTGCGCGCATAAGGACGCCGTGAAGAACATATTCCAGCTTGCCGTAAAATATGAGAGGGATATCATGTTTTTAAGCGCAGGCGGGGTGCTTGAAAATCTCGACCTTATAGAACAGGCAAAGGCAAAAATGATAAATGTTTATGTGCCTTCGGGAGCTGTTGTCGGCCTTGACGGGCTTGACGCGGCAAAATACCAGGGGCTCCACAAGGTTACGCTTATAACAAGAAAACCGCCCAGGGCGCTTAAGGGGGTAAAATATCTAATTGACAAAGGGATTGATGTGGATGCCATAAAGGCTGAGACGGTTGTATTCGAGGGCAACGCGCTTGACGCTGTAAAGGCGTTTCCGCAGAATATTAATGTTGCGGCAACACTGAGCATGGCCGGGGTCGGGCCCGAACTGACGCATGTCAGGATAGTTGCGGACCCGTTCATAACAAATAACATACACGAAATACTTGTTGAAGGGGAATTTGGCAGGTTCAGGGCCATTACAGAGAATCTCCCGTCGCCGAGCAACCCGAAAACCAGTTTTTTGACCTCGCTTTCCGCGATAGTGATGCTGAAAAAAATAGTCGAACCGATACACATAGGGACATAAAAGGGCTGTTATTTCCCCACATTATTCCATATTCTTATTAACTTCTATTTTGCTTTTATTTGGTATATAATAATTGGTACTTTAATTATGCTCCGGAGGCAAAATTGGAAACTGTTATCGAGGTTAAAAAAGCCACAAAAATATACAGGCCCCTGGATTTCTGGAAGAATGACAGGACCACGGGGATTGAGAACGTGGACCTCGCCGTTTACAGGGGGGAGGTTTTCGGACTGCTGGGGTTGAACGGCGCCGGAAAAACCACTCTTATGAAAGTGCTTCTCGGGCTTTTAAAACCCACATCGGGAGAGGTTGCAATTCTGGGCGGAACCACGAACGATATTGCCGTCAGGTCCAGGATTGGGTATCTTCCGGAACTGCCGTATTTCCCAAAATATTTAAAGGTAAAAGAGGTTCTTGAATACTTTGCCGATATATTCGGGATTCCCCGCGGCGCGCAGCGCAAAAAAATCGGCGATATACTGGAAACCGTAAAACTCTCTGATAAGGCCGATTCCAGGGTGGGCGGCCTTTCAAAAGGCATGCAGGGAAGGCTGGGGCTCGCGCAGGCCATATTGAACGAACCCGACCTGCTGTTTTTGGATGAACCGATGTCCGGACTGGACCCGCTGGGCTATAAGGAAACAAGGGATATCATTATCGATATCCACAAACAGGGAAAGACAATATTTTTCAATTCACATATACTCGGCGAAGTTGAAAAGGTCTGCGACAGGGTGTCCGTGATGCACCGCTCGCACTTAATAGACATTCAGCCGCTTTCCGCCATAATGGAAAAGTACGGTTCGCTTGAGAAATATTTTGTCGGAACCGTAACCGAAGGCGCGAAAATATGAGCAGGATATTCGCGGTATCAAAGTACATATTCAGGCAGAGTTTCAGGAACAGGATAATGAACGTCCTTATAATATTCGCCGTTTTTGCCGCGCTCTTTTCGCTTGCCGTATCCGAACTCGCCCAGGAGGCCGAGGTGAAAATGGTGGTGGATTTCAGCCTTTTTGCCATAGAACTTTTCGCCTTCCTGACGGTTGTATTATCCATGACCATCCAGATATTTGAGGAGACCGAATTAAAAACACTGATGCTGGTCATGGTAAAGCCGATCAAACGCAGTGAATATATGCTGGGTAAATATGCCGGCGTGATATTGACGGTGCTCATGAACGCGGCGATAATGACGGCCGTGATGATGATAATCATCAGGCTGAAAGGGGGCGACCCGTGGGATATAAAAATACTGGCCGCTGTTTCATTCTCGTATCTGGGCATATGCGTGCTGGCCGCGGTCGCGCTGCTGCTTTCAACGGTATCGACGACCGTGCCGAGCTGGGTGATATATATCACGCTTGTCTACGCGCTCGGGCACCTCACGGTGCACCTGAAAAACCTTGTGGACTCTTCCGCCGGCGAAGCAG
>Ga0224557_1003519_pt1 | contig 12149 bp, 9 predicted proteins | sample 714S31014metaG_FD_180677 | JGI IMG/M metagenome (GOLD analysis project Ga0224557, IMG submission 180677) | Peat soil microbial communities from Stordalen Mire, Sweden - 717 S3 10-14 | ecosystem: Environmental > Terrestrial > Soil > Wetlands > Peat | place: Sweden: Norrbotten County, Stordalen... | reverse complement strand
CGCGATCTCGGGACTATCTCGCACCTTAACCCGATACAAAGTGATAGTTGAGAAGAGCACGGTTCCTGTTCGCACCAGCACGCGAATTCGCAGGCTTCTGGAGCGTCACCGCGTCGATCCGGCATGCTTCGATATCGCTTCGAATCCGGAGTTTTTGCGAGAAGGGTCGGCGGTCATAGATTTCCTGCATCCCGATCGAATCATCGTCGGGGCCGAAAGCCAGCGCGCAGCGGAGGTTCTTGCGCGCGTATATGAACCACTGACGTCGGGGCGGTACTATGAGCAACCAGGCGCCCTCCGCGGCCCCCGGTCTGCTGCCTGCGCTCCGCCGCTTTTACAGACCTCTCCTGAATCGGCTGAGATTATCAAGCACGCATCCAATTCGTTTCTGGCGCTGAAGATTTCGTTTATCAACGCGGTTTCGACCCTTGCCGAGGCCGTGGGCGCAGACATCGAGGAGATCTCTAAAGGCATGGGCATGGATAGCCGCATTGGCCCCCGCTTCCTGCGAGCAGGCCTAGGATACGGCGGTTCCTGTTTTCCCAAGGATGTGGCGGCGTTTCAAGCGGATTCAGCACAGAGCGGAGTCGGATTTCGCTTGCTGGATGACATTTGCAACATCAATGACTACCAGAAAAAGGTCTTTGTCGATAAGGTAGCGGGAGCATTGTGGACGTTGCGCGGCAAGCGCGTGGCCGTTCTGGGGTTGGCCTACAAGGGAGGCACGGACGACATTCGGAAGTCACCTTCGATTGAGGTTGTTCAGCGTCTCTTATCTGAGGGAGCCGTCATCGTGGCTTATGATCCGGCAGCGATGGAAAAGACCCAAACCGTGCTGCCAGTGTCCGACAACCTCTCCTATGCGCATAACCTCTATGATGCCGCATCCGGCGCCGATGCGGCATTGATTCTCACCGACTGGGAGGAATTCAAATCAATCGATCTCGATCGGCTGGCGCAGGTACTTAGATATCCGATTGTCATCGATGGGCGCAATCTTTACAGCGCGGCCACCATGGTTGAACATGGCTTCACCTATATCAGCATGGGCAGGCCCGATGCCAGCCCACAGCACCTCAGGAAATCCAGTCTGGCGGCCGAACCATCCCCAGAAGCATCCCTTAGCGAGGTGCTTTGATCGGATTATCGGGCGCGCCCGATACAGTCTCGGCGCACAATCGGCAGTTTCGCATCTCGGCACACTTGGAAACTATGTGATGAGCACTTCAAATGAAGCACTGCTTCTCTCAGGCCCGCAATCTGAGGTTGGCAAACAGGAAGAATTCAGCATGATTGCACTGATTACTCTGTTTTGGAGCCGGCGGCGCTTCTTTTTCTGGTCGATGATGGCGGGCTTGATTCTCTCAGTCGTGTACGCATACGTGACGCCTTCGCGCTACGAGTCCACGGTCTCGCTGATGCCGCCCGATCCATTTGTCTTTTCCGGCAGCGACATGCTTGGGCTGGGGGCAGGCGCGGGTATCCCAAATGGACAGGGCGCCTCGGCTATGGCGGGCCGTCTTCTGGGCGAAACTTCAACGGGGGATTTGTTTCTTGCAATCCTGCAAAGCCGCACGGTGCAGGACGACATCATTAATCGATTGGATCTAATGCACATCTATCATGCAAAGACCTATGATGCGGCACGTAAAATCCTGACACGGAATACGAATGCAAAGGAAGAAGCGAAGTCAAAGGTCATCAGCATCACCGTAACGGACACGGATCCGCGGCGGGCGCAAGCAATCGCGAATACTTATATCGACGAATTAGATCATCTGGCAAGCCGCTTAACCACTTCTAGAGCGCACAGAGAGCGAGTGTTCCTGGAGACTCGGCTGCAGACGTTAAAGGTCGAACTGGATTCCGCATCGCAGGAACTCGGGCAGTTTTCCAGCCGGAGTGGCACTCTGGACATAGAGAATCAAGGGAAAGCAATGATCGAAGCGGCCGCCCGTATCCAGGGCGAATTGATCGCAGCCAAAAGCGATCTGAGCGCCTTGCAATCCGCTTATGCACCAGATAATGAGCGTGTCCGCGCGGCCCAGGCAAAAGTCGACGAACTAGCAAATCAACTTCGCAAGATGGGCGGAGTCGGCCAGCAGGACACTGCCAGCGCTCAGTCAATGGCCAGCCAGGTGTATCCTTCCCTGCGCGAGTTGCCGCTGATGGGCTCGAAGTATCTCGACCTCTCGCGGAACGTGAAGGTTCTGGAAACAGTCTACGAAATTCTGACCAGAGATTATGAGCTGGCAAGGGTCGAGGAGGCAAAAGAGATTCCATCGGTAAAAGTGCTTGACGCTCCGGATCTGGCTGAGAGTCGATCCTTTCCGCGGCGAAGACTTATCGTCGCTATCTGGCTCTTGACCTTCTTTGCTTTCTCAGCGCTCTGGGTTTATGTCGAAGCTTCATGGAAGGCGACGAACAACGACGATCCCAGAAAAAAGCTGATTTCCGAGATGGCCATGTCCTTGAGACACGTCTTCTGGAGGAGGAAGCAATTCGCTACAACAGCATATTGAAGGCGATGGGTTCATATTACCGCGCTGAGAAATTCTGCCCCCAGAACCTCAGTAGTCCTACTTAAAGGTATCTTGAATGAAAATAAAGCTCTTATTCCTTGTCACCGAAGACTGGTACTTCTGGTCTCATCGCCTGCCGGTCGCTCGCGCAGCCCGGGATGCGGGAATGGAAGTGTATGTCATGGCCAGGGTCAATCAGCACGCAGACGCGATTCGGGAGGAAGGGTTCAGGCTGATCCCGTGGAAAGGTATTGCTCCCGGCAGCGCCAATCCATTCCGCGAACTCAGGGCGCTTGCAGAGGTAGTCAAACAGTATCGCAGCATACGGCCGGATTTGGTGCACCATGTGCATAACAAGCCCATCCTTTACGGTGGTCTTGCCGCCAGATGGTGCCGGATTCCGGCCCTCAATACGGTTGCCGGCCTGGGCCACGTCTTTGCAGACAAGTCTTTACGGATGCGAGCGCTGAAGAGAGTTCTATTGGTGCTATTCCGCTTTGCCCTGAAGGGCAGTGATCGATCCCTTGTCGCGTTTCAGAACTCTGATGATTTAGAGTATTTTCTGGATAAGCAGATCATTCTGCCGAACCAGTCCCTCCTGATTCGTGGTTCCGGCGTCGATTTGGACATGTTTTCAGCCACACCAATCCCTTCAAGTACTCCAATAGTGATGTTGGCTGCGCGGTTGCTCTGGAAGAAAGGCGTGCGCGAATTCGTGTCGGCTGCGGAAGCCATCAAGAGGCAAAAAATCGACGCGCGCTTTGTACTCGTCGGAGATCCGGATCCGAACAATCCGACTTCTGTGCCTCAATCCCTGTTGGTGCAATGGCACAATGACGGCGTAATCGAATGGTGGGGACGAAAGACGGAGATGGCAAAAGTCTTGTCGCAAGCGACCATCATCTGCCTTCCTTCCACGTATCGCGAAGGCGTTCCCAAGGTGCTGATTGAGGCAGCCTCATGCTGCCGCCCCATCGTGACGACCGACATCGCTGGTTGCCGGGATATTGTTCAGGATGGTGAGAATGGCATCCTTGTCCCCCCGGGCGATTCTGAGGCGCTGGCCAAGGCGCTCTGCGAGTTATTGGGCGATCGCCGTCTGCAGGAACGAATGGGCAAACGCGGGCGGCAAATTGTTGCTGATCAGTTTTCAGAGGAGTATGTCATCTCGGAGACATTGGCAGCTTACCGGCAACTGGTTCCGCGCTGCCCGGCACTGATTTCAAACGCACTCTCCCAGGTCACCTAAAAACCGGTGACAAGCATGACGAAAGCCGCATACGGACTGCTCTATAGCCGGAACGCCGGATAAAGCCCTTTTACGTTAAAAGGGAGAATTTATGACCGATCTAAGGAGATCCCGGCTTTGATGACCATCAATCACAATCACGAATTCCTGCTGGACTACGCTCTTTCCCACTTTCAGCACGGTCGCATCCTTGACTATGGCTGCGGCGGTGGTGCAATCGTCTCGGCAGGACTCAAGCGGGGACTCGACATCTGGGGCTGCGACATTTTCTACGAAGGCGGAATCGGCACCGAAGAGATTGGCGATAAGAGTCTCCTTAATAGCCACATTCTCCCTTTCACTGAAAACGGACCGTTGCCCTTTCCCGATGCTCACTTCGATCTGATCGTCTGCAATATGGTGTTCGAACATGTCCGCGATCTGGATAGAACGCTCAAGGAAATCGCACGTGTGCTAAAACCCGGCGGGACGATGGTTTCCCTGTTTCCCACAATCGACGTCATACGCGAGGGGCATTGCGGAATGCCCTTGGCCCACCGCTTCGCACCGGATTCAAAAGTCGGTTACATCTATATGCGAACGCTGCGGGCACTTGGGATGGGATATCATACGGAGAAAAAAGACGCTTCTCAATGGACACGAGACTTCATCAAGTGGCTTGACACATATTGCTTCTACCGTACCGTGAAAGAGGCGAGCCGGACATTCTCTCAGGCAGGATTTACCTGGAGTCATGCCGAAGAATCCTATATCCGGTTCCGTCTGAATCGTTCCGGGCTCCGCCATCTTTTGCCCCTCGTCTCGCTTTCACCCAGCTTCGCCATTTGGCTTTTTCGTAAGTTCGGCTGCTGTGTGATCGCTTCAGTTAGAACCTGAGATATTTCCTCGGCGAATCAAACTTTGATAGAAGTGCCAGCAGTTCGACCTCTTTTCGGCCGCAGTCCGCATTGGCTATAACCACATCGCCCGCCTACGCAACACCTCGCGATCTCCTGGTCATTGAACGCCCAGCCCAATGCGCTGTCGGACTGTCGCGCTAAGGCAGAGTGGACAAAGTTCATGGAAGGGGCCACTCCACTTGCCTCGCCTCATTCTCGTGTTTACGACGCGGTATTGGTCAATATTTTCCAAGCAACGAAGTCTTCACACTGCTTTTTGATACTTCAGATTTAAGCGAGATCATCCATGTGCGGCATAACAGGTTTTTGGTCAACTCCCGCAACCGAGGCAGAGCTTTTGGAGATGCTCGCCCCCATGACAAGCGCGCTTCAGAATCGCGGTCCTGATGATTGCGGGCTCTGGTGCGAACCAGCGGTAGGAATCGGACTTGGGCACAGGCGGCTTTCCATCATCGACTTGTCTCCGCAAGGTCACCAGCCGATGTTCTCCGGCTCTGGGCGCTACGTGATTATCTTTAATGGAGAGATATACAACTTCGAGCAGCTTCGCAAGGAGCTTGATTCGCAAGTATGGCGAGGGCATTCGGACACCGAGGTGATCCTTGCTGCGGTTGAGGCCTGGGGGCTGGAGAATGCGGTAAAGCGGTTCGTGGGGATCTTCGCGTTTGCCCTTTGGGATCGCGCCGAACGCACCCTCCATCTGGTCCGTGACCATCTCGGCGTCAAGCCGCTCTACTATGGCTGGAACAATCAGTGCCTTCTCTTCGCCTCGGAAATCAAATCGCTGCGTTGTCACCCGCGGTTTTACGGGGAACTGAACCGCGGCGCCATCGCCGCCTATCTTCGCTACTGCTATATTCCCGCGCCCCACAGCATCTACTGTGACATCTACAAACTTGAGCCAGGTACGATTGCGACGTTCCGGGATGCATCCGGCGCGTTCCGCGTCACTCGATATTGGTCGGCAAGCGAGGTGGCGCTGACAGGAACGCGGCAGCCTTTCAACGGGAGCGCAGCCGAGTCGATCGAACAGTTAAATGCTCTTCTCACTGAAGCGGTCGGCCTGCAAATGGTCTCCGATGTTCCTTTGGGCGCCTTCCTGTCAGGCGGCATCGACTCTTCGCTGGTCGTTTCGCTTATGCAGGCGCAGAGTACTCGCCCGGTTCGATCCTTCTCCATTGGCTTCACCGAGCCTAAATATAACGAGGCGCCCTACGCCGCGGAGGTCGCACGGCATCTTGGAACCGACCATACCGAGCTCTATGTAACTGAGGAGCACGCGCAGCAATACGTCCCAACCATAGCGTCACTCTATGATGAGCCTTTTGCCGATTCGTCGCAGCTTCCCACGTTTCTGGTCTCACAATTGGCGCGTGAGCATGTTACCGTAAGCCTTTCCGGCGATGGTGGAGATGAGCTCTTTGCAGGCTATACTCGCTATCCTTGGTTGGATCGAACATGGCGCTGGATGCGGCTCCTCGGAAGCCCTCTCCGCCGTATTCTCGGCACTTCGATTTCCAAAATTTCGCCCGCCACCATCGATGCCCTTCTGCGGCCCATCGAGGGAGTGTTGCCTGCCGGTACCAAACAATCGACTTTCGGCAATAAGCTGCATCGGCTTTGTCTTCTAATGGACAGCGCTGATCTGCCCAACTTTTACAGGAACGGCATATCGTACATCCAGGATCCGGAAAAGCTACTGATGAGCGGACGCGAGGCGGAAACCTGCTTCCACTCAAATCGCGACTGGAGGGCTCTTCCCGATTACATTTCCCAGATGCAATGCTTGGACAGTTTGACTTATTTGCCGGACGACATTCTTGTCAAGGTGGATCGGGCGAGCATGGCGGTAGGTTTAGAGGCCCGGGTGCCGCTTCTCGACCATCGCGTCTTCGAATTCGCATGGCGGCTTCCTTTGTCTCTGAAGATGCATCAGGGCCAGGGGAAATGGGTACTTCGCCGCCTGCTCGACAGATATGTTCCTCCCGCTCTCGTTAACCGGCCTAAGATGGGATTCGGTGTGCCCGTTGGCCAGTGGCTGAGGGGTCCTCTCCGCGACTGGGCGGAGAGCCTGATTGATCCCGCGCGACTGCAATCCGGCGGCTTGCTGAAAACGGAAGAGGTTAGCCGTATGTGGTCGCAGCACTGTTCAGGCACTCACGATTTGTCACAACAAATGTGGAGCATTCTGATGCTGCAATCATGGCTTGATTCCTCGCCGGAAGTTCCTCATTCAAACCCAGTCCATTCCAATGCTTATCTCGTCTCTGCTCCCCGATTCCCAGCATGATGACCGAAATGGGCCGGCCTATTCCGGTCTATTTCCCTTCTTCTGGTTTGTTCTCGCCTGACAATCACGCTGAAAGAACACCTCAAAGGAAGTAAAACAAGACTACGATACGTGCAATTTGGCGGGGCCATTCTCTACCGGGCTGGAATGGGAATTATTCAACACTCTTGACCGGTAACAATGGTAGCAATTGTAATCCCCGCGATATTCTTAGCCGCCATGTATTTTGCTCCTTTCAGGTGTGTTCTATCCCAGAAATTAATAACAGCCATAAAAGGAAAGCCCGGAAGAAATGTCCAAATCGCGCCCAACAGCCTCCGAGTTCGCGCTCGCGGAATACGAGCCACAACTAGAGAGCGGATTCTTTCAACGCATTATCCTCGCCAACGGATGCTGCAAGACAACAGTTACTCATAGACTAGATGACCTAAACGCGTTTGTGTTGCCCTATTTGAAACAGCTAGCGCATAGACCCTTGAATGTTATGGACGTCGCGGTATCTTCTGGGATCAGTACGCAGGAGTGGTACGACCAACTCTCGGCTGAGGGGATCGAAGCGAAAGTTGTGGGTATCGACTCCACCATAAACGTGTGGCATATTCCTGGAAGAATCATAGACGTTCTCCTCGACAGGGACATGAATGTGATCGCTTTGGGGCTTCTCGGGGTCGGGGTGGGCTATGAGAGACTAAGGACTATGCGTGCTTGGGGCTTGAATTGTATTATCAGTGTTTTTTTGAAATTCGGTGTCACAATGCATCCGCTAAAGCTCCTGAGCAAGGCCGTCACAAGTGTTTCGGTGTTTGAGGGAGACATTGAGAAGGACATGGATTCGGGCGCAGAGCAATTCGACGTCATTCGTGCCGCAAACATTTTGAACCTCGGCTATTTCTCTGAGAGTAGACTGCGAAACATGATTAATACACTGTCACGACGGCTGCGGGCTGGCGGCCTGCTTGTAGTGTGCCGAACACTTCATGATGGGACTAACCATGCATCTCTATTTCGCCTAGGTGTGGATGGTTTTACGAAGCTCGACCGCTTGGGAAATGCTTCAGAAATCGACCACATCATATCCTCGACCGACGCCGCTGGATCGCCACAGCTATGAGCCAGAAGTCACAATGACAGAATCCCTGCATCCCGACAATCTGCTTAGAAGAATTGGGTACTTCGCGCTATGGGCATATTTCTTTACAGTGCCCTTTGAATACAGCATTGTTCTCCGGGAACCCCTGGAGTCATATGCGCGCGTAACAGGGGTGCTGGCGCTTCTGGCCGGGATCGCCACTGTAATAATTACGGGCCGGGCTCGCCGCTGGGTGGCCTTTCATTGGCTGGTTTTGCTTTATCTCTTGCTTGTTTCAATTAGCCTGCTTTGGGACCGGGCTCCGAGCGAAGAAGCCGAACATGCACTGCGGGAATACCTCCAGGTAATACCGGTGATTGTGCTTTCATGGGAGTTTACCCGCACAGTTAGGGAGCGGACGCAACTTATCTTCGGGTATCTAATGGGCGGCATCCTATCGGCGCTGCTGGTGATGCGTGAGGCCTTTATTCTCCACAAGGCGCTATACGCAGCCTTTCGCTTCACCATCGCTGGCTGGAACCCCAATGACCTGGCGATCGTCTTCGCTGTCGGCTTGCCTCTTGCCCTCTACCTGGCACTTGATCAATCCCTTCACGCTTCGCGTGTTCAGGTGTGGACAGCTTGGCTCTATCTCCCACTCGCTTCAACCGCGATATTACTGACAGGATCGCGATCGGGTTTGGTCGATGGCGTGGTCGCGCTGGGAGCGATTCCATTCCTGCTTTTAGGATCCTCGCGCACCAGAATCTACGCCCTACTCGCAATCTTCGCTTCCCTTCTCTGCGTCGGGCTGACTCTGATACCGGCGGGCACGTGGCATATTCTGTCCACCGTAGGCGTTCAGATGCAGAGTGGCGATCTTGACAAGCGCGTGAAGGTTTGGCGGTTCGGGTGGCAGGCTTTTCTGGAAAGCCCGCTCTTCGGCTCAGGCGTAGGGAGTTTTCGCTGGGCATCAGGAACCCTCTACAACGCGCACAATACATATCTTGAAGTCTCCGTGGAACAAGGTGTCGCGGGACTTTTCCTGATCCTCGGGCTAATTGTTATCTCATTTGCGCGATTGAAGCGGGCAACAGGACCTGGGCGCGTAGCAGGAATCTTCCTTCTCCTGACCTGGGTTGTAGCAGCTACCGTTGACCACACCGCAGAGCTGCGATTCACATGGGTCGTGTTCTCTCTGGCTTTCCTCTTTGCTTGCGATCACACTTCGCACGACGTGGAGCTTCAGTTGCAGCCTACGGACCAATGAATGTGGATTCCCTGCAGATGAAGGAGCATTCCCAAAACGGTGCGTCCTTCAATCCTATTCATCGCCCGATTGGTAGACGCCGCTGGAACCAAATGAGCCCCTGTTCTCTGCAATGGTCTCGAAAATAGCCTGTGGTAAACTACCCATGAATATGACAAACCTGACCGCACGCGAGACTCATTTCGACTTCGGCAAAAACTGGGCGCAATTCGCCACCGGTCTCACAGACGAATCGGTCGCGCAAGCGGTTGAAGGCCTTCGCAAGTTATGCCCGGATCTTGTCGGTCGCAGCTTTCTCGATATCGGATCGGGGTCCGGCCTCTCCGCCGTGGCGGCATTGAAGCTCGGAGCCTCGAGGGTGGTCGCTCTTGACATCGACCAGGACTCGGTTTCGACCGGCCGCGCAGTGCTCTCGCGCTTTTCTCCTAACGGCCCGTGGGAGGTGGCGCAGCGGTCTGTATTCGATCTGAATCCGAGTGACGGGCAGTTTGACGTGGTTCATTCATGGGGCGTTTTTCACCACACTGGCGCGATGTGAAAGGCGATCGAAAAGGCCGCCGCGATGGTCGCGCCCACCGGAGAGCTGGTTCTTGCCATCTACGCAAAGACGCCAATGTGCCCGTTTTAGAAGGTTGAAAAGGCGGTTTACCGAAAAAGCCCCGCGCTATTCCAGAAGGCTGCTCGCACCCTCTACGTCGGATTATTTTCGGCGCACATGATGGCAAAGGGGATAAATCCCACCCGATACAGGAGCGACCGCCGCAAGGCACGCGGAATGGATTTTTCGACCGATGCCCACGATTGGCTGGGCGGATATCCTTACGAATCGGCTTCGCCGCAGGAAATTCGAATTCATCTGCAAAAGCTGGGCTTTAGCATAGCTTCGGAAATACTACTTCCCCGTCGCACCATTGGCCTCTTTGGCTCGGGATGCGATCAATATGTAGCTCGCCGAGTAAGCGCGGAATAGCTGTGCTGCACGCACGCAGATGGGCTGAACTACATTGAGTTAGAAAGCCATCCTGTAACAGAACCCCTTGAGTCATCGTCCAATGCAGCTTAAAGAAACTTTGCTTGTTTCATGGCGGAGGCTCAGTACAGGGGGCGTCAACGCGAGTATCTTTCGAGCTGTCATGTTAGTAGGCGGCTTCTCCGTCTTGGTGAAAGTGGCGGCCACGATAAAGGAGCTCCTGGTTGCCAATAGCTTCGGCCGATCTGACGCCGTTGACGCCTTTCTCATTGCGTTCTTAATCCCCCAGACAATAATTAACCTGAGTACAACTTCTTTCAGCGCCAGCTTGGTCCCTGTCTTCGCCAGGGTTAGGGCCGAGCGTGGTCAACTCTCCGCTCAGTCCTTATTGATGAGAACCCTCGTGGCGAGCGAGGCCGCCCTCGTCGGATTGTCGGCATTGCTGGGATTTTGTGCTCCGTGGATCATGCGTGCTCTGGGATCGAATTTCTCTCCGGCCAAGCGCGACTTGACCTGCTATCTCTGTTACTGGCTACTTCCATATGTAGTCATCAACGGCTTCACCATCATTCTCGGTGCGGTGCTTAATGTATATCGGCGTTTTCTCGTCACTTCAATTACACCGCTGCTCACTCCACTCCTGACCCTGCTTACCGTGGCTCTGTATGCGAACCGTTGGGGCATATGGACCCTGGTAATCGGGACATTGATTGGAGCAATCACCGAAGCCCTGGTCACGCTTCTCGCGTTTCTGGTATGCGGATTGCGCCTCACATGGGGTGGCGACGATCTGGGTCACGAAGTAAAATCGGTTTTAAAGCAGTATCTGCCATTATTGGGCGCAGGCGTGTTAACGGGTGGAATCGGGCTGGTCGATCAGTCCATCACCGCATCGTTGCCTGCGGGAAGCGTCGCGGCGTTTGCCTATGGGACCAAGGTAGTGGCCGTCATCCTCACAGTGGCGAGTGTATCGCTTGGCACTGTTCTTATTCCCTACTTTTCCGAGATGGCGGCTCAGAATGACTGGCAGGGGTGTAAGAGGACAATTAGTATCTATTCCCGCCTTCTGCTCATCGTGTGCGTGCCTCTCACGATCGGAATGATCACTTTCTCGCATCCTTTAATCCGTTGTTTGTACCAACATGGAGCTTTTACCGCAAATGACACCAGGGTCGTATCGGCGGTCCAAATCGCATATGCGATCTCCATTCCATTCATGAGCTTGGGCTGCATCTATGTCCGCTTCCTCTCTTCCGTGCGCCGCAACGAGATTCTGATGTTGGTCGGAGTGATCAATCTGGTTCTCGATATCGTTTTTGACATTGTTTTCGGAAAGATGTTCGGCGTTGCGGGGATCGCGCTTGCTACGTCGCTCTTTTACGTGGCCTCTTGCGCGTTGCTCATCTATTTCGGCCGCCGAGAGTTGCGACGCCTCAGTCAGGACAGGATGCCCCTCCTATCCCGCGGATAAGCGTATGCGATTGACGTTGGTTATCTCGGGCCTCGGCAGCGGTGGCGCCGAGCGAGTCCTGTGCCGCCTTGCGGATTGTTGGGTACAACGCGGCCATGAGGTCACGTTGCTGACATTATCTTCAGAGCAGCCTTTTTTTCAGCTCGACACACGGGTACGCCACTTAGCCCTCGGGATCGATTCCCCTTCCTGCAGCCGGTTCGAAGCATTGCGCGCGAATGTGGGAAGGCTGCATGTCTTAAGACGGGCAATCGCGGACTCCAGCCCTGACGTGGTCGTGAGCTTCCTGGATGCGACCAATATTCTTACAATCTTCGCGACCCTGGGAATGCGTCTGCCCGTGATTGTGAGTGAACGGACCGATCCATTTCACAACGACCAGCTGCGACGAATCTGGTCGTTGTGAAAT
>Ga0224557_1003518_pt1 | contig 12150 bp, 6 predicted proteins | sample 714S31014metaG_FD_180677 | JGI IMG/M metagenome (GOLD analysis project Ga0224557, IMG submission 180677) | Peat soil microbial communities from Stordalen Mire, Sweden - 717 S3 10-14 | ecosystem: Environmental > Terrestrial > Soil > Wetlands > Peat | place: Sweden: Norrbotten County, Stordalen... | reverse complement strand
TGCTGGAAGGAATTCTCAAGGCGCGACCGAATGCGGTGGTCTCGGTGGACACTTACAAGGCGGCGACGGCGCGGGCGGCTCTGTTGGCGGGCGCGGAGATTATCAACGATGTGAGCGGCTTTGCCTGGGATGCGGAGATGGCCTCGGTCTGCGCGGAATTCAAGGCAGGCGTCATCCTGATGCACACGCGCGGACGGCCCGAAGTGTGGCGCATGCAGCCGCAGCTTGCGCCCGATGAACTACTGGCCACGGTGCGGGCGGGGCTTGCGGCGAGCCTTGCAGCGGCGGCGGCGGCGGGGATTCCGCCCCACGCCGTAGTGCTCGACCCCGGCTACGGTTTTGGCAAGCGCTTCGAGGAGAACTACGTGCTGCTGGCACGGCAGGAGGAGTTGCTTTCGCTGGGCCGGCCGCTGCTGGCCGGGGTTTCGCGCAAGTCCTTCCTGGGCCGGACGCTGGCGCCGCTCCATGCAGGGAGCGACGGGGGCGGAGACGACGCGCCCATCGAGGCGCGCGAGACGGCCAGCGTGGCGGCGCTGGTGGCGGCTATCCTGCATGGCGCGTCCATCGTGCGCGTTCATGCCGTGCGCCCGGCCGTTGAGGCGGCGCGCATCGCCGATGCTGTGCTGGCCGGCGGGCGTGAGCTATGATGGTCTGTTCCGGCTTCGGTTTCCCACCCCTAACCGTAAAAAACTAGAACGCGGCGGGGATGGGGCACCCAGATTTTTTATCAAGAGATTCCTGGAGGTTTTTCATGGCGCAAGGCGCACGCAGCGCAACAGTGAGTCGCGCGGTTTTGATCTCGCGCATCCTGGGATTTTGCGTTTATGTTTGGGCGTTTTTCCTGCCCGCCTGCCGCGAGGTTGCAACCCCCGGCGGTGACGCTCCGGACGTCTTCCTTGGCTCGCGCTGCGCCTGGATGACGCTTGTGAATACATTCAGCCACGAGATCTGGCACTCCAAGTACTTTCTGGCGGTACTCAGCGGCTGGATCAATCCGCTTCTCCTGCTCTACCTGTTTCTTCTGCTCTTTCCCAAGCTTTTCTGGCCGCGCCGCATCCTGGCCGGAGCGATCGTGGCCTTCATCGCCGGAACATGGGTCCTGTTTGCCATAATCCCGCTGGTTCCCCTGATTGGCCACGTCCTGTGGATCGCCGGAATCCTGCTGATTCTCGCCGGGGAAGCGATGAGGCGGCCAGAGAGGATTTGAGCGCGAAACTTTACCGAAGAGGAAAGCAACGATACAATTGGAGAGGAAAGCCGAAGTAGCTCAGTTGGTAGAGCAGCTGATTCGTAATCAGCAGGTCGTCGGTTCGAGTCCGACTTTCGGCTCCATCTAAGTTCAATGTAAACAGTATCTTAGAGGCCATCTGAGAGAAAATCTCAGATGGCCTTTTTGCTACGGTGCATGTTCTGGTGCATGTTCGAGTTTGCACATGCAACGTACAAGACATCCCTGCGTTCCCACTGGAAGAGCCAGCCGCCGCCACAGAGTCCCAAGGTTATAGGCCAGAATGCTGAGCCGCACCCAGCTGCGCCGCGCGCACCAGCATCGCCGCAAGCGTTCGGCGGACAAGGACTGGCGCACGTTCACCAGTTCGCCCTTGGTTGGCGGCTTGGAAGCCCCGGTGGTTGCGATTGCCCGTCAGCAGCAGTTTGTCGCCGGGAGCCGCGTCAAACGGTTCCGTAACCCATTTCTCTGGCCGAACGCGGTTTGACAGAAGAGATTCTTTGCAGCGAGAGCAAGATCAGCTTCTGGCGGAGAGAGTTACGGGGCGGCCGGACCCTGTTTCTGCTGCTGGGCCTCGATACGCTGCACGATCTCCCGCTCGCGCTCTCCGTCCTCAGGGCGGTGGAGCTTGTAGTAGAGAGAGGCGAGCTGGATGTGCGGGTCGAGCCAGTCGGGGTCCTGCTTCTCCAACAGCTCGATTGCGGCGACGGCTTCGGCATAATGGCCGGTCATGCCGTTGAGCACGGCCATCTGGTACTGCGCCTGCTGTACGTCGGGATGCAACTGCAGGGCCAGCTCCAGCAGGGGACGGGCGCCGTCGAGGTCGCGCTGTTTCATGCGCATGGTTCCGAGATAAAGATTGGCGGCAAAGTCCCGCGGATCCTGGCGCAGAGCGACTTCGAAGACGGTTTTGGCGGCCACGGTGTCGCCGAGGGCGTCGCGGGCCTGGCCCGCCAGCGAGTTCAGGCCGGGCAGGGAGGGATTGATGGCGAGCGCGGCGTCGAGGTCGGCGCGGGCTTGGTGGAATTCGCGGCGGCGCAGCCGGGCAGAGCCGGCGATAACCCAGGCATCGAGCGCGTTGGTGGCCTTGGCGACCGTCTCCATGCGCGGCAGGCCTTCGGCCTCATGTCCAGAGGCAACCTGGGCTTCCGATAGCACGAATTCGAAGTCCAGATTGTTTTCATTCCCCGGCTCGAGGAGCGCGAGCAGATCGGCGGCGGCGCCGGGCTGGTTGAGTCTGATCTCCGAGTAGCCCAGCAGCATGGCGGCGTTCAGATCCTTGGGGCGTGTGGCGCGGACCTTCTTGAACTGCTCGGCGGCATTCCGCCAGTCGCCCTTTTTGTAGTAGGCCAGGGCGAGGTTCATGCGAATGTCGGTCTGGCCGGGCAGGACGGCCAAGAGGCGCAGGTTTTCCTCGATGGCGGCGTCGAACTGACCGTCGGCGGCCAGGGCGGCGGCCAGATTCGCACGGGCTTCGACCGATTCGGGGCGGACAGCCAGGACCTTGCGGTAGTCTTCGACGGCGCCGCGCAGGTTTCCCTGGCGCTGTGCGGTGAGGCCCTCCCGCATGAAATCGTCGGCCGTGGCGGGGACCGGCGCCTGGCCGGCGGCATGGACGATGCAGAAGAGGAGGAGCGAGGTGGCCAGGGTACGCATACGACTAGGATAGTACAGGAGTTCCAAGCGAAGCTGACGGGTTGCCGGAAGATAGATTAGAATCGGCTCGAACGGGGCAGTTCAAACAATATTAGCTTTTTCTGCTGTTTTTTCTGGGAGGCGGTGTTTCAGCAATGAAAATGAGCGCGCGCGCGGCGTGCTGGCTGGCGTTGACGGCAGCACTTGCTATGGGGCCGGCAAGTCTGCGCGGACAAAAGGACGTTGGCGGTCCGCAGAAATCCGAGTCCCCGATTCGCTTTGATTTGAAGACGCTTCCGTTCCAGCTGGATAGCGACGAGAGCCAATCGCGCAACGCCCCGGAGACGATGGCCGGGGGCGTGGCCGTCTTTGACTACGACGGCGATGGCCGGCCGGACATCTTTTTTACCAACGGCGCCGACCTGGCGACGATGAAAAAAACCGGCGAGAAGCAATGGGACCGGCTCTATCACAACAACGGGGACGGCACTTTTACCGATGTGACCGTCAAGGCCGGCCTGCAGGGCACAGGCTTTGATGTCGGCGTGGCGGTGGGCGATTACGACAACGACGGCCACCCGGACCTGTTTGTCACTGGAGTACGCGGAAATCACCTTTACCACAATAATGGGGACGGCACCTTCACGGATGTGACCCATAAGGCCGGCCTGGATAAATGGAACGATCCGGAGTACGGGCCGCTGTGGGCCGTAGCCGCGGTCTGGGTAGACGTAAACAACGATGGTCTGCTCGACCTGTTTGTGGTCAATTATCTGCAATGGACCTACGATACGAAGCCGCTGTGCGTCATCGACGGAACCCCGGAGTACTGCCACCCGCGCTTCTACAAGGGCCTTCCCGACCAGCTCTTCCTGAACCAGGGCGACGGCACCTTCAAGGATGTTTCCAAGGAGTGGGGGATCCGCGACCACGTCGGCAAGGGAATGGGCGTGGGGATGGCGGACTTCGATCTGGACGGCAAACCGGACTTGTTCGTCACCAACGACTCAGAGTACAACTTCTTGTTTCACAATCTGGGCAACAAGTTCGAGGAGATTGCCTTCGAGACAAATACCGCGCTGGCGGAAGAGGGCGCGTTCATCTCGGGTATGGGGGTGGATTTCCGGGACATCAACAACGACGGCTACCCGGATATTGCCTACGTGGCCCTGAACCGGCAGACATTCCCGATTCTGCTGAATACAGGCAAGGGCGATTTCCGGGAAGTGACCTCATCGAGCAAGATGGGCGCCTACAGCATGAATATGGCGGGCTTTGGTCCGGCGATCTACGACTTTGACAACGACGGGTGGAAGGATTTGTTCGTCTCGCGCGGGCACGTTTCCGCGACACGGCCGCCGAGCGCAGCGGTCAAGCAGCCGAATACGGTCTTTCGTAACCTGGGCGCCAGCGGTCAGTGGCAGCCGCTGACCGAAGAGGCGGGATTCACCGCGGCGACGGCGGCCCGGCACCGGGGCTGCGCCCTGGGAGATTTTGACGGGAACGGCCTCATCGATATCGTAGTCAGCTCAATGGACCACCCGGCAGAGCTATGGATGAACCGGAGTCCGCACCCTGGCCACTGGCTGGGGATGGCGCTGGAGGGAGTCAAGAGCAATCGGGACGGGATTGGGGCTCTGGTGAAGGTGACCACCAAATCCGGCACACAGTACAACCACCAGACGTCGAGCGTCTGCTATGCGTCGTCGAGCCTGGGGCCGGTACACTTCGGACTGGGCAAGGACACGATTGCCGACGAGATTGAGATCCGCTGGCCCAGCGGCATCGTGCAGAAGCTGGAAGATGTGAAGGCCGACCAGATTATTCACGTGAAAGAGGCGGTTCCGCAGTCTGATGCCGGCAAAAAATAAGAGGAGAAGAGATGAAGAGGTCAATCGTCGCCGCACAACGGATTCTGCTGATAGCTGTGGCCGGTGCGTCGGCCGCGGGCTGCATGGCGGCCTGGTCTCAGGACGGTGGGCCGGCCCTGGCGCCGGAGTATATGCGGGCGCCATCGATGTTCGCTTCTATGACGGAGGCTCCGCAATTTTTGGTCATCGACAGGCCGGTGAAAGGCACCATCTATCCGCCGGAGATTACCGCGCCGCAGTTTGCCTGGCGGGACGGCAACTCGGCGTCGAAGGTTTGGCGGATTGAGATTGAATTTGCCGGGCATGGGCATCCGCTCCAGATCTGGTCAAACGGCGAAAAGATGCTGGTTGGGGAGCTGGACACACAGTTGCAGGACTACGTGGAGCCCACGCTGACGGCCGAGGAGCTGATGATGCACACCTGGCGGCCGGACGAGAAGACCTGGGCGGAGATCAAGAAGCGCTCGGCCGGGGGGCCAGCAACGATCACGATCACCGGCTTTGCCAGCCAGAAGGATTCCAAGCCCCTCTCCAGCGCGCTGAGCACATTCGAGACATCGAAGGATCCGGTGGGTGCGCCAATCTTCTATCGCAACGTGCCGCTGATTCCGCCCGCGCCGGAGGAGGGACAGCGCGGAGTGATCAAGCCGCTGCCCGACTCGGTTCTGCCCAAGATCCGCTGGGAGTTGCGCTACATCAACGAGACCAAGAGCCGGCTGATGATGACCAATCTGCCGACCTGCGCCAACTGCCACTCCTTCTCACGCGATGGCAAGGTGATGGGCATTGATGTCGACGGGCCGGCAAACGACAAGGGACTGTATGCGCTGCTGCCGCTGCAGAAAGTCAGCACGATCTCAAACGAGTATCTGGTCCGTTGGAGCGCATTTTCCGAGACCCACGCGCAGAAACGCTTCGGCTTCATGAGCCAGGTCTCGCCGGACGGCAAGTACGTGGTGAACTCCATCGATGTTCCATATGCGCACGGGGTCCGGGTGATGGACCGGCTCTATAACGGCTTTTACGCCTTCTATGGCTTCGGACAGGTCTTCTACCAGACGCGTGGCGTGCTGGCCTGGTACAGCAAGGAGACCGGCAAACTCCAGCCTCTTCCGGGCGCGGACGATCCGAATTACGTTCAGACCGCGGCATTCTGGAGTCCGGACGGGAAGTACCTGGTCTATTCGCGGGCAGCGGCGCGGGATCCCTACCCGCCGGGCGGACAAAGGGCTACCTACGCCAACGACCCGAACGAGACCCAGATCCAGTACGACTTGTACCGGATTCCATTCAATGACGGGAAGGGCGGCACGCCGGAGCGGATTGTGGGCGCCAGCGAGAATGGGATGAGCAACAACTTTCCCAAGGTCTCGCCGGACGGCAAGTGGATCGTCTATGTGCGTTGCAAGAACGGACTGCTGATGCGGCCTGACAGCAAGCTGTACATTGTGCCCTTTGCCGGCGGCGAGGCACGGCCTCTGGAATCGAATCTGCCGGTGATGAATTCCTGGCACAGCTGGTCGCCGAACGGGAGATGGCTGGTCTTCTCGTCGAAGAGTCCGTCGTTTTACACGCGCCTCTATCTGACCCATATCGATGAGGAGGGACACGCCAGCCCGCCGGTGGTGATCGAGAACGCGACGGCGGCCAACCGGGCGGTCAACATTCCGGAGTTTCTCAACATCGGACCGGACCAGTTGGACCGCATCGAGACGCCGGTAATTGATTTCTATCGCGAGTTTGACGCCGCAGAACAGTTGCAGGAGGAGCACAAGTACGTCGAGGCCATCCCGGCCTGGCAGGTTGCCGCAGCCAAGGACCCGACCGACGCCCGCCCGCTGAACAACATGGGCGTCGCACTGGATGCTTCGGGACGGACCACGGAGGCGATCGAGGTCTACGAGAAGTCGCTGGCGATGAATCCGGACAGCTCCCAGACGCAGAACAACCTGGGCAGCGCGCTGGCCGAGTCGGGCAGGATCGAGGAAGCGCTGCAGCACATTCGCCGGGCGGTGGAGCTGGACGCCGACAACGGTTCGGCGCATGTGAACATGGGCCATATTCTGCTGCAGATGGGGGGACATGGCGATGAGGCGGTCGCCGAGCTGAAGAAAGGCATCGAGCTGTCGCCCCGCTCACCGGACGGGTACAACGTCTACGGTGTCTACCTGGCGCGCGGGGGCCAGCTGGAGGAGGCGATCTCCCTGATGCAGAAGGCCGTCGAGATCTCCCCGCGCTCGGCCGAGTTCCGCTACAACCTGGGCCGGGCCCTGGCGGCCGCGGGACGCTTCCCCGAGGCGCTGCCCCACTTCGAGGCCGCCGCGGAGATTACCGGGCACAAGGACCCTGGGACCATGCAGATGCTGGCGGCCATGTGCTTCGAGACGGGAGACCTTCAGCGTGCAATCGCCACGGCGCGAGAGGCGCTGCGGCTGGCCACGGAGCAGAACGACAGCCAGCTGGCGGAGACGCTGCGCAAGGATCTGTCCCGCTACCAGGCTCAGGGCGGACAGCCGCGGTAGCGATCTTCCGGGCGGCCAAATCATTTCCCCAGGGGAGTACCGAAGTGTATTCCTGGCAGGATCGCCGCCCAGAGAGCCCTTTTCCGCTCGCAAAAGCAACCCGGGGGGGGTAAGGACGGTTCGCGGCCGGGATCAGGCAAGGGGGCGTCTCGAGGTAACGGGATCGTGAATAAACAGGTTACTTGCTAACCTGTTTGACTCAACCTTTTGGATGATGCGCGGATAGCGATAAAGTGCTTGACATTCCTATGTTTGCGGAATTATTGTGATTGCGCGTGAAAATTTCTATGTTCTCGTGTCTTTGTAAACGCTTTCGCAGCTATTTTTTTGCGGCTTTCGGCGTCCACTGAGACGGCGCTGCCCGGCTTCAGACGAACGGATACAGGCAGAGCTAAAGAGAACAAGAAGCGGTCACGAATTTCAATCAGGAGGCAGTAAATTGAACGCAAACATGAGAACAGCAAGATGCTGGTACCGCGGTGTCCTGTTCAGGGTCGGCTGTCTAGCGGCTGTCATGGCCGTGATTCTGTTCGGGCTTCAGGGGATTCCCGCATCGGCACAGCAATTGACAGGCTCCTTGAGCGGTATCGTCTCTGACCAAACCGGAGCGAGGATTCCAAGCGCCAAGGTCGAAATCAAGAATGAAGCCACCGGCGAAAGTCGCGTAACAGTGAGCGACAAAGAGGGCTATTTCAACATTACGGCAGTTCAGCCGGCCACCTATACGCTCTTTGCTTCGGCCACTGGTTTCAACACGTGGGAGGGCAAAGGCATCGTGATGGGCTTGGGCGACCAGCGGTCGATTCCCAACATCACGCTGAAGGTTGCCGCCACTGGCGTAGAAGCAATTACCATTGTTTCCGGCGAAGACGTGGTGGTTCCGGTCGATACGGCCGAAGTCAGCACGACGCTGAACGAGGCGGTCATCAACGATTTTCCGCTTAGCGGCCGTGACGCCGGCGAACTGATGAAGATCATGCCGGGCTTTGCCCGCAACAACGGCCTCAGCCAGGCAGCAGCCTTCAACGCGACTGGCGCGGTGAGCAGCAACAGCGGTCCGGCGGGCGATTACTCGGCCAACGGCACCCAGCCCAACGGCTCGATGTCGTATATGCTGGACGGTTCGAACCTTCTCGATCCGGGCAACATGGGAACACAGATCGCCAACATCAACCAGGACATGGTCTCGGAAGTCAAGGTTCTGACCTCGTCCTACTCGGCCGAATATGCCAAAGGACCAGTGGTCTTCGAGGCCTTCAGCAAATCCGGCAGTTCGCACTTTCACGGCGAAGGCTATATGTATGCCCGCAATAGCGTGCTGAACTCCTGGGACTGGTACACCAAGGAGACGTACCTGGCTGCGGGCGGCGGTTCGGCTCTTGCGGCAAGCCTGCGTCCCGCCGAGAGATATTACTACTATGGCGGCAACGTCGGCGGCCCGCTCATTCTGCCTCACCTCAAGTTCAACAAGGGCCGCGATAAGCTGTTCTTCTGGGTTGGTTACGAATACATGGACCAGCACCCGGCAGCTGCTCCGGTGGCGATGAACGTTCCCACCGTGGCGCAGATGGCAGGCGACTTCAGCGAAACCAACGTCCCCGGCGGTAGCGGCGCGATTAACAGTTCGGGCAACTCCTACGCCTACGACGGCATGTATAACAGCCCGGGCCCGAGCCAGACGTCGCTTCCTTCGTCCGTTTGGGATCCCAAGATCAAGGGCCTGATCGCCGAAGGCGCGTATCCGACGCCGAACGTTGTTCCGAGTTCGATTAACTCATGGAACAACTACATCTACGCTTCCGCGAACCCGCAGAACCGCTGGGAAGTTACGGGCAAGGTCTCGTATGATTTCAGCGAAAACACCAAGCTGAATGTTTCCTACACGCGTCAGGTTGAGACGGATCCTCATCCGCTCTCGATCTGGTGGGCTCCACAGTGGACGGTGCCGTATCCTTCCATGATTACCGGGTCTGAAGTCGGCAACTTCATCATGGGCAACTTCACCCACGTTTTCACCCCGACGACAACCAACGAATTCGTCTTCAACTATTCGCGCTGGATCAATGCCAGCACAGAGGATGATCCGGCGAAGGTTGACCGTACGGCTTTGGGCTTCACCGTGGGCTCCATCTTCTCGCACTCACCGGTGCAAACGCAGATTCCGAACGTTGAAGGTCCGTGGGGCGGCGCTCTCTCGAACATCTCCGAGGAGGATTTCAACGACGGCTTCGACGGCGGCAAGGGCTTCGGCGGCGTCAAGCTGGGCTATGCGCTCTACGACAACTTCACCAAGAACGTTGGCACGCACTCTTTCAAGATTGGCGCCTATTGGGACGTTGAAGGCAACCAGCAGTCGGGCGGCAACGCAAACAACGGCACCTACAATTTGGGTTGGGGCGCCAATGGGACGGGCAACCTGGTGGCCGATATGCTGACGGGCCGTATCGGCAACTACGCGGAATCCAGCGCCGATCCGACTACGCAGGTGAGCTTCCATCAGTGGTCGATCTACGCGCAGGATTCGTGGAAGGCCAACAAGCAGCTCACGCTGAACTACGGCCTCCGCGCCGACCACGAAGGTCAGTGGTCTGGCGGCCAGGAGAACGGAAACTTCTGGTTCGGCAGCAGCGGCACTCACGATGTCGGCATGCAGGTCTGGAATATGGCCACCTTCGTCAACGCGGCCCCAGGCACGGCGCCGGGCAACACCGGTCTGGAGTGGAATGCCATCGACTCGAAGATTCCGCTCTCTGGTTTCCCCTCGAAGTTCCTCACCTACAACCCGCGCGTTGGATTTGCGTATGACATCATGGGCGACGGCAAGACCGTGCTTCGCGGCGGCTACTCCGTCTTCCAGTACCAGATCAGCACGCAGGTCACCGCCGCCTGGGGCGGACCTCAGGGCGCGTTCACTTACACGGCTAACGCTCCGGGCTATGTGAATAACGTGCAGTTGGGCTACGCCGGCATCTCGACCGTGACGCCTCCGGGCGGCACGACGGAGAACGGCTCCTCGGTCACCGCCATGCAGCAGGGCGACAACAGGAACCCCTACACCTCGGACTGGAACATCACGCTCTCGCGTTCGCTGCCCTGGCGCTCGGTCTTCGAGGTTTCCTACGTGGGCAACGAGAGCAAGAACCTCTACCAGGACGGTTCGAACAGCAGTATCGGCGACATGAACCTGATTACCCCCGGTTCGGTCTTCCTGCCTGACCCGCTCAATGGAAAAATTGAGTCTCCTGCCGGACCGGCTTGCACCACCAACAGCACCACAGCGGCCAACGCTGCTTCGAACAGCGTTTACTGCGTGTCGAATACGGCTGCCTACGCCAATGTGAGCTGGAACAACTGGGATTGGGCGCCGAACAAGACGTACCAGCACATGAACGTGATGAATCACTCCGGTTACGCGAACTACAACGCTCTGCAGGCCAACTGGCAGAAGCAGTCCGGCCCGGTGCTGTGGGTGGCGAACTACACCTTCAGCAAGGTGATGGGCATCTGGGACTACATGACCAGCAACGGAAGCGGCAGCGGTCCGAGCGTGGACACCTTCAACCTGAAGGACAACTACGGCCCGCTGGCCTATGACCACTCCCAAATCATCAACCTGTCGTACATCTGGAATATGCCGAACTTTGTCAAGAACGCCCCGCTGGCTGTGCGCGAGGTGGTGAACGGATGGCAGATCTCCGGCTACACCTCCTTCCAGAGCGGTGTTCCAATGCAGCCGAACTCGAACGGGAACTTTAATGCGACCTTCCCGGGGAATCTGTCGGTGCCTTACAACGACACGCCACAGGCGCCGGATAACAGCCTTCTGCTTCCGAACGGACTGCGAGCCACGTCGATCAACACCGCAACCTGGTTTGGCACTGGCTCTCAGCGCGTCATTTTGCCTGTGGTCACCTGCGATCCTCGCAAGGGTCTGAAGAAGGGTCAGTACTTCAACGACCAATGCTTTGCGCCTCCGTCGTACGGCCAGCAGGGCACTCTGGAGGAGCCGTACATTCACTCTCCAGCCTACTTCGACAGCGATTTGGCGCTCTACAAGAGCTTCCAGATCACTGGCAACCAGAGCTTCCAGCTGCGTATCTCGGCAACGAACTTCCTGAACCATCCGTTGAAGGAGTTCAATGCTTCGGGCGGCTCTGCGGACGACACACTGAACTTCACCAATGTCCTCCCCTTGAGTGGCACCAACAGCCACACGCTGCAGTCGCTCTCGCAGACCAACACCAACGCTCAAACGAACGGCACCCCGTTGGCCAAGTCCGGCTTTAGGACGCTGCTGTTCTCAGCCAAGTACTACTTCTAAACCGGACTCTGGTCCGGCCGTCGCGGGCCCGGTTTTCCGGGTCCGCGACGCGGAATCCACTCTTCTCCAAGTCACGGGGAAGGCGATACAATCAGCACAGACCGTCGAGCGGCGCCTTTCCGGCGCCGCTTTGCCATGCGCGGCAGTACGTGCCGGTTGCCGCCCGATGGATAATGCTCCGGCCCAGAACAGCCCATGCAGAGGGCGAGGTCGTTCAACATGAATCTTCCATACTTGATGATCCCTTCATTCCAACGTCGTGAGGCCCGGCGCGCGGCGCGGCTCATGTTGCTTTTTGTCACATTCCTTCTGAGTGGGACGGCCCTGCTTTTTGCCCAGAACAAGACCTCGGTGCAGGTCGATCTCAGCAAAGACAAGGCGATGGTGTATTCGACCTCGATCGGCGTCGGGGCGGACCGCTGGGACGACAAGGCTTACAGCCCAGAGGCTCTAAAGAACCTGCAGGACGCAGGTTTTACGCTACTCAGCCTACCCGAAGGAGAGGGCATCGACGCGCTCTATCACTGGTCGACGGGCAAGCTCGTGAATCCCTACAAGAGCGACCGCATACCG
>Ga0224557_1003516_pt1 | contig 12158 bp, 23 predicted proteins | sample 714S31014metaG_FD_180677 | JGI IMG/M metagenome (GOLD analysis project Ga0224557, IMG submission 180677) | Peat soil microbial communities from Stordalen Mire, Sweden - 717 S3 10-14 | ecosystem: Environmental > Terrestrial > Soil > Wetlands > Peat | place: Sweden: Norrbotten County, Stordalen... | reverse complement strand
AGGTAAATGAGCATCTGCTGTACGAGAGCGTCCGCCACTACCTGGCAGGCGAGCGAAGCGGATCGGCCAAGACCAAGAACCGTTGGGAAGTTGCGGGGTCGGGCAAGAAGTTATGGCGGCAGAAGGGGACCGGCAGGGCGCGTATAGGTTCGGTGCGCAGCCCGCTGTGGCGGCATGGCGCCACGACGCATGGGCCACAGCCGCGAGACTACTCTTACCGGCTCAATAAGAAGATGATTGCCGGCGCCCTTCGTTCCGCGCTCACCGCGAAACTGCGGGACGGGGAGTTAAAGGTGGTGAATGCGTTCGGCCTGGCCGATTATAAGACGCGCACCATGGCCTCGACTCTCACGACGCTGGAAGCGAAGCGCAGCGTTCTGCTGGTAAATACGGTCGAGGCGAACCGCAATCTGGAATTAGGGTCCCGTAACCTGCCGGGCGTGAAGCTGGTGGCGACCAAAGATGTGACGACGTACGATTTGCTGGCGCATAAGTACGTTGTGATCAGCGAGGCAGCCGCGAAGAAGCTGTCGGAGGCGTTGGCGCAATGAACCGCTACGACGTGATTATCCGCCCGATTGTGACCGAGAAGGGCGTGGACAAGAAGGAAGCAGAGCGCACGCTATGTTTCGAAGTGCATCGCGACGCCAACAAGACGGAGATCAAGCAGGCGGTAGAAAGCCTGTTCAAGGTGAAGGTGGAAGACGTCCGGACGGCATCGTTCGAAGGTAAGCTTCGACGGCGAGGCCGTTACTCGGCCTATAGGTCCGATTGGAAGAAGGCCTATGTGCGGCTGAAGGCGGGCCAGAAGGCTCCCGAGTACGCGGAGCTGTAAGCGCGCGCTAAGGACTTAGAAGAGGCGAAACCCTATGCCGATCAAAAAATTTCGACCTACAACGCCCACGCGGCGCTTTCAAACGGTCGTAACTCGTGACGAAATCACGAAAGAGACGCCGGAGAAGAGTCTTACCGAGGGTCTAAAGAAGTCCGGCGGCCGTAATAACAAAGGACTGACCACGATCCGGTTTCGTGGCGGCGGGCACAAGCGGACATACCGGGTTATCGATTTCAAGCGTAATAAGTTAGGCATCCCGGCCACGGTGGCATCGATTGAGTACGATCCGAACCGCTCGGCGCGCATCGCGTTGCTGAATTATGCCGACGGAGAAAAGCGCTATATTCTCTGCCCGGTAGGGTTGGAAGTGGGCGCGAAGCTAATGAGCGGCCCAACTGCCGACATTCTGGTTGGTAATTCGCTGCCGCTCGAGAGCATCCCGGCCGGCACGATGGTACACAACATCGAACTGCGGCCCGGCAAAGGCGGCCAGATGGCCCGATCGGCGGGCGCCGCGGCGCAACTGGTTTCAAAAGAAGGCGGCATCGCGCTGCTGAAACTGCCGTCCGGCGAAATCCGGCGAGTGCCACTGGTGTGCTCGGCGACGATAGGCCAGGTAGGAAACCTGGACCACGAAAATGTCAGCCTCGGGAAAGCGGGCCGGACGAGGCATCTCGGGCGCAGGCCGCACAATCGCGGTGTGACGATGAATCCGATCGACCATCCGCATGGAGGCGGCGAAGGCCGCACTTCGGGCGGCCGTCACCCGGTGACTCCGTGGGGTCAGCCGACCCGCGGATTCAAGACGCGCAACAACAAACGTACGGACCGCGATATCGTGACGCGGCGGCCGACGCGGAACAAATAGAGCGGAGTAACGAGACATGAGCCGTTCACTAAAAAAAGGGCCGTTCGCCGACACACACATTGTCAAGAAAGTGGCGGATATGGCCGCCAAGAACGAGAAGAAAGTAGTGCGGACCTGGTCGCGGCGGTCGACCATCCTGCCGGAGTTCATCGGGCATACGATCGCCGTACACAACGGTAAGAAGTTCATCCCGGTCTACGTAACCGAGAACATGGTGGGCCACAAGCTGGGCGAGTTCTCGCCGACGCGCACATTCAGAGGGCACGCGGCGAAGGCGGATAAGTCGGCCAAGCCGGCATAAGGGACGAGCGGAAAAGGAAGCGACGATGGCAATCAAAGCAGAAGCCAGATACGTCCGGATCTCGCCGCAAAAGGCCCGCCTGGTGGTGGACCTGATTCGGGGCCGGAAGGCGGGCGAGGCAATCACGATCCTAAAGACGACCGGCAAAAGGATCTGTCCGGTGGTGGAGAAGGTGCTGCGCTCGGCGATCGCCAATGCGGAGAACAAGAAAGAAGACACCGACGTGGACCGCCTGTTCGTGGTCGAAGCGTATGTGAACGAGGGGCCGCGCCAGAGACGCGTGAGGCCGGCGCCGATGGGAAGAGCCTACCGCTACCAACGGCGGACATCGCACATCGTGGTGAAGGTCGGCGACAAGAGCACGCCGGAGCAGGAATAGGAAGGTTCAGCGCATGGGTCAGAAAGTTCATCCTTACGGGTTCCGACTGGGCATCACGAAGAACTGGCGTTCGCGTTGGTTTGCCACGGCGGACTACGCCAAACTGCTGCACGAAGATCTCGATCTGAAGAAGATGCTGAAGGACCGATTGAAGTCCGCCGGTGTGAGCGCGGTCGAGGTGGAGCGTCCCGGCGGAGCCAAGCTGCGCATCACGATCCACACTTCACGCCCGGGACTGATCATTGGGCGCAAGGGCGCGGAGATCGAAAAGCTGAAGCAGGAACTGGCAACGAAGACCAAGCGCGAGGTTTTCATCGACATCCAGGAAGTTCACAAGCCGGAGATGGATGCGCAACTGGTGGGCGAGTCGATTGCGCTGCAACTGGAAAAGCGCGTGGCGTTCCGACGCGCGATGCGAAAGGCGGTTGAGAGCGCCCAGCGTTTTGGTTGCAAGGGAATCAAGGTTCGTGTGTCGGGGCGATTGAACGGTGCTGAAATCGCTCGCAGTGAATGGTATCTACAAGGGCAGTTACCGCTGCACACTTTGCGCGCCGACATCGACTACGGTTTCGCGCAGGCGTACACGACTTATGGGGTGATTGGCATCAAGGTTTGGGTGTATCGCGGCGAAGTATCGACAGACGGATTCTCGCGCCGCTCAGTGCGCGGCGACGAACCGCGCCGTAACCCGCGCGGAGAGCGCCGCGATCGTCCGGATCGAAACGACCGCGACCGGCGCAGCGGGCCGCCGCACAGCGCCCAGCCTACGGCCGCCCCGGCCGTGAGTTCCGCTCCGGTTGCCGCAGCGCCGGTGGTTGAAGCAGCCGAAACGGCTCCGCTGCTGCCGCCTGTCGGCGGGGTCACGCCGGAAGGCCAGCCGAGCGAGTAAAGAAACGGATAGAGAAGGGGAGACTGACGCTCATGTTGATGCCGAAGAAGGTCAAATACAGGAAGCAGCAGCGCGGCCGCATGAAGGGCATGGCCCAGCGTGGAAGCTCGCTCTCATTTGGTGATTTCGGTCTCAAAGCGCTGCACTGCGGATGGGTCACTGACAGGCAAATTGAGGCTGCCCGCATAGCCATGAGCAGGTATGTGAAGCGCGCCGGCAAGATCTGGATCAGGGTATTCCCGGACAAGCCGATCACGAAGAAGCCGGCCGAGACGCGCATGGGCAAAGGCAAAGGGGCTCCGGAGCAGTGGGTTGTCGTGATCAGGCCGGGGAAGATTCTGTTCGAGATGGAAGGCGTGCCGCAACAGACGGCGCTTGCAGCAATGCGCCTGGCCGCGGCGAAACTCGGAGTGCGCACAAAGATGGTGACGCGGACTGAGACGGCAAACTAAGCTCGAAGGCCGAACCACAAGGAAGCAACGCGATGAAAGCGGAAAAGATTCGGGAGATCGACAGTAAGGACCTGGCCACCCGCCTGAAGGACGCCGACGAGCAGATTTTCCGGCTGAAGTTTCAGATGGCGATGGGCCAGATGGAAGGCATGAAGAAGTACCGCGAGCTGAAGAAGGACCGGGCGCGGATGCTGACGGTGCTCGGCGACCGTGCGCGGAACGAGCAGAAGGGGACGAAGTAGGTCATGGCCGAAGAGAAGAACGTCAGCAAGACCGATAAGGTCGTCCGCAAGAACGAAAAGATCGGCGAAGTAGTCTCGGCGAAGATGGCCAAGACGATCGTCGTGCAGGTGACGCGCAGGGTGCCGCACCCGCTCTACAAGCGGATTGTGACCAAGCGCAAGAAATTCTACGCCCACGATGAGACGGGCCAGGCGCATGTCGGGGACGTGGTCCGGATTGTGGAAAGCCGCCCGCTGAGCAAGCTGAAGCGCTGGACTCTGGGCGAAGTCATCCGGCGCGGGGCTGGGGCGAGCATCAGTGTGGCTGAGTAAAGTTCCATGGCTCGAAACGTGAGGGTAACGTCATGATCGGAATGAGAACGATCCTCGAAGTGGCCGACAACAGCGGCGCGCGGCGACTGCAGTGCATTCTGCCGCGCGGCGGAGACAAAGGCCTGCAGGCCGGCCTCGGGGATATCGTGACGGCGAGCGTAAAAGAGGCTGCGCCGGATTCAAGCATAAAGAAGGGCAAGGTTGTGAAGTGCGTGATCGTCAGGATGCGCAAGGAGACACGTCGCAAGGACGGCACCTACATCCGTTTCGACACGAACGCCGCCGTGCTCGTCAATGACCTCAACGAGCCGGTCGGGACGCGCGTGTTTGGCCCGGTGGCGCGCGAGTTGCGCGACAAGCGGTTCATGAAGATTGTGTCTCTCGCACCGGAGGTGATCTGACATGGCGGGTCGTTTGGCAAACCGGAGCAAGGTAGCTCCCGAACCACTAAAGATTCGGATCAAAAAGAACGACACGGTGAAGGTGATCGCCGGCCGCGATAAAGGAAAGACGGGGCGTGTGCTGGAAGTCAACCGCGGGACGGGCCGTCTGCTGGTTGAAGGAGTGATGTTATCCAAGAAGCACGTGCGCCCAAATCCGGCGCGCGGCGTCAAGGGCGGCATCGCAGAGCGTGAGTCCTCGATCCATGTTTCGAACGTAATGATATTGACATCGGACGGGAAGACGAGCCGCATCGGGACCAAGATCGAGACTGTCGGCGGCAAGGTTCGCCGTGTGCGAATCGCTCGCAAGACGGGCGAGGTTTTGGACAAGAAGTGAGTTATAGGATCCAGCCCGAGGTGAAATGGCGGGTAAGGGAAGCAGCGGCCCAAGGCGCGCTGCCGGATAGAGTGCGGATGCAGCGCCAAAGGCGGCTGCGGGGATCGGGATCGCGGCCGCAAGGATGGCTGCGAAACGATCGGAAAGAGTTTAGCTCATGAAGGCGAGACTGAGAGAGTTATACACGAAAACGGTGGCGCCGGCCCTGATGAAGGAGTTCGGCTACACGAATATCATGGCCGTGCCGAAGGTCGAGAAAGTCACGCTCAATGTCGGGCTCGGCGAGGCGACGCAGAACCCGAAGTTGATGGATCCGACGGCCAACGAATTGGGTGCGATCGCCGGCCAGAAACCGGTCGTCACCAAGGCGAAGAAGTCGATCGCGGCGTTCAAGCTGCGCGAGAACATGAGTATCGGATGCATGGTTACGCTGCGCGGCGATCGGATGTACGAGTTCATGGATCGCCTGATGAACGTGGCTCTCCCGCGCGTGCGCGATTTTCGTGGTGTCTCGAAGAAGAGCTTTGACGGGCGTGGGAACTACACGCTGGGCGTGAAGGACCAATTGATTTTCCCCGAGATCGATTACAACAAGGTCGAGAAGTTAAAGGGCATGAACATCTGCATCACGACGACAGCGCGCACCGACGCGGAAGCGATGGCGTTGCTGAAGCTGATGGGCATGCCGTTCCGGCAGAACTAGCCGCGGCAAGAACGGAGCAGAAGAATCAATGTCTACGACGGCAAAATACGCGAAGGACATCCTGAAGCAGCCGAAGTACGCGGTGCGTCACCGCAACCGCTGCCTGCGCTGCGGCCGGCCCCGGGCGTACATGCGGAAGTTTAAGTTATGCCGCATCTGTTTCCGGCAACTCGCCCTGTTGGGCGAACTGCCGGGTGTGACGAAGTCGAGCTGGTAGGGACTACTGGTGGCGAATATGAAGATAGGAAGCGCGAAGGAGGAGAACAATGATTTCTGACCCCATCGCAGACATGCTTACCCGCGTCCGGAACGCCTTGAAGGCACGCTTCCAGAAGGTCGATGTGCCGGCCTCGAAGCTAAAGACCGAGATCGCGCGAATTATGAAGGACGAGGGCTACATCCTCAACTACAAGATTGTCGACGAAGACAATCATAAGGCGATCAGGGTGTACCTGAAGTACACGGCGGCCAATCAGTCGGTGATCTCGCACATCGAGCGGGTTTCCCGCCCGGGCTGCCGGGTGTATGTCGGCTCAACCGAGATTCCCAAAGTGCTGGGTGGCCTGGGAGTCAATATACTGACCACGCCGAAGGGCGTGATGACGGGCAAGAGCGCCCGCAAGGAGGGTGTCGGCGGCGAGTTGCTGTGCCAGATCTGGTAAGACCTGTGCGGCGACGTATGACGCGCGACCCGTTCCCGTCTGGAAATGGCACAGGCCGTGACGGCCTGGAAAGCGGACTGGAGACGTTCAGAAAATGTCACGAGTAGGCAAGAAACCGATTCCGCTGCCCCCCGGTGTGAAGTTCACCGTTGGGGAGCAGCTTCTGGTCGAGGGACCCAAGGGGAAGCTCACTGTCCCGCTCCCGCAGGGCATCCGGGTGGAGAAGGTCGATTCGACGATGGAGATCAAGCGCGAAAATGACAGTTTTCGCGCGCTGCATGGGCTAACACGCGCTCTGGCCGCGAACGCTGTTACAGGAGTGAGCAGCGGCTTCACGCGAGAGTTGGATATCGTTGGCATCGGTTACCGAGCTGAGGTAAAGGGCAACGTGATCGTGTTTACTCTCGGGTATTCGCACCTGATCGAGTTCGCTCTGCCGAAGGGCGTCGAGTGCAAGATCGAGAAACTTACCCACCTGGCGCTGAGCGGCAACGATAAGCAGCAACTGGGTCAGATCGCGGCCGATATTCGCGCTCTGCGTCCGCCGGAGCCATACAAGCAGAAGGGCATCCGGTACACGGGCGAAGTGGTCCGCAAGAAGGTGGGCAAGACTGGCGCAAGCAGCAAGTAAGGCGGGAGGAATCTGAGACATGAAACACACGATTGATAAGAATTCCCGCCGACTCCGGATTCATGTCCGCATCCGACGCGCGGTGAAGGGTTCGAACGAGCGTCCGCGGCTGGCGATTTTCCGCAGTCTGAAGCATATCTACGCACAGATCATCGACGACCGCTCGGGGCGGACGATTGTGGCTTCTTCGAGTAATGACAAGGAAGCTTCGATCAACGGGGGTAACCTGGCTGGCGCGAAAGCGATCGGCAAACAGGTGGCCGAGAGGGCGATCGAAAAAGGGATCAAGAAAGTCGTTTTCGACCGTGGTGGCTATCTATACCACGGGCGAGTGAAGGCATTGGCCGACGCCGCGCGGGAAGCCGGACTGGAGTTCTAACACTATGGGAGTCGTTCCGCAGAAGAGAATCGATCCGAAGGCGTACAACCTCAAAGAGCAGGTGGTTTCCATCAATCGCGTCACCAAGGTGGTGAAGGGCGGCAAGAACCTGAGCTTTTCGGCGTTGGTCGTCATAGGCGACCCGGAGCAAAAAGTGGTGGGGTTTGGCTCAGGCAAGGCCAAGGAAGTTCCGGCGGCCATCAAAAAAGGCATTGAAGCGGCGAAGAAGAATCTGCGCCACGTGCACACGCTGGGGACGACGATCCCGCATCAGGTGCTGGGCCGCTTTGGCGCTGGACTGGTGTTGCTGAAGCCGGCTCCCGAGGGCACGGGCGTGATCGCCGGCGGCCCGGTGCGCGCGGTCATTCAGGCGGCCGGGATCGGCAATGTGCTGACGAAGTCGATTGGAACGACGAACCCGCACAACGTGGTCAAGGCGACGATCGCTGCGCTCGACGAACTGCGGGACAAGGCGCAGGTGGCGGAGTTGCGCGGCCTGGCGGTGGAGAATCTCTAGCTTATGACGCAGCAATCAACTATCAAGATCAAGCTGGCGGCCAGTCCGATCGGCGCCCCGGACAAGATTCGGCGAGTAGTGCGGGCGCTCGGTCTGAAGAAGGTGAATCAGGTGGTGGAGAAGCCCGACACGCCAGGCTTCCGCGGCATGGTTACCAAGGTTCCGCACTTGCTGAAACTCGTTGTCGAGTAGGGTTGAATTCAGAACGGACAGAGAGCACAAGATGGATCTCAGCAATCTCAAACCCCCGGCCGGCCAAGTGAAAACGCAGCGTCGTATCGGGCGGGGCATGGGCTCCGGACGCGGCAAATATTCGGGTCGAGGCGCCAAGGGACAAAAGTCGATCAGCGGCTATTCGGCGATGCGTGGCTTTGAGGGCGGTCAGATGCCGTTGCATCGGCGCCTGCCGAAGCGGGGCTTCACGAACGCGCTGTTCCGGAAGCATTTTGCCATTGTCAACGTGGGCACTTTCGAGCAGCTCGAAGCAACTTCCTTCACGCCGCAACAGTTGCTCGATCTAGGTGTGATCCACAAGCTGGGCGATGGCCTCAAGGTTCTGGCCAACGGTGAGTTGACCCGGAAGGTTCACATCGAGGCGCATTGTTTTTCAAAGGCAGCCGAGGAGAAGATCAAGGCCGCCGGTGGCAGTGTGGCCGTGATCGAGCCGAAGAAAACCGGGATGGCTATGGCGGCTGAAGGAAAGAAGAGTAAGAGCGATGCCGCGAAGGCGGTCAAGAGGAGTGCGCGCGCCTTAGCGTTGAGTACTCAAGCGGCCGAAAGCGCTGCACCGACGAAAGCAAAGAAGGGCGACGGCGCTGCGGCGGCGAGTACTCCGGAGAGCGAAAGCTCCGCACCGAAAAAGGCAAAGAAAGGCGAGGGTAGTTCAGCGGCGGATACTCAAAAGGGCGATGGCTCGGCAGCGGCAAAGGCCAAGAAGAGCAAGTAGCTTTTGAGGATATGGAGAAGAGCGGATAGGGTTCTCTCCTTCGGGTAAAGGCGGCGGATGGGAAGTCCATGCAGAAATTCTTCGAAGCTCTAGCGAATGTGTTCCGGGTATCCGAACTTCGGAACCGTGTTTTATTCACATTGGGTCTGCTAGCCGTCTACCGGCTCGGCGCCTCGGTGCCGATACCCGGCGTGGATGCGATCCGGTTCGAGGAATTCGTTAACCGCAGCGCTGGCAGCCTATTCGGCTTTCTCGATATGTTCAGCGGCGGCCAGTTCCGCCGGTTGACGGTTTTCGCTCTGGGCATCATGCCCTACATCACCGCCTCCATCGTTTTGCAGTTGTTGACCGTGGTGATCCCTACCCTCGAGAAGCTGCAAAAAGAGGGCGAACTAGGGCGGCGCAAGATCACGCAATGGACCCGCTACCTGACGGTCGGCCTGTCCTTGATGCAATCGATGTTCATCGCGACTGCGCTGCAGAAGCAAGGCAATTTCGTTCTCACTCCGGGTATTGGGTTTGTGCTGCAGACGATGCTGACCCTCACGACCGGCACGGCCTTCATCATGTGGTTAGGCGAGCAGATCACCGAGCGCGGCATAGGCAACGGCATGTCGCTGATCATCTTTGCCGGCATTGTGGCCGGCCTGCCGGCCGGCATCGCGCAGATCTACAGCAAGACGTTCGTAACCAACCAGTGGCATCCGCTGCAGATGATAGTCATCCTGGCTGTCATGGTCCTGGTGGTCGCTTTTATCGTGCTGGTCGAGCGCGGCGAGCGGCGCATCCCGGTGCAATACGCCAAGCGCGTTGTGGGCCGCAGGATGCTGGGTGGGCAGTCCACGCACATGCCTCTCAAAGTGAATGCGGGCGGCGTCATTCCGGTAATCTTTGCATCGTCGCTGCTGGCCTTCCCGTTGACATTGGTCAACGTGCCGGCGCTCGCCAATAACGCCTGGATCTCAAGCGTGTTGAGGTCGATGAGCTATGGCGAGCCGCTGTACGTGCTGATGTTCATCTTGTTGATCATCTTCTTCTCGTTCTTCTACGTATCGATTATTTTCAATCCGAACGAGGCGGCCGACAACATGCGCCGCTACGGCGGGTTCATTCCGGGCATCCGTCCAGGCAAGAACACTGCCGATTACATGAACGGTATTCTAAGCCGCATCACCGTAGTTGGCGGGCTGTACCTGGCCGTGCTGGCGATTATTCCGCAGATCATGATCAGCGGCATCAAGCTGCAACATCTGCCGCCGGCGGTTCTGGGCAATTGGATTGACGGCCATTTCCCGCGTCCCTTGTTGGACGGACTCGGAGTCACGTTCTATTTTGGCGGCACTTCGCTGCTGATCGTGGTCGGCGTCGCGATGGATACGGTGAACCAGGTGGAGGCGCAATTGATCATGCGCCACTACGAAGGGTTTACGCCGCGTTCGGGACGTATTCGCGGCCGCCGCAGCGCCGCGGTTTAGTTGCTTCGGAAGTTATGCGGCCGCGGCTGGAGACCGGCAAGTTGGTGATTCAGTTGAAATTGGATTACACTGAAGTTATTAGTCGGATTGCGGGCCGGGAGCGGTGTTCTTGCTACAGCGTCCTCGACGATCCGGCTGTTTCCCTGCTGATTGAGGTTGGGAAGTGCGATGGTCGCATGGAAGCGCCGGTGAGGCGGAAGGATGATCGGGAGAATGCAGTGTGGGATGGGCTGGAGACCTGCGGAAGGCCGCCCCGTCGAGTGTTGAATTACTTAGCCCTGTCGGGCCGTTCGAGCTGCGAAGTGGATCGAAGTGGCTGGTCCTCGGAGCCGCGTACCGGCCGGATGAGTGGCTGCATGGTTTTGGAATGATTGTTCGCAAGAGCCCCGCCGAATTGGAAAAGATGCGAAAAGCGGGCCTGCTGGTCTGGAGAATTCTGCAGGAGCTTTCCGGTCTCGTTCGGGAGGGCGTGACGACGTTCGATCTGGAGGTCACCGCGGACAGGATGATGTCCGACGCGGGGGCCAAGCCGGCGTTCAAAGGTTACTACGTGCCGGCGGCTGGCGGGAAGTTTCCTTACGTTTTGTGCACCTCGGTCAATAGCGAAGTGGTGCATGGCATGCCGTCGCAAAAACGCATCCTGAAAAAAGGCGACATCGTCTCGATTGACACCGGGGTGCAATTGGATGGCTACTTTGGGGATTCAGCGGTGACAATAGCCGTCGGTGAGATCGATGGGCAGGTGATCAGGCTGCTCGAAGTGACCCGAACGGCATTGGAGTTGGCGATCGAACAGATGAAGCCGGGCAACCGCCTGTTCGACGTTTGTGGCGCTGTGGAAAGGCACGTCACGGCGAATGGATTTTCCATTGTGCGCGAGTATGTGGGACATGGGATTGGGACGGCGTTGCATGAGGAGCCGCAGGTCCCGAACTACGTGGACCGGCGCAATGAGAATCCGCGCCTGAAAGAGGGCATGGTTCTGGCCATCGAGCCAATGGTGAACGCCGGCCGCGCGGAAACGCAGGTTCTGGCGGACCACTGGACCGCAGTCACGCGGGACGGCAGCTATTCGGCGCACTTTGAGCACGTCGTGGCGGTCACCAGCGATGGTCCCTGGGTGTTAACCCGGCCATGAGGATTTTGAGGTTGACGTTGGGGTTGTGAGCGATGCCGGGAGAGCGTGAACCGGTGCGCGCCGTGGTGGTTGAGATTCTTCCGAGTCTCACCTATCGGTTGGAGATTGAGGGAAGCCGGGCTGAGGTGATTGCCCACCCGGCGCCAGCGGCCGGCAAGAATTTTGTACGGCTTCGGGTGAGGGATGTCGTTCTGGTGGAACTCTCCGCCGAGGATCCCGGCCGGGGCCGAGTGGTAAGAGTAGTGCAGAGCTGAGAAATTCGAGTTTCTAGGAAGGGCCGTGCGATGAAAGTCAGGGCGTCGGTCAAAAAGATTTGTGACAAGTGCAAGGTCGTCCACCGCCAGGGGGTGGTGCGGGTGATCTGCAGTAACCCGAAGCATAAGCAGCGGCAAGGGTAGGAGAGGGAATCCGATGGCGCGTATTGCAGGTGTGGATCTTCCGGCTCGTAAGAGGGCTGAAATCGGTCTGACGTATATCTACGGAATCGGCCGGACGCGGGCCAAGTCAATCTTGTACCGCTCGGGTATCAATCCGGACACGAAGGTCGCGGATCTCACTGAAGAAGAAGTAAGCAAGATCCGTCAGATTCTGGAAGATGAAGGGGCAGTGGAAGGGGACCTCCGCAAGGAGCTTTCGATGAACATCAAAC
>Ga0224557_1003510_pt1 | contig 12183 bp, 11 predicted proteins | sample 714S31014metaG_FD_180677 | JGI IMG/M metagenome (GOLD analysis project Ga0224557, IMG submission 180677) | Peat soil microbial communities from Stordalen Mire, Sweden - 717 S3 10-14 | ecosystem: Environmental > Terrestrial > Soil > Wetlands > Peat | place: Sweden: Norrbotten County, Stordalen... | reverse complement strand
TATACGGCGGGTAGTCAAGCGGCGGCTGCGCATCCGCGCCCTCACGCCGATAGTTCGTCGGCGTACCAACCACCGGATCGTAGATCTGGCGAACCTCTTCTTGTTCCTCGCTCACACCCATCCTCCTGCCTCCAGTGCGACGGCTAGTCCCTGTCCGACTCCACTACAGATCGCAGCGAGGGCGTAGCCACCGCCGCGTCGCTTGAGCTCATAGGCGAGTCCGGCCAAGATGCGAGCGCCCGACGCCCGGAGAGCGTGGTCGATCGCGATAGCCCCGCCATTGGCGTTGACGATCTCCGGGTTGAGCTCAGGCCGGCGCTTTAGATGTGTGAAGCCCTCAAGCGCCACGCTGTCGCCGTCTCGAACGATGGCCGCGATGCCTTGGGCCAGCGAGACGCGTTCAGCCATCTCTAGTTCCGTGTGTCGCGTGGTTCGCGACTTCGTCGAACGGCAATGGCCATCCGGTGTACGCCTCGGCGAGGAACCGTCTGCCTGCCTCCGAGTCGACGACCGATTGGAGCTCGCCGATCTGCCTGTAGCGATCGAAATCGGTCGAGTCAGGAGATCTGTGGAGCATCTGCGTCATCCACCACGAGAAGTGCTGAGCTTTCCACACCCGCACGAGCACGTCGTCCTCGTAGCGATCGATGTATTCGGAGTTGCCTTCCAGCAGCAGCGCGCGCAACGCTTTGGCTAGAACGATCACGTCCGCGACGGCGAGGTTTAATCCCTTTGCGCCCGTCGGTGGAACCGTGTGTGCCGCGTCGCCGACAAGCGCAATAGGCCCGTTGCGGAGTCGACTGGAAACGAAGCTGCGGAAGCGGAGTACGTCCCGTTGAAAGATCTTGCCGCGGATGAGCGGATGTGGAGCCACTCGAGCCTCCAAGGAGTCCCAGATCTTGTCATCCTCGATCGAATGCGGGTCCAGTTCCGGATCGCACTGGAGATACATACGCTGCACCGTCGCGCTTCGCTGGCTCACGAGCGCAAACCCTGCATCCGAATTGCTGTAAATAAGTTCGGGTGAGCTCGGAGGCGCTTCACAGAGAATTCCGAACCAGGCGAACGGATACTCGCGGAAGTAACCGTTGGTGGCAGAGCCGCTGACGGCCTCTCGCACGACGCTCCGGGATCCGTCCGCGCCAACCACAAAGTCAGCTTCGAGCTCGATCACACTGCCGTCAGAATCGACTGCATCGACCCGGACCCGCTGGCCCTCACCAGCTCGTACAGCCTTAACGGTGACGCCGAAGCGTAGGTCCTGCCCTGCCGCCAGCCTGGTGGCGATGAGGTCACGAAGAACTTCATGCTGGGGGTACAGCCACACGCACCGTCCCGTAAGTGCCGTGAAGTCGATGCGATGGCCCTCCCCGTTAAAGCGAAGCTCAATGCCCTCGTGTCGCGTGCCTTCCGTCAGGACTCGCGTTGAGGCACCAGTACCGGCGAGCACGTCGACGGTGCCAGCCTCGAGGATGCCCGCTCTCACCGTCGTCTCGATATCAACACGCTCACGGCAATCGAGAACGGTTGACTCGATATCAGAGGCGGCTAGCAGGTGCGAAAGTAGTAGTCCCGCTGGGCCGGCGCCGATGATCAGTACGCGTGTGTGCTCACGATCCACAGCAATCACTCCCCTTGAGAATCAGAAACCCGCCCGCCAATTTGGGATGCAACCGCGCCTCGCCGAAGCTACGAGCAGCGCGTCTGCTCGCCGAGGTTGACTGTATGTACAGGAGGTGAGAATGCATGATGGTTTATCCGTTATCGGGGTAGGTCGGTACTCCGCACCGGTCTGGGAGTCTCTCCGGACTGCTCGCGGCCTTCCAAAACGTACCGGCGATGCAGGCATGGTGTATTGTGCATCATGTTAGATGAAAGCGCGGAGCTTAACCGTCAGGCCGCGCGAACCAAGTTCATGTGGAAGTGGGGGGGGGGAGCATGCCGCGCGCAAATGGCGATTTTTCTACCGAGCCCGATCTTAGCTTTGTCCGGTCGATGACCGTCGCGGTTGAGGCTAGGCGGACACGACGATTGGGGACGCAATGGCCCTTGGCCTAGGGACATTCACGTCGAACGGATCCGAGCCATTCCCCGGCTTGGTTGTCGACGATCAGGTTGTCGATTTGCGGACGTCATTCGGTGACGACGCGACTACCCTGTCGCTGCTCGAGAGTTGGAACGGCGATCTCGGCGGCTTGGAGTCTTTAGCGGCTAGAGGTGCCGGTCGCTCGATCCCACTCTCGACGCTCTCGGCGAAGGCCCCGATTACGGCGCGTCAGATCTTGTGTGCCGGGGCGAATTACACGCGACACGTCAGCCAGATGGCTTTCGCGGCGCTCAAGCGCGAAGCCCCAAGCATGGCCGACGAGGAGCTGCGTGAGCAGGCACTCCAGATTGCTGAGGAACTCAAGGATGGGCAGCCATTCATCTTCGCTGGCCTTCCCAGCGCGGTGACCGGTGCCAACGATGACGTCGTGCTCTGGGGGCCAGGGGAGCAGCACGACTGGGAGCTCGAGCTCGCGGTTGTGATCGGGCGTGGGGGTAGGCACATACCGCGCGAACGGGCGATGGAGCATGTCGCCGGGTACACCGTTAGCAACGACATCAGTACACGCGACATGCTGGTCCGCCCGGGGTTCCCGATGTCGGACCTCCTAATGACCAAGAGCCGGCCAACTTTCTTTCCGACCGGGCCATACATCGTCCCCCGCCAGAAGATCGGCGACTATCACGATCTACGAATCAAGTTGAGTGTGAACGGAGAGGTCATGCAGGACGAGTCCGTCCAGGACCTCATGCACGACATCGATAAGCTCGTGGCGTACGCGTCATCCTCGTTTGAGCTGCTGCCCGGCGACCTTCTGCTGACCGGATCGCCGGCTGGCAACGCCGGGCATCACGGCAACCGGTGGCTGCGACCGGGCGATGTGATCGAAGGCGTGATCGAAGGCGTTGGAGCCCAGCGCAATCTGTGCGTCGCACCGCCGGAGTGACGTGCGCGGCCGCGCACGCCGGATTGGCTACTGCCTAACGAGTCCGTTCGACACGTAGTCGACCGTGTGCTGCAGGTGAGCGGCGAGGGCTTTCCCCGCCCGCTTAGGTGCCTGCGCTTTGATCGCTTCGAAGATAGCTTCGTGCTCCAGCTGCGTGTCGTGGGCCGTCGGGGACCAAGTTGCGTATAGCCGCAGGTAGGCGGTCGAGGCGTCGCGAAGCTCTCTGATGAGCTTCTCGAGCTTTGGCCGCCGAGCCGCCTGGTAGATCTGCTCATGGAAGTCGGTGTTGAGCTGCTGATAGGTGGCACTGTCGTCCTTGGAGGCGGCCATCTCACCCAGCAGCCGCTCGAGGACGGCTAGCTCCACGTCGTCAATGTTGGGTACCGCCTTCTCGATTGCCAGAACCTCGAGCGGGATCCGAATCTCATATATCTCACTGAGGTCATCGATGCTCGGCTGAAACACGACGACGCCGCGATGCGGAAAGCTCACAAGGAGGCCTTCCTTTTCGAGCGCGGCGAACGCTTCGCGCACAGGCGTGCTGCTGACGTTGTAGCGCTCGGCGATCTCGCCCTGTCTGAGCCGGCTCCCGGGTTCAAGCGCACCGGTTCGGATCTCTTCCCTCAGCAGTCCGGCGAGGTTCTCGGTAATCGTCCGTGCCGGACCGAGTGAGCGGGTGAGAGGTTCCTGCATTGTCTTAGTCAACTTTCACGATTCTCGACTTTGTGCACTATCGACAAAGGTATCAGTCAGGCCCGACGGTGCGCGTCTTGCCGCACGCGAGGCGGGCCATCAAGCCGAGGCGGCTTGCGTCGCAAACATCGACGACGAGGCAGGAACATATATAGTACATAATGGCTAATATGTCGCGGGGTCGCTAGCTCCGTGGGCCCGCAAATCGAAGGGAGCGTTGAATGAACGTTGATCGAGCCGCGTCTCCGCCGAGGGTTGGTGGGTCGCTTTGAGTGGGCAGCACACTGTTGTCTGGATCTCTGGCTCGTCCTCCGGCATCGGCGCCGCAGTAGCTCGGTCGCTCCCGATTGACGGGGCGCGATTGATCGGCATCGCCAGGCGGCCGCCAGTAGTCGGCGAGCATCTGCAAGCCGACCTTTCGAACCCTGGTTCGTGGCCGGTGGTCCAGGGCAGCTTCGAGGAGCTGATCGGCTCAGGTGGGGTTGAGCGTGCGTTTTTCTTTCACTTTGCAGGCGAGGGTTCCCCGCACGGACGGGCCTCCCTAGCGGATCCGGTGCACTACGCGCGCAGCGTGCATCTCAATGCCGGCAGCGGACTGGTCTTAGGCCAGTCGTTCCTTCACGCGTGCGCACGAGCCAGCGTGCCAGCCGTACTTGTTGTCTGTTCCTCTCCCGGAGCGCTCGCTGAGACTCGCGGGATGGCCCATTACGGTGCTGCAAAGGCTGCTCTCCTCCACTGGACGCAAGTCGTGCGAGAGGAGGAGCCGGACTCGGTCGTACTGGCCGTAATTCCTTGGGCCACCGATACGCCAATGTTGCGCGACGCTATGCAACAGGATCCCGAGACGAACCCCCTTAGCGGAGAGCTTCTCGCTCTGGCCGAGAGGGGGCAGCTGGAGCTGGCGAGCCCGGAGGAGGTCGCGGCCGAGGTGTGGGCAGCGGTCCTAGGGGGCGCTCCTCACTCGCCGCTGCACGTGGGCGCGCGCCCCCCGCAGTTTCAGTAGGAAGGCAGGCCTCTCGGTCTGTCCAGCGAGCGCGCGAAAGGCACGCGCCGCTGGTCGTAGGCTGCCGCCAGTGCCCCCGTTCTGTAAGCGCTTCCTAACGTTCTCGCAATCGCCGGTTTTGTGACATCGTGTATAGTGCATCATTATGAGAGGGTCTTCGAGTGCGCTGGCCGGCGCTCAGTTGCGCGCCACCGCGCTCAGCTGCTGATGCCATCACGGGTTCGGTGAAGGGATGACATCCATAGATCACGATGTCCTGATCGTGGGCTACGGTCCAGTCGGACAGGCATTGGCGTGTTTGCTCGGTGAGCAGGGCCACGATGTTGCCGTCGTGGAACGCTTCGACGCCCTTTACGGCCTGCCCCGCGCTATCCGCCTTGACGGTGAGGCGATGAGGCTTATCCAGCGGTTCGGTCTCGTGGACCAGATTCGAGACGAGATCGCCGCTCCCGAGAGCTATGCGTGGTTTGGCGCCGACGGGGACCTGATCGTCGACATTCCGATCGGACCATCACCAGCTGGTTGGCACAGCGGGTACACCTTTTACCAGCCCGCCTTAGAGAGCGCCCTAGACGGCCTTGCGCGCACACGCGCGCGCGTGGAGCTCGGCTGGGCGGCCGAGAATCTGGTTGATCACGGCGACCACGTCGACGTGACGATACGCCGCGGTGCCGGTGTCGACGGCGGGGTATGGCAGCCGACCGACGAGACACGTGTGGTGCGAGCGCGATACGTCGTTGGAGCCGACGGCGCGAATTCCTTCGTCCGGGGTGCGTGCGGGATCGACTGGGTTGATCTTGGCTTTCAGGAGCCATGGCTCGTCATTGACGTGCGGCCGAACGATATGGACGAGTTTGAGCACCTTCCAAGCCCGGCGCAGTACTGCGACCCTAAGCGGCCTCGGGTTGAGGTTCGGAATGGCAGCAGCCATCGCCGTTGGGAGTTCATGCTGCTGGATGACGAGCCCCCGGAGGCATATAAAGAAGAGGCTGCGGTCTGGCGAATCCTTGAGCCCTATTTCCGACCCGATCAGGGCACGATCGTTCGTCATGCCGTCTATCAGTTTCGCTCTCTCATAGCTGAGCGGATGCGCGAGGGGCGCGTCATGCTCGCCGGCGATGCCGCACATTTGATGCCTCCCTTCATGGGCGAGGGGATGTGCTCCGGCCTCCGTGACGCGAACAACCTCGCGTGGCGGATCGATCTCCTGTTGCGCGGGATTGCAGCGCCAGAGATTCTTGATGAATACACATCCGAGCGTCGCTTTCAGAATGAAGTCACCGTGGGGATATCGATCGAGATGGGCAAGGTGTCGTGCACTCTCGATCCAGTTGCCGCGGCTCAGCGCGATGCTGCGTTTCGGTCCGGCGATGCGCCGCCGCCGCCGCCCCTTCCCGGCCTTGGGCCCGGCCTCAAGCATCGGATCCCGGACCCGGTTGCTGGTGAGCGGGCTGTTCAGGGAAGAGTTACCAGTGCGGGCGGCAGCGGGCGATTTGACGATGTGGTAGGCCGAGGGTTCGTACTGATCACGGTGAACGGTGATCCTTACGCGCAGCTCGAACCTGCACAGCTCGCTTTCCTCGAGGGGATCGGCACGCAAATAGTCACGCTCGACCCTGCCGTGCCTGGGGCACTTACCGACCTAGATGGCGAGCTCAGCGAATGGCTGACCACGGCTGGCCTGGAGGCCGTGATCAGTCGGCCTGACTACTACGCGTTTGGTGGTGTCTCGTCGAGCTCAGAGATTCCGGCGCTTGTCGACGATTTGCGGCTCCAGATCACAGGTGATCGTTAGCGACAAGATGGTTAACCATGGGCTAACGCTGATCGTGGATAGTGCATAATGCCTCAGATGGGGAGAACATTCAGCGCTGCCTGCCGGGCCGCTGCTGCGTTTCCGGCGGTAGGTGACCAGCTGTGTTGTTAGACGTCGTCAAACTCAGAATCACCTACGGCGGCGTCGTCGCGTGTGACAACATTGACCTCCAAGTTAATGAGGGAAGCGTCGTAGGGTTAATTGGCCCCAACGGGGCCGGAAAGACATCGTTCATCGACGCGCTCTCGGGCTACCACACGCCGGCTTCTGGGCAGATCGTGTTCGACGGCGACGACATCACCGGCCTGCCGGCTCACAAGCGGGCGCGCCGTGGCCTCGCGCGAACCTTCCAGTCGGTCGAGCTGTTTGACGATCTCAGCGTTGAAGAGAACCTACTCGTCGCAAGTGAGCACGTCGGCATCGGCAAGGCCATTCACGACCTGTTCCTCCCGATCAAACGGTCAGACCGTACCAACACCGACTGGGCGCTGGGCGTGTGCGGACTAGAGGATGTCGCGAAGACCAGCCCGGCCGAACTCCCTCATGGTCAACGCAAGCTCGTTGGCGTAGCGCGCGCACTTGCTCAGCGTCCGCGCCTGGTGCTGCTCGATGAGCCTGCTGCAGGCCTCGATACGGACGAAAGCGCCGTGTTAGGCGGGCATCTCCGCGACCTGCCAGGGAGTGGCGTGACAGTGCTCCTCGTCGACCACGACATGGGTCTCGTCCTTAGCGTGTGCGACGAGGTCTACGTCCTGGATTTCGGAAAGGTGATCGCGCACGGTACACCCGACGAAATCCGCGACAGCGAGTCTGTGATCACCGCCTACCTTGGCTCACGACACCAGGCAGAGCAGGCCCGATGATGTCCCCACTCGACAACTCAGCTGACCCCATCCTGCGCGTAACGGGTCTGAATGCCGGCTACGGCGGTGTGTCGGTGGTGCGAGACCTCGACTTGGAGGTACGAGCGGGAGAGGTCGTTGCGATGCTAGGGCCGAACGGTGCAGGCAAGACCACAACCCTGAAAACGATCGCCGGTGTCCTGCCTCCGGTCGGAGGCGAGATCACATTCGACGGGAAGCAGGTCGGCGGCACCGCCGCCTACAAGCTTTCCAAGCGCGGAGTCTCTCTTGTACCTGAGGGGAGGGCGCTGTTCTTCGGCCTGACGGTACGTGAGCATCTCCGGCTGGCAAGTGGTCGCGGCGGAATCGCAACCGAGGAACTCTTCGAACTCTTCCCGGAGCTTGAGAAGTGCATCGGCCGCAAGGCCGGTGTCCTCTCCGGAGGTGAGCAACAGATGCTTGCGGTTGGCCGTGGCCTGATCTCGCGACCGCGTCTGTTGCTCGTCGACGAGATGTCACTCGGCTTGGCGCCTGTGATTGTCGAGCGGATGCTGCCCGTGTTGCGCACGATCGCGAACGAGTACGGAACTGCGGTGCTCTTCGTCGAGCAGCACGTGGCACTTGCGCTCGAAGTTGCTGACCGCGCATACGTATTAAACCACGGGCGTCTCGTGCTTCAGGGCGAGGCAAAGGAATTGAGTGAGCGGCGCGAGCTGCTGCGCTCGAGCTACCTGGGTGAGTCGGCCACACCAACGGCTGTGGAGGGCCGATGACGATGCCCAGCAGAGGTAAACCAACAGGAGGAGAGGTACCGAAGTGCAACTGAAAAACGGATGGAAACGGCGACGGGCCGCGACGCTCGCCGCTGGTGCGGCGCTAGCAGTCGTCTGCCTAGGGGTGGGGAGTTCCGCCAGCCTCGCGGCGTCGACGCTGGGGACACCGCATCCGGCAACGAAGTCCCCGTACGTCTTCGGAATGATCGACCTGATCGGGGGAGCCGTTTCGTTCCCACAGGCCCAGCAAGGCGCTCAGGCGGCGATCGACTACGTGAATCAGTACGAGGACGGCATCAACGGCCACAAGGTTGTCCTGAAGGAGTGCAGCAACGCCACGCTTGAGGCGCCCGCATCCGCGACTTGCGCAAACGAGCTGGTCGCCGATCACCCGCTACTGATACTGGGCGCCGCCGATACCGGCGCTGCAGGAGCATTTCCGATCTGGCAGTCGCATAAGCTGGCGTATGTCGGCGGGTCGCCGTTCACGCCGGTTGAAAGCAACGCGACCAATGCTGCGATCTTTACGGGGTTCAGCGGCCCGGACAATGTCGCATCGATCAATTACGCGGCGCACACGCTGCACATCAAGAGTGTCTCGATCATCGAGGCAAACGACACCCAGGGCCTCCAGGTCGGAGCGGCGGTTGGGGTTGCGGCAAAGTCGGACGGGATGAAGGACTGGCTGATCCCACTGTCCGACACCGCGTCGACATCGGACTTCTCCGCGGCAGCGGCGCAGGCCGAGTCTTACAAGCCCGGGCTGATTTTCGTTGAAGAGCCAAGCGAGTGCCCGCAGACATTGCTGGCATTGCAGCAGACCGGTTACAAGGGCAAACTTGCCGGTATCGGTCCGTGCGCGTCGCCGCCGGCCATCAAGGCCGCCGGTAGCGCCGCCAACGGATTCTTCTTCGGCCAGCCGAATGTCGCATTCGACCAGGTCAAGACGAAGGCGTGGGGCAGTGAGATCCGACTCACCGAAGCGATCCTCGCGAAGTACGCACCGTCGAACATCGCGCTGGACTCAAATGCGCTCGCCCCGTTCGGTGCGGTCATGAACCTGCACACGACGCTCGACGCGATCAAGGGCACGCTAAACGAGAAGTCGATCCTCGGTGCCTTGGAGAAAGGTTCAAACCATCCGAACTGGCTCGCGCACCCGTACACGTGCAACCGTAAGCAGGACCCCTCGCAGAAGGCCGTGTGCGACGCGTATGAACAGATCATCCAGGTCAAGAACGGGCAGACCGTGACCCTCAGCTCCAAGTGGGTGAACGGCAGCTAATCACCTGACTGCGTGAACAGTGGGGTTCGGGTCGCGCTGTCGGTAGCGCGACCCGAACCCTGCGCCTCACGTATCGCCGGCAAACATGTCTTCTTACATCTTCTTCTTGCTATTGGGCCTCGGGTCAGGCGCCGTGTTCGCGCTACTGGCTACGGGGCTGCTGCTCAAGTACCGCAGCTCAGGTGTTGTGGACTTCGGCCACGGAGCCGTGGCGATGTTCATCGCCTACGTCTTCCTGGGTCTCCGCACCTCCGGGCAGCTCGAGCTGCCATGGACAGGAATTCCGCACCAGATCACGCTGACCGGCCACCCGATCGGGACGCTGCTGTCGCTGGCTGGTGGGCTTCTCTACTCACTGATCTTTGGTCTCGTCCTGTACCTGCTGGTCTACCGACCACTGCGCCACTCCTCCCAGCTGATCAGGGTCTGCGCGTCAGTCGGCACCATGCTCTACCTACAGGCGATCGCTGTACTCAATTACGGCTCAACGACCGTCTCAACGCCACCGATTCTTCCCAACGGCTCGGTGACACTGTTCGGAATAGCCGGGATTCCGGTCGGGTACCTCTGGCTGACCGGGATAGCGATCGTGCTGACGGTGGCAGTCACGGCCCTCTATCGCCTAACGCGCTTCGGGCTTGCGACGCGGGCTGCGGCTGAGAACGAGGAAGGGGCGGCTGTCATCGGCCTCTCCGCCGATCGGATTGCCGGTGGTAACTGGATCATCGCGACGCTGCTCGCCGGGTTCGCGGGAATCATGATCGCGCCCCTCTCTACGGTGAACCCCACGTCATACACGTTGTTCATCGTGCCTGTTCTTGCCGTCGCTCTCGTTGCTCGCTTCAACTCGTTCACCATCGCCACTGGCGCCGCGTTCGCGCTCTCGATGTTCCAGTCCGAGCTGGCCAAGCTGCCGAGTATCTTCCCGAACCTATCGCCAGACCTGCAGCAGGCGCTGCCGCCAGCACTGCCCTTCATCGTCCTGATCGTCGCGACGATGTTTCTCGCACGCGGTATAGGCGCGCGAGGTGAGGCTGCGACGCAGCGCAACCCGTCGCTCGGACTCCCACGAGCCCCGTACCTCACAACCGCGGGAGCGTTCGTCGTCGGCCTGATCGCCCTATTCGCATTCCACGCGCTCCTTGATCAGGCGCTCATGTACTCAATCGCAATGGCCTGCGTCGCGCTTTCGGTGGTCGTGCTCACCGGCTATGTTGGGCAGGTCTCACTCGCGCAAATGTCATTTGCCGGCATCAGCGCCGTAATTCTGACTCACTTCACCGCGCACCTAGGAATCGGGTTTCCGTTCACGGTTCTGATCTCCAGTCTCGCTGCCGTCCCGCTCGGGCTGCTCGTCGGGCTGCCGGCATTGCGTGTGCGGGGTGTGAACCTGGCAGTGGTCACTCTCGCGGCCGCATTCGTGATCGACGACATCCTCACCGATTGGCCCGGGTTTGCCGGCGGACTGGGTGGCCTGCCGGTACCAAAGCCGACGATATTCGGCCTGAACTTAGCGATTCGGCAAGGGGATGACTATCCGCGCGTGGCGTTCGGCATCATGGCGCTTGCGATCGTCTGCCTGGTCGGTCTGATGGTCGCGCGGCTAAGGCGCGGGCCGACCGGACGCATGATGATCGCGGTCCGCTCGAACGAGCGGGCCGCCGCGGCCGCCGGGATCGATGTGGCACGGACGAAGCTGTTTGCCTTCGCCCTATCCGCGTGGATCGCCGGTATTGGCGGTTGTCTGCTCGCTTACCAAGGCGGCAACGTCGCGCCGACCGAGTTCTCAACGTTCACCTCACTTGGCCTTCTGGCGATCGTCATGGTCGCAGGCATAGGACGCATTGCCGGAGCCGTTGTGGCCGGCGTGATGCTCTCGTCGAGCGGCCTGCTCGTGACGTTCCTGAACGTCCATCTGAACATCGGTAACTATCAGTTGGTGGTGGCCGGCCTATTACTAACCGTTACCGCGATCTTGAACCCCAACGGCATAGCCGCGAATCCGCCGCCGCCGCTGGTCTGGGCGGGTCGATGGATCGAGACACGACTCCCGCGAATCGGTACCGGCGGCGCAAAGCCGACGGTAACCCAGCCTGTCGCGACCGCGGCTCCGAGTGAGGGTCCCAGCGCCCATGAGCTCTAGTCCATCCGACATGAGCAAAACCGAGCTGCTGACGCGCGATGCGGTCTTCGCCGAGTCCCCCCGATGGCATCAAGGGGAGCTGTGGTTCTCGGATGTACACGATTACGCGCTCAAAGCCGTAGATCTCCAGGGTCGGGTAACACGCAGAGCTGAGGTGCCAGGTCGGCCGGCGGGTATCGGCTTCATGCCCGACGGCCGCCTCCTGCTCGCGACGGCGCGCGATAGGAAGCTCAACTGGGTCTCGCCTGACGGCTCACTCACGCTCGCGGCCGATCTCGCCAGCCATGGGGCGACACTTCTCAACGACATGGTTGTTGACGGTCGGGGACGAGCCTACGTCGGTGACACAGGCTTCGATTTTGCCGCTGGCGACACACCGGCGCCAGGTCGGGTCTTCCTCTTCACCGAGGACGGGAACGTGCGTGTCGCTGCCGAAGACGTCACCTTCCCCAACGGGTGCGCGGTATCAGCTGACGGATCCCAGTACTTCGTCGCGGAGACGCTAGCCAGCCGCGTAAGCCGCTTCGAAATCGCCGACGACGGGTTACTCATCAACCGCACAGTTTTCGCCCAGCTGGATTCGCCCCCGGATGGGCTGTGTCTCGACGCCGCGGCCAGCATGTGGCTGAGCGATC
>Ga0224557_1003507_pt1 | contig 12194 bp, 12 predicted proteins | sample 714S31014metaG_FD_180677 | JGI IMG/M metagenome (GOLD analysis project Ga0224557, IMG submission 180677) | Peat soil microbial communities from Stordalen Mire, Sweden - 717 S3 10-14 | ecosystem: Environmental > Terrestrial > Soil > Wetlands > Peat | place: Sweden: Norrbotten County, Stordalen... | reverse complement strand
GCGTTAGATTCCAGGCCTCACCGCAGTTGCCCTGTTCCAAACCGGCAATCATCAACTGGGTGCCCGTCGCTCCGTCGCCGAGCAAAGGCCGCTCCACGGCTGCCTCGTGCAATAGCTTTTTCATGAGGTCGCAGTCTCCTCGCTCAATTCTTTTTGCACCAGGGCGAAGTGGATGGTTTCGAAAACCAGGCCCCATTTATGATTGCGGCTCGATGCTTCACAATAGCAGCCGGCGGCGTTCGGTTCGCGCCGCCAGGCGAGGATCGAGTTGAGGCGCTGTCCAATCAGAGGCTTCTCGCTTTGGATATCGGCCATCAGGCTTTCTGAATCCTCGACGTACTTGCACATCGCCACGTAGCCGGTATCGCTCGGGGCAGGGCCACAACTTTGTTCGAGAATCGGATAACCCTCGGCGCGCGGCCCCAGCTTTACGTTATAGATGAAGGCCAGCGGACGGCCCATATTCGTGCAAGTCGTCCCGTCATAGCGGAACGTAACGTCGATCGATCCGTCGGGGCTCGGCCGCATCGCAAGCCGCTCCTCGGACCAGCGTTGCAAGGCCCTCCGATTCACGGCGTATTGCGCATTGGAATCCAATATCTTGATTCGTACCGGCAGTCGTTCGCCGGTTGGCTGCGGAGCTCGCTTGTAGGGCGCGTGCCTGTACTGGCACGGCCCAAACGAGCAGCTTTCGCACGGAACAAGGCTGGTCAGCCGCTGCAGGCGCTCTGTGTGACGAGTCACGCCGAAAACCGCAAGTTGGGCCTTCTTGGGGCGCAACATTCCTGAGTCGAATACATCCAGGCGGGAAGGGAACTGCTCGCATCGCGTTTTCTTAATCAATTCCAGAAGGCGCGGCTGTTCCGCTACGTCCCAGTCGGGATAGCCGGGGCTGGAGTGAGGCAGTACAGTCATGCCTCGCTGCTCTGCCCAATCGCAAAGACGGGCCCCGGCGATTGTCGTCAGATGCTCAACCACTGCCGAGGCAAACACCTCGAGGAAGAAGTATTCGTCGGGCCGCTCTTCGCTCCAGCAACGCCGGGCCTCTTCCTCGGTTTCAGGGCCCGCGCCCACGGCAACCAGAATCGCGCTGTGCGCCCCGGCTTGCGCGAGCGCGCTGTGCAGGCGCTTGCTGTTAAAGACGACGCCGTCAATGCGGATCGCGTCGGCTCGTGCAGGGTCGGCCGGGGTCGCATCGTCGTCGAATTCCACGCTCTCCGCCTGCCGCGCATAAAACCACGGCCGGCCATTGTTCGCATACCAATCGCGCGCCCAATCCGCCAATTCGCGGGCGCGGCCTTCGAGCACCCAGCCGCGAGGGTAGCCGAGCAACCGCGTATACTCCTGCGGCGATACGTCCACGGCCGCCAGCGTGTCCGCAATCTCGATAGCTTCGGCTACCTGGCGCATGAAATCGGCTCCACGGCTTTAAACTGACAGCCCTCCACGAAGAAGTCGAAGAAGTTTGGGTGCGTTTCCAAGCGGCAGTGTTGCACCTTTTTCACCAGCTCTTCGAGTTCCTGGCGTTTTGATTTCGACAGCAAAGCGATCGTCGCGCCTTCAATCGCGAGATTGCCGGCGCGGACGAATTTCTCCGGCGCGAGGCTGGGCACAAGCCCGATTCGCTTGGAAGCTTCGACATTGATGTGCCGACCGAATCCGCCGGCAAGGTAAAACATGTCGACATCGTCGAAGTCGATGCCGTATGTGTTGAAGACGACTTGAATCCCCGCCACATTAGCGCCCTTGGCCTGAGCCAGCTCATTCACGTCGCTCTCGAGGAGATAGACATCGCCGTTTTCACCATGGCTGAGATCGATGCGATGCACGCCGTCCTCGAATCGCCCTCGCTCGTTCATGCGGCCTGTGCGAAGCAACTCGCTCAGCAAATCGACCAGGCCTGACCCGCAAATCCCCTCCGGCGCCCCGTCGCCGATGACGCGAATCTGGAGTTTTCCATCCTCGCCGATCGCCACTTCTTCAATGGCGCCGTCCAGGGCGGGCATGCCGCATGCAATGGCTCCGCCTTCGAAAGCCGGCCCCGCCGGGCACGACGCGGCGAGAATCCGATCCTTGTTGCCGACGACGAGTTCAGTGTTGGTGCCGATGTCCATGATCGCGACGAGCCGCTCCTCGTGCGCCAGATCCGCGGCCAGCATACACGCGGCGGCATCGGCTCCCACGTGTCCGCTGATGATGGGGGCTCCATACACGCGAGCTTTGGGATGAATCGGCAAGAGGCTGCGCAGGCCGGATTCGACGAGGCTCGTCGTGATGCGCTTGCCGTCGGCCAATTCAATCTCCGTAATCGACCGGTACGGAGTCTGGCCGATCGAATACACGTTCTGCCGGAAGAAAAGATCGCGCATGGTGGAGTTGCCAACCACCACCATCTCGTAGATCGTCTTCGGATCGATGGGGAATTTCTCGATCGCATGGCTCAGGTATCCGGCCAGCGTCCGCATCAACAATCTTCCCGGATGACTGGTGTCGTAAGCGATGCGCGACATAATCTCAGAGCCGGCGAAGCGCTGTGGATTCTCAAACGATGTGTCCGCAATCAACTCTCCGCTTTCGAGATCCATCAGGCGCACCACCACGGTCGTCGTTCCCAGGTCCATGGCGATGCCGTGAATCGGCCCGGTCGATCGTTCGACTTCGATTCCATCAATCAGGATGCGGTCGCCGTCACGCGTAACGGCGGGATCGAGTTTGAGCGCCTGGCCGCTTGCAGGCAGTCCATACGCCTGCCGCTCGATCCGCATGTGTCCTCGGCGCATGGTGTGGCAGCGGACAAGTTCGCCTGAGACCTGGCCGCTTGAGACACGGCCAGTGGGGCCGGTGACAAATGTCTGGCAGGAGAGGCGAAAGTTTCCCTTCAGATGACACTCCGCCTCCGTCCTCGGAGACAGGGCACCCATGCCCTCGGCGACCTCGACCATGCATTCCTTGCATTTGCCTTGCTTGCGGCATGAGGTGGGAACGTCGATGCCCATGGCTTCAGCTTGATCGAACAGAGAGATGCCCGGGTCGGCCTCGGTCGACTGTCCGTTGATGATTAGAGTGACGGCCATTTTGGGGAGGTACCTACCATCCCTTCGCCTCGAGCTCCGCTTTCAGCGCCTCTGCCACATCCTGCGCGGAACCCTCGCGCTCCTGTTCATCGCTCCACTTCCATTGCGCAAGGTAGTCGTCTGCGTCCTGCAACCCACGCGTCGCGGCGAGGCGATCGATGTGCTCCATGAATCGACCATCCAACTGCACGGTCACATCGTCGATCCCGTCGCCGGCCTTGATCTGAGTCGGGACTTCCTGCCAGTAAAGGATCTTGTAAGTGGCCATTTGGGTCACACGTGTCCTGACAGCCGCAGGAACAAATCCACGGCAGCGGAAGCATTGGCTCCGTATCCGTCGGCGCCAATCTCGTCGGCAAACATCTGACTGATGGGAGCGCCGCCCACCGCCATCTTGATCTCAGAATGGCCCGCCGCGCGGAATCCCTCGATCACGGTCTTCATGTACATCATGGTCGTTGTCAGCAGCGCGCTCATGCCGACGATGTTCGGCTTGCACTTCTCGGCGGCGGCCATGAACTTATCGACACTCTGATCCACGCCGATGTCGTGAACTTCAAAACCTGCGCCTTCGGCCATCATGCCGACAAGGTTCTTGCCGATATCGTGCAAATCGCCGCGGACTGTGCCCATCAGCAGCACGCCTTTCGGCTTTGTCCCGCCGTCCTTCGATGTCAGCAAAGGCTTCAACACGGCCATGCCCGCTTTCATCGCTCGCGCCGCAATCAGAACCTCCGGCACATAGAGCACGTTGTGCTTGAAGTCCTCGCCCACAACGCTCATGCCGGCGATCAGTCCATCGGTCAGCACCTCCTGCGCGGAACGGCCCTCGGCCAAAGCTTCTTTGGTCAGCCGCTCCACCTCGTTGGCGTTTCCTTCGTACAGGTGCTGGTTCATCAAGGCATAATCGGGCATCGAATCGTATCCTCAGCGAGCACTCGCCACCGCTCCGGCGGCGCGTTTGGAGTTGAATTCTTCAAGTGCTTCAAGCATGGCCAGAATATTTTCGCGCGGCATTCCGGGGCTGGCGCCGCCGCCAACGGAGAGAATGATTCCCTCACCGCCGGAACCCTCGAGCACTTCCAGAGTTTCGTCCTTCACTTCCTCAGGGGTTCCGCGAACGGCTACTTCCAATGGATTCACATTGCCCATCAGGCACATCCGGTCGCCCACGCGCCTTTTCACCTCGGTGATGTGCCGCTGCTTGCCCCAGTTCAGCACGTTGAATCCAGTGTCGGGCAGGTGGTCAAGGCAGGCGTCCACTTCGGCGTCGTTGTGATACAGCTTCACCCAATCCGCCGGAAACGCGTCGCAGATTCGCTTCAAATAAGGATGCGCGAATTCCAGGTAATGCTCCTCGTTTACGAACCCCACAATGTCGTCGAGGATGAAAATGCTCTCCACCGTATCGCCCATCACCTTCTGCTGCGCCTTCAGCCAGTCGATGATCACCCGCGTGCACAGGTCGAGCAGTTTATGCGCACCCTTGGGGTCTTCGACCAGATCGATCATGAATTCCGTCGTTCCGCGCACGAATCCTGCGGTGCACATCGGTCCGCGCGAGGTCACCATGGGCAGAATGTATCCGGCGTCCAGAATCCGCTGGCGCGCCATCCCGATGCGGTGCAGGGTAAGGCCCGCAAATCCGTCGGCCTCGACTTCATATTCGGGGAAGCTGTCGATATCCTCCAGGCGGTAAAGCGTGTGGTACTCGCTGGGGGTATTGTCCTGCCAGAACTTGATCTTGGCTCCCAGCACCGAGGGCTCCGCCGCCATCCCGTATTCCATCCACCACGAGGGGATGAAGATGATGTCTGGAAATTCGCGCATGATCTTCAAATTCGATTGAAACCAGAGCTCAGGATCCAGAAAATAGTCCAGGTGCTTGATTCCAAGGTATCCGGGAATCCACGGGCTATCGACGATCAGCGCCATCGGGATCTTGTCCAGCTTTTCGCGCCGCACTGCCCGCTTGAATATTTCCCACTGTTCCGGCCGCATAATTTTCCTCTCGATCACATTTCGTGATCCATTTCCTGACCAGCACTATGCCCGCATGAGCGACCTCCTCGCCATCCGTCTTGCCCCAGGGAAAAATCCAATTCCTCGCGTTGGACGGAGCTCCGATCGCACGCTCAAACAGCACAGATCACGCAGCCCGCACAAACCTAAGTGCAATCCTTCTTATCATATAGGATTTTGTTCGACTGTCGTACTAATTACGCTAACTTAATCATAATGTAAGCACGACGGAAGGCACAAGCGAGTTTGAGATTTCGACCGAAAGGCTGCCAGCCGGCCAGGCAACGAATGCGAAGGGGCAGAATTCGAGGGGGCTATTGGCGAGGGGGTTGTCTACAAAATTCATCCCTGAACAATGCGTGTTGAGGATGTTCGGTATCCCTCGCTGGCAAGATGCTTCCCCATCTGTTCGTACATCGAGTCGTCGTGCGGCTGCCAGGTGCCAAGACCGTCGACATAGCGGTTGTACATGCAGAAGGCAGCGGCGATCAGCACCGTATCGTGAATCTCTTTGTCTGTCGCGCCCAGCTTCCGCGCAGCTTCGACATCCTGCTCCGTTACATTCTTGCCGCCTTGCTGGACCTTTCCCGCGATGACGAGAAGACGTTTCAGCTTTTCTGAGATCGGCGCCATCTCGAAGCCGGTCTTTACAAGCTTGACGGTATCGCTTTCGCCCATGTGAGATGCCGCCGCTGCGCCATGGCTCGCCTGGCAGAAGTAACAATCGTTGAGAGACGAGACATAGGTCGCGATCAGCTCGCGCTCGCCGGGCGTAAGGCTGCTGGGTTCGTGAAGCAGGATATGCGCTAGCTCGCGCATGGGCTTGGCAGTTTCAGGACGGAAAGCGAAGCCTGCGGATATTCCCGGCAACTCTTCAGGTAAATTGATGTGGGCCATCTTCAATCTCCTCGCCATTCAGGCTATGACTGCGGCAGATATTCTTTGCTCATGGTTACATAGCCCTCTTTCGCTGTCTTCTTGCCGCGCTGGCGATAGAGTTCCTCGTCTTTGGGCTGCCAGGTCGCGAGGCCGTCGACATAGCGGTTATACATGCAGAATGCCGCTGCGATCAGTACAGCATCGTGAATTTCGACGTCGCTTGCCCCCGCCCTGCGTGCCTCTTCAACGTCGCTCGCGGTCACGTGCTTGCCGCCCTTCTGCACCTTTCCCGCAACGACAAGCAAGGCCTTGAGTTTTTCAGAAATGTCGGCGTGCTTGAAGTCAGCCTTCACGCGGCGCACCAGTTCTTCGTCGTCATTCAGATGCGCGGAGGCAATGGCGCCATGCACCGTCTGGCAGAAATAGCAATCGTTGAGCGACGAAACATAGGTGGCGATCAACTCGCGCTCACCGGGCGTGAGAGAGTTGGGCGCGTGCAGCAGGACTTCCGCAAGCTCATTGAGAGGCTTCGCTGTTTCTGGCCGGAAGGCCATCGGGCCGCGAATGCCCTGCAAGCCCTCGGGAAGACGAATATGTGGCATAGGTCCTGTCAGCTCCTTTCGTGGACAAGGTTCGCAGATTGGCGGGTGGTGAGAAATCTGCGCGCCGGTATCCCGCAAAGCACAGTTACGACACCCACCAAAGCCGGAATCGGATCATGCGTGAGAATGAGACTCGCGATCGCGAGGCAACAGGCTATGAATATGACAGGCGCGACAGGAAACCACCAGCCCCTGACAGGGTCCGGTGTTCTGAACAACGTGGAGGCAGTGAGAGCGAGAAATAGAACTGCCGAGAAGATAATGTAGGCGAGGACGCGGTCGAATGCTCCGAGCAGAAGCACGGCGAGGGCAAGGCCGGTCTGTAGCAAGATTGCATTCGCCGGTGTGCCAAAGCGCGGGCTTAGCTTGCCAAACGCAGGAAAGAAAGAGCCGGCTTGAGCCATGGCGTAGAAGACGCGCGGGGCAGCCATGCTGAGCGCCGCCATCCCGCCGCAGACACAAATGAGTACGCAGACGGAAAGTACGCGCGCGCCGGTAGCGCCAAACAGGGCTTCGCCGAACTGCGCAACGAAAGCGGTATTCGACGTCAGCTTGTCGATGGGCAGAACGCTGAGAAAGGCGGCACTCACGAGCAGATAGACAGCAGTTACAAGCGAGACCCCGCCAACATAAGCCAAAGGTAGATTGCGTTTTGGGTCGCGGATTTCTCCCGCGATTTTGCCTGCTTCCCACCATCCCCCAAAGCTGAAAAATGCACTCACGGCGCCGCCGGCTATCGCTGGAAAAAGCGCATCGGAACCAGGCCGGCGTTCCGATAGAGGAAGAAGGTTGCTGACATGTGCGTGACCCGAAACAATTGCCCACCCTACCAGCGAGAAAAGTACGCCGAGCTTGAGGATGTTCACGAAGGACATGACAGCACCGCTCAAGCGCGTGCCCAGAATATTCACAATCGCGAATGCACAGAGAAGGAATGCCGGAACCACCGCCAGCGCTCTACTGCCGAGCGGCAACACCTGCGCCACATAGGCCACCGAACCCACCGCCAATGCCGCGGCGACTCCGGGGTACATCACGAGGGAGCTCATCCAGCCATAAAGAAAAGCGGTCTGTTCGCCATACCCGGCGCGGAGGTAAACGAACTCGCCTCCGGATTGAGGGAACCTGATGGCAAGTTCGGAGTAGCAGAGGGCCCCGCTCATGGTCATCAGTGCCATTCCAAGCCAGACCAGGCCAAGCAACAGCGGCGAACCGAGCGATTTCGCCATTGCCGCTGGCGTGAGAAAGATGCCGAGCGCGATGGATTCGCCGGTAACGAGGGCGATGACAGCCACCAGGCCAAGTTTCCTCTGCTCACTCGCCACGTCGTGTATGCTATGTCGCCCATTGCCGCTGCGCATCCACCGAAAGGATGAGGGTCTGGCCTAGTCTGCGATCGCATGCTTTGGAAAGACACAGTTTGTCTCCTTCCAATGGTGGAGAGTTACGTCCATCGCCTGACCGAAGACAGAGGCGATCCCCTTCTTTAGAGTTGATTTCCGCAGCCTTCCCCAAGGTCTATCAGGTCTTGAACTTGGCCAGCTGAGTTCCTTCGGCATTTTGACTACCAACTTAAAACAATGGGGTCTTCTCGATGAGTCAACACTTTTCTGCGCGGTTTCTTCCCCTACTCTCGGTTCTCGCAATGCTTGCGGGCATCGCCGACGCCCAGGTTCCTACAGGCAATATTAACGGCATTGTGACCGACCCCAAAGATGCGATCGTCATTGGCGCGCGAGTCGATGCAGTGAGCACAACCCAGGGTGTTTCACGCAGCACGGTAACGAATGGCAGTGGCCGCTATGACTTACCCGATCTTCCTGCCGGAAGTTACGATCTGGAGATCGAGCAATCGGGATTTGCCACGAGCGAATTCAAGGGCATCGTGATTGAGGCGGGCCGAAGCTCGACCGTTGACGCCAAGCTGCGAATCGCCAGCTCCGGAACAACCGTGGATGTCAGCGGATCCAGCAGGGGCATTGACCTGACACAGTCGATGATCCAGGGACAAATCACTTCGAAGACGATCGAGAACATTCCCTTGAACGGTAGAAACTTTCTCGAGCTGGCGTATCTTGTTCCGGGAAATCGCCCGGCGCCCACATTCGATCCCACCAAAACCAACACGCTTGAAGTGAGTTCCGCCGGAGGGTTTGGCCGCGGCGGCAATGTCACCGTGGATGGCGGCGACAACAACGACGAAGTCGTTGGCGGCACATTGGCCAACTTCCCTGAAGATTCAGTTCAGGAGTTTCAGATTGCGACTGGCCGCTTCACGGCCGCTGTCGGACGTTCCGGCAACAGCATCATCAACATCGTCACCAAATCAGGCGCCAACACCTATCATGGGTCGGTATTCCTGTTCGAACGCAATCGCAATCTCCAGGCGCTACCGGCGACGTTTAACCGCAGCCTGCCTACGCCTCCGTTCGATCGCGAGCAGTACGGCGGCTCGATTGGAGGGCCCGTCTACAAAGACAAGGCGTGGTGGTTTTCGTCGGCCGAATACCGCGACCAGAACGCGTCGCTGCAGACAGGCACGCGCGACTTCACGACGGATTCGATCCTGAACACCTCCGCACCGGCGCCTTTGCGCGATGCTCTTTGGTCGACCCGGTTCGACCAGCAACTAGGCGCCCGGAACAAACTCATGGCACGCTACTCATTCAATCGTTCAACCGACACGTCGGAAGCATCGCCATCGATGAGCACGCCTGCTTTCACCGCCGCGGAGCGCCAGAATTCGCTCAATCGGTTCAATTCCCTCATAGCCGGCATCACCACAGTGCTCACTTCTTCGCTGGTGAATGACGCATCGTTCCATTACGACAACTTCTACAACGACATTCCCCCGTATCCTAAGGATTTGGCCATCACCGATCCGGCGCTGAATCTTACCAACGAATTGATCTTCCCGGACGTTGCCGACGGAGAGAACTTCAATCTTCCCCAGGCCACTTATCTCGACCGCAATCAATTTCGCGATGCGCTTTCGTGGTCGATTGGCAAACATTCACTTCAGCTTGGTGGCGAGTTTCAGCACTATACCGCGCACGGAGAGATCAATCCTTTCGGCACAGGCTCGGTGATCCTCACTTCCGACTTTGGCTTTGCCGACCTGAATGGCGACAAGCAAGTCAACGATCTCGACATTCCGATTGCCGTTGCTCTTCACAGCAAGGCGCCCGTCGTGCCCGTTCCCATTCCTACGGTCTTTAACAGCTACGTCGCCGGCTACGCGCAAGATGACTGGCACGCGCTTCCCAACCTTACGCTGAACCTTGGCCTGCGCTGGGAGTACGACTCAAATCTGACAGGCAACTCCAGCGCGCACGATCCTTGCCCAAACCTTACTTCAACGCCTACCGTTCCCTGCACCTGGATGGCGAATATCATCAATCTCAAGAAGAATCCGGATACCAAGGACTTCGGCCCACGCGTGGGCTTTGTCTACAGTCCATTCGCCAAAGGCAGTACAGTCATTCGCGGCGGCTACGGCATTTATTATGACCGCATTATTCTCGAGGCGGGCGCGGAAGAGCTTGTTCAGAACGATCGCGCCCTTACCGTCACGCAATATGGCGGCTCGGAATGCACTTCGCCCTTCGTGCCAGGCCCTCCCAGCCTCGACGCATGTTTTGCGCCTGAAGGCAGCTTCGTGCCCGGAACGCCCACGCTTGCAGCCCCGTTTAGCGGTCCTCACCAGACGGGCGGCATCGGAATTCTTGCCATGGGCCCGGATGCGCATCACCCGCTCTTCCAGCAGTTCTCGCTCGGTGTGCAACAACAAGCGGGTAGCGACTGGCTTATCTCCGCGGACGGCCTGCACGTTTTTGCAACACGGCAGATTATCGGCCACCTGCTGCGCAGCACAAACTCCACGTCGCCCTATGTGACCTGCCCCGGTGACAATGTTCCGTGCAGCATCACAGATCCGCTCAGCGGAATCTCAGATAACATCACACTGCTCCAATCACAGGCCAAGTCCTGGTACGACGGACTGCTCGTTAGTGTCGAGCATCGTCCCGCCAAGCTTGGGCGCATCGGCTACCAATACAACGTGAGCTACACGCTCTCGAAAACCTTCGATTACTCGGACGACGATCAATTGACCGCGACTGCCGACGAGCAAGTCGATCTGGTGGAAGGCATCAATAACCTGCGTCTGGAAAAGGGATACGCAGTCTCCGATGAACGCCATCGGCTCACGCTCTATGGCGAGGCCGAGTTGCCATGGAAGTTCTCCCTCGCTCCCATCTATACATATGGTTCCGGTGTGCCCGCCGACACGTTCCTCCCCGGCACGGCGAACAGCGCCGGCGCAAGCGGCTCGCGCCTGCCACTGCTTCCCCGTAATGCTCTGGCACGCGAGGTCAGGAACAGCGCTCAATTGAACACGCTCATCAATCGCTGGAATGCCCTGCCGGCTTGCCCTGCGCCGTTCCCTTGCAATGCGGGCGGGCCGATCCAGAATGTGCCCGCGGGAATCAACTTCTACAGCCCCTTCAGCTCGCTCGATCTGCGCCTCAAGAAAGACATCGATCTGGGCGAGCACGTAAAGTTGAGCCTCGTCGGCGAAAGCTTTAACATTTTCAATGAGACCAATATTCGCGGGTCAAACACCGCCAACTTTGCCGGACGCAACATCTCCATCAGCCCCTACGTTCCCGCGCAAACAGGACCTCCTCCGGTGCCCGCACAGGCAGTTCAACAGAACTTTTATTCCGCCGTCAGCACAGCTGGAGGCTTCTTTGGCTCTGGTGGCCCGCGAGCCTTCCAGTTTGCTGCACGCATTGACTTTTAGCGGGAGGTGCAATTGGCGTTCCCGGAATACGAGCAACTCTCGCGATCGATCGGGCGCCCACGTGCGTCCCGATCTCGAAATCTGCCTGGAGTTGAGGAAGATGAAGCTGCGGGCGAAGTCTCCGAGCTCTATGCATACTTCCGGTCTCACTTCGGCCGCGCCGATGTGCCGGGAATCCTGAAGTGCTTTGCCACCCATCCGCCGCTGCTTCGGCACATGATGGCTCTGTCTGAAAGCATGATCTTTGCAGACGGGCACTTGATTCGCCGGCACAAGGAGATGATTGCCACTCTCGTTTCGTCGCAGAATGAATGCCCATACTGCGCCGACAGTCATGGATATTTTCTCCGTGTACATGGAGGCTCGGCGGAAGCACTGTGCGCCATCCAGAAGAACGACCTTGCTTCCTCCTCACTTACGGCTGGAGAACGACAACTTCTAAGCTTTGTGCGAAAGGTGAATGGCAGTTCGCACGAGATCGATAAGGCCGATGTGGACTTGCTGTACGATGCGGGCTGGAGCCAACTGCAGATTGCCGAGGCTGTCCATGTCGCAGCGCTGTTCTCTACTTTCAATCGCGTTGCCAACGCTTTCGGGCTTCAATCGCAGGGACTGCTGGCTCTGTTCGAAAGCCAGGGCAAAGCCGCCCTCGGGATCGGCCCGGAATAGAAAGGTGTACACCATGGCTACAGCGCAGGAATCCGCCGCACTTTTTCTTGAGGACGTGGAGAACAATCCGCAACCCAGTCCTTACTTCGACCTGATTGCCGCGGCCAAATCATCCGGCTCGGAATATTGGCAAATCTGGAACCT
>Ga0224557_1003506_pt1 | contig 12194 bp, 12 predicted proteins | sample 714S31014metaG_FD_180677 | JGI IMG/M metagenome (GOLD analysis project Ga0224557, IMG submission 180677) | Peat soil microbial communities from Stordalen Mire, Sweden - 717 S3 10-14 | ecosystem: Environmental > Terrestrial > Soil > Wetlands > Peat | place: Sweden: Norrbotten County, Stordalen... | reverse complement strand
TCGGCACGCACGCCGGCTGTTAACGACAGCAGTGCCAGAACCGACAACAGCAATTTCCCCCCTCTCCTCATAAAAGCGGGCGAACGCTAGCACACCGTCCAACGCACCAGCAAGGCGAAAGGCTTCCCGTTGCCGAGTGGGAAAAGCGGGCGTTTTGCATCGCTGCGATGGGAGTCGCAAACTTGCCAGCGCATCATTCGCCGGAGTCAGTTTGCCGGGTGAAAACTGCCCAAACCCAGCTGATTTCGCGGTCTTTCACAACCGCGCACGAACCTTGCTACTTACCGCTCCTTGTCCCAGGGACGAATGGTGACTCGTATGAACAAGATAAAGCTTCCTCCGGCAAAATTGGTCGAATGGGTTGAGTTCTGCTGGTTGCTCGTGACCAACCCCACGTTCCAAGCCTCCCCCAACAAGCGGAAGGCCTTCTTCGAGCACCAGCTCGGTAAAATCTACACCGCCCGCTGCCCCGAGGCGTAACCCAAACGCTTTCGGATGTTACCCGACCCGATCTGTTCACTCGCCAATCCGGATTCCCAGTTCCCGTTTGAGCGTGGCCGTCGTTTCCGGTGTGTTTTTGAGCCGGTAGAGCACGTGGCGCTGCAATACATGCCCGGCGGGAAGCTTCGGATGGTTAAAATCCTCTTCGGAATCATGCGCCATGCCCAGACGTTGCATCACTTTGACAGAACGTAGATTCACCCTGGCGGCAAACGAGACCACCTCTTCGAGATGAAGGGTGGAAAAAGCGAAGAGCAACGCCAGTCGCGCCGCCTCGGTAGCATACCCCCGCCCCCAGAATTGTAGACGAAATCGCCAACCAATTTCCGTGCAGGGCGTGAAGTGCGCTTCAAAGCTGGGCCTTGCCAAACCGGTGTAACCGGCGAGTTCACCATTGATCTCGACCGCCCATAGTCCCCAGCCGCGATCCTCGATTTCGTCCTTAAGAACGGCGAACACTTCCCGCGATTCTTTCCGAGAGAGCTTCTTCGGAAAGAATTCCATCACGCGATCATCGGCGTTCATCGCGGCGAACGCCGGGAGATCGGCGTTATCCCATCGTCGTAGAATGACTCTGGGACCGATCAGCCGCATTTTTGTTACCTCGTGGCGACGACTTCGATCTCCACCAGGGCGTCCTTCGGCAGGCGGGCGACTTGGACTGTCGAACGCGCGGGTGGTTCCTTCGTGAAAAACCTGGCGTACACTTCGTTCATGGCCCCGAAATTGTTCATGTCGCTGAGGAAGACAGTCGACTTCACCACATTCCCGAAACCCAGGCCCTGCGATTCCAGCAGGCCGCGAATGTTCTCGAGCACGCGGGTCGCCTGCTCCCTGATTCCACCGGGGACAATGTTTCCGGTCGCGGGTTCGAGCGGGATTTGACCTGCGCAAAACAGCAAGTCCCCCGCCCAAACGGCTTGAGAATACGGCCCGACTGCTTTCGGCGCTGCCTCGGTCGCTACGATTTGTCGCTTCACGAATTTTTCTCCGTTGATTGTTGCAGTTTAGCTTTTGAACGCCACGCCAACCAGACCGCCATCGCCAAAAGTACGCCGTCCTCTGCCAGAGCCAGGACGCCCACCTTCCGCGCATCGACAGTGCCGAAGCAGCCGCAGCGAATGTCATATCCGTGACCCAGCGCCCAACCGATGGCGGCCAGGAAGACAATCATCAGGGCTGTAATCACGATGGCACTCGCGCGTTTCCAGATTCCGCAGACCAGCAGCCCACCCGCGAGCAGTTCGACCCACGGCAACGTAATGGCCACGAAGTTCGTAAGTGAGCGCGGTGGCACATGATAATTGGTCACATCCTGGGCAAACGTCGCGAGGTCGGGAACATGCGAAAACTGTATCCCATGAGCGTGGCTAACCTGTACGTTCCAGATTTTGGCGATAGCCGAAGCCAGGAAAATTCCACCAAGGATGAGCCGCAGCACCAGATTCATCCACTTCACGGCTGGCCTCCCGTGTGGGTGAGCTGCCCCGCGCTATGCCAGGCGGTCCAGCCGTTGACCAGATGGCGCACATTGTGGTAGCCAAGTTCGCGGAGCCGGACCATCAAGCGACGGCTCAAGTCGCACTCCTGACCGTCGCAATAGGCGATGATCGGCGTGTCGGGCGTCAGCATCGGGGCGATTTGTGGGAAATGGTCGTCAAAATCCTCCACCGGCAGGTTGAAGGCGCCGGCAATGTGCCCGGCGGCGTAGTCGGCCGAAGAGCGGGCGTCCAAAAAGAAACCTGTCCCGTTTTTCCACAAGTCTTCGGCATCGTGAAGCGCTACCGTGTCCTGGACCTTCGGTGGTTCCGGCGGCGGCGTGAGCCAGGGGATGCGCCGCGGAGAAACCGCGTTGGCTCCCAAACCCAGCGCGGCGCCTGTGAACACGATCGCCAGCGCCCGCTGGAAAGTGCGCCGCATGTCCGCCCGGTTACCTCTTCAGAACGGTGAGTGTTACGGGTATGGTGACCTTTGGCTGGCTCGAGGTGTTCGTTTCAAAGCTGATTGTGCCCTGCGCCGACTGCTTCGGCACCGCGGAGAACTTGGCAACCACCTTGTACGTTTTACCCGCATCGATCGTGACCAACTCGAGACTCAGGTCCTTCATATTGGTCGTCAGGTTCTTGATTTCCAATGTCAGATCGGGCCGGGTGGACGAGAGCTTGATCTCTCGCGCCGGCACCGCGTCGGAATTGGTCGCCGTGATATCCGTGATTGGCCAGTACAGGATGGGGGGTTCCACGAGCACATCCCCCAGCAGCCGCCCGTTGAGGGTGACAACCGCCACTGGCTGAGCAATACCCTCAAGAGACACTTTTACATTCTCGTTGAATTGCCGCGGCGTTCCCTCGGTTGCGACTGCAATGATGATGTTCGCCGACTGATCATTTGTGCCTTCGACAGGTTCAATGCGGGTGGTCAGGATTTTATTGCTCGCTTCGGCTTTGCTAATAACCAGCTTCTTGCCGTCGGTCCGGCGTACCAGCACCGTCACGTTTGTGGTTATCCCCTGCCGAATGTTACCCAATTGGATATTCTGAGGTGACACATCGAGAATCTGTTTCATTTCGACCTTGATCGACAAGCTCACCTTCCCGGCCTGGGGGTCGTTGGAGGGGACGGTGATGTGTTTCTCAAGCTGGCCTCGCTGGCCGGCAACTCTAACCGTGAAAACCAGTTCGCCCTTCTCTCCGGGCTTGAGCAGATCCGGCTTCACACTGGCAACCGTGCAGCCGCAGGATGGCTGCGGCTTCTCGATCTTCAGGTCTCCCGTGCCCGTATTTTGGTACGTGAAGGTCCCCGTAACGGAGTCGACCAATGAGGTCGGGCCAAAGTCGTAAACAGTTTTGTCGAACTGAATTTTCCCGGGAAGCGGGGCCGGTGGTTTCACCGCACCTGCCGGGGTATTTGTATCCTCCGCGCGCACACTACCAACCGTCGTTACTGCCAATAACACTATTGCCAGGAATTCTCGCTTCATGTGATTTCAATCTCTCCGTTTATCGTTGACCCAAGCCGTTGGGCGCATCTTACGCGGCCGCGCCCCTTCTGACAAGCGTAACTCTGCACATCCGTTGCCTTGAAAGAAGTTGCATTTGACCAGTCTCCGGTTGAAGATTTACCGGCACTTTTGACAGCGAACATGTTTCTTCCACTCAATTTTTTATTTTCCGCGCAATCCATGGCTGTCGTCGCGACTGCCGTTGGCTCGGGCAACCTGTCGGATGCGGAACTGCTGGGACGCTATCCGGTGATCGTCACCGCCGGCGCCGTATTGCTTTCCCTGGGCCTGATTTGTGACTTTTACTTGCTGTTCCGCCTCACGCGGTCCGTGGCCATCCGCGAACCGACGGCGGACGAGTCGCTCCTCAAGATCGAACCAAAACCATGGGGTATGGACGACCTGCTATTCGCCATCGGAGCGCTGGTCCTGGTGTGGGTGGTTTGCGAAGGGACGGTTTTGGGGGCATTCAAGCTCACGCATGTGGATCAGGACGGTGCCCTACCCTGGCTCCTCTTCCTTGAAATGTTGTTGCGTATTGTGTTCCTCTTCGGCTTTGTCGCGGTCTTCCGGCGACGCGGCATCGATTGGCGGCAGGCTGTCGGCCTGCGGCGCAAACCGCCGCTGCACGCCATTGCCTTTGGCGGAATCTTCTTTTTGGCGATGCTCCCTCCGCTTGCCGTCGTCTTTCCTGTTTGCGCGGAGCTTTGCCGTTACTTGGGTATCAAGGATACGCCGCAAGATGTGGCCGACTTGCTGGCCACCTCGGACTCCACACTCGTGGTCGTCTTGATCATTGTGTTCGCCATCGCGGTTGCACCGATATTCGAGGAATTCTTCTTTCGTGGTTTCGCCTACCCCGCCCTCAAGCAGCGGTGGGGCACCTGGCGGGCTCTCGTGATCGTATCCGCGGCGTTCGCGGCGATTCATCTTCATGTGCCTTCGTTGGGACCGCTCTTTACCCTGGCGATTGGCCTCGGACTGTCTTACGAATTCACGGGTTCCCTGCTGGCCCCAATCACCATGCATGCGCTGTTCAACGCCGTCAACGTGGGGATGCTCCTGTACGTCCGATCACAATCATGAAACCTCCGCGGAAAACGCGCGTCACTATTCACAACCTCGGCGAATTCGGCTTGATTCGCCAACTCCAGGGCGTCGTCGGTCCGGCGCGAGGTTCCGTGGTCCTCGGCATTGGCGACGACTGCGCCGTTCTACGGAGCGACAATCCTGCCGAGTATCTGCTCTACACCTGCGACCCGGTTGTGGAAGGTGTGCACTATCGACGAAACGATCGGCCGCGCCAGGTCGGCTGGAAGGCGATGGCTCGCAATCTCAGTGACATCGCGGCCATGGGCGGGGTGCCGTGTTGGGCTGTGGTGAGCATCGGCTTGCGGCGTGATACGGGAGCGCGCTGGGTAAAAGAGCTGTATGCAGGACTGTGCGCTGCCGCTCGAAAGTTCGGTTGCCAGATCGTTGGCGGTGATACGACGCATGTAAAGCATGAGCAATTCGTGGTGGTCGCGCTCATCGGAAAGGTGGAACGCTCACGAATGATCTTGCGTAGTGGCGCGAAAGTTGGCGACTCGGTCTTCGTGACCGGCACGCTCGGCGGCTCGCGGCGCGGCAAGCACCTCACGTTTACGCCGCGCCTCAACGAAGCGCGGTGGCTGACCGGCAATTTCCCCCTGCACGCGATGATGGATCTGAGCGATGGCCTGTCCAGTGACCTGCAGCGGTTGGTGGAAGCAAGCCGGCCCGGAACCGGATTTGAAATCCACGCCGCGGAAATTCCCATCGCCCGCGCCGCCCGCGGTAACCTTCGCGCTGCCCTCGATGACGGCGAGGATTTCGAGTTGCTCTTTACCATCGACCCGCGCCATGTTACGGCACTGCGCCAGAAATGGGCGCGGAAATTTGCTTTGGAGTTGACGGAGATCGGTCGCGTGGTTCGCTCGCAGCAGAAGGTCACCCTCATCACCTCCGACGGATCACGGAAGGTCCTTGTGCCGGCGGGTTATGATCACTTCGCAACAAATTGAAACGCGCAGCCTCTTGGAAACATTGGAGTTTGGCGGGCGGCTCGCCCGGGAACTCCGGCGTGGCGACGTCATCGCTTTGTCCGGCGAACTCGGCGCCGGAAAAACTGCCCTCGTTAAGGGCATCGCGCGCGGACTCGGCATCGCCGTGGAGGTGACCAGCCCCACGTTCACGCTGATCCATGAATACAGTGGTGGGCGGCTGGCGCTTTACCACATCGATCTCTATCGGATCGACAGCGTGCCGCAAGCATTGGCGATTGGTATCGAGGATTACCTGAACGGCACGGGCGTGACCGTGATCGAGTGGGCGGAGCGGATTGCATCGCTGTTGCCACCGCACAGTACACGCATCCGCATTGAATCACTGGGTGAAAACACGCGTCGCATCGAAGTCGTATGATTACGCTGGCCATTGATACTTCGACCCCTCACGGTGCGGTCGCGCTCTTGCGCGACGACAAACCGCTCGCGGAAGGAACTTTCGACCGCTCCCCGCCGGGGCAGAATCTTTTCGACATGGCCGCGAAGCTTCTTGCGGCAAACCAACTCCTGGTGGACGATCTGGGATTGCTTGCGGTGGGACTTGGCCCCGGCTCGTTCACGGGAATCCGGGTTGGTATTGCCTCCGTCAAGGGAATCGCCCTTCCCGGTAAACTGCCGATCAAAGGCGCGAGCAGTTTTGACGCCCTGGCGTTGACCGCGTTGCCACAGATGCCACGGGATTGTCCACAACTCTGCGTCCTGAGCGATGCGCGGCGGGACGAGATCTACTTTGCGTTGTACGATCAGCAAGGGCGTTGCGTGAAGAAATGCCAGATCGCCACGCTCGAGGCCGTCGCCGACGAAATTCATCATCCGATTTGGTTTGTCAGTTCCGAAATCGGGAGATACAAGGACGAGATTACCGTACTCTTTGGCGGTTTCGCGTCGATCTGCGAAACGCCTGTTTTTCCGAGTGCGGCGGCAGTGGGCTGGCTGGCGTACCACCAGTATCACGACCAGGGAAATCGCGGCGACGAAGAGTTGGAACCGATTTACCTGCGTGCGACAGAATACAAAACAGTTTGAGAACGTGTGTGCGGGGATATAATTGGAGCCTTAAGAATTGCCTATGCCAATGATCGATGATCACGAGATAACGGAAACGGGCCATAAGGCCCTCCATATTAATTTGGACGCAACCAAATATGGCACGTTCGCCGAGATTGGCGCGGGTCAGGAGGTTGGCCGCTGGTTCTTTCGCGTTGGCGGTGCGGCGGGGACGGTTGCCAAGACGATCTCCGCGTACGACAAGACCGTCAGCGACGCCATCTACGGCCCCGCCGAGCGTTACGTAAGCCGGAAGCGACTTCAGCAGATGATCGATTATGAATACGACTTGTTGCTCTCGCGACTCGACTCGGTCCGCGGCGACAAAACGAGTTTCTTTGTGTTCGCCGATACGGTCGCGGCCCGCAGCTACTCGCACCGCGAAGATTCCAACGGCTGGCTCGGGGTCAAGTTCCAGCCGCAACCCCGCGCCGAGGCGTCACAAGTAATGATCCACGTCCGTTTACTTGATGAAGAGAACCTGCATGAGCAGGAAGCGCTCGGCATTATTGGCGTGAATCTCATTTTCGGGGCGTTGTTCCAGCATGAGAATCCCAAGCTCCTGATCACGTCGCTACTCGACCAACTCACCAAGAGCCGCATCGAAGTCGACATGATCAAGTTTTCCGGACCCGCTTTCGCGAAGGTGGACAACCGCTTGATGAGCCTGCAGCTTATTGAGCAGGGCCTGACGGAGGCCGTGATGTTCACCACCGACGGCGAGGTCGTCCAGGCGTCGGAGGTGCTCTACAAAAAGCCCGTCCTGGTCGAGCGCGGCACGTTCCGTCCGGTCAACAACCTTCATGTGGACCTGCTGGAATGCTCCCGCCGTCAGTTCATGGCGGATTCGCCGGACAATGCGAATGCCGTGGTGCTGATGGAAATCACGATGCGCAACCTGCTCCAAAACGTGAAGGTGCAACCCATCGATTTTCTCGCTCGCGTGGATGCCCTGGGCGCCATCGGGCACACTGTTCTCGTTACGAGCCACCAGGAGTTCTATCATTTGGTTGATTATCTACGGCGTACCACAAATTGCCCCATCGGTATCGCCGTGGGAATGCCGACAGTGCAGGAACTAATCGACCCCAAGTATTATTCGAGTTTACCAGGCGGTGTCCTGGAAGCCCTGGGCCGGCTGTTCTCCGGGCCGGTAAAGCTGTACGTCTACCCGCGCAAGAACTCGGAACACGCCCCGCTCATGACGCTCGAGAACATGCCGGTTCCTGACAACATGAAACCTCTGCATAGCTATTTCCAGATCAACCATCTCGTCGAAGACTTGCGGGGCATCAACCCCGACAATCTCAAGATCCATTACAGCGATTTGCTAAAAATGATTCGTAGCAATGACCCGACATGGGAAACCATGGTCCCTCCCGCGGTTGCCCAGCTCATCAAAGACGGAAAACTCTTCGGTTACGGCGGCGGCAACGAGGAGTAGCGCGCAGCGACGAGGTCGCCGAGGCTTCTTACCCCTTCATGCCGGTCAGGGTGACGCCCTGGATGAAGTATTTTTGGGCGAAGAAGAAGATGATGATGACGGGGGTGATCATGAGCAACGAAGCAGCCATCAGCATGCTGGTCGTTATGCCTGCTTCGACATTGAAGGCGAACAGGCCCAGTGCGAGCGGATAGAGGCGCTGGTCCTGGAGGTAGATCAGCGGGAGCATAAATTCGTTCCAACTGGCCATGAACGTGAAAATCGCGATGGCCGCGAGGGTGGGTTTGACCAGCGGCAGCATGATGTGCCAGTACACGCGCCAGAAGCCGCAACCATCAATTTTGGAGGCGTCTTCCAGGTCGCGCGGGATGCCCTTGAGGAATTGACGGAGCAAAAAGACGTTGAATGCGCCGGCAAAGAAGCTGGTGACCCACAACGGATACAGCGTGTTGTACCAACCGAGCGCGCGGATAATCAGGAACAAGGGGATCATCGTCACCTGCCCCGGCACCATCATCGTCGCCAGCATTAACGCAAAGCAGAAGTTGCGGCCCGGCCATTGCAACCGCGCGAAACTGTACGCCACGAGTGAAGAACTCAGCAGCGTGCCGGTCACGTTCAGGATGACGATGAACAGGCTCGTCGCCATGTAACGCCAGAACGGCAGATGCTGGAGGGCCAGCTTGTAGTTGCGGAGCATCTTCGACCACCACGCGCCGCCCTGCGAATTCCGGTCAATTTCAATGGTCACCTTGATTTCATTGGGGCCGGTCACCGGGCTAGGGCCGATCTCATCCAATAAGTCCCAGGTGCGAACCTTATTGGTCTTGTCGTCGGGGCCGGGCTCCTGCCAGGTGCCGACGCTCCAACTGGTAAAATCGTTGAGGTCGTAGGTCTGTTCGGCCTTGTACTTCTTGCCGAGTTTTTCGATGTACACGGTCAACGGGTGCCACGTGTCGTCGTTGCGCAGGAACAACTGCAGGCGATAGAGCTTGTTCACATGCCGACCATCCTTCTCGATGACCTCGAGTGGATAGCTCGTTTGAAAGGTATGTGATAGGATGATCTTGTCGCCGTGCGTGAAATCATAGCGCAGTTCGGCGTGAGGGTCGTCTTTGTCGTCCACCTGCACAAGTTTCGCTTCCGCGGTGCCGCTAACCTGCCAGGTGGCGGAAACTTTGTCGGGAGCGACGAGTTGGTCCTCCTGCAAATCGTACGAGCGAGCCCGCAACTGGCCGACCAGCAGCGTGCGACGAATCTGACCCACAACATCGGTCACCATCGCGACATCGACGCGCTGCGTCGCCTCGGCAACGAGCGAAGTGGAATCCCAGATCGTCTCGGGCATTGTGTTCTGCAGCTTCTGGAATGCGCCGCGCGCGACCTGTTTGATGGCGGTGGCGCGATCGACCTCGGGCGGCCAGGGGTAATCCATCTTTTGCAGGTGCGCTTCGAGCATGGGCAACAGATCCTTCAGGTGCTTCCCCGACAAATCATCATAATACCGGATGTCGATGTAGGGTGACTTAATTTGGGGTATCGGGCGTTGCGGCCACACGTGCATCTGTTCCACGAACATTTCCCGATCCACTTTGATCGACGTGGTGATCATCCACAGAAACGGCCAGGCGAAGACCATGGAACCGCCGATCAGCAACGCGTAGATCCAGGCGCCCCGACAGAACTCGACGAAGCGGTAGAAGCCCGCGCTGTGCAGTTGTGTGACGGGCTCGTTCATCCTTCCTCGTAATAGACCCACCGATCCTGGAGTTTCAGCTGAACGACGGTCAACCCGAATACCAAGAGGAACAGCACCCAGGCCATCGCGGCGGCGTAGCCCATCTGGAGGTAGCGAAACGCGCAATTGAACAACTGGTAGGCGTAGTACAGCGTCGAGTTCACGGGTCCGCCCTGGGTCATGATGTAGGCCTGCGTGAAAATCTGGAACGTGCCGATCAGGCCCATGATGAGGTTGAAGAAAATGTATGGTGACAGCAGCGGCAGCGTGATATGGCGAAATTGTTGCCAGACGCCCGCGCCATCGAGCGACGCGGCCTCATAGTAGCTTTCGCTGATGCCTTTCAGACCCGCGAGCCAGATGATCATGCCGCCGCCCGCGCCCCACAAGCCCATCAAAATCAGCGCGGGCTTGCTGGTGCTCTCGTCTTGCAACCAGTCCGGGCCATGGATGCCGATGGAGGCGAGCACGTTGTTCAGCAAGCCGCCGTTCGGCGTAAAAATCCAAATCCACAAAATGCTCGAGGCTACGATCGGCACGATTGACGGGAGATAGAAGAACGTCCGCCATACGGCCACACCGCGCACTTTCAGGTTGAGTAACATGGCGATCCCCAAGCCCAACGCCATCCCCAGTGGAATCCCGATAACCATGTAAACGGTGTTCCACGTTGCCTTCCAAAACAGCGGATCTTTCGTGAGCAGCCACCCATAATTATTCAGGCCAATCAGCCGCGCCGGGTGCAAAATATCGTAATCACAAAAGCTGATGACAATCGAAAACAGAATCGGCCCGCCGGTGAAGACGACGAAGCCGAGAATCCATGGCAGAGCGCAGAGCCAACCACCCTTCCACTGCGAACGGAAGAAGGAGCTATGCAAGCCTTCGACCTCGCCACCGCGGTTCGCCAGCGCGCTACCGCCGACAGCCCGAAGGGCGTTCCCGACCCGGCGGCGAAGATTCGCCCTGGTGTCCCAGTAATAGATGCCGACCGCCGCGCCGACGAGGAGCAGACCGTACAGGACAAAAAAGATGTTCCAATTGATGGGGACGCCGCGAGGCGGACTGAGAACCTGGTCGAGCTCGTGTTGCACGACGCGTGTGCCGTAGTCCAACGCCGCTTGCGGCGTCATCTTGTGGTACAGCGCGTCCTCAGTGCGGTCGCGTTGCTGGTTCCACAGCAACTGGCCCACGGGCGTCACGGGTCGGTACGGCTGGCCTTCCAACAAATCGTTAAACACCTGCACTGCGGCCCCAACTTTGCGGTCCATTCCCGGCTCATTGACGACGTACTTGTCGAACAGCCAGGTATTGATCTTCTTGTTCGCATTTTGGGTCGGCACGTAGACGCGGCCCTGGCTGACCATCGAGAGCCGTTGGCTTTCCGCCATGATTTCCTGGGCTCGTTGACTCACTAAGAAGCGAATGAGTTCCCAGGCGCCCTCTTTGTTCTTGGCGGTCGACGGTATCGAGTAGCACCAGCCGCTAACCCATGAACAGACCTTGCTGCCGGCGGCGAGTTGGGCGGCCGGGATAGGCGGGCGCGCCATGCCGTAATTCAGGTTGCGCCCGAACTGGGCAACGTTGTCGGTGATCTGCCAGAAGCCATCGATTTTCATGGCGACTTTGCCCGTGATGAATGGATCGAGGTCGCCGGCCTGGAAGGTCGATTGAAAGGCGTTCACTTTTTCCGCGCCGCCCAGGTCATCGTCGAGCTTCGACATCCAGGTAAGCGCGTCCACGATCTTCGGGTCGTTCAGCGTGCAGCGTTTGCCGTCCGCACTCATAAACCGCCCGCCGTTCATCCAGGCGTAGATGTAGAGCCAGGAATTTCCATAGTTTGGCGCAAAGCCGAGGCGGGTGATGTGGCCCGCCGCGTCGTGCTCGGTGAGTTTGACGGCCATGTCCTCCAGCTCTTCCCACGTTTTCGGTGGACGTCCCTCCCCCTTCGCGTCAACGTAGCCGGCTCGCTTGAGGAGGTCCTTGTTGTAGAACAGGGCGCGGTTGTCGACTTTTTCGGGAATCCCGTACAGGCCCCGCTGACCCGTGAGCGGGTCGCGGTAGACCACCTCGTCCCAGCACGAGTCGTAAAAGTCCTCGGCGTGAATCGCGTCCGGCCGACCGCTGGCGATATCCTTCGCCACGAATTCGTCCAACGGGTAAAAGGCGCCGCGGGCAGCCCATTCCGTCACCGCGTAGCGGTCGAAGACAATCACGTCGGGGGGCATCCCTCCCGCCACGCTTACGAGGTATCGGGTCGGGTCTTCCACCTGACCGCGCGCAGCGCTTTGGCCGCTGACAAGACGGTAACGAGGTTTGGAAGGGTCTTTCGCGTGGGCCTGGTCGCTTTCCTCTTCGAACACGCGAACGGCATCATCG
>Ga0224557_1003505_pt1 | contig 12195 bp, 11 predicted proteins | sample 714S31014metaG_FD_180677 | JGI IMG/M metagenome (GOLD analysis project Ga0224557, IMG submission 180677) | Peat soil microbial communities from Stordalen Mire, Sweden - 717 S3 10-14 | ecosystem: Environmental > Terrestrial > Soil > Wetlands > Peat | place: Sweden: Norrbotten County, Stordalen... | reverse complement strand
AGACCGTTATTTCCCTTGAAACGCCCTCCGTAAAATACGATTCCGCGCGCGCCCCCTCAAATTTTCCGTATTTTTTAAGGAATAGTTCCGTTGTTTTTTCAAGTTTTTCCATGCCGAAATTTGCCTTAAAAAACCTGTCGGTCATGGAATAGGCCGCGTCATACTGCTGTTTCACATAGATAAGGTCGATAAATTCATCGGCCTGCCCGCGCGCTTTCTGCGGATTGTGAAAGTAAATTATGCCGCAGCCAGCTGTTAAAAAAAAGAGCACGGCCGCCGCGAAGGTGCGCGTCACTGTCCGGACCAAATGTCCCTCTCCAGCTTGTCATTGCTCTGCCCCGCAATGACCCATACTTTTCCCTGATATTGCGCAACTGCGGCTCCGCTTCTGCCGCCAAATCCCGTTTTTGCAGTCGTTGACACCCAGTAATATCCGTTCACGCTCCACCATATGTCGGATTCCGGCGTTCCCGAGACGTTTATCCCGCCGATAACCCACATCCTGTCCTTATAGACAAATGATTCAAAATTCTTTCTGGGGCAAAAACCGGCTGTCGGAGTCACAATTTTCCAGTCAACCCCGTTTTCCGAGTTCCAGACATCGTTTGATGGTTTTCCGTTGTCAAGGCTTCCGCCCAATACCCATAACTTCCCGGAAAAATTAAGCGCCCCATGGCCCGACCTGGGCGTAAAACCCTTGCCCGAGTTATCCTTTAATTTGACCCATGCTTTAGGGTCATGAAGGTTTAACGACCACACATCGTTAAATACTGTTTTTCCATCCGTGCCGCCGGCCAGTATGAGCGAGTCTTTCAACACCGTGCTTGCCGCCGCCGCCCTGGCCTCGTAAGGAGAAGCCGCGTTCACCGCGGTCCATGTTGTGCCGCTCAACACCCAGGTGTCGTTGCAGTAATGTTTGTTGTTCACTCCGCCGGTTATGAATATTTTATTGTCATAAACTTCCGTATTAAAAAGTTCCCTGGCTCCGAAAACGGCTTTGGCGGTCAGGCTTACCCAGTACTCGCAGTCCTGGGTCAGCCAGGTATCGTTGGTACATCCGGAAACACCCCTGCCCGCGATGACATACAGGCTGCCGTTGGCCGCCGCCGCCCCGAAGCTGCACCTGTCCGAAAAATCGCAGTACCTGTCGCCCTGTAAAAAGTTTTTCATTTCAGGCGTGGGGCTCGGCGCAGGGTAAGGGTTTGCTGTTATGGCCGAAGTTGTCGCGGCCGTGGGGCTGCCCGTCTGGGAGCATCCGTATGTCATTAAAACTGTGGCGATTATGATAAAAATGTATTTTTTCATCGTGGGTTATTATATATTGCCGGGGAGTATTTGTCAAAACGTATTGCTTTATTTTTATTCTTTTTATTCTATTATTTTTATTCTATTCGAACTTAAAATCCTGCTCTTTCATCAGGCTGAAAGTTATGTCCACAACCTCGGGATCATACAGCCTTCCCTTTCCCGCGTCTATTTCCTCCAGCGCCTTATCTATCCCGAAGGCCGGCCTGTATGGCCTTGCGAATGTTATCGCCTCCACCACATCGGCAACGCTTATTATCCTGGATTCAAGGTAAATACGCTCCGACTTGAGCCCATAAGGATAACCCGAACCGTCGAGGCGCTCATGGTGCTGGAGTATTATATCGGCTATCGGCCACGGAAAATCGATTGTTTTTAGAACCTCATAACCCGCCTCCGGATGCTGCTTTATGATGTCGTATTCCGCCGCGGTGAGCGGGCCGTTCTTGTTCAAAATCGCGCCGGAAACAAAAATTTTTCCGATATCGTGTATCAGCGCCGAAATATAAACGCAGTTTATCTGCTCCGGCGGAAGGCCCATCTGTGCGGCTATCGCGCGCGCGAGCTGGGCGGTCCTGCGCTGGTGTCCGACGGTATAAAGGTCCTTTTTCTCGACAAGCTTTTCCATGGCGTTGATTATCCCGTCCATGATTTTTTTCACGGCGGTGTAGCTCTGGTTAAGGTCGTCTTCCATTTTTTTCTTTTTTGTGACGTCCCTTAAAGTAACCTGGACGGCCCTGGGCGAAGAGTCCGGTTTTCTTATAAGCGTGGCGTTGGCTTCGCCGATTATGGTTTCGCCGGTATAACGCAGCAGTTTTAACTCCTGCCCGTGAAAACTCCCCTTCTCCTTAACAGAATCGAAAGCGGCCTCGGCCCTGTCATGTTCCTCCGGCACTGCCATATTGATGAATGTCCGGCCGATAATCTTGTCCATGGAGGGAGCGCCGTACATTTCCAGCGCCTTATCGGAAGCGTACCTTATGGTTCCATCCAGGTCGGTTATCATCACCGCGTCAGGAGAGGCGTCCACCAGGCTGCGGTACATTTCAGCCGATTGTTTGAGTTCATCCTCGGCTTTTTTCCTGCCGGTTATGTCCCTCACGATTGCCACCAGAAAATCCCTTCCGGAAATATCTTCCCTTTTAAAGCTGACTTCGACCCATTGCCCGGACCCTATTTTTTTATCAAAACATTCGAATATGTGGACGCTGCCGCGGCTCAGCGGCGCCCTGTTTTTTAACAGGATATCCTCGATTGCGGCGTCTTGCCCCGGCGACATGAATATTTCAAGGCCCCGTTCCCTGAGGTCCTCAAAGGTGCAGCCTTTCATTTCGTACGCCTTTTTATTCGCGTCCACAATTTCGCCGGTGCCGGGGTCCACAATTATTATACCGTCATTGACCGCGTTAAATATAGCTCGGTAATTTTCCTCTGTTTTTTTCAGCTTAACCTCTGTGAGCCTGGTTTTGCTTACGTCATGAATGGTATTTAAAACGGCCGCGGGCGCGCTCTGCTTGCCCATGATCACCGAACTGTTTATTTCCGCGGGAAAACGCGAACCGTTGCCGCGCAGCATTGTGTATTCCATCCTGCTCAAAAAACCCTCTTTAACAACCCTCTTTAAGTTCCTGAGCGCGCCTTCCCTGCTTTCCGGCGCAATAAAGAGCATTGAACTTTTCCCCCTGAGCATCCTTGCATCTTCCGCGCCAAAAAGAGCCGCTGTGTGTTCCGAAGCGAATATTATATTTCCGTCAAGGTCCGTAATTTCAACGGCATCCGTAGTTGTAATCAGCAGTTTTTCATAAAATTCACCGGGATTCTTATCCGGGGTCATGCCCCTTTTTGAATCGGTTTTAACTTTAACCGGTTTATTTTCTGATTTTTTATTGTTTTTTGATTTGTTTGTTTTCATCTCACGTTCCATTTTCCTTTGAAATAGGATTGTTCACGCTATTCTTTTTACATTATTATTATAATGAATTTTCGCGATTATGTAAAGTATTATGTTAGTTTTGGGTCATCCTATAGTAACAAAGTTACGCCCCTCTCTTTTGCTGAGGTACATCAGGGTATCCGCCCTTTTAACCACCGATTCCAGAGTGTCGCTGCGCCTTGCAATCGTCGCGCCTGTTGAAATGGAAATGTTAAAACTGCCGCCTTCAAAATTAATATTTGAATTTGCCACAAGTTTTCTTAATTTCTCGGCGATTGAATAAAGCGCCTTATTTCCGACACCTGATATAACCACAACAAATTCCTCGCCGCCCCATCTGCCCACAAAATCCTCTTCCCTTAGGTTGTTGAGAATTGTCCTTGAAACAACCCGGAGCGTCCTGTCGCCTATGTCATGGCCGTATGCGTCATTGACATTTTTAAAGAGGTCAATATCGATAAAAAGCAGGCCGAATTCTCCGACCCAGGAATATCTTGCCATTTCCTCAAGCTTCGAGCCGATTTTAATCTCACTGTACCGCCTGTTCCCCACGCCGGTAAGGCCGTCGATAAATGCCAGCTTTTCAAGTTTTTCTATCTTCTGGAAGGCGCTTATCTTTGCCGAACTGTCCGTAAACATCTCTATGGCACCGATTACCTCGCCGGAAGGGTCCTTTACGGGTGATATTCTTGTTATTACGGGTATCCTGAACCCCTCTTTATGTTTTAAAAATACACGCTCCTCAATCAGCTTTTTTTCTTTCATGGCCCTGACAGCCGGGCATGTGTCGGTTTTGCACAGGGATTCGCCCTCTTCATCGGTATGCATGAGTATGTTGTTCCAGCAGTGGCTGCCCAGTACCTCCGCCGCGCTGTAACCCGTGATTTTTTCGGCGGCGCTGTTCCAGTATGTTATTTTTCTCTGCCGGTCGCAGAAATATATGCCCTCATACATATTATCCATTATGTATTTGAAAAACTCGCCGCTGTAAGATTCTATTTTATCTTTTTCTTCCATTTTCACCGGGCCTTTTTATAATTATACATCACAAATCGTTCTGGTTCAACATATGGCGTAAATTTTCCTTATTATCAGCGCGCAGCCGGCCCTCCGGCAACAGCGTCCCTGCAGTAAATGCACTCCTTATTGCCGCACATTGTGATATCCGGCTTTATCTGGATTATCCTGGCGGCAAGCACTAGCGCCTTTCCGGCACGCATGGCGCGCCACTGGCTGTCGCCGCATTTGACATTTTTTTCCAGCGCCGTAAAATATGGAGAAAACGCGGTAAAGCCGTCCGAACATCCGCCGCTTTCACACTCAAGAATACCGCCGCCCTCGGAGAGCGCGCAGCGCCTGAATAATTTTCTCGAGGCCATCTGTTCGGCCAGATGCAGCAGCGTTAGTTTGTTGAGTCCCACGCCCGCGAGCAGTACATAACCCTCAAAAAGGGCCAGTTCCCTTAAAGGGGCGTAAACATCCATGGGCTGCTGCGTGGATATTATTTCGGAGGCAAATGGCCCGATGGCGGAAAAAGAACAAAGCGGATGGTTTCCACGGAACCTCCCTTTCCTTGAAACAAGTTCCGCGGGTATCGCCCCCATATTGGCGTCAATATCCGTTGAATCCGTGGTATAAACCTTGTTGCCGCGGTAATTGCCCCATGGAAAATCAGCATAATTAATGCCGTTTTGAGGCGGCCTCATTTCCGGCGGGGGCTCCGTCATATAGGCATCGAATGAAAATGTCGGTGTCATAAGAGTGCATCCGTTTTCAAGGAAAGCGTCGACAACATCGGCCGCCCCTCCTTTTACCTCCCCGAAAGATTTTAACGACGAGTGAAGGCAGACTGTTTTTCCGGAAAGCCCGGCCGCCTTTATTGATGCGGCAATCTCTTTTTTTGATATAACCATATCAACTGCCGCCGTTGATAAAATATTTTACGGTAGATATGCCGGAATTTTTTATTATGCCATACCCGTGACTGTGATTTTTGGCTGTTTTATATGGATTCAATGCGCACCGCGTTTTGTTTTATTTTATAGGAAGCAGAATATGAAAAGAATATCCCCTGTTTTCGCCCTCTGCCCGCACAAATATAACGCCCCCGTGCGCCGTAATGATATTTTTTGCGATTACCAGCCCGAGGCTTATTCCCGTATAATCACCGGTGCTTTTTACATCCGGCGAGAATAAAGAATCGAAAGCCGCCTGCGGCCGGTCCGGATTGATGCCGGCCCCCGAGGCAGAAACTGAAATAAGCACGCACTGCGCGGATGCCCCGATCTTTGCGGCATAATCGGGCGCGTCCTGTATCTTATCCCCCGCGGTTACGGCGGAAACCGTAATTACCGAATTTTCCGGCGAAAATTTGATCGCGCTGATTACAAGGTTTGCCAGGGCCTGTGCTACCCTGTGGACATCGGCATTTACGGGCGCAAGTCCCGTTCCGATATCGGGCCTTATGGTTATTGATTTTTCCATGGCAAGCGCCGACAAGTCGGTGACATTCCTTCCGATCATATCAGCCATGGAACATTCTTTTTTTACCACCGTAAAGCTGCCCGATTCTATCTCGGAAACATCTATAAGGTCGTCTAAAAGCGAAAATATTTTCTGGGTGTTGTTTTTTACAACCTCGGCAAAGGCCCCTCCGCCGGGCTGGCCCGCCGCGAATGTGGCGGCGCTTTTTATCGCCGCGGCCGGTATCAAAAGCTCATGAAAAACCATGAGAATAAAATTATATTTTATTTTGTCCAGTTCCCCGAGCCGGGCCTGCTTTTCCTCCAGCTCCCTTACCATCCTGAAACGTTCTATTGCATATATTATGGCCCGTTTTAAAAGGTCGGCGTCGGTGCGCCCCTTTAAAAGGTAATCCTGCGCCCCTTCTTTCAGGGCCTTCATGGCAGTTACCTCGTCGTCCATCCCCGTTAAAATAACAATCGGCACACGGGGCGCTTTGTCACGCACCCTGTTTAATGTATAAATCCCGTTGGAATCCCCCAGGCTCAAATCCAGGAGTATCACGTCCGGAGTCTCTTTTTCAATTTCTTTGAGCCCGTTTAAAAGCGAGTCGGCGACGCTCAGGTAAAAAGGCGAATCCCTGACTTCGGAGAGTATTTCCCAGATAAGCCTGATATCGCCCTGATTATCCTCTATAAGGAGAACCTTAATGTGCTTTTTGGACATATGCCCTCATTTGCTTTTTGATGTTTTTATGATTGTAAACCAGAAATTTTCTATTGCCTGGATGGTAACCACAAACTTATCAAGGTCGATTGGTTTTGTGATATAACAATTGGCGTGGTTTTTATATGCGCTTGCCATATCCGAATCGGCGCTGGAAGATGTCAGTACAATAACAGGAATGGCTTTCAGTCCGTCATTTTCCTTTATCTCCTTTAAAACCTCAATGCCGTCTTTTCTGGGAAGCTTTAAATCCAGCAGGATTATATCCGGTACAGGCGCCTGCTCAAAATTTTTCCTTTTAAGGAGGAAATTCAGTGCCTCTTCCCCGTCTTTTGCCACGCTTATATTGTAATCCTTGCGCCCTTCTTCAAGCGTCTCGACAATAAGCCGTATGTCCCCCGGATTATCCTCCACCAAAAGTATCTCAAGCTTTGACGCGGCTCCTGAAAGCATTTGTTTTCTCCTTGAATCAATCACTTTAATATATAATAAAAAATATTAAAATTCAATCCAAAATGAGCCTTTAATACGCTATGCCGGCGGAAGCTTGACCACAGTGAGCCAAAAATTTTCTATGGACATAACAATCCTGATAAAATCATCCAGTCCGACGGGTTTTGTCACGTAACAGTTGGCGTTAAGGTCGTATGACTTCATCACATCCTTTTCCGCGTCGGAACTTGAAAGCACAACAACAGGGATGCGTTTGAGGTCCGGGTCGCGCCTGAGCTCCTCCAACACTTCAAAACCGCTCTTGCGCGGCAGGTTCAAATCCAGCAGAATGACGTCCGGCTTTGGGCTGGAAAAATATTCCCCCTCTTTTTTCAGCATTGCCATGGCCACCACTCCGTCCTGAGCCACCCTTAAACTGTTTCTTATTTTAAAATCCCTGAAAGTTTCCCTGATCAGCCTGACATCGGCCGGATTATCCTCCACAAGCAGTATTTCCACCTGCCTTGTGTCTGTCTCGGTCATGTTCATATCAACCCTCCCTGGATTTGAAATTTGCCCCGGTTACGTTTATTTTTTGCCGTCCGGAATCGAAAAATAAAAAGACGTTCCTTCTCCTTCCTTTGATTCAACCCGGATGGCCCCTCCGTATGATTCCACTATTTTTTTGCATATTGCAAGGCCTATACCCGTGCCGGGATATTCGCTTTTACCGTGAAGCCTCTGGAATATTATGAATATCTTATCGTAATACCTGCCGTCAATGCCTATGCCGTTGTCCGAAAATTTAAAGACCCACTCCCCGGTGCGCCTTTCAGCGGATATTTCAAGGACAGGCGGCGCCTCTTTTTTCCTGAACTTAATGGAATTGCTCATCAAATTCTGCGCCAGCTGCACCATCTGAAGTTCATCGGCGGTTATAACCGGAAGTCCCGAAAAACTTACGGTTGCGCCGGTTTCTTTCAGCAGCATTTCCATATTTGACATTACAGTCCTTACGACGTTTTCCATCGCGACCGGCCCGGGTTCCTTTTTTGATGTTCCGACCCTTGAATACGCGAGCAGATCCCTTATCAGGTGCTGCATCCTGTCGGCGCCGTCCACCGCAAAATGGATAAAATCATCCGCGTCCGCTCCAAGCTTGCCCTCGTACCTTTTCTTTATAAGCTGGACGTAGCTCGATACCATGCGAAGGGGCTCTTGCAGGTCATGTGACGCCACATATGCAAACTGCTCCAGTTCCGCATTGGAACTTTTCAGTTCGTTTATAGTGCGGTTTAGTTTTTCCTCGGTCTCCTTCAGGCTGGTGATATCTGCCTGCGTTATAAAATCAGCCGGCCTGCCTTCGTATATTATGGACCTGACGTAAACGTCGATCCATTTTCTCGCGCCGCCGCCGCTTTTCATCCTGAACTGGTAATTTTTCTGCTGTGCTCCGTTTTCCATTTTTCTTTCATCATACCCTTTTATCATCATTTCGGCGTCCCCGGGTTCCACATGGCTGTAAAAATCCGCGTAGCTCCAGCCGAGTATTTCCTGCCTGCTATACCCGTTTATGCGGGCGAAGGCGTCGTTTAAATATTTAACCCTTGCGTCCTGCAGGATGGCTATCCCTATCAGGGACTGTTCCGAAAGAGACCTGAATTTCTCGGCTGATTCCATTATTTCATTTTCATACTTTATCCTGGTGCTTATATCCTTCATTACCCCGAGCATTTTATAGGCCGCGCCGCTTTCATCCGGCAGGAACATTCCCTCATCCTCGACATAAACATAACCCCCGAATTTCGTCCTGAACCTGTACTTGGCGCTGTATTTGGCGCATTTCTGCCGTGCCTCCACCAGGGCCGCAACCGCATTGCTTCTGTCGCCAGGGTGTATCATCTGCTCCCAGATATCTATTGAAACCTCCCTGTTGAATTCCTCCTGAGTAAAACCTGTTATCTGCTCCACCGCGCCGCCCCATATTATGATTCCGCTGCTTAGTATATATTCATATACAAGCTGTCCGGTGCTTGATATTACGCTCCTGTATTTTTCCTCGCTCTCCTTAAGCGTCTCATCGCTTCTTTTTTGTTCGGTTATATCCCTTACAACACACAGCAGCATGCTTTTTCTGCCGATGGTAAATGTCTTTATCCTTACTTCACAGGTCAGTTTCCTTCCTTTGCCTGTTTTAATTTCGACTGTATTACTGCTGGTATCTCCGGGTTTTATTATCCACATATCTTTCCTGATCTTCTCAAGCCAGGGCATCCCTATGAAATCTGATACCTTTTTTTTCATCAATTCCGCGCGTGTGAGCTCAAAAATCCCGCAGGTCATTTCGTTCAGGTCTATCACTTTGACCTGTGGAATATCCTGGTTTTCCCGTGTCATTTCCATGATAACAATGGCGTCATTGTTGCTGTTAAACAGCTCCCTGTAAAATTTTTCGCTCTCTTCTATTTTTTGTTCGGCCAGGGCCCTTTCAGCGGCCTGCTCTTTCAACTTTTCCCCGTCCTTTTTCCTTTCTGTAATGTCTTCCAGAACCGAAATAGTCCTGATAAATTTTCCGTTGTTATCAAGCACGGCGGTGGAACTTATTGACACATTTATTATTCCGCCGTTCTTTTTTATCATCCGGTATTCTCCGCCGTATGAATGTCCCCTTACCGCCACTTCACGCAGCCTTTTCATCGCGGTTTTAGAGTCTTCCTCGTGCATAAACTCCCTGAATTTCCTATTGAGCAGGGATTTTCTGTCCGTGCCGAAAAGTTTTGCCGCTGCCATGTTATAGCCGACTATCCTGCCCGAGGCGTCAACCGAGGCTATTGCCGACGACGCGGTGTCAAGCGTCGCCGAGTACTCGTTTATCAGCCTCTTTGCGTTTACAAGCTCCGTGATATCTTTACCCTCAAAACAAACTTTACCCGGTCCCGCTCCCCGCAAATCCATAAACCATGATTTCCATAAAATCATACGTTCGGTTTTGTTTTTAAGGATGAATTTTTTTGTTCCGCCGGAAAAGGGCGCCGTCTTGTTTTTTACGGCCTTCAAATATTCCTTTAGCCAGCCGCCATGTTTTTCATCAAGGAATTTTCCGAATTCGAATGTGCCGGTGAGCGCGCTTCTTTTTTTTCCCGCAAGTGAAGCAGCCTTTGAATTAATATATTCAATCACTCCCGGGGCTGAAAGGATTATAACGGCATTTTCCGAACGGCCGATAATTTCCATAAAATTGCCGCCGGATAAAACGGGATTATTCCCGGTTTTCATTACCCGCTTTTTTTTTGCTTTTTTGACTGTTTTACCCTTTATTTTCAATCAAACAGCTCCTGAATGATTTGGAGTTTCATTATGGTATACAAGCAAGTTTGGTCAGTTATTTTATCAGATTAAGTATATGCCTACAAAATTACTAAGTAAAGCTTTTTTTTTAATATTACCAGTTTCCCGCAGCCCCGCCGCCGAAGCTGTCATCGTCCCTGTTTTTCGCGGCTTCAGCCTCATCCACATGTTCCATTACAGCCGGCCTATGGCCTGATAATGCAAGCCTGATAAGAAAAATAAACAGGCCTGCAAGGACAATTATAACGGCTATTATAGGCGCAATCCCGCCAACCTTCCCGGCAAATGATGACCGCGCTTCGATGAGCCCGGCCACGGCCCTTGCCCCCTCGTATATTCCCCTGCCATAATCATTCTCCTTAAAATTCGGCAGCATATGTTTTTTTACCACTTCATTCATGAGCCTTTCGTATTGCCCTTTGTCCCCGCCGCCGGCTTCAATAGCAACGCGCCTGTCGTCCCGTGACACAAGAAAAAGTATGCCCTTTCCCGTCTTTTCACCAATATGCCAGTTTTTATAAAGCGCCGCCGCAAGTGTTTCGGCATCATAGCCGGGAGCGGCCGAGGCCGTGGAGCTTACAGTCACGAAACACACGCTGACATTTGCGGTATCAAGCAGTTTTTTCAGGATATCCGTTACGGAAACCTCGTCTGTTGGGGCCAGCATACCCGCGAAGTCATCGACAAAATCTCCGGTTTGTACAGGCAGTGCCCCGCCCTGTGCGTATAGAAACGCGCCGCCGGATATAACCGCGGCAAAAATGGCAAAAAATATTATTTCATTTCTCAAATGTAATCGCATCGGGGTTTTCCTTCAGGTCTATTTTTTCATCAGGGAAGAATTCCGCCAGCTTTTCCGCGACAATTCCAATCCCTCCGTTCAATCCTATTGCGAACTGCCGGCCCGAAAATTTCTCCACAACGGCCTTTTTCACCGTTTCCCAGAATTCCCTGCCGACTTTTTTATTTATCCCGTCATCCCCGAACACGGCAAATTTCCTGTCAAAAACGGAGATATAAAAAAGCACGCCGTTTTTGTCCTGGCTGCCCCTCATTCCCAGCTGTAAAAAGGCGCGCCTTGCCGCATCAAGGGGTTTCCTGCCGGCCTTTTTCTCCACCCTTATCCTGATCTCCCCGGTGGTGCGGTAAGTGGCGTTCAAAAGGGCGCTGCCAAGTTCGGTCTTTTCATCCTCTGTAAAAAACATCGTAACATCGGCCATCTTTCACCCCGGGAATATAATTTCAATGATTATAACACTTACACAGCCTTATGTCACCGCTCAAATTTTGCCTTTTATTTCCAGGTCCAGCCGCGCAAAAAAATCCCTCATATAAATGTGCCTTTCTTCCGCAAGCTTTTTACCCTCTGTTGTCGTCATTTTTTTGGATACATGCCTTAATTTCACCATATACTCCCTGTAAGCTGTGTCCTCCCGCGTGTACGGCTTTGTGGCTGAAATTTTTATCCCGCCGTTATGCAGCCTGGCGCCTATTTCTCCGGCAAAAAGGAACGCCCTGCCTATGCCCACGGCGCCTATGGAATCAAGTTTGTCGGCGTCAAAGAGCGCTTTTTCTTCCGCCGAATCCGGTTTTTTTGTCCCCCTGAACCTGTGTGTTTCAATGCACATGCATATCCGCGCCGCGGCCGCGCCGTTTACACCGAGCTTTTTAAGTATCCCGGCCGCCATTTTAGCGCCTTCAGCCGCATGGTCCTTTTTTCCGCCGGAAGAGTCCTCAATGCCCCGCGCTATGTCATGGAGCAGGGCGGCTGCTTTTACAATAAAAATATCAGCCCCCTCTTTTTTTGCCAGATGCACCGCGAGCCTGTATACACGCAGGGTGTGTTCCCAGTCATGGGACCCTTTTGACCGGGCATGTATGGCTTCCGCCTTTTCCCTTATCTTATCCGTTAAATTCATGGCTTTAAAGCGACCATTCTATTGGATACCCGGTCACGGCGTCCTTTTTTGAGATTGATTTCGGTATAC
>Ga0224557_1003504_pt1 | contig 12197 bp, 11 predicted proteins | sample 714S31014metaG_FD_180677 | JGI IMG/M metagenome (GOLD analysis project Ga0224557, IMG submission 180677) | Peat soil microbial communities from Stordalen Mire, Sweden - 717 S3 10-14 | ecosystem: Environmental > Terrestrial > Soil > Wetlands > Peat | place: Sweden: Norrbotten County, Stordalen... | reverse complement strand
TGTCGAGCATCCGGCCCCCGGCGCCCCCTCCGGCGGTATAGCTCAGGTGGTAGAGCGCCCGGCTCATACCCGGTATGTCCCTGGTTCGACCCCAGGTACCGCCACGTGGGCCCGGCAGCTCCCTCCCGGCGAGCGGGTGGCCGCCGTCGGCCGGGTCCGCCGCGCTGTCGCCTCCGCTGCCGATCGGCGCGGCGTCATCCGCGCCGGTGAGACGGTGGTGGTGGCCTGCAGCGGCGGCCCGGATTCGACCGCACTGGTCGATGCCCTGGCCCGGCTGGCGCCGCCCCGCGGCTGGCGCCTCCACGTCGTCCACGTCGACCATGGGCTGCGGCCCGAGTCGGCCGCCGAGGCGGGGCCGGTGGCCGCCCTGGCCGCCCGGCTCGGTCTCGGCTTCGAGTCGGTGAGGGTCGAGGTCGAGAGCGGCCCCTCGATCCAGGACCAGGCCCGCCGGGCCCGCCACGCCGGGCTCGCCGCGGTCGCCGATCGCATCGGCGCCACCGTCATCGCCCTCGGCCACACCGCCGACGACCAGGCCGAGACCGTGCTCATGCGGCTCCTCACCAGTGCCACCCCCTGGAGCCTGCGCGCGATGGCGGAGCGCGAGGGGAGGCTCGCCCGCCCCCTGCTCCGCGTTTGGCGCCAGGCGACCCTGGACTACTGCGCGGCCCTCGGCCTGGAGCCCGTTGACGATCCCAGCAACCGCGATCCGCGCTTCCTGCGCAGCCGGGTGCGTCACGAGCTGCTGCCCGCGCTGGAGGGCGTCTTCCCGGGAGCGCGGCGGCGGTTGGCCACCCTGGCGCTGCGGCAGCGCGATCTCCTGGAGGGAGGTGGCGTGGCCGGGCCGGCTGTGATCGGGAACAAGGCTGTCACTCCCCGATCGCGCCTCCCGCGCAGTTCGGAGCCCCTGCTATAGACTGGCTCGGATGCGCAATACCCGGCGCCCCTTCTCCTGGATGCTCGGCGTGCTCCTGGTCGTGGTGGTCCTGTTGGTCTTCTACGGCCGCTCCGGCCCCTCGTCGACCACCATGTCGAGTGGCAAGCTGCAGCAGGCGGTCCAGCTCTGGCAGACCAACCACACGGCCCCCGCGGCCATCTCCAACACCAAGCAGACCCAGATCAGCAGCGACGGGAGTACGGTCACCTGGTATGACAATCAGGGGGACCTGTACACGACCACCGTCGGCGACAGCGAGCAGGCCACCCACGAATTCCAGACCGCCGGCTACACCAACTACATCAACGACGGGAGCAGCTTGTCCGACATCCTGATCAGCCTCCTGCCGACGCTGGTGCTCGTCGGGATCATGGTGTTCTTCGTCTGGTGGATGCTCCGCCAGAGCCAGTCGGGGAACAACCAGGCGATGTCCTTCGGGCGCAGTCGAGCCCGGCTGGTCGCCGGCGACAAGCCGTCGGTCACCTTCATGGACGTCGCGGGGATCGACGAGGCCAAGCAGGAGCTCGGCGAGATCGTCGAGTTCCTCAAGTACCCGGACAAGTTCACTGCCGTGGGTGCCCGCATCCCCAAGGGCGTCCTCCTGGTCGGCCCTCCGGGGACCGGCAAGACCCTGCTCTCCAAGGCGGTGGCCGGTGAGGCGGGTGTGCCCTTCTTCAGCATCTCCGGCTCGGAGTTCGTGGAGATGTTCGTCGGGGTGGGCGCCAGCCGGGTGCGCGATCTCTTCGACCAGGCCAAGAAGAACTCGCCCTGCATCGTCTTCGTGGACGAGATCGACGCCGTCGGCCGCCAGCGCGGCGCCGGCCTGGGCGGCGGCCATGACGAGCGCGAGCAGACCCTCAACCAGCTGCTGGTCGAGATGGACGGGTTCGAGACCGCGACCCACGTCATCGTCATCGCCGCCACCAACCGGCCCGACGTCCTCGACCCCGCCCTGCTCCGTCCGGGACGCTTCGACCGCCACGTGATACTGGACCGGCCCGACATCCGCGGCCGCCGTGCCATTCTGGAGGTCCACTCCCGGAACAAGCCGCTGGACCCGGCCGTCGACCTCGAGGTCCTCGCCAAGCAGACCCCCGGCTTCTCGGGGGCCGACCTCTCCAACCTGATCAACGAGGCGGCCATCCTGGCCGCGCGTCAGAACCGGAAGCTGGTCAGCATGCCGCATCTGGAGGAGGCGATCGCCCGGGTGATCGCCGGCCCGGAGCGTAAGAGCCGGATGATCAGCGAGAACGAGAAGGCCACCATCGCCTACCACGAGATGGGCCACGCCCTGGTCGGGATGAGCCTGGAGCACACCGACCCGGTGCACAAGATATCCATCGTCAGCCGCGGTATGGCCCTGGGCTGGACCCTCTCGCTGCCCACCGAGGACAGGTACCTGGTCAGCAAGGTCGAGCTCCTCGACCAGCTCGCCCAGATGCTCGGGGGACGCTGCGCCGAGGACCTCATCCTGGGCGAGGCCAACATCACGACCGGGGCGAGCGACGACATCCGCAAGGCCACCGACCTGGCCCGCAAGATGGTCACCGAATGGGGGATGAGCGACAAGCTGGGCCCCCGCACCTTCGGCGAGCGCCAGGAGATGCCCTTCCTGGGTCGCGACCTCGGCGAGCAGCGCAATTACTCCGAGGACATCGCCTCCGAGATCGACCAGGAGGTCCACCACCTGGTCGAGACCGCCTTCCTCCGGGCCAAGGAGGTGCTCCGCCGCCGCGAGCACATCCTCCGCGTGCTGGCCGCGCGCCTGACCGAGGTCGAGACCATGGAGGGGACCGAGATGAAGCGGATCATCGACGAGATCGAGGGCACGCAGGAGCCGGTCGGGCCCGAGGTGGGCGAGGTCGCCGCCGGGGTCTGACCCGGACCGGGCACCGGGGACGGGTGTCCGCCAGCCCGCTCCGGGGGCGGGCTGCGACCGATCCGCGACCGGGCCGTCGACCCCCGGGACGCCCGGGACTGGGAGACTCCGCTCGATGCCGGACGTCACCTGTCCCCAGTGCTGGCTGTGGCAGCCGCTCGGGCGATCGACGAGTTGTCGCGCGTGCGGCTCACCCCTGATCACGCCCATGGGCGCTCGGGTCGACCAGGCCTGGAATCCGGTGGCCGCCACCCAGATGCCGGCGATCGCCGACCCCTCGGGCGGCGCCGCCTACCCGCTCCCGGCCGGGTGGGCACCGGCGGGGTTCGCCGGACACCCCGCCGCCGAGGAGACGGGCGGAACGGACTGGGTGCTCTGGGTGCGCGCCGCCATCGCCCTTCCGTCCGTGCTCGTCGGGGCGCTCCTGATGCTGGCGGGGATCTTCTTTCCGCACGTCACGTACCAGCAGGGCACCGCCTCCGGGGTGGTGACCCACACCGTCGACCTGGGCCCTGAGATCGCCGTCGTCGTCGTCGTCCTGCTCGCCGTGACCGCGCTCTTCGCCTGGCTGGCCAAGTTCGTCATCTTCCGGGTGATCCTGCTCGTCCTGACCCTGGTGAGCGTCGTCTCGGCCCTGAGCCAGCTCGCCGACGCCGTCTCCGCCGAGCGGGTCGCCTACCTGCTCGTGCTCGGCTGGGACATCCTCTACGGCGGCCTTCTCGGCCTCTCGCTGGTCACCCCCCGGCGCCGATACAGCTGAGGCGGCTGGGCCCGCCCCAGGCCCGCGGTACACTCAGCACCAGCCCATCCCCTCCGAAAGGTCGCGTGCCCGGGGACGCCCACTGGCGCCTCGAGGCGAAGGGCGTGGCGCGGAGCCGGACGGGCGCATCCAGCCCGCTTGGATCCAGAGGTGACCGAGACGGTGACAGCCCCGCGTGGCGAGATGGCGGCACCGCGCGCCGTACCGTCCGGCGCGCCCGCCCCCGAGGCGGCCGCAGCCCCCGCGCAGCCGGCCTGGCCGGCCAGCATCGCCGTCGTCGGTGCTGGACGTGCCGGCGGTGCCCTCGCCATCGCCCTGACCTCGGCCGGTCGCTCTGTCGTCGCCGTCGCGAGCCGGGATGCGGGGCGTGCCGCCCTTCTGGCCGCACGGGTCGGTGCCCTGCCCGCACCCACCGCACTGGCGGCGATCAGTGCCGCCGACCTCACTTTCCTCACCGTCCCCGACGCCGCCGTCGCCGGGGTTGCCGCCTCGGTCGCGGAGTCCGGCCCCGATCTGAGGGGTCGAGCCGTGGTCCACTGCAGTGCGAGCCTCGGCATCGGGGCGCTGGCGGCGCTGCGTCCGACCGACGCCAGCCTCGGCTGTCTGCACCCGTTCCAGGCTCTCGCTGGTGCCGAATCGGCCCCGCTCCTCCAGGGTGCCGTGATGGCGATCGAGGCCGACTCCGCCCTCGAGGCACCGCTCCGCCGGCTCGCCGAGGATCTCGGCGGCCGGCCGATCGCACTGCTCCCCGGAACCCGCGCCCTGTACCACGTCGCCGCGGTGCTGGCGGGCAACGCCCCCCTCGCCCTGCTCTCCGTCGCCTCCGAGCTGCTGGTGGCGGCGGGGCTGGCGCCGCCCGCCGCCGAGGAGGCGCTGATCGGCCTCATGGAGGGAGCCCTCACCAACGCCCGCCGGGTCGGTCCCCGGGCGGCGCTCACCGGCCCGGTGGTGAGGGGCGACACCGGGACCGTCGCCGCCCACCTCGAAGCCCTCAAAGAGCGACCCGACACTGCCTCCCTCTACCGCGCCCTGACCCAGGCGATTCTGCTTCTGGCCGGAGAGGAGGGACGAGAGGAGATCTCCGACATGCTGAATGGACACCGTGAAGGCGGAGCGGCGCTGCGTGCTGAGCGCAGGCTTTGCACAGGCGGCAGCAGCAATGCCGCCGCCCCGGGGTCCCCCGCGGATCCTGATCCGTGGGGTGGGGATCAAAGGGCGCCGAGCGCCAGTCAGGGCGCTCGGACGCCCGTGCCGCAGCGAAGCACCAGCCCCGCTCCGCCGCCTGCTGCGGAAGCCTCCGCTCAGCCCGCGTCCGGGCTGCAGCGAAGCACCACCCCCGCCTCCCCGCCCACCACGGAGGACCCGACATGCCAGTGACCATCCGCAGCCTGCTCGAACGCAAGCGCCGCGGCGAGCGGTTCGCCATGCTGACCGCCTACGACTACACGACGGCAAGGATCCTGGCCGAGGCCGAGATCCCCGTCCTCCTGGTCGGCGACTCCCTCGGCATGGTCATGCTCGGCTACCGCAACACCCTGCCCGTGACCATGGAGGAGATGCTCCACCACGCCCGGGCGGTTGCTCGCGGGGCCCCCGACCAGCTCCTGGTGGGGGACATGCCGTTCAACTCGTACCACGCCTCCGACGAGCAGGCCATCGCCAACGCGGCCAGCTTCCTGCAGGGGGGGATGCACGCGGTCAAGGTCGAGGGCGGCGGCCGGGTCGTTCAGCTGGTGGCGAAACTGACCGAGCGGGGCATCCCGGTGATGGGCCATCTGGGTCTGACCCCCCAGTTCGTCAACCTCTTCGGCGGCTTCCGGGTGCAGGGGAGGGAGGCGGAGGCGGGCGCCAGGATCGAGAGCGATGCCCGGGAGCTGGAGGCGGCGGGCGCCTTCGCCGTCGTGCTCGAAGGCATGCCCGGGCCGCTGGCGGCGTCGGTGACCGCCTCCCTCACCATCCCCACCATCGGGATCGGCGCCGGCCCCGGCTGCGACGGGCAGGTCCTGGTCTTCCACGACATCCTGGGGCTGAACCGCGACCCCCTGCCCAAGTTCGTCAAGGTCTTCGCCCCGCTCGGCGACGAGGCGGTGGCCGCCACCCGTGCCTACGCGGCGGAGGTGGCCGCGGGCACCTTCCCCGACGATGTCCACACATACAGCTGACCGGCGCTCACCCCTCACCCGGGTCGATGGTCCGGAGGAGCTGCGCCGCCGATGCGATCGGATCCGGGCCGCCGGGCAGAGCCTCGGGCTGGTGCCGACCATGGGGGCGCTGCACGCTGGCCATCGTCGATTGATCCAGAGGTCGAGAGCGGACTGCGACCGGACGGTGGTGAGCATCTTCGTCAACCCGACCCAGTTCGGCCCGGGCGAGGACTTCGACCTGTATCCGCGCTCCCTGGACGCCGACCTCGCCGTCTGCGCCGAGCTGGGGGTGGACCTGGCCTACGTTCCGAGCGAGGCCGCCATGTACCCGGAGGGGTTCGCCACGCGGGTCAATCTGCGGGGGGCGCTCGTCGAGACCCTCGAGGGGGCTCACCGCCCGGGGCACTTCGAGGGCGTGGCGACGGTGGTGACCAAGCTCCTGGTCACTGCCCGGCCGGATCGCGCCTACTTCGGGCACAAGGACGCCCAGCAGTGCGCCATCGTCCGTCGCCTCGCCGCCGACCTGAACGCCGGGACCGAGATCGTCATCTGTCCCACCGTCCGTGACGCGGACGGCCTCGCCCTCTCCAGCCGCAATGCCCGGCTCGATCCCGCGGAGCGGCGCCAGGCCCTCGCCATCCCGGCCGCCCTGTCCGCCGCCGATGACGCCTTCCGGCTCGGGGAGAGGGACGCGGAGGCGATCCGCGATCTGGTCCTCTGGCGCCTCGCCGAGAGCCCCGGCCTGGCCGTGGACTACGTGGCCGTGGTCGACGCGCTGACCTTCCTCCCCGTCACGACGATGCACGTTCGGTGCGAAATTGTCATCGCTGCTAGAATGGGGGGGGTCCGGCTGATCGATGTGCTCACGCCGGGAGCCGATGAGAGGCTGGTCGTCGGTGTGGGGGATTGACCCCTGTTCGGCCTGGATTCGGAGAGGAGCGAAGCGTGCTGCGCACCGTCGTCAAGGCCAAGATCCACCGCGCCACCGGCACCCTCACCGAGGCGATGACGCTCTGACCGTGACTGCCAGACTTCGAGGATCGGCCCCCGACATCGTGGTCGTGGGCGGTGGCGTCGCCGGGCTCGCCGCCGTGCTCACCGCCGCCCCGCGCGCCCGCGTGCTGGTGGTCAGCAAGGGCAGCACCGACGACGGCTGCACCGCGGCCGCCCAGGGCGGGATCGCCGCCGCGGTCGGCCCCGACGACTCCCCGGAGCTGCACTTCGAGGACACCATGGCCGCCGGTCGCGGCCTCTGCGACGAGCGGGCGGTGCGCCTGATGGTCGAGGAGGCGCCGGCCCGGGTGGCCCAGCTGGCCGACTGGGGCGTGGCATTCGACCGCAACGGGGACGGCGTCGACCTTCACCGGGAGGCTGCTCACAGCCGGGCCCGGGTGCTCCATGCCGGCGGCGACGCCACCGGCGCGGCCATCGAGTCCGCGCTGCTGCAGCGCCTTCACGAGAGCGGCGCCACCGTCCTCCAGGGTCAGGTGGTCACCGAGCTGGTGCGGGACGGCGACCGCTGCGCCGGGGTCGAGCTCTGCGATCCCGCCTCCGGGGAGAGGGCGCGAGTGGCGGCGGGTGCGGTGATCCTCGCGACCGGTGGGGCATCCGCCCTCTGGCGGCACACCACCAACCCGGCCGGGGCCACCGGCGACGGCATCGCCCTCGCTTACGAGGCGGGCGCCGACGTCGCCGACGTCGAGTTCATCCAGTTCCACCCCACCGTCCTCGCGCTGGCGGGAGCTCCCGCCTTCCTCATCAGCGAGGCGGTCCGCGGCGAGGGTGGTCTGGTCGTGGACGCGGACGGGCGCCGCTTCCTGCAGGACGCTGACCCCCGCGGCGAGCTGGCCCCCCGCGACATCGTCGCAAGGTCGATCTGGGAGGAGATGGCGCGGAGCGGCAGCGCATCGGTGTTCCTCGACTGCCGCGGCGTCGGCGCGCGCCTTGCCGAGCGCTTTCCGACCATCGTCGCCACCTGCCGGAGCCACGGCGTCGACCCCGTCGAGCAGCCCATCCCGATCGCTCCCGCCGCCCACTACACCATCGGCGGCGTGGTCACTGACCTGGACGGGGCGACCACGGTCCCCGGCCTCTACGCCTGCGGTGAGGTCGCCCGGACCGGGGTCCACGGCGCCAACCGGCTGGCGAGCAACTCGCTGCTCGAGGGCCTGGTCTTCGGGCGGCGCGCCGCCCTGGCGGCCGTCGCCGGGCTCGCCGGCCGGCGCACCGGGTCCGTCACCGAGCTTCCCGCCGTGGCGGTGGAGACCCGGCTCGCCGATCTCGCCGCCGAGCAGGAGCTGCGCGAGCTGATGTGGTCGGCCTGCGGCATCAGCCGCACCGGCCCCGCCCTCACCGCCGCTGGGGCGGTGATCGCGCAGATGGGGGAGGAGGGGGAAGAGGGCATGGCCTGGCTCGCGCTACGGCGCGGCCGGCTCGCCCGCACCGCGGCCCGGCTCATCGTCGAGGCCGCGCTGTACAGAGAGGAGAGCCGGGGCGCTCACCACCGTGGTGACTTCCCTTCGAGCATCGACCGCTGGCGTGTGTCCCACGTCATGCGGAAAAAGAGAGGAGTAGCGGTTGTCCACGACCCTGCAGCCCATCACTGAGACGCTCGCCCCCGAGTACCTCGACATCCTCATACGTGCGGCCCTCGAGGAGGATCTCGGGGCCGGCGACGTCACCACCGATGCTCTCATCCCCCCGGCCATGACCTGCCGCGGCAAGGTCGTCTGCAAGCAGGACGGTGTGATCTGTGGGCTGTCCCTGGCGCGCCGCGCCTTCGAGCTGCTCGACGAGCGGGTGCAGTTCGACGCCAAGGCCAAGGACGGCGACAAGGTCCAGGAGGACCAGATCGTCATCCGCCTCTATGGTCCCGCGCGGGCCATCCTCAAGGCCGAGCGGGTCGCCCTCAACTTCCTCCAGCACCTCTCCGGGATCGCCAGCATGACCGCCCGCTACGTCAAGGCGGTCGAGGGCACCAAGGCGACCATCCTCGACACCCGCAAGACGACCCCGGGGCTGCGCTCGCTGGAGAAGTACGCCACCCGCATCGGCGGCGCCGACAACCACCGCTTCGGCCTCTACGACGCCATCCTCATCAAGGACACCCACCTTGCCCTGGTGGGCGGGGTCACCCCGGCGCTGCGCGCCATCCGCAAGGCGTACCCCGAGGAAGACGTGATCGTCGAGGTCAGCTGCTTCCAGGAGCTCCAGCAGGCGCTCACCGACAAGGCGCCTCGCATCCTCCTCGACAACTTCTCGCCGGGCCAGGTGCGCGAGGCGATGGGCCTGATCCGGGGCCGCGCCATCGTCGAGGTGAGCGGCGGCGTCCAGCCGGGCAACGCCCGGGCGTATGCGCTCGCCGGGGTGGACTTCATCTCGGTGGGGGCGTTGACTCACAGCGCGATCGCCCTGGACCTCTCGTTGAAGGTGACCCGCTACTAGGGATCCGTCACCAGGGACCCGTGACGTGTCGTTGCGGCCGATAAGGACTGAAGTGTCCATAACCGCGCGGAGCCGTGGGGGTGGTGCTTCGTTTCGGCCCGGCCGTCCGAGCGCCCTGACTGGCGCTCGGCGTCCTCTGCTCGGCGGCATTGCAACTGCCGCCTGCGCAGAGCCTTCGCTGCGCACGCACCCCCGCGTCTCCTGAGGGCTGCCGAGCCTCAGGAGCGCTCGGCCGGGCTCAGTTCATGGACTGCCCGGACATTCGAAGCCCGGAAGAGGTGCCGGTCCGCCCGAGGGGGCTGGTGATCCTATGAAGACGGCATCAGTGCGCACGAGCACCTCCACGTCTCCGAAGACGCTCTCCTGCCGAAGTACCTTGCCCGTCGCCGCAGAGGTTACCGTGACGAGCCATGGCTGTCTCGGGGCGGATCTCGTGTCGATTTGGGCGCCGCTCCCGCACCCGACGCTCGTGGCCGGACCGTGCGACCACGGAGTGACCACCACGTTGGGACCGTCGATATCGTCGACGATGAAGATGGACGGCGGGGGTAAGAACCCGCAGGCCACCCACCCCGCCAGGCAAAGACACACCAGCACGATGGCGGCGACGATGCGGCGTTTCATCGCGCCCTCTCCCACCGGCCAGGCCAACAGCCCTGGTCACGCTTGGGACCGATGGTCACCACTACCCCTCCAGGACGGCGATCAGCTCCTCCTGGATGAGGCCGAGGGCGAGCAGCACCCGGAACTCCGGGGAGCGCCGCACGGCGTCGTCCGCCTGCTGCTCCCAGCCGTCCTTCTCGACGCCCATGATGCCGCCCGCCGTGATGCGGAGCAGGTTGAGGCCGCGTGCCCAGGCGAGCGCCTGCTCCTCGGTGAGCACGGTCACGTCCTCCCCCGAACCGATGCAGTCCCGGATGACGTCGAGGTCGGCCTCCCGGCTCCGCTCGATCTCGGGGCGCACCCAGCGGTCGTACTCGGCCTGGAACTCGGGATCGTCGTAGGCGACGGGGACGGTCGGGCGGACCTGGCCGAGGCTCGGGGCGAGCTGCCCGACGATCATCACCAGCGCCGCCCTCTCATCGGCGTCGAGAATGATCTGGATCCGCCCGCGCCGCTTGCGGACCTCGGCCACCGGCGGCCTACCCGCGGCCCATGGTCGCCTGGAGGCCAAAGCCGTGGAGGCGGGACACCGAGACCTCGGCCTGCTCCCGCGGCTGGGTGGCGACCACCGCCTTGCCCTCGTGGTGCACCTGCAGCATCAGCTTGGTCGCCGTCTCGAAGTCGTAACCGAAGAGCCGCCGGAACACCAGGACCACGTACGACATGAGGGTGATCGGGTCATTCCAGACCAGCACGTCCCAGCCCGGGTCGCGAACCGTGTGCTCGCTGCCCGCCGGGGCCTCGATGGGCGTCTCGGCAGGGGCGGGAGGCTGCGCTGTCGACGGTGCCATCGGCTTCCAAGGTTAGTCCACTCGGAGGCCAACGCGGTTCCAGATGGAGAGCCGATCCGGGAAGGGAGGCCGAGGGTCGGAACCCTAGCTGGCAGATCCCACGTCGGAGAGCTTGAAGATGTCCTTCCACACCGCGAAGGCGGTCTCACTCTGATGGGCGGCGGTCGGCCCCTCGAGGACTGCCTGGAGCGGCAGCTCGCAGTTGTGGCAGATGATCCAGATCGGTCCCGGCTCGCTGATGCGGCGCTCCAGCCGGTGCTTGTGCCCACACTCTTCGCAGGTGATCGTGACCCTCATGGCTCACCGAGGGTCGCATGGCGGTGCGACGCCATCCCCGAGGGTCCTGTATTGCCCCGGTCACGAGGTGCAACGATCTCCTGACAGTCGGCGCCGGCAGGCTGCTGGCCCACCCACCGGCATCACGTCACACGCCGCCATCGCCGCGACGGGTAGTGCGTTTTCACCGGTCGGACGGGTGCGGCGTCACCCGCTCGAGGCCGTGCCGGCACCGCGCGGGTGGGTCACGGCGCCGTCCTGATCGCTGCTGCAGCACCGCGCGGGTGCGTCCAGCGCCCTCCCGCCCCTGTCGCGGTACCCTGATAGACTGCCCGTGTCGCACGGTAACGGTGCAAACGCGCCCGTTCTTCGCCTCCAAGCGACACCATTCCGGGCCCCAGGGCCCACATCCCTCGGCAGCACGCTCCCCCGAGGTGCACGGCGAGAGAGACAGAAGGAGACAGTTGGCCCCTAGCGTTGAGACCCCGGAGCGCGAGCCGCTCACCATGGAGGACCTTCTCCGCGAGATGGAGGAGGGCAGCGTCAAGTCCCTTGCCTACGGCGACATCGTCGAGGGCGTGGTGGTGCGGGTCGATCCCGATGAGGTCCTGGTCGACATCGGGGCCAAGTCGGAGGGCGTGATCTCCAACCGGGAGCTCTCCGGCCGCAACGAGGCCGCGGTGATCCTGGTCTCCGGCGAGCGGGTCAAGGTGTACGTCCTCCAGCCCGAGGACGAGGAGGGGCGGGTCATCCTCTCGCTCCGCAAGGCCCGCGCCGAGTCGATCTGGCAGGCGGTGGCCGAGAAGGAGTCGGAGGGCGAGATCCTCGACGCCGAGGTTCGCGAGCAGAACAAGGGCGGCCTGATCGTCAACATCATGGGGCTGCGCGGCTTCCTGCCCTCCAGCCAGGTTGCGCGCCAGTTCTCCGGCAACCTGTTGGAGCTGGTGGGGACCAAGATCCCCGTCAAGATCCTCGAGGTCAACCGCAAGCGCAACCGGCTCATCGTCTCCCAGCGCGCCGCGCAGGACGAGGACAGGGCGCGCCAGCGCGAGGAGCTCTTCGAGAAGCTCAAGGTCGGCGACATGATCACCGGCAAGGTGAGCGGGCTGACCAGCTACGGTGCCTTCGTCAACCTCGGCGGCGCCGATGGTCTCATCCACATCAGCGAGCTCTCCTGGGACCGCATCAACAACGTGTCGGACATGCTGAGTGTCGGGGACGAGGTCCGGGTCAAGGTCATCAAGCTCGACCCCGAGCTCTCCCGCATCAGCCTCTCGCTGCGCCAGCTGAGCGACGACCCGTGGGA
>Ga0224557_1003498_pt1 | contig 12203 bp, 13 predicted proteins | sample 714S31014metaG_FD_180677 | JGI IMG/M metagenome (GOLD analysis project Ga0224557, IMG submission 180677) | Peat soil microbial communities from Stordalen Mire, Sweden - 717 S3 10-14 | ecosystem: Environmental > Terrestrial > Soil > Wetlands > Peat | place: Sweden: Norrbotten County, Stordalen... | reverse complement strand
GGTCGTGCAGAACCTCGACTACGCGCGCTTTCACGACCTCATTTTTGTCAGCTTTGATCAATTTTAAGGCTGCCTTATAGAGGTGAGACGGTGCCCGATAGGTCGGTGTTCCCTTGCCCCGATTTTGCGATATTATTCTCTTGCCCATGCCCCGACTCCGTCAGAAGATTCCAAGTCTTGATGCAACGTCTTCCGCTGAATCGTCGCTAGAAAGCGTAATAGTAGCTTTTTTTTGCCCTTTAGGTGTAACGAGCGTCTTCACGTCGACGACTGTGACGTCATAGATTTCTTCCACCGCTTTTTTTATGTCGTCCTTTGTATCTTCGACGTCAGCGATGAACGTGAGCTTGTTCTCTCTATCGAGCTGAGCTGTCGCCTTCTCTGTTACATATGCGTGTTTCAACATGACTCTACTCTTTTCCTAAGGCATTTATCGCCGACTGGGTCCATATTGTTAGTCTACCGGCGTGCGTACCTGGGGCCAGAAGCTCAATGTTTAACTGATCCACAGTTACAACATCGACTCCGGGCAAATTGCGCGCTGCCGACACGGACCTCGCGCAGATGATAAGGATGCTCTTTTTGTTCTTATAGCGTCGGCCCCGCCGCTTGCCTTTCCCAGCACGCACGCGTTTGCCGCGTTTCGCTTTTTCTATGTCTTGCCAGACGTTGAGCGCGACCAGTACTTCTGCTATCTCGCTGGTCGTGGCCAACTCTTCGAAGGCGTCCTCAAGTATGAGCGGAAGGGTTCCTTCAAACCGATGACCTCGCGCTTTAACTAGATCAGGTTTTGCGGTGGCTGCGATCGCGGATCGCATCGCTTTCTGCCTTTCTTTCCTGTTTAACTTCTCGAAAAATACCCTCTTCGAGCTCGGCGGATGTGCTTTTCTTCCGCCAACGGCTTGTGGCACCCTCGCAACCCGGCTGGAGTTCTTCAATCGCGGGACTTGTGCGACTCCCCGCCCCGATCCCCACGATTCCGCTGAGGTCTTAAGGCCCGCCGAGGGCTGCGGCCCATATGCCTGCTTCCGGTTTGTCTGCGAAACGACGACTGCCTTTTTGATGAGATCTGGGCGATAGAGTTCCTCGAAAAGCTCCGGAAGGTCGAGTTTCTTCCCGGCCTTCCCCTTCAGACTCATTACCCGCCCCTGCATCTTATCTCACTCCTTGTTTCGATTGAACGCTAATGTAGCTCAGATCAGGGACCGTAGGTGCGATCTTGTGTGGCCTAAGGGCAGGTCTCATTCTAATGAGCCGCTTGGCAGGCCCTGGAATCGATCCATGGAGAAGCACGTATCCACCTCGGATGAGCCCATATTTGAGAAATCCTCCCGCAGGAGTCACTACAGCTCCGTCCGGCCCGATTTTGAGTATTCGCTTATTGTACTCAGTTCTTTGTTGATAACCCATCTGACCAAGTTGGGGAACCGTCCACCTAACACGCGCTGGGTTCCACGGACCAAGATTCCCGATGTGGCGCCCCTTGCCGCCCCTGAACGCTTTTCTATCCTGGATGGTGACGCCCCACCGTTTGACTGGCCCCTGAGTCCCTTTGCCCTTTGTCACTGCAGTCACGTCGACTAGCATCCCTTCTTTGAAAACGTTGGTAGCATCGAGTTCTTTTCCCAGGATATCGTCCGCGTATGCATATGCAGCGCTTGCATCGTCTCCACCAACAGACATTTCCATCAGTTCAGGCACCTTCTTTGGAATGCCACTGACCGCCGCTGGCGAGGTATGAACCAGTACGCGGATCTCGTCCGCACCGTCGAGACTCCCCTCACGGCGTACTGCCTCCTTGGGAAGCGGCCTGCGCTTTGCAACATCGCCTCCGATATTGCCGGCCCAAGTTTCGAGCACAATGCGCTTTCCATAGGGCGTCTTACGGTACGTGCGCACGGCCGCTACTTTCATGGCGGGAGTTTCGACGACCGTGGCGGGCACGCTTATCTCTAACCCTCCGGTTGGGCTATTAGGGGAGTCATCGACTAAGATCACGTGTGTCATCCCAGCTTTGTAGCCCGCGAATCCCTGTATTCGCGGCTCGTCTTGCTCTGGCCACGAGCGGATTCGCGGCACTTCGCTCTTTGCCCTCTTTCGGGGGCTATAGGCGAGCGATCCGCGTCTCGGACGATGTCTTTTTGTCATTGGTTTACCTCATGTTGATTCGTGCAACGCGATATTGAACACGCTCAACGTGGCTAGGATAGCTTCTTCTGTGCGCACCGTCTCTGTCCCTTGCTGCGGGATCGTATTAACGACAAAGTCTGAAGCATCCTCGAGCGATAGCCCCGCTTCCTGGAATAACGCTTTTACTCCGCGGTTTGGAGCCCCAAATACGAAAGTCATCATTTCGGCGCTTCTCCTTCTTATTTCATTGTGTATGGCGGGACTTGCTGGCTGTCCGTGCCTCGAGGTGGCGACGACCAACCCCTCCAACGCATCTGCGATGCTATCGACCACCCGGACCGAATACCCCCAATAACGAGGCGGCTTCTGAGTCAGTTCAACTTCAAGCGGATCTCGCGAAAAGATCTTAACTGTCACGCGCTCCCCTTTGCGCAACGTCGCCGCTCGCAAAAAGGCCGGGCAATCCAAACCGATTTCAACCCAAGCGCAGTCAGTTCCGACGTCTATCACAATTCCTTCTCGAATGTCATCACGCGCGGTCGCGTGGTGAGGGGTCTTCAACGGGGGAACGACCCCAATGGATCTCAACTCATTTGAGCGCGGGAAAAGCAGCTTTCGAAGGTACTGCGGCGCCTCCATATACTGCAATATCGACGCGATGAATTGACTGTCATCGGACGCAGCATCACGGTAAATTGTGACGCCATGCACCCTAAATATTGCCGCCGCGCGGGCGACTTGTCCGACCTTGTATGTCTTTATTTTCTGATCGGCGGTTTCGATGGTCAGGGATGAGGGCACTGCGAGCTGTATCTTGGGGTGCATCTTCGCACATTCTGCGTGATAACGCCTGACCGGTGTAGTCTTTAGAAGTGAACAAAGCTACTTAAAGGTTTCTGACGCTGCTGCGGCTCGCGTCACGCGATTCCGATACTCCTAAATAATGCAAAGCCCATATGGCTAAGAATGGATGATTCCAGCGGCGCAGCCCAAAAGCTTCACGCTGCAACCGTTTCAGTTTCTGTCAATGTGCTCCTGCTTACCACGAAAATTATCGTGGGGGTTGCCACCGGCAGTCTGGGAATACTCGCCGAAGCGGCCCATTCGCTGCTCGACCTTCTTGCATCGGGCTTTGCTTACACGGGCATCAGAGCCGCAAACAGGCCACTCGATGAAGAACATCCCTACGGGCACGAGAAGTTCGAAAACTTTTCAAGCCTCATACAGACCGCACTTCTTGGCGTTACAAGCATATGGATCTTCTATGAGGCGGGCCTGCGACTTCTCACAGGATCTACTATCCAGGTAAACAACACGCTCTATTACGCCATCGTCATTATGGTTTTTGCTATTATCGCAGATTTCGGCGTTTCGAGGTATCTGTTTCAAAACGCCCGAAAATACGGAAGTTCCGCCTTAGAAACAGACGCGTATCATTTCTCAACGGACATCTATAGCTCCGCCGCTGTGCTTCTCGGCTTGGTGGCAGTTAAGTTCGGTTATGTCGTCGTCGACCCTTTGGCTGCAATCGTCGTCGCGATCATAATGCTCACGACTTCAATCCGGCTCGGGCGAAAAACGACGCGGGTCCTCGTCGATGCCGCCCCGCCGAAGGAGATAACGTCAAGAATCAGAGACGTTATAACGGATAACCGCGACATAACTGACTTCCATAGTCTTCGGGCCCGACAAGCCGGCAGCAGCTTATTTGTGGACGTCAGCATCCACGTCCGGCCGAACCTTAGTCTTGAAGATGCTCACAATATCGCCAACAAACTGGAAAAAGACATAAGAACGCGCGTGCCAAACGTTAAGGAGGCCATCATTCACATTGAACCGGAGACGTCGGCGCGAAAAACGACATGATCGAAGTAGTAACGCCATCGAGACTTCACATCACCCTGATTGACTTGAGCGGCTCCCTTGGACGCATTGATGGTAGCGTCGGACTCGCTCTCGACTTTCCATCCGTGAAAATCAAGGCACGCGAAGATGCTCAGCTATCGGTCTCGGGAAGCACAACGTTCGAAAAGCGAATCAAAAGAGCGGCATCCGCGATCATGACGCAGCACGAGGTCGGCGGTGTGGCGATCGAGGTCGTTGACGAGTATCCTGCTCACGTTGGACTAGGCTCAGGAACTCAAGTCGCACTAGCAGTCGGATCGGCGATAAGCGAACTCTACGGCCTGCGCTTGACGCCAACGGCCATTGCACGATTGACGGGGAGGGGGGGTACCTCTGGTATCGGCGTCGCGGCGTACGCGCGCGGCGGCTTCATCATCGACGGCGGCCATAAAGGCAAAACACAGTTCCTGCCCTCGTCAGCTTCTGGAAAATATGAGCCACCACCTATACTCGCTCGCCACGATTTTCCAGATTGGACGATCGTTCTTGCAGTTCCAGACCTGCACGGAGCAAGTGATGAGTGCGAGATCGACATATTCCGACAACAGTGTCCGCTGCCGCTCACCGAGGTCCAAGAGCTGTGTCACGTACTATTAATGGAGATGCTGCCCGCGGTCGTGGAACAAGACATCGAGAGTTTTGGACACTCGATCGATCGAGTCCAGACGCTCGGTTTCAAACGCCGAGAACTTGAGCTACAGCCCTTCTGCGCTGGCCTGGTGCAATTTATGAGAGAGAACGGGGCGTTGGGTGCCGGAATGAGCTCATTTGGTCCGGCCGTTTACGGGATAACTGAAAGTAAGGGACTGCAAGCAGCAGTGCAGCGCTACTTGTATGATACTATCGGCGGAGAAGTACACGCGGTGAGAGCGCGAAACAGCGGTGCGTATGTCCGAGAGGTTTCTTCTGGTTAAGGGCCTCTCGGTTCCTAAACGTTAAGGAGTGTAAGCGATTCTTATGGAGAAACTAGACCTTGAACTGTCGAAGGCTCAACAACTGTTGCTCATGACCGACGGTTCGGTCACGACTCTGCTCGAAGTGATAACAGGAAAACCTGTCGTTGTAACGACGCTACTTCAGCAGGTCGTGGAAGCAGACGCCGAACGGGCGAGTGCCTTGGACGTGGAAGAGGGTGACAACATAAACTATCGCGTCGTTGTACTCAAAAACGACGACAATCATCAACCGCTAATCTATGCCGAGTCCTACACACCGATCGCACGTCTCAAAAAAGAGTTCAGACACGACTTGATGAAGGCCGATATACCGATCGGACGTATAATGAACCAACGGAAGATCGAGTCGCGGCGTGAAATCAGACGTATTGAAATCGTCTGCAACGAAGAGGTGAGCGAGTTATTTGGTGTGGCTCAAAGCGTACCACTGTTGTCACGAACCTATGACATTATCTCTCACGACACGGTGCTGATTCGGATAACTGAGACGTTCCCTTCGACAAGTTTCGCGCTCACTGCTATGGAAATGCCGTAAAGGCTACCACTCGAAGGGGCGTGCGACCAACAAAGCAGAAATCGGCTTATGGCACGCTTAGAGGGTCAATCTAAACCGATTAATTTAGCAGCTGCGCAATCACCTACGCGTCTTTTCAATACAAGCGATCATTGCTACGAACAGCAAGCCTAGCAACGCAGTCCCAGTCTCGAAGCCAGGTAAGAATGTTGCGGCCGGCTGCCCCCCTTTTGCTGTTGACTTGTACTCCCGCTATCGATAACGAGGCTATCAAAATAAGCAAGATGATGGCTACTAACTTTTTTTTCCCAATACAAGTCGACTTCTTTGACGTGACAGCCAAGAAGTCCGGTCACGCCCGAGGTGTTAAGCAACGTAGATCTCTCTTACCCACGCAGACGGCGCATACTTGCTGTCTCCAAGATAGTGACATCTCAGCGTATGAGACCCCGGTGAGAGCTTCGCAATATCTGACGCGTATAAGATAAGCTGACTGCGTACTCCGCCAGCATCGTTAGAACGCTGTTTCCGCTGACGATTCCAACCATCGCATCCATTGGCGCACCACTTGATCCGATCATCGATCCCGACCACGTTTGCGAATCGGTGTAGCTGCCGCTGAATCCGTAGTTTTGAACAATCCCAACCGCCGTCAGTGAGTATGCTTGCGCGGATGCCGAGCTATCGGTCTGAACTTGGCTTCGGTTAATATCATAGCGGCGAAGTTGTGGGTCCCGGGTTCACGACCCAGAACGGCGCTTTAAACTCGCACGGCGCGTACTTGCCGCTGCCGAGGTAGTCAATAATCAACGTGTGCCATCCAGGTGACAGCTTCGCCGTGTCGCTGCCGCTGAGATACAACCCCCCGGCTCCGCCCGGCAGTCCCGCGGGACAGCCCTTCCAATATTGCGGTTGAGGCGTCGTTATCACCCACTGACCGCCTGCAGCCTGCGTGTCAATGTAATAGTTAGCAGCGCCGCACGGGGTCGTTCCGTCTGACGCATTGACCCAATATCTCACTTGAGTCGGTTGTCCTCGCACGACCGGATTCGTTGTCGGTGATGTAAGCCAAAAGGCTGGTTCCCCCATGTAACCCATCCACACTTGAATCGACGTCGCTATGGGTGGCGTCGGAGTTGGCGTTGGCGTAGGTGTGGGTGTAGGAACGATAGAAGGCGACGGTGTAGCCGAAGGCGTTGCTGATGCGGACGCTGAAGCAGAAGTCGTAGTTGCCGTTGCTGCTGCTGCACTGGACGCTGCTTGTGATGCGTTGCCTGCTGCTTGGCTGCTGCTAGTCGATGATGTACAACCCGCTATTGATAACGAGGCAACCATCACTAGCACGATGATAGCTAACAACTTTTTTATCATACAAGTCCCCTTGACGGAAGAACGAATCAAAATGGTACAACGGCGGCGTGATAATTTAAGTGTTTCCGTTTGGCTGCGTTCTACGTCGTTCTGTCACCTTTGTCGGCGCTATTAACTGCGTCAACCTGGAAACCGGCTTGGTTACCGCCACCGATTGCTAAAATTCGAACACGCGAAATCGCACGCCGCAACAAACCCTTGTTTCGTCGTGAATCCGACATATATCTACATCTGAGCAGCACGACTGCCATTAAGTGTAAAGTACGCACGATGGAAAGTACTTGGGTAAGTCACTTGTCCTGCTGATGTGCCTAGGACCAACACGGTAACTCTGCCCGCCCGAAGAACCAGTCCCGTTGACGAAGTACATCGATCACCCAGTTTATAGACTGCCCCTTCGTGAAACTTAGCTGTAGCGCGCCGCGTATATGATTGAAGTGGTAGACGCCGCAGCAGACGGAGAGCGATTTCGGGGTTCAGCGAGTGCAGCGCTGGAACAAGCTCTTGTTTTTGTGCTGGTTCAGCACGTAAAAGTATTTATATGCGCGAACATGCTCAAAGCGTTCAGGGTCGCAACAAAAAACCGTAATCTCACGAACATGCTCAAAGCGTTCAGGGTCGCAACAAAAAACCGTAATCTCACGAACATGCTCAAAGCGTTCAGGGTCGCAACAAAGAACCGTAATCTCATGCAGAATGAAACTTGTCGAGAAAAAGAGTCTAGGCTGTCTTCGTTAGCCAGAGAATATCGTTACTGTACTGTTATCTCGAAGGTTTGCACAGAATGCTGATGGTTGTCGTAACCCGCAAAGCTCACCGTGAGTGTTTGTGGGCTGCCTGCCGGCAAACTTTTCGTTTGGGCACTGGTGAAACTGACTGTTACGCTCGCAGTACCGCTGCTTATCGGTGTCACTTGTCCAGTTATGCTGCCTATCTTAGCGGTAACAGCGCCGACCGGAACAGAAAGTGCGCCGGTCGATCCCGTGGGGACTACCTCAAACTGCCAGCTTGCCGGCAAGCCCCGCGTAACAGTAGGGTTTGAGTTGAAGGATGGAGTACCGTAAATCGAAGTGGCCCCTCCTGATACTGAAGGCGTCGGAGTTGCTGTGGGAGTTGCCGTGGGAGTTGCTGTGGGAGTTGCTGTGGGAGTTGGCGACACGCTCGCGCTGGGTGACGGTGACGGCGTGACGCTTGCGACCGCTGACGACGTTGTCGTGGCAGTCGTTGACGTAGTATTTGCGCTCGTGACTTGTGGGCTAGGGCTAGTTGGAGAAGTTGACGACGTACAGCCAGCTACCAAAATAGTAGCGATCACCGTCGCAACCACTAGCAACCACAGACCACTTTTCCTCATGTTATTTGCTCAGATAGCGTTACACGCGGCCCGTATATAAGAATGACGATATAGCTCGTTAACTATGTCTTTACAGATTTGTGCTAACGTTTAGCCACGTGCCGGTCGCGCGGTTCCACGACGAGAGCGTGGCGGTGAAGGTGGCAGACTAATTGACAGCAGGGTCGTGCTCGATGCGGGGAGAGTGATCTTGGTCTGGGCGTTGACGGTGACGACGTTTGATGCCGCTGACGCACGTCCAGGCGTGCCCCCCTCTTCAGGGAGTCTCCCAGATGACGCCGTCGGTGCCGCGCACAAAGACGTCGAACACACCACTCGACGGTGAGGTCGCGGCGGGTGACGACGTCAGGTGTCCGCCGAGAGAGGCCCAGTTGGACCACGAGCCGGTCCACGTTTTTTGATACAGAGCGCCGTTCGTGCCTTCGACAAAGACGCCGAGACGACTGCCCGATGCAGCGGCCGCTGGTCCTGTGCCGGAAGCAATCTGCCCGCCGAGCGAGGCCCAGCCGCTCCAGGAGCTCCCTCCATTCGTGGTAGTCTTCTGATAGAGGCCGCCGCTGGTGCCGCGCGCAAAGACGTCGATCACGCCAGCACTTGTTGACGCCGCAGCAGGTGACGCGGTCAGGGACCCGCCAAGGGATTGCCAGCCAGACCACGTGCCGTTATACGATTTATAGTATAGGGCGCTGTTCGTGCCTTCGACAAAGACGTCGAGACGACCTGCGCCCGATGAATAGACCGCTGGTCCTGTGCCGGAAGCAATCTGCCCGGCGACAGAGGTCCAAGCGCTCCAGGAGCTTCCTCCATTCGTGGTAGTCTTCTGATAGAGGCCGCCGCTGGTGCCGCGCGCAAAGACGTCGATCACACCACTAGTCGGTGACACCGCAGCGGGTGATGAGGTCAGTGACCCGCCCAGGGATTGCCAGCCGGACCACCCTGACCCTGATTCGTAATGACAGTACCAGAGCGCGTTGTCGGTGCCCTGCGCAAAGATGTTGATGTTGTTTGCATCCGCGTCCGCGGCAGGGCCGGTGCCTGAGGCGAGTTGCCCGCCGATCTTTGACCAAGGCTGGGTTGGCTGCGTCGTGGCTCTGCCGAGTGAAGCTGACGTAGTCGCGGGATAATACTTCTGCAGGTTTGCGACTATCTGGGGAAATCCTAATGACTTGTACTGGCTTAGCCCATCGGGATTGTCACCACACCAGACATGGAAGCTGGTGAAGCCGATTCCATTGGCGTACGACCAGTCCAGCATTGAAAGATACGATGTACCGCTGCCGCTAACTGAGTTGGCATATATCTGGTTGTCGCCGCCGCTATTAGCCCACGTGCCAGCGAGGAGGCCGTTCTGGATGCCAAGCGCAGCGGCCTGCTTTGATCCAGTTTGGATGGACGGCCACTCAGATGTGTAGTAGCTCTCCCAACTGTTCGCGACCGTGAATGAGTTTGTATACACCGGATTCCCCTCTTGCCACAGGCCGCACTGGTCACAGTTGAAGTTCACATAGCCCTTGAAGTAATTCTGCAGGTAAGCGAGGTCGCCGGTCCTGCCGCCTTCAGAGGCGACGTACTGCCAGCCGGCGTTTTTGAGTGACTGGAAATAGCCGGCAAAACTGCTTATCGGAGTGCTCTGAAGCTGTCCGCCGTCCCAGATGGGCATTTCGATATCAATAATCGGCAGCATATTGAGCGATTTGATCGTGGTGAGCTGCGCCTGATACGTTTGACTGTCGGGGACGACCACAACGACAGCGGTGAATCCTTGTCCTTTAAAATAGTTCAAATTGGCGGTAGTTACCATTGACGGCGCGCAGCCAATCCAATACTGTATCGGGTGCGTCGTTGCGCCTACTACGGGCTGCGTCGCGTTCGCTGCTCCCGCGAGGTTTGCCGTCGCAGCGGTCAGACTGACCACAACCGCACCTAAAAGCAAAAGAAATGCGTACTTCTTGAAACGCGGAGTCCCGCCGTGTATGCGAGAGCGCGTTCTATGTTGGACTGTCGACATCTTTGGGAAGTCTCACAGGTCTGAAAAAAGCTGCGTCGATGTGCAGCTAAAGACGAATTACTGCTTGTTGGTGAGTTATTTAGTTTTTTGCAATGCTACTTAATCTTTGTTATTTGTGCCTTCGCATTCCGACCGCGCTGCGGCGAGTAAAGCGTCAAATGGCACTAATTTTAGCGGCTTGACGGAAAGGAGAACGATGACGAAGGGCGAACACTCTACACCTCACCTAGGGATCGACTCAAGCACGCTAGAGCTCCGGTGTGCTCTCAGTGCTTTTCATACGCCCGATCGCCGGATTACCTGGCTTCCGAGCATACTTCAGGTAGACGACCGCAAAGCCTAGAAACCACACTGGAAAAAGTATGTAGCTTGCGTAGTCATGAACTGCCCACAGGGCGTTAGCGCCATAGTAGTATCCCGCTGTGAACAACGCCAGCAGCCTTACAAAGTTCTGCAGATACGCGCCAACAACCCCAAAAATAAACAGTCCAAGCACGGCCTTGTTACCTGGCCTTCGATCTATGAGCATGAGAGCAAAAATCGCCAGAAATATCGCTAACGAATCGCTTCCAGCGCACCTCGTATCGACGTTCACAGTAATGTTATAGCCCATCAGGCTGTTGAGCGTCACGGTGACCCCATTTAGGGTAACAGGCACCCTGGCCAGTTGCAATGTTGACACGCAGAGAACTGCTGTTGCCCTCGGGAAAGGAGCCGCTACTGCGCTTTCGAGCAGCGCCGGAAAAACGACGGCAATACCGAACACTCCTAGCAGCATGAGCGGTATTTTTGACGCCTTTCCAAAAAAAAGCGTAAATTGAGCGACGACGACAAAAGCTATGGCAAATAGGGTTAACGGAAGCGCTTCAACAAAAGTAGCAGAGTAGTATAAGAGTCCAAGAGAGGCGCCAGCAAGTATTGTGCCAGCGAGCACCCATCGACTATCGGTCCCCGTGCGGGCAGCGTCGAGAATCTCCTTTCGTTTCATGTAACCCCACACGACGCACAGACCTAGAACTGCCCATATGTAGAACCCGTTTTGCTTTAGTGCAGCGTAATTAAGAAGGGGAGCGATGTTGGCAAAGGCGCTCCAGAAGACCAGAAAAGTGAGAGCGAGGCACGCGAAGAGCAGGCCCACCTTCAGCCTGGCGCTTTGATTCTGTCTGAGCTGCGAACGATCCACTGGTTTTGTGCCTCTATCAAATCGGTTTAAAAAAATGCGCGACTTCAACGGAACTGCTTGCGGCTAACGACCGCCTTGGCTAACGACAGCCTTAATACTAGTTACGATTTTTGAAAACGTGTATAGATATACTTTTTTGTGCAAACTACCATGTTTGAAACCCCCGTTGCGATAAGAATGGACGTTGATAGCGCACGAGATATTGCGCTGGTGCCGGAACTGCTGGACCTATTTCGGCTTTTTGACATCAAAGGGACGTTCTTCGTGACCACCGGTCCCGACCGCCTAGCGTTTAATCTCTTCAAGCACGTCGCAAACCCGCGACGTTACCTGAAATTCATCAAATCGAAACCACTGCGATACGGATTCCAAAGTCTAAACGGGATCTTGCGGAACGTGCGCGTCGAGGCAGCGTGTCCGGCGGCCCTACGGGGGATTACCGAAGAGGGACACGAACTAGGATTGCACGGATATGATCACTATGCATGGATGAATGAAGTGCCAAACCTGGATGAGACAAGTATAAAAGCACTCATCAGCAGAGGGCTCAATGCGCTCACGGCAGTATCTGCAAGCAACATAGTGGGCTTTGCGTCGCCGGGGTTTACCGCCACCAGCGCTTTGCTCCGCGCCATTGATTCGTTTGGCTTCAGTTATTCAAGTGATTTCAAATGCTCGGAGCCGACGTCTCCGTTTTACCCTAAGACTGGCGCAGAGACACGGCACGTTCTGCAAGTGCCGGTTTCGATGGATTCGATCGGCGAACTGAGCGCGAACGGCGT
>Ga0224557_1003491_pt1 | contig 12221 bp, 11 predicted proteins | sample 714S31014metaG_FD_180677 | JGI IMG/M metagenome (GOLD analysis project Ga0224557, IMG submission 180677) | Peat soil microbial communities from Stordalen Mire, Sweden - 717 S3 10-14 | ecosystem: Environmental > Terrestrial > Soil > Wetlands > Peat | place: Sweden: Norrbotten County, Stordalen... | reverse complement strand
TACGTCAATGAGCAGCGTGCGATAGCCCGCCTCCGCTATGCACGCGGCCAGGTTGACGGCGGTGGTCGTCTTTCCGACGCCACCCTTCTGGTTGGCAATTGCGTAGATGCTTCCCATCGCTCAGGGAGCCAAGCTAGCGACGACGCCGGAGATCCGCATCCACGGAGCCCGCACTTTGCGGGTTCATCGAGGCTCCCAGCGCCGTTGCAACGACGCTTTCAGGCGCGACCAAGCGGGCGCTTGCGCGCCACACCGTCGCGCCTGGGAAAACGTGGCGGCGTCTGGTTGACCTTCGTCATTACGTGCAAGTACCGGTGTTCGGCCCCTTTATACGGGCTCACCCGAAGCGGCTCGCGGACGTCGAGCCCGAGGATTTCAGCCGCCCTGGCGGCGTCGGCTTCCGCGTCAGGCTCGCGCTTGCCGCGCCAAGCGACCAACACCCCTCCGACCGTGAGCAGGGGAGCGGCGTACTCGGCCAGAACGTCGAGCGGCCCGAGCGCCCTGGCGGTCACCACGTCGCAGTTGCCGATGCCGTGCCTCCAGGTCTCCGCCCGCCCGTGGACGACGCTGGCGTTCTCCAGGCCCAGGAGCCCAATGGCGCGGGCGATGAACTCGCACTTGCGGTTGTTGCCCTCCACGAGCGTGACGCGCGCGCTCGGGAGGCTGATTGCCAGGGGGATCCCGGGGACGCCGGCCCCCGCCCCAAGGTCGGCGATCGTCGCTGCGGTCCGGATCTCCGGGAGCTCGAGGCCAACCAACGCGTCCGCCAGGTGATCGTCTCTGACGCGTACCGGCGCTCGCACCGTGGTCGGCGCGAGCTCGTCGTGCACCAACAGCGACCCGAATAGGCGAAGCCGCCGGACCGCCTCCCCGTCGAGCCCGTAGCGCTCGGCAAGGACGCCCAGCGAGGGGCCAAACTCCGGAAGGGGCGCTTGCCCAGGCTCGGCGCCGTTCCCGGCTCCGGCTTCGGTCGCTTCTTGGTCCAGTGGTTTCTCAGTCATAGCGACGAGTATCAGTCATGGCCGCTCTCGTCCGCCACCCCGGCCGCGGCAGCCAACGAGGCGAGGCGGGAGCGCTCGCGGGCGATGAAGGCGGCATACCGCTCGAGCATCTCTTCAAGGCGCTCGCTCGCGTGTCCATCCAAACCGGGGGAGAGCCGCTGCTCCAGAAGCGGCAGGACATCCTGGACCAGCGCGCTCCCGCGTGCCATCCACTGGTAGTACGACCGGCCACCGTGGTGGTATGGCCCGTAGAGCTTGGTCCGCGGAAACCGCTGCATAAGCCAATGAAAGAGCGCCTCGTGCCGAACGTGCATCCTGAGCGTCACCTGTGGCTGCTTGCCGTCGCCGCCGAACGAGCCCTCGCCGATCAGCAGGCCGACGGCAAGCCCTTTCTCAAACTCGGTCAGCTCGGGCATTCCTAGGGTTGTAGCGCGATGGCTGTTTCACCGTCAAGAAAAACGTGAAACGGTCTGGGTGGGCGGCACCCTCAGAGCTTTCATTCCGGCGCAGGCTTCTGGCCCACCACCAGCTACGAAGCAAGCCTCGTGAAACCCCATTGGTCGCGTACGTCTGGAGCAGCGTCCTCGCGTCAGGCATCGCAAGCAACTCGCACGACCCTGCGATGCCTTACACAAACCCGAGCCCGGTGCGGTTGCGCGGCGACGCCCGACGCGAGGACGCTACGCCGAACACCCGTTAATCGACCAATGGAGCGACAACGAGGTGCCGCGAGGGTTCTTGGCCCTCGGAGTACGTCTCCACGTCAAAGCGGCTCTTGAGGTACTCGTGCACGACCTTGCGCTCCTGGGCGCCCATGACTTCGAGCGGAATGGGGCGTTTTTCACGCACTGCCGTCTCAGCGGCCTGGTCGGCGACGGCGTGAAGGGCCTCGGCGCGGCGCTCGCGGTAGCCGGCTGCGTTGACGATCAGCGGGCGGCGCTTCTCCAGGCCGTGAAAAGCAATCCGGTGCGCCAGGTGCTGGATCGCATCGATCGTGGCGCCGTGATGGCCAATCAGCAGTGCCAGGTCATCGCCCAGGTACTCAGCGCTGATCACTTCGCCGCTGTCATTGACCTCAACCGTGGCGTCGATCCCGATTCCCTCGGCAATCGACTCCAGGATCTCCTCGATGTACTCGACGGTCTCTTCGTCTTCCGTTGCGCTCACCGCGACCTACCTCCGGCGCCCGGAGCGCTTCTTCTTCTTGCGTGGAGGGGGAGGCGGCGGCGCATTGGGGCCGCGGCTACGCGCGTTTCCGTTGGGACTTGATTTACCCGAGGCGGACGGCGCCGCCCCACCGAACAGGCCGCGGGCTTTACCGAGCAGCCCCTGCTCTGCTTCGCGAAACTCTTCGGCGACCATCACGGGAGTCGCCATCGGGGGCGGTCCGATGATCCGCTTGAGCGCGAACTGCTGCACCATCGTCCAGCCGTTGGTCGTGATCCAGTACACGAGCAGGCCGGCCGGGAAGCGGATGATGAAGAGCACGAACAGCAGCGGCATCGCCATCATCATCTGGCGCTGCGACTTGTCCATAGTCGGTGCCGACATGATCATCGTCGAGACCGCCTGCGTCCCGACGTAGAGGATCAGCAGCACGATCAGCGTGACGCCGTGAGCCTCGTTGGTGATGTCGTGGATGAAGAGAAAGCCGGCGCCGGGCACCGGGCCGCGCGCGTGCGGTTCCAGGAGACGTTGGACAGCAGGATCCGTGCAGTAGGTCGTCTGACTCAGCGCCGCTAGGTGCGCAGCTTTCTGGGTCAAGTGATCCTTTGCGACTTCGATCGCGGCGTAATGCTTCTGAAAGGCGGTCTGAATCGGCTGGCAGATGTCCGTACGCAGGTTCTTGCGCAGCATGTAGAACAGTGAGATGAAGACCGGCAGCTGCAACACCATCGGCAGGCACGAGGCCATCGGATTGACGTTGTTCTCCTTGTAGAACTTCATCATCTCCTGCTGCTGGCGCTGCTTGTCCCCCTTGTACTTCTGCTGGATCGCCTTCATCTCCGGCTGGTGCATCTGCAGCCGGCGCATCGAGTGGAACTGCTTGATCGTCAGCGGGATCATGACCATCCGCACACAGATCGTGAGCAGAATGATCGACCAGCCCCACGACAACCCAACGTTGTCGTGGAAGAACTTGATGACCGACGCGAAGACGCTGATCAGCGGTTGGAAGATGTTGGCGTCTACGAGCATTTAAGAAGCGGTGTGGGCGGAGTTGCGCGACTTGAACAGTCGCTGAGCCTCCACGGGGTCATAGCCCCCATGGCTGAAGGGGTTACAGCGGAGCACCCGCCACCCGGCCAACACAAGCCCGCGCAGTATGCCGAACTTTGTGATCGCCTGCGCGGCGTACTCCGAACAGGACGGGTAGTACTTGCAGCGCTCACCGACGATTGGCGAGAAGAGTCGCTGGTAAGCGCGGATCGGGAGGACCACCAGGGCGCGTCCCGCCTTAGCCAGTTGACTCATGACGCCAGCGCCTTGTCAACGAGCGCCTTCAGCGCCTCGTGCATCCCCTGCAGCCCCTCGCGCTCGGCAAGGTCATGCGCACCAGCACGCGCGATCACGACCGCATCGCTGCCGACCGGCAGACGCTCACACTCGATTGCAAATGCCTCGCGCAGCAGCCGCTTGACGCTGTTTCGCTCGACGGCCCCGCCAACCTTGCGGGACACGGAGAGCCCGAGCCGCGGCGGCTCGTCGCCACCACGTGGGAATACGTATAGGACGAGTTCGCGGCCGGCATGAGACCGGCCGCTTCTCATCACACGATCGAAGTCAACGCTTCTGGAAAGCCGCCCACGGCGAGGCGAACGTGCGCCCGCCACAGGACCACCTACACCGTTAGGCGCTTGCGGCCCTTATCGCGGCGGCGCTTGAGCACGTCACGACCAGCGCGCGTGAGCATCCGATGACGGAAACCGTGGCTACGTGCGCGCTTGCGCTTCTTTGGTTGGTAAGTTCTTTTCATAAGTATTCCTCCCGGCCGGGCCGGGGTTTTCAGCCAGTATACGCACCGCCAGAGGAATCCCGGCGCGCCCCACCGAACTTGTCCGAGCCGTGGTGTAGCCGGTAGCACCGGGCGCCGCGCCGCTTTTTCTCGCGCTTTGCGCCAAGCATCGATTCGGCGTGGAAAATGGCCGCCGAGCCGCTGTTATATTCGCCCAACCGGAGCCGACTCCGGGCCCTCATCAATACGTACCAGACTCTCCGTTAGGAGCCGCTTGGAGTTGCCCGCGCATCTCGAGCCAAGCCCTGCCTGGCAGGACATCAGATCCCAGTTGCGCCAGACCGTAGGGGACTCCACCTACAACATCTGGCTGGCGCCGCTCGAGCTCAAGAGCTGGGACGGATCCGTGCTCGTGCTCCAAGGCAAGCCGGGCACGGACAGTTGGGTGGCCGACCGCTTCGGGCGCGTGCTCGAGCGCTGCGCGAGGCAGCGCCTCGGCAAGAACGTGAAGGTCGCGTTCGCTGGGGATCCGGCGACAGTCGCGCGCGACGCTCTCGCTCAGGCGTCTCACATTCATCCTGAGCACACGCAAGAGTTCTTCAACCCGCGCTACACCTTCGACCAGTTCATCATCGGCGACGGCAATCGCATGGCCCACGCGGCCGCTTTGGCGGTGGCGGAAGCCCCGGGCCAGACGATCAACCCGCTCTTCCTGCATGCGCCTCCGGGTCTCGGTAAGACCCACCTTCTGCACGCGATCGGCAACTACATCACCGCTTTCGATCCGCAGACAACAGTCCGCTACGCCACCGTCGAGGCATTCACCAACGGATTCATCGCCGCGCTCAACGGAAAGGCGCTCCAGCGCTTCAAACACCTCTACCGAGACGTCGACGTCCTGCTCATTGACGACGTTCAGTTCCTCGCGAGCAAGGTAAAGACCGAAGAGGAGTTCTTTCACACCTTCAACGCCCTCTACGACTCTGGGCGGCAGCTCGTGCTCACGTGTGACCGCTTGCCGAGTCAGCTGACCGGTATCGAGCAGCGCCTGCGTCAGCGCTTCGAGGCCGGCCTTGTCGAGCATCTGACTCGGCCAGACAGAGCCACGCGCGTGGCGATCCTGCGTAAGCGCGCGCGGCTTGACCACCTCTCGATCTCGGACACGGCGGTCTTCGAGCTGCTGGCCGACCGCATCACCGACAACGTCCGCTCGCTCGAGGGAGCGTTGCAACGCCTGGCCGCGAATCACTCGCTCACCGGTAGGCCCATCGACGTTGAGCTCGCCTCGGCCGTTCTACGCCAGATCGCGCCTCAAGCCGCAGGGGACCAGGAGGCCGGCCCCCTAACCATCGACCGGATCCAGGAAGCCGTCGCAGCCGCCTTCAATCTCTCAAGTGCCGACCTGCGATCAGAGAGCCGCAAAGCCTCCGTAAGCTGGCCACGTCAGCTGGCGATCCACCTCTCACGAGAACTGACCAACGCCCCCTTACAGAGGATCGGAGAAGCGTTCGGTGGCCGCAACCACGCCACCGTTCTCCATGCATGCAAACGTGTTCAGGACCGCACAACTATCAACAAAGACGACGCCGCAGAGCTACAGACACTGACCGCGAAGTTGACTGCTAACAGCGCCGACCGCGGTTGCTGACAGACTCAGCCGTTGGCGAGAACCGAGACATTGCCCGCTCTGTGCGTAGAAATCTGGACTTCTCCACACACTCTTTTACACCTATGACTTCTACCTTCCTTATGAGGTATTGACCGTGAAGATTTCTCTCGACCGGGACGTCCTCCTCGCACAACTCCAGTCCGTGACTCGGGTCGCTTCGACCCGCAGCGCGATTCAGGCGCTTTCTGGAGTCCAGCTTCTGGCGGCGACTGGCACCTGCGAGCTGCGTGCAACAGACACGGATGTGAGTCTTCGAGTTCCACTCGACGCCGACGTTACGAGGGACGGCACCGTCGTGCTGCCCGCCCGCCTGTTCCTTGACGTCGTTCGTTCCCTGCCTTCTCCCAGCGTCTCCCTGGAACTCCGAGCAGCGCAGCAGGACGTTGAGGTGATCTCCGGCAACGCCACCTTCAACATCCGAACGCTTCACGCCGAGGACTTCCCGACCTTCCCCGATCCGGATATGGACTCGGCCGTCACTATTCCCGCGGCCGCCTTCGTGGCGACGGCACTCAAGGTCTCCGGCTCCGCCAGCCGCGATGAGACCCGTCCAGTTCTCACCGGCATCCACGTGTCCGCATCCGGGACTCAACTTCGCATGGTCGCCACCGACTCATACCGACTCAGCGTCAAGGAGACGACGCTCGATTCACCGCTCGCGGTCGGCTTCGACGTCAACATTCCGGCCCGCGCGCTGCAGGAGCTTGCGCGGATCGCCGCCCACGCGCAGGACGAGAACCTCACCGTCAGCGTGCGCCAGAACCAGGTTGTCTTCATCTTGGGCCGGGTCATCCTCTCCTCGCGCCTAATCGACGGCCAGTTCCCCAACGACCGTCAGTTGATCCCAGAGGCGTTTGAGCATGAGCTCCGCATCTCCGGGCCCGAACTGCGCGATGTGGTTCGCCGCATCAGCCTGCTGGCTCAGAAGAACGCGCCCTTGCGGCTTGCCTTTGCTCCTGGAGAGCTCACGGTCTCCGCTCAGACCCCGGACATCGGCGAGGCCCGCGAAGCTCTCCCGGTCGCCTTCCAGGGGGAGGCGTTCGAGATCGGCTTCAACCCCGAGTTCCTGCGCGATGGGCTCGAGGCGATCGAAGATGGCGACGTGCTTGTGAAGCTGATCAGCCCACTGCGTCCAGGCCTGCTGGAGTCGGGCGACGGCAGTGGCTTCGTCTACCTGATCATGCCGATCAGGCTGAACGTCTAAGCCGTAGCAAAGCGGTGCACGGTGCGCGTCGTATCCGTCACCATCCGGGATTTCCGTAGCTATGAACGAGCCGCCGCCCCGCTGGGCGGCGGCCTTACGGTTGTGGTCGGACCCAACGGTGCCGGCAAGACGAATCTGCTCGACGCCATCTACTTCGGCTGCACAGGCCGCTCCAGTAGGACCGCCAACGACCGCGAGCTGGTGCGCTTCACCGCGCGGACGACTCGGGTCGTGGTCCGCACTGAAGGCGAGGACGGACCGCACGAGCTCGCGGTCGGATTCACACCTGGCGAGCCCAAGCAGATGACGGTCGACGGGGCGGCGGTCGAGCGCCTGCTCGACGTCAGCGCCCGACCGCTCGTAAGCGTCTTCCTGCCCGACCGCCTGGAGCTGGTGAAGGGGGTGCCGGCTGTTCGCCGCGCACACCTTGATCAGTTCGTCGCGGCGCTTTGGCCGGCGAGGACGGAGAACCGGCGCGCGTACGCTCACTCCCTGGCCCAGCGCAACGCCCTGCTTGCGCGTTTGCGGACCGGGGCCGGCTCGCGCTCCGGCCTTGAGACCTGGGACCTGCAACTGGCTCGCGCGGGGCTCGCGCTGATGGCGGACCGCCGTCAAGCGATTGAGATCACCACCGACGACTTCACTGAGACGTGTGGTCGCCTGGGGCTCGACGGCGACCCCGGTATCTCCTACCGCCCCCGGTCCCAAGCGCGTGAAGCGGAGGCGCTCGTCGAGGAGTTGCGGGCGCGCGTCGACTCCGATCTCGAGCGCGGGTTCACCGGTCACGGGCCGCACCGGGATGACCTCTCGCTCACACGGAACGGGCGGGAGTTGCGGACCTATGGCTCGCAGGGGCAGCAACGCCTCGGCTTGCTCAGCCTGCTGCTGGCCGAGCGCGCCGTGATCGGCCGGTACCGTGCGACCGTGCCCCTGATGCTCTTGGACGACGTGATGAGCGAGCTCGACAAGGACCGCCGCTCTGCCTTGGTCGACGTACTGACGGCCGGTGGGGGCCAGTCACTGATCACCACCACGGACCTCGAGCACGTTCCCGGTGCGACCGATGCCTCGGTATCGCGGATCGCCGTCAGCGATGGGACCTTGAGGCTCGAGAGCGACACGAGAGAGGACGAGGCATGACCTTCCGCCGCCGCGCCCCGCGCCCGATCGCCAGCGCCCTGGACGGGATGCGCGGGGCTTGGCAACCAGACACGCCGGTCGCGAAGGTTCAGAGCACCTGGGACTCCCTAGCGAGTGTCTGGGCTGAGGTCGTCGGTGAGTACGTCGCCGGCCGCGCCGAGCCCTCGAAGGTGACCAACGGAGTGCTCACCGTCAGGTGCTCTGAGTCGGTTGTGGCGGACACTTTGACGCTTGAATCGCAGGACGTTCTGAAGCGATTGAACGAGCGTTTGAGCGGCGATCCGATCACGCGTTTGAGATGTATAACAACGGGCACTTGAGCCGCCGTCAGTTTTAAGCCGATTTGCAGGCAAAACACGCCGCCGCGGTGGGGCTGCAAGACGGCGTTCTGTGCTATCATTCAGTACACAAAAGTTTCGACGCCCCGGCGCACGGACATCGTGTGTAGCCGGGGCTTTCAACGTCAATCGGAGGATTGTTGACGAACGAAGACGGCTCCATTGGGCCCCAGAGCAAACAGTCGGGTTATGACGCAGAGAACATTCAGGTTCTGGAAGGTCTCGAAGCGGTCCGCAAGCGCCCGAGCATGTACATCGGTTCGACCGGCGAGCGCGGCCTGCACCATCTCGTTTACGAGGTAGTAGATAACTCAGTTGACGAGGCCCTCGCCGGTCGCAACGACACGGTCAACGTCGTGATCCACCCGGACAACTCCGTGACCGTCGTCGACCACGGCGCCGGCATCCCCGTCTCCACCATGGAGAAGGAGGGCAAGTCCGCGCTTGAGGTCGTGCTCACTGTGCTGCACGCCGGCGGCAAGTTCGGCGAGGGCGGCGGCTACAAGGTCTCAGGCGGTCTGCACGGCGTCGGCGTTTCGGTTGTGAACGCGCTCTCCGAGCAGCTCGACGTTGAGGTGCGTCGCGACGGTTACAAGTGGACTCAGAGCTACCAGCGTGGCGTTCCGATGGGTCCGGTTACACGCGGCGAGCCGAGTGACGAGCACGGGACCACAGTCACCTTTCTGCCCGACGCTGACATCTTTGAGAGCCTCGAGTTCAACTTTCAGACGCTCGAGGAGCGCCTGCGCGAGACCGCGTTCCTGACGCGGGACCTGCGGATCTCACTAGTGGACGAGCGCGGCGAGGGCCATCGCGCGGACTTTCACTACGAGGGCGGCATCCGAGATTTCGTCGCGTTCCTCAATGAGACCAAGGAACCGATTCACGGCAAGGTGATCGACTTCTCAGGCGAGTTTGAAGAGGGCTCAGTTGAGGTTGCGATGCAGTGGAACGGCTCCTATCAGGAGTCGGTCTTCTCATTCGCCAACAACATCCACACGCACGAGGGCGGCTCGCACCTGAGCGGCTTCCGCTCGGCGCTGACCCGGGTTATCAACAAGTACGCGCGTGACGTCGGTGAGCTCAAGGAGAAGGACGACAACCTCAGCGGTGAGGACATCCGCGAGGGCCTCACCGCCGTCATATCGGCGAAGCTCTCGGAGCCGCAGTTCGAGGGTCAGACCAAGACCAAGCTCGGCAACCCCAGCATGGACGGCTTCGTACAGACGATCGTCAACGCGAGGCTCGCCGAATGGTTCGAGGAGAACCCGCAGGACGCGCGCCGCGTGATCCGCAAGGCGGTGTCCGCTGCGCAAGCGCGCGCGGCGGCTCGCAAGGCACGGGACCTCACCCGGCGCAAGACTGCGCTCGGTAACTCCACGCTCCCGGGCAAGCTCGCGGACTGCTCGGTCAAGGATCCGGCGCTGGCCGAGATCTTCATCGTCGAGGGCGACTCCGCCGGTGGCTCGGCGGTCGATGCGCGTGACCGCAATACGCAGGCGATCCTGCCGCTGCGCGGGAAGATTCTGAATGTCGAGAAGAGCCGGATCGACAAGGTCCTGGGCAACACCGAGATCCAGGCGCTGATCACGGCGATCGGCACCGGCGTGCGGGACGAGTTCGATATTGAGAAGGCGCGCTACCACAAGATCGTGCTGCTGACCGACGCCGACGTCGACGGTGCGCACATCCGGACGCTGGCGCTGACGCTGCTGTTCCGGGAGATGCAGCCGCTGATCGAGGCGGGCTACGTCTACATCGCCAAGCCGCCGCTGTACCGCATAACTCGTGGGCAGAAGCACCGTTACATCGAGCGGGAGAGCGAGCTCGAGGAGATCCTGCTCGGCGACAAGTTTGAGAAGATCGAGGTGAGGGACGTCGCCGGCAATGAGTTCAAGCTGACCGAGGCTCGCTGGCAGCGCCTCACCCGCCTGCTCAAGCAGTACCAGGGCTGGGCGCAGGCGCTGCGCACCGCCCACGGCCATGGGATCGTCTCGTTCATGCAGCAGGCCCGCCTGCTCGAGCAGGGCATCACCGACGTCGATGCGCTGCGCGCACACCTGGGCGGATCGGAGAGCAACGGTCACGCTTACTCGACCGAGCTGCTCTCAGAGGATCCGATCGAGCTGACCGTGCTCACGATCGAGGCCAAGACCGGCCTGGCCACCACCCACCACGTGAGGCGCGCTTCGCTGGACGCGAACGAGTACCGGCGCCTCGCGAGCGTCCATAACGATCTGGCCACGCTCGCCGGAACGCCGCCATTCGCCGTCAAGCTCGGTGAGCGCACCGCCGACGCGGGCTCGTTCGAGGAGTTGCGTGAGGGAATTCTCGACATCGCCCAGCGCGGCGTCGATTACTACCGCTTCAAGGGTCTCGGCGAGATGGACTCCGAGGAGCTGCGCGAGACCACAATGGATCCGGCCTCGCGAACGCTCGTCCAGGTGACGATGGATGACGCCAGCGCCGCCGACCGCACCTTCTCGATGCTGATGGGCGATCAGGTCGAGCCCCGCCGAGCGTTCATTGAGGAGAACGCCCGGCTCGTAACCAACCTGGACGTCTAGGAGGCCGACCAATGTCCGCGATTGACACCATCGGCGGCGGCAATATCGAGCCGCGCAGCCTCGACGAGGAGATGCGCTCGGCGTATCTCGACTACGCCATGTCCGTGATCGTCGGCCGGGCGTTGCCCGATGTCCGCGACGGCCTCAAGCCGGTTCACCGGCGCGTTCTGCACGTGATGAACGAGATGGGCCTGAATCCTCCTCGCAAGCACGTCAAGTGCGCGCAGATCGTCGGCGAGGTTATGGGCAAGTACCACCCGCACGGCGACAGCGCGATCTACGACACGCTCGTGCGCATGGCGCAGAGCTTCTCAATGCGGTACCCGCTCATCGACGGCCACGGCAACTTCGGCAACATCGACGGCTATTCGGCGGCGGCCATGCGCTACACCGAGGCTCGTCTGGACAAGCTCGCCACCGAGATGCTGCGCGACATTGACCAGGACACGGTCGACTTCGTCCCCACGTACGACGGCGGCACGCGCGAGCCGCTGGTGCTGCCCGCACGCTTCCCGAACCTGCTGGTCAACGGCAGCTCGGGCATCGCCGTCGGTATGGCCACCAACATCCCGCCGCACAACCTGCGTGAGGTCGTAGCCGCGACGATCGCCTTCATTGACGATCCGATGATCGACCTCGATGGGCTGATGCAGCACATCAAGGGCCCGGACTTTCCGACGGCCGGGCTGATCCTCGGCCGCGAGGGAATCCGCGATGCCTACGCCACCGGCCGCGGGCGGGTCCGCGTGCAGGGCAAGGCCCATATCGAGCCGATCGGGCAGGGCAAGGAGGCGATCATCATCACCGAGCTGCCCTACCAGGTCCGGCGCGACGGCGAGGGCGGCCTGATGCTGAAGATCAAGGATCTGGTTGACGAGAAGAAGATCCCGGAGATCAGTGATCTGCGCAACGAGTCCGATCGGCGCGGCATGCGCATCGTCATCGAGCTGAAGCGCGAGGCGATCCCCAAGGTCGTTCTCAACAAGCTCTACAAGCACACGCCGCTGCAGACGACCTTCGGCGTCAACATGGTCGCGCTGGTGGACAACGTGCCGCGCACGCTCTCCCTGCGTGAGGTCCTGGGCCACTACATAGACCACCAGCGTGAGGTCATAGTTCGCCGCACCAAGTATGAGCTACGGCGTGCCGAGGAGCGAGCCCACGTGCTGGAGGGCCTGCTGGTCGCGCTCGACAACCTCGATCAGGTGATCGCGCTGATTCGCGGGTCGCGTGACCCCGAGGCCGCTCGGATCGGTCTGGTCGAGCGTTTCGAGCTGACTGTGATCCAGGCCCAGGCGATCCTCCAGCTGACGCTCAGCCGCCTCACCGCCCTGGAGGCCAACAAG
>Ga0224557_1003490_pt1 | contig 12223 bp, 4 predicted proteins | sample 714S31014metaG_FD_180677 | JGI IMG/M metagenome (GOLD analysis project Ga0224557, IMG submission 180677) | Peat soil microbial communities from Stordalen Mire, Sweden - 717 S3 10-14 | ecosystem: Environmental > Terrestrial > Soil > Wetlands > Peat | place: Sweden: Norrbotten County, Stordalen... | reverse complement strand
TGCGCCCAAAAGTACTCCCGATGGCGAACCGCCTTCCTTATCGTATCCAGTGGCGAACGCGGCGGCTATTACTTCGCTGGGGGTATCCTGACCGTCGAATAAGTAATGTGGCCATACGGGACCGTAGTAGTACCAATCGAGCATTCCGTTGCCTTGCAGACCGTCAAAAACGGGGTGGGACTTGGCCACGCACTCTTTGTGGTAAAGCCAGTCGTAGAATTCGTAAACGCGCCCTTTATTTGCGAGCGGTATCCAGCCTGTGGGGTCTTTGTCTCGTTTGAACGCAAGCGGAGAAAGGAATACAGCCGTGCTCCCTGTTGCAACGCGAGCCGCAAGCTTCACCCAGTCGCCGGGTTGCGATTTGGGGGAGGCATCTCCGACCAGAATTACTTCGCGAGCCCCCGGTGCGTTATAGCTTAACGGCGCTGCAGTCACTGCATGCAGTTTCAGCCAGGAGCTGATGTTATCGGGAATGCACCAGCAAGTAACGTGAGTGTTGGGGCGCGGCAATGAGGCTGGATCGGTAAGATGAAACTCCCATGAGGTGTCGGGCGGAGCGACATCCCTTGTGGTAATGGGGATGAGCATGTAAGATCCCGCCGGCCCTGACAGAGTAACCTGCTCTCTCATCACCGGCACTGCGAGTGGACCATCTTCACCCTTGGCAACCTCGGGAATACGGATGGAGCATTCATGTTCCCACGCAAGGTCAATTGGACCCCATACTTTGAAGCGTGCCGGGTAGTTGCCGGGAATCAATACATCTTCGTTCGCCATCACGGCCTCCAGGGTAACTGGCCGTCCTATATAGGTATGAGTTGGCTCTACGAACAGGCACCAACGAACCTGGGCCCAACCATCCTGCATGGAGTCGAAGGCTCCCGGCTTCCAGTCACGCCAGAATCGCCATACACCTTCGCCGGTCATTCCGTGATCTAACATTCCCGTGAGATTGAATCCGCAGAATTTTGGGTTGGAGCGGATCAAATTGAAGCCCAGCAGCCGATGGCGCGCCATGGCCTGTTGGCTTACTTGCAGTAGGGTTTCCGGAGAGGGATAAACAGCATCCATGCCATATCGCTTCCACGCAACCACAAAGCGATCGGCCATCGAGCGCATGTAAACATAGTCTTCCGCATCTTTGCGAATGCCGGCCTGCTCATACATGCGTGCCTCGTGCATCACGTCCATCATGCTTCCAATGCCATACTCGGAAAGGAAGACGGGCTTGCTGTCGTGACCCAGTGTGCGCATCAGCTGATTGGTGTCCGCCGCTTGTGGCACAACGGGATATAAGTGGAAATCGCCGGAACCAATTCCGGATGGGTATTTCCCCTCGACCTGCCCACCTCCAGACCCTTCCTTGCCCCAAACCGGCTCCCAGTCGTGGCTGCCGGGATTGCTGGCCGAACCAATATCCAAACGGCGGTCCCATCTCCCACTGGAAAGCAAGACCAGGCGCGTCTCATCCAGCGACCGCAGCAAAGAAAGCGCAGAGACTGCTTCGCGAAACACCGGTCCATCTTCCGTTTCATTCAGCATCCCCCACATCGCGATGCAGGGATGGTTGCGATCGCGCAGGATCATCTCCCGAAGGGATATCTCATAGCGCGATTTCATCTGCGGCGAGTCGCGCAAGAGCCATGCACCCCGCGGCTCCTCGTTAACCAGTAACCCCAATTCGTCACAAAGGTCCAGCTGATAGGGGTGCGCGACTCCCGTTAAGAAGCGGATGGTATTGAAGCCCGAGGCCTTGGCGTTGTATAAGTCGCGCCGCAGAATATCCGGATAGCCGGGCGGAGGAATGTTGACTCTGAACGGAGTGTGGTTTCCGGTATGCGTGCTGCGCACAAGGATACGGCGGCCGTTCAGCCGGAAATATCCATTGACGATGCGAAAATCCCGGAACCCGAAATTGGTGGAAGCTTGGTGAGAGCCCTCGACGCCTGCGGACTCATTAGTGACCGAGAGCCGATACAAATATGGGTCTTGAATATCCCACAGCCGATGGTTCTCGATTTTCAATTCGTGATCCACGACGGTTTCCCCGGGCTTCGCCTCCACTTCAGCCACATCGGTCACGAATGCCTGCCCAATGCTTGCACCGTCCACAGCAAAGCGCAGACGCGCACGGCTGGCTTTCTCCAATGCATTCAGCAAAGTCGTGCGGATCCGAACCTTACCGGTACTCCAGTCGGGGCGAACGTAGAGATCCGCAACGCGGATCGCGGGGGTGAGAATGAGTTCCACTGATTCGAGAATCCCTCCAACGGGGTAACCTTTGGCGTTGAGGTAGGGGAGGGACGAACTAAGGAGTGGAGTCTCGTCTAGAACGATGCCATCGATGCGATCGTAGGTCGGATTCAGTACGCGTACAGCCAGATGGTTCGTCTGCCCCCAACGAATGAACGCGGTGGCGTCGAACACAAATGGCGTATCCGCGCCCTCGTGGCTGCCCAGGTGCTGTCCATTCAGCCACACTTCCGCTATGTAATCCACCTGGTTGAAGCGAAGCAGATATCGGGCGCCCGCATAAGGATGGGTCTCGGCCTGGAACGTCCGCCAATACCACGCCACGCCGTGGTATGCGGGAAAGGTCTCCTGAATGATGGATGGAACTCGGGTGGCCTGGGCATCTGGGTGAGTCGCACGAAACCAATTCTGCTCGCGGCCGATGTTCTTTGGATCGGTGAGGATCGACCAATCTCCATCGAGCGAGATCACCAAGGTCGGTGCTTTCAATCCCCCTCCCCCTGGGTGGTCGCCTGCGATCGGAAGGGCCTGGAGCACATTTTGTCCGCAGTAAGAACTTGAGATACCAAGGCCGGCGCATACCCTGCAAATGCACTCGAGAAACCCACGACGCTGCATCTCCGCTCCTCCCTAATTCGCGCGCTTTCGGAAATAGACGTTACCAGACAAGTGTTTTTCGCAGTATCGGTTCAAGATCGTCGGCAATCTGTTGATGTTGCGCATAAGTCGGATGAGCGTCGCAGCCATTGCCGGGATAGTGATTCGCTTTGACCCATTGAATCCTCGCGTCATTCGTCCGGCCGACGGCATCTTGAACATACCGGCGCAGCAAAGGATCGGTAACGATAGCTCCTTCGGTCACGAGAATGAATGCATTGGGATAGTGCGAGCGCAGCGTCAAGAGAAAGTGCGCATAGTCTCCAACAAAGGCTCCGCCGTCGAGCGGCTTGGTCTTCTGTAGATTGAAATCGTTCGTCCCCAGCGAGACGACAATTCCATCGGGGATCCATTTGCTCGGGTCCCACGCTGCGCGATTTGTCGGATCATCCGCGGGAATCGACAGGTCGAGGAACTGTGGCGCGTTCAGTACGTTATCGGCAACTCCTAATCCGCCATAGTCGCGATCGAGTCCCCGGCCTCCATAACAGACCAGGTGAGTTTGCGCATCCAATCGACGGCCGAGTTCCATTCCGTAACTGTGATAGGCGTCGCTGGCCGGGTGTGCCGGGTCGGATGTGCAAGTAGAGTTATTCTCCACACCCGACCCGCAGGTGACCGAGTCGCCAACAAACATGAGTTTTCGTGCTGGCAGCGGAGGAGCCGAAAGCAATGCGCCTTCTGGCGGCAGTTCGATGCCAAGCAGCGTAACAATCCCTTGCCATGTTTCGGTCCGCTTGTAAACTTCTACCGTGTGCGGCCCAAGCGCCAGCCCGCGTACGATAACCAGTGTTTGCTCATCTTTCTGCAGCAACTGAAGTTCTGGGTCACCGTGATCGATAATTACAGTCAATGCTGATTTATCCGAATCGGCGCTCACATGCAGTGAAAGAGAGCTGCCTTGAAACCGCAGTCGCAGACCCGTCCCAGGATATGCGAAGCGCGGGTGCTTCGGATTGCCCTGATCGAACTGGCCTAAAAACTGGAGCCGCGGATCGTCCGCAGTGATGTTAACTATGGGCGGGGAAGCGCCGACTTGAGTCATCTGGGCGCGGGCCGGATGGCCTGTCCACGCAAGCAGCAAAAGGAAAGAGATACGGCCGATTTTTTTTAAAGGCATAACTCAGTCTCAATAGAGCGCATCCAGTGTAACTCGGAAACTTATTTTTCAGCACCGGCGGTCGACCCCTCTCCAGAGAATCCAGCGATAGGCCGGTGTGACGGAGGCAGATTGCGCTCGGCCCAGTGGCCTGGTGTCTTGCTCATCGTCAGCACTAGCCGCCCGCCTGCGGCGATCTCGCTATGGCGCAGCCAGGCACGGTCGATGGGCTTGCCATTCAATGTGGCCGCGGTTATGTAGATGCTCTCTCGCGATAGGTTATGGGCTTCGATGATGAAGTCCTTTTCCGCCGCCACGTGAAGTGTGGTCTGAGGGTAGGCTGGGCTGCCGATAAGATAAACATCCTGGCCGGCGTTAGGATAGATACCCATTTGCCCGAATGCGTACCAGGAAGACATGGCGCCGGAGTCGTCGTTTCCGGGCAGGCCATTGGGTCCGGTGTGGTAACTCGCGGCAATGATCGAGCGTAGGTGCTCGGCAGTCTTGTCAGGGCGGCCAGCCCAGTTGTAAAGGTAAGGAGCCAGAAAGCCCGGTTCGTTGCCCACGTCATAGCGCCCTGGAACCGCGAAGAAAGCATCGAGACGATCGGCAAATGTTTGTGGGCCGCCGGACTCTTCGATCAGTGAAGCTACATCCTGGGGAACGAAGGTGGAATAGGTCCAGGAGTTTCCTTCATAGAAGGAATCGCCGCCCCAACTGCAACCGTCCATCGCAGTGAACGGCGTGAGCCAACTTCCGTCGCGATGGCGGGGCCGGATGAAGCCCTTGAAGCCATCAGAGGCAAAATCGGGGTCCCACAAATTTTTCCAGTTGCCTGAGCGGGCGAGGTATTTCCTGTAATCCGCGGTCTTGCCCAGGCCTTTGGCGAGCAGGGAGATTTCGAAGTCATCGGCTGCGTATTCCATGTTGACCGAACCGGAACGGTCAGAACCCTCGATGGAGACGTAACCAAGATTGCGCCAGTCGACAAGACCGCCGCGGCCCTCCTTGAGGTGGTCGGCGGGTGAAACTTCGGCATCGTGGACTTCAGCCTCATAGGCTGTGCGCCAGTCGATGCCTTTGAGTCCCTTCAAATATGCATCGGTGATCAGGAACTCGGCGTCGCTTCCGCCTTGAGTGCGGCCATTGTAGTTGCCGCTGCGCGCGTCTGGCAGCCATCCCTCGTGACGATAAATATCTACCAGCGAACGGACGATTGCGGCCTCGCGTTGCGGCGCGATCAGCGTGAGCAGCGGGCCGGAAGTGCGGAAAATATCCCAGACGGCGTAGTAGTCGTCGTAGTAGGGTTCGCTTGATTTCCAGAACGGATTTTCACCCGTCCGGTCGGTGGGCGTAAGCATCGTATGGTAAAGCGCGGTGTAGAATTCTTGCGCCTGTTCGGGAGTTTCCCCTTTCAATTCAACATTGCCAAGTGCGCGGTTCCACTCAGCCATGGCTGCGGTGTGGGTTGCGGCGAAATCGAAACCGGGAATCTCCGCGGCCAGGTTGCGGCGAGCCTGCTCAACGCTGATAAAAGATATGCCGATCTTCATGAGCACCGGCCGGCCGGTTTCATTGGGAAACGTCAACCACGCACCGGCTTTGGTATTTGCCGGCCCGCTGACGGACTTGCTGCCAGGCTCAAGAGTTCCGTCGAGCCACGTTCCCCAGGATGCCGCCGGAGTGTCAGTCCTGGCATAAAAGTAGACTGTATAGGCGTTGGGCTGCTTGTTCCATCCGCCGGTCACGCTGCTGGAGCCGGCTACTTCAGTGGGGGAGAGGACTTGAATTTTTGAGGCCACGAGGGACTGCGATTCTCCGTATGCCTTGACTCCTATCAAACAATGACTCACATCAAAGAGCAGGTTGGCGCGGGTGGCCTGGGGGTAGCGAAATCGGTAGATGGCGGCGCGGCGGGCGGCGGTGATTTCGACTCCGATACCAAAGCGGGCGAGTTTGACTGAGTAGAGGCCGGCTGAAGCTTGCTCGTCCGACCGGGGCGACTGCGAATCGAGTGGGGATGAGTCACCTGTAGTGGGCTGAACAAGGATATTACCGTATTTGGCGCCGCCGCCGGTGCCGCTGACGTGGGTCTGACTAAAACCGCGAATGTTGCCATCAGCATTCCAGCCGGAGTTGGAATCGTTTTCACCCGAGGCGACCATATCTGGACCAGGCTTGATCATTCCGAAGGGCACGGCTGGACCTGGGAAAACATTGCCACCGCCCGAGGCGCCGAGAAACGGATCCACCGAGTTGGCGAACTGACCGTGAGCCATTGACGTAAGTAATAAAACTGACAAGAAATACACAACAATACTAGAAGGCAATTTCAAATACTTCTCGAAAGCGCCCAGGTACTGCATTCCGCGTACTTGCATTTACCTTCACCTCTGAACCAAAGTTCAACGGGAATCAAATATTTGACGCCCTCTGCAGCCGCTCATCTCCTCTTGCCACTCCGCCTTTGAGTAACTCCTGCGTCAGTATCTTTTGCTCGGTAAAATTATAGGGAGGCACAGCCTGTCCGCGCAGAATATTCAGTCCGAGAGCAACCAACTGCTCTCCATAGCTCTCCGCAAAGTGCTCGGTTGAGACGACCAGCGGGCTGCCCGGCTTCATCATCTCTTCCATCGCCTCCGCAATGCCGTCCTGACCGGCAACAGCGACCGACTGCTCCAGATTTAACTCGCGAACTGCCTGCACCGCGCCCAGCGCAACAGTATCGTTGTGCCCGGCGATCAGGACTCCCTTGTCTTTGGGATGGCGAGTTAGAAACTCCAGAACCAGCTTGTAACTCTTGTCCCTGAGTCCTCTGCTATCCATGCGGACAAAAGATTCGATCTCCAGATCGGGAAGCAGAGAGCGGATGCCGTTGAACGCGCCGGTGGTGCGATTCTGCACAAATGCTCCGGCCTGTTCCAGATCGAGGCCCAGCACCCAACGAACTTTGGATTTCCAATGCTTGATGGCATAGCGGGCCAGCGCTTCTCCCGCCGAATAACCGAGTCGGTAGTTATCCGCACCAAAGTAAGTCGCGTGCGGATGAGGCATATCCACCGCAACCAGTGGAATGCCGGCAACCGCAATCTTGTCGGAGATAATCGCCGCCACGCTGTGCTCAATTTGAAACTCGATCACCAGGTCCACCTGTTCCTGCACCAGGCGCTCGGCGTTGCGCACGGCAATCTCAGGATCGTAGTGATTGTCGAGAACAAGCAGCTCTATGCCGTTACGCATGGCGGCGGCTTTCAAGCTGCTCGTCACGATCTCTGAAAATGGCATATCGGAAGACTGCGCGGCAAAACCAAATCGCATTTTCTTCGGCTGACTTGACAGGCGATACAATCCATCCGTCCCCTGGGCCACATAGCCCCGATGCACGCACGTCTTCAACAGCCGGTAGATGGTCGTCTTGGGAGCTTTAACCTTTTGGTAGATCTGTTCCAGCGACAACGAAGTTTTTTCGCGCCCCAGAAGCTCAAGAATATCGAACACCTTGGAGACAGCGGGAACGAGATAGGTTTTCTTCGGCTTGAGCTTGGGCACGTTCACCGTATGATCCTTTCCTGACATCGCCCGCGACGGTCGTGCGCAATCCCCATACCTTACTGGCGCCAATTCATTTCTTGAGGCCCAGCGCATCCACTAGCCCCTCATCTACTCGAACTGGCTGTCCGTCCTCCTTGAACACCAATCCAAAGTTGTCGCGATAGTCCCACATCGCCCATCCGATGTCGTCCGCCTCCAATACTTCCCTCACATCGCGAATCCAATTCGCCCGCGAATCGGTGTCGGCGAAATCCCGAAAGACTCCAAATTCGTTGCAGATCAGCGGCAAGTTCTTTTCGCGCCCCCATGCCGCCGCCTCATCGATCAGCAGCCGGATATGATGCGCATCCCAGTGGTCCAACCAATACCGTTCCAGTTCATAACGACTGGCCGCATCGGGAACCTGCTTTAAAGATTCCTTCATTGAGCTCTCCGTGGCCGGATAGGGAATTCCACGGGTATAGGTCCACCACACGGGGCCCCACCCGGCTCCCTGGTGCGTGAACTGTGTCGGATCGTAGAAGTGGAAGTTATAGATCACATTGCCGTCGTTGAGCGGAAATAGATTGAGCAGGTCCGCAATGCTGGAACCGTTCGCTCCCGCGGCTATGATGGTGTGCCGGGGCGCCGCCTCACGAATCGCTGCCGCCAGCCGCACTTGAATCCCGGCCCAACGGTACTCATCAGTCATTCCCGGCTCATTCAATATCTCAAAAAAGACCCTTTCCGGGTCGCGTGTGGTGTAGTGTGCCGCCAGCCGCCGCCACAGCCTCGTCAACCTATCCACAGCATCATCGTTCGTGCTCAACTGCTGTTTGAAGCTGACCTCCGGGTGCAGGTCAATCTGGACCGCGAGTCCGTGCGCCAGTATCGTATCCACGGCTCGGTCAAGCCGGGCAAGGAAATCAGCGTTCAATCCATCCGTGCCCAGCGTTCCACTTTCCAGTGGCACTGCATCTACGCTCACCCTGACATTGTCAAAACCCAGCCGCGCTATCAGCGCAATGTCTTCGGCATCGATGTACCGGTTAGTCCGCGCCGCCGAGTAATCGCCCGGCGATTGGGCAAACCATATCGACGCATTGATTCCCCGCTTCAGATGTTGGGCACGGGCAAAGGCGGTCTGCACGCCCGTCGCCTGATCCTGCGCGACCGCATGACCTTGTGCCGCGGCGGAATGGACCAGAGCAAGCAAAACTGCAAGACAACCCAGACGGAAATGCACGAGAATCTCCCCTGTACACGACAATTCAGACCCTCAATCTGAGAGGTCAATCATCGTCGAAGTGAGCGGCGCGGCCTAAAAGGCCGCGCCGGCTGTTTGGTTGCGTTGCGGTTTAGAACTGGAACCTGCCCATGACCTGGTAGACACGGGCTTGGTTGGCGGCAGTTGACTGAGCGAAGCTTGAACTATTGGCCAGGTCGGTTGACCCGGGCATTTGAAGGTTCGCACGGTTGAGTATGTTGCTACCCTCGATGCCCAAGGTCAAAGTGCTTCCGGCGCCGCTTCCGAACCACGGCAGAAGCACCTTCTTGTGCAGCGCGCTATCGACCCCCAGGTATCCAGGTCCGTAGAAGCTGTTGAGGCTCTGGTTGCTGTAGACGGGAACGGTTCCGTATCCAGCCGGGTTGGAAAATATCCCTGCGGTGACGGCGCTGGCAGGGGTGACACCCGCCCCAAACATGCCAGACTCGAATTGGGTGCGGGAGTATCCCTTCCTCTTCACGCCCGGGCCCACGTTGACCAGATTGTCATTGAATCCGTTGGCCAGATAATCTCCGCCATTATTGGGGCCGGTAGCCGTCTTACTAAACCCAGCCGATGTTACGAACGAGAAAGGAGTCCCGGACTGCGCCGTTGCAACGGCGCTGATTTCCCAACCACCCAGAACCTCCCGTTCTGCGTAATTGTGCAGGTTCCTTCCGGGAAGTTCGTAGGCCACGGTTCCGTTGAAGCTGTGTGGAACTGAAGCGATGACCGGACCATAGTTGCGTTGCGGGTCATAGATGTTGGCGAGAACGCTGGTGGAGGTGTTATTGCCACTGGAGTTGCCGTTGACCGTGGTACCGCCGAAGGCGAGAGTCTTGGCCCAGGTGTAAGATGCCTGCCAACTCAAGCGGTGATAGTTTTGACGGGCAGTGAGAATGAGGGCATTGTAATTGCCTCTCTCGGCGCCCGTGGCCATGTAGATGCCTCCCCACTCAGGTGTGCAACTAGGTAGACCAGTTACCGGGAGCCGGCACTCGGTGCCGCCATTCGCAATCAGGTCGCCCGGGTAGCTATTGTAGTCCCCGCTCACGTACTGGTTCCACGAGAGCGAGCCGGAGTAACCCACGCCGGCAATCAGGTTGTGAGCGAACTCTTGCTCCACCTGAAGGCTGTACTGAGTGGTCTTTTGCGGTTGCAGTTTGGGATACACGGCACTAATTTGAGTGGATGTAATGCTGGTGCAGCCGACATTTGCGCAGGGCTCATTGTGACTGTCAAAGCCATCGGTAACGATGAGCGGATGGGTGTATGTGCGGCCGTACGGAGGTCCGATATTCGCGTTGGTTCCGTAGAGGTTCCGCGAGTCCACGTCGGCGGTGGGCGTGCCAACTGGGTTGCCCGTGTTGAAGGATAGGCTAAGCTGACCGGGAGTGTTGCCCGCCAACCCATTCACCACGCCGCCAAGGTTCATAGCGTCTTCGTAAAATCCAGCGCCGCCGTGAACCGTGAGCTTGCGATTCGGGAAAGGCGTCCATGCGAAGGCAACGCGGGGCATGAAGTTGATGTCCTGGGAGGAAGCAAACGCGTTGCTGACCGCGACCGTGGAAATGCTGTCGCTTTCGATGTTCGCCATCAGCGAAGCCCCCGCCGGCGACATCATGTTATGCCACGGCAGCGAGAGGTTCCCATAGCTTGATGGGTTGCCGTAGTCATCCCAGCGAAGACCGAGGGTAACCAGCAGATTATTTTTAATCTTCCAGTCATCCTGGACATAGAGTCCAGATTGCAGTACCTGGGATCCTGAAATATTGCCCCGGTACTTGCCGGTTGTTGCGGACAGGGTGCTGTAGAGGCTGTAAAACCATGGCTCGTCGTACAGCATGCTAGCGTTATTGCAAAAACAGGGGGGGCCATAAAAAACAACTTGCGGCTTGGAATCATAGCCCGCGTTGTTCTGGTAGTTATCCATGTGCGCAACCAGTAACCCCGCCTTGACGTTGTGCCTGCCGTGGGTCCAGGTCGCGTCCTCGTGGAGTTGATAGTTGTGGGACTTTGAATTTGTCGGGCCCGGCGTTCCGAAGTAATCGGTGGCCCCATCCCCGGCGCCAATAGCGAAATTGAAGAAAGGGATTGTGTTGGACGGGGCGGAGTCGAAGGAGTTGTAAAAACGCACAGCGCTGATGGCCGTCTGGCTGATCAGGTTGGGCGAGAAGATGTGGGTGTAGTTGAGGTTCACGTAACGGGTTCCACCGGGAGTGGTGGAGTTGAATCCCGGCCGGTACCAAAGGAAGTCAGATACCTGAGGCTCGAGGACGTAGGCGCCGTAGATGCGATCCTGTCCGCCGCGGAAGTATTGATCGATGCGGCCATCGAGCTGGAAGCCGTTGACTCTTGGAGCCTGGGATTGTATGACGTTATCGTTAATAACCTGGGTGCAGGGTATAGGAACGGAGGGGGCTATACCTTGTGGATCATTTATTATGCACACATTTGGCGTGCTGGTCCCGTACATATCCTGCGCGGTAGTTGCCACGTTGACAAATGTATTGATCGACGATTGACCCCCCGTGGCATTGCCGAGCGGGAATGGCGCGAGCAGGTTCGCCACGGTCACGCTGTTGGGAAAGTTTGCCGGAGCCCATGTCCCGGTAAAGGAATTGTCCATCACGGTATTTTCGCCATTTGGAACAGGAGTCGTTTGATGCTGAAGCAGGTAGGAGAAGAAGAAAAACGTCTTATCCTTCCAGATGGGGCCGCCCAGGCTTGCGCTGTACCAGCGGCGGGCATTGGAGACCTGGGGAACGGAACCGTATGCCACCGAATTCAGGTTGCGGTCGCTATACCGGTCGCCGATGGAGCCGTGAAATTTGTTTGTGCCGCCCTTGGTGGTCATGTTCACTTTGAACGATGAGGAACCGTTGGAGTCAGCGGAATAGGTGTTGACTTCGACAGCGACCTCTTGAACCACATCTTGAATTGGCGTAAAAGTTATTGGGCGGTTAGCGCCGCCGGCGTAGCCGGTGTTGTCCTGGATGCTGACGCCGTCAAGCTGGTAGGCGCTGCTGGAGTTAGGCCGTCCGTCGGCCTGGGCATTCGGTCCACCCTCGCTGCCGTTGATATTGATGATCCATAGCGAGCGATCCTCGTCGATTCCCGTGACGCCCGGCGCAACCCGCACCGTCTCAAGCACGCTCCCGTTCTGAAGCGGAAGGTTCTCGATCTGCTCCGCATCGAGCGTCGTTTGCAGACGCGTCTCATCGGGATTCAACTGGTCTGCTCGACCGGTCACAGTCAAGGTGGTAGAGGCGGTGGTCAGAGCGAGAGTGACATTCACGCTGGCAAGCTGATCCTGGGTTACATGCGCAGTGATGATTTTCTTCGCAAAGCCCTTGGCTTCGATAATAACCTGATAGTCTCCAGGGCCGATTCCGTTAAACCGGTAGTAACCCGTG
>Ga0224557_1003485_pt1 | contig 12229 bp, 9 predicted proteins | sample 714S31014metaG_FD_180677 | JGI IMG/M metagenome (GOLD analysis project Ga0224557, IMG submission 180677) | Peat soil microbial communities from Stordalen Mire, Sweden - 717 S3 10-14 | ecosystem: Environmental > Terrestrial > Soil > Wetlands > Peat | place: Sweden: Norrbotten County, Stordalen... | reverse complement strand
CAACACCCTACGCCCCGAAGCTTGCGAAAGCATGAGAGGGCCGCGAGAGTTGGATGGGATTTCCCTGAGAGACGCGGCCGGCCCCCTCGCCGCGGGGGACGGCCGGCTTCGTCCGGGCGCGGCTCGGCCGCCGGAGGGCAGCGTCGGCTAGGCGGCGGCGGTGGCGCAGAACGCCTCGTAGGCCGCCTTGAGCGCCGGGTAGCGCAGGAAGATGATGTGGGCGTACTCCTGGGTGAGCGGCCCGGGCGCACGGTGAAGGTGCATCCCCACCTCGGCGGGGAGGTGATCGGCCTTGCGCCAATTGCACCGCTTGCAGGCAAGCACGACGTTGTCCCAACGGTCCGGTGCACCGCCCCGCGAGACGGGGATGACGTGATCGACGGTGAGCTCCGCGGCAACGGCGACCAGGCCGCAGTACTGGCAGGTGTTGTCGTCGCGAAGCAGCAGATTGCGCCGGTTGGGCCGGAGCACCCGGCGCGGGACGTGGATGTTGCGGAGCAGGCGCACGATGACCACGTCCTCGGGGATGCGCCGGTCCTGGAGGGCCGCCGCAGCGCGGACCTCCGCGTCCGCGTCCAGGAAGGCGACCCGCTCCTTGCTCAGCAGCACGACCAGCCTCCGATGGCTGATCACGTTCAGCGGCTGTAGTGAGGCATTGAGGAGCAGGACCGCCATGCTCGAAATTCTATGGCCTGCGCCGGAGAGAGCGGTGGCGGCGGCGGGGCTTCACCGGTCCCCGCCGTCGAAGGATCAATTGGCGGGACGGCGGGCCCACGGCCCGGCGACTGGCGAGAGACCGGCTCTGCCGGGCCGCCGAGGGGCGGCGAGCCCTGTTGAGATCAGAGGGGTCCCCTAGCGGCCGGCCGCTGGGGGAGGCAGGAGCTGGTCACCGTCGAGCACGCCTCTGAAGAGGTCTCCGACGCTCTGGAGGCGCTCCCAGATGGTCTCGATGGTCCAGCGGTCGGGGCGGAGATCGGGATCGTCCAGCTCCTCCCAGGCGAGCGGGGTCGAGACCGTGGCCCCGGGCAGGGGCCGGAGCGAATAGGGGGCCGCCAGCGTCTTGTTGATGATGTTCTGGGTGTAGTCGATCCGGATCCTCCCGGCTCGCCGGCTCACCGCCCACTCCCAGCTGATCCGATCCGGCTCCACCCGCCCGATCGCCCGGGCCACCTCCTCCACCCAGCCTCGAACCCGAGCGTAGTCGGGGCCGCGGCGGAGCGGCACATAGATCTGGAGCCCTGTCTGGCCGCTCGTCTTGAGCAGGCCGCGCAGTCCCAGGTGGTCGAGGGCGGCCTTCACCAGCCGGGCGATGTCGCGGACGTCGTCGAAGCTGGCCGGCTCGAAGGGGTCGAGATCGTAGACCGCCCAGTCCGGCTGGTCGGGGGCGTCGACCCGGGAATGCCACGGGTGAAGGTCGACGACGCCGGCGTTGGCCAGCCAGCCGAGCGTGGCCGCCTCCTGGACCAGGATCCACCGCTTGCTCCCGGTCTCGCCCTGGAAGAGCCAGGAGTCGATCCACTCCGGAGCGTGGCTGGGCTTGTCCTTGCGCCAGAAGGAGTGGCCGGTCACGCCGTCGGGGAAGACCTGGGTCGAGAGCGGGCGATCACGGAGGTACGGCAGGAGGTAGGGCGACATCCGGACGTAGTAGTCGATCATCCGGCGCTTGGTGATCACGGGCTCGGGCCAGATCGGCTTGTCGAGTCGGGTGAGATGCAGTCGCCGCGACCCGATCTGCCACCAGTCGTCGGGGCGCAGGCCGGGGAGGGCCTCGAGCGCCTCGGCCACCTCGGGCGGAAGCTCGGGTCGGGCCACCCCAGGCGCAACCGCGGACGGTGGCGTCTCGGACCGGAGGTCGAGCCGTGCCGCCTCGGGCACGAGCGACGGCGAATCAGCCCAGGACGGAGGCTCCGCCCTCACCCCCGGCGGCTGGTGCCCTGGCTCGGCCCGAGTGATCAGCGTGTCGACCTGAGCCGGCACCTCGCGGACGCAGTCCTCCGGTCCCGCGTCCTCCCGGAGGGCCAGGAAGGCGGGATGCCGGAGCACGCCCGCCCTCGTCCAACCGGCATGGCGCACCTCGCAGGCGAGACGGGGCTCCACCCAGGCCACCGCCTCGGCCAGGATCGGGGGAGCGACGATCGGCGAGGTGGGGCGGCGGAGCGGCTCCATCCGGCGGAGCAGGTCGGTGATGGTCGCCTCCCCCAACCCGGTGCCGACCTGGCCGCAGTGCTCCCAGCCGCCGGCGCCGCGGACGGCGAGCACCAGCGCCCCGAGGTGCCCACGCCGGCCATGCCCCTCCGTCCAGCCGGCGATCGCGCAGGTCTGCGTGTGCCACGCCTTGACCTTGATCCAGTCGGGGCTGCGCCGTCCCGCCTGGTAGAGGGAATCGGCGCGCTTGGCGACCATCCCCTCCAGGCCCAGCTCGGAGACCGCGGCGAAGAAGCTCTCGCCGTCCTCCTCGACGTGGTCGGCGAAGAGCACCGGCCCGGAGGGGCCGACCAGCTCCCGAAGCGTTTTCTTGCGGATGCGCAGCTCGGTGGCGGTCAGGTCGCGACCGTCGAGCGAGAGCAGGTCGAAGGCGACGAAGGTGACCGGATGGCGAGCAGCCGCCCGCGCCGCATCGCCGGCACCCCCCACGTTGATCCGCGACTGCAGCCTCTCGAAGTCGGGATGTCCGGCCTCGTCGAGGGCCACGATCTCGCAGTCCAGGACGGCGGTCCTGGCTCGAAGCTGGGCCGGGATGGCGGCGGCCTCCGGATAGCGGCCGGTCTCGTCCCGGCCGCGCCGGCCCACCACGCGGACCTCCGACCCGTCGACGGCGACGATGGCCCGAACGCCGTCGTACTTCAGCTCGTACATCCAGCCGGCACGGGAGAAGGGCCGGTCGGCGGCGACCGCCAGCATCGGGGAGGGGAGCGCGACCGGCGTGCTGCCACCCGGTTTCGAGGCGGCGCCGGGCACTGCGAAGGGGGTGCCCTCCGGCGGGGCCGGGGCGCCGGGCATGGCGGTCGGAGCGCCGCTCGCGGGAGGCGCCATGGGTTCGGCCGGGCGTCGCTTCTGGCGCGGGTCCCCGCCCCCGGCCGCGGCGATCTCGGCCAGGGCGCGTCCGCTCTTGACGGAGCGATCGTCTCCGGCGGCGTCGTGGCCTGCGACCGCCGCGTCGTCCCGCTTCTTGATGAGCAGGAAGTTGCGCTGCGCCTCCGGGCCGGCACCGGGGTGATGGCCGCGCCCGCCGATCCTGACCAGGGCAAACTCGCCGCGCAACTTCTGCCCGGCCAGCCGGAACTTGATGTCCCCCGCCTTGATCTGGGCATCCGGGTCGGCGGCGGACTCCCGGCTCCACTCGAAGGAGCCGGCGTCCCAGAGCTCCACCGTGCCCATCCCGTACCCGGAGGGGATCACCCCCTCGAAGTCGCCGTAGTCGACCGGGTGATCCTCGGTCTGGACGGCCAGCCGGCGGGCGGAGGGGTCCAGGGAGGGGCCCCGGGGGATCGCCCAGGAGAGCAGGACGCCCCCGTGCTCGAGCCGGAAGTCGTAGTGGAGGCGGGTCGCGCGGTGCATCTGGACGCAGAAGCGGCAGCCCTCCGGGAGCCGGTCCCAGAGCCCTCCATCGGGGCCGTCGTCCTCTCCTCCGATGCTCCGAGCCTCGCCGCTCGGCTCGGGCGTACGGGAGAAGTCGCGCTTGCGCCGGTATTCGTCGAGGGCCATGGGTCCAAGTGTCCCGGAACGGCTCTTCCCTGACCAGACCGGAGCCGTTCCCGGGCGGTGTCCGACCGGCCGGGAACGCCGCCCAGAGCCCCTGCGGATGGGGAACCGGCCGGCCGTGAGGGCGGCGTCCGGCAACCCGGCAGAGGGGCGCCGACTGGTAGAATTGAATTCGCAATTCACCTCAACCGGCCGCCGTCCACGCCCAAGCGACACCACCACCGGCAGGGTTGCTGGCTTCGCTCCCGGATCGGCTTGACGCGGCCGCCGGCCACCCTTCTGAGGAACCGCAGCTGACCCAGACCACGCCCTCGATAACCCGTGAATTCCCCGACGGCGAGAAGCCCGCACCCCGAAGCGGCGGGGGCGGAGGCAAGGGCGGAAAGGATGGGGATTCCTATTCCGCGCGCCAGCTCGAAGCGCTCAAGGGGCTGGAACCGGTGCGCCGGCGTCCCGGGATGTACATCGGCTCGACCGACCTCCGTGGCCTCCACCACCTCATCAACGAGATCGTCGACAACTCGATCGACGAGGCCATGGCCGGTTACTGCGACACCATCGTGGTCACCCTCCACGAGGACGGCTCCGTCTCGGTCCTGGACAACGGGCGGGGCATCCCCGTCGACATGCATCCCACCGAGAAGAAGGTCGGTCTGGAGATGGTGCTGACCGAGCTCCACGCCGGCGGGAAGTTCGGTGGCGGCGGTTACAAGATCGCGGGAGGCCTCCACGGGGTCGGTGCCTCGGTGGTCAACGCCCTGAGCGAGCGCCTCGTCGCCGAGGTCTACAAGGACGGCAGGGTCTACCGCCAGAGCTACCAGCGCGGCTATCCCGAGGGGCCGATGGAGACCCTGGGCCACACTTCGAAACGGGGGACGCTGATCCGCTGGTGGCCGGACCCGAAGGTCTTCCCGGACCGCCACCATGACTGGGTGACGGTGGCCGACCGGCTGCGCGAGCTCGCCTTCCTGACCAAGGGCGTCAGCCTCGCCCTCGTCGACGAGGGGCGGGCCTTCTGCTACACGTTCTACTTCGAGGGTGGCATCCGCGCCTTCGTCGGCTACCTGAACGCCAACCGGAATGTGGTCAACCTCCGGCCCATGTACGTGGAGCGGGAGATCGACGGCAACATGGTCGAGATCGCCGTCCAGTACCAGAACAGCGCCTTCACCGAGCACGTGCTCGCCTACGCCAACAACATCAACACCGAGGAGGGCGGGGCGCATCTGACGGGCTTCCGCTCGGCGCTCACCGCCACCCTCAACAAGTACGCGCGGAAGGCCGCGATCCTCAAGGAGAACGACGCCAACCTGAGCGGCGACGACGTCCGCGACGGGCTGACCGCGGTGATCAGTGTCAAGCTCCAGGAGCCGCAGTTCGAGGGCCAGACCAAGACCAAGCTGGGCAACAGCGAGGTGACCGGTCAGGTGTCGACGGTGCTGAGCGACGCGCTGATGCAGTACCTGGAGGAGAACCCGGCCGAGGCCAAGCGGATCGTGGAGCAGTCGCTCACCGCCGCCCGGGCACGCCAGGCGGCCGCCCGGGCCCGCGAGCTGGTGCAGCGCAAGTCGCTGCTCGAGTCGGCGACCCTCCCCGGCAAGCTCGCCGACTGCAGCGAGCGGGACCCCGAGCACTGCGAGCTCTTCATCGTCGAGGGGGATAGCGCGGGTGGCTCGGCCAAGCAGGGACGCGAGCGCCGCAACCAGGCCATCCTCCCGCTGCGCGGCAAGATCCTCAACGTCGAGAAGGCCCGCGCCGACAAGATCCTCGCCAACGAGGAGATCAAGAACCTGATCACCGCCCTCGGCGCCGGATTCGGCGACACCATGAACATCGCCAAGCTCCGCTACCACCGCATCGTGCTGATGGCCGACGCCGATGTCGACGGCTCGCACATCCGCACCCTGCTGCTCACCTTCTTCTGGCGTCATCTCCAGGAGGTGATCTTCGGCGGCTACCTCTACCTGGCTCAGCCCCCGCTCTACAAGCTCAAGAAGGGAACCGGCAAGCAGGAGCGTATCGAGTACGCCTACAGCGACCCCGAGCGCGACACCAAGTTCAAGGAGATGGGCGGGGGCAAGATCGAGGTCCAGCGCTACAAGGGGCTGGGCGAGATGAACCCCGAGGAGCTGTGGGAGACGACCATGGACCCGGCCAAGCGGGTCCTGCTGCAGGTGACCGTCGAGGACGCCCTCAAGGCGGACGAGATCTTTGACAAGCTGATGGGCTCCGACGTCGAGCCGCGGCGCCGCTTCATCCAGACCCACGCCCGGTCGGTTCGCAACCTGGACGTCTGATGGGACAGAGCGGCACCCCGGGAGGGACAGGTCCGACGGCGACCACGGTCACCGTGGCGGTCGACGCCATGAGCGGTGACAACGGCCCGCAGGCGGCCGTCCGCGGGGCGCTGGAGGCGGCTATCAAGGATGGCATCCGGGTGCAGCTCGTGGGCGACCGCGAACGCCTCCAGGCCCTCTCCGAGGAGTGGCGGCGGGCTCTGCCGGACAACGCGACCCGCGCCGCGGACATGCTCCGCACCCACGTGGAGATCGTGCCGGCCGGGTCGGTGATCGGCATGGACGAGCACCCCGCCCAGGCGGTCCGTTCCAAGCGGGACGCCAGCGTCGTGGTCGCCACCCGCCTGGTCGCCGAGGGACGGGCCCAGGCTGCCGTCTCCGCGGGCAACAGCGGTGCCACCATGGCCGCCGCGCTGCTCACGGTGGGGCGCATCCGTGGGGTCGCACGGCCCGCCATCGGATCGACCTTCCCCACGCCGGCGCTCACCACCTCCACGTTCCTGCTGGACATCGGCGGCAACGTCGACTGCAAACCGCTCTGGCTGCTCCAGTTCGGTGTCATGGGCAGCATCTACGCGCGCCTGATGATGGACGTCGAGGATCCCCGCATCGGCCTGCTGAGCAACGGCGAGGAGGCGGAGAAGGGCTCGGAGCTGGTGCACGAAGCCCACCAGCTGCTCTCAGCGGCCCGGCTCCACTTCGTCGGCAACGTCGAGGGCCGCGACATCTTCAACGGCTCCTGCGACGTCGTGGTCACCGACGGCTTCACCGGCAATGTCGTCCTCAAGACGGCGGAGGGGGTCGCCGAGCTGCTCTTCGGGGTGATCTCCCGCGAGGCGCGCGGATCACTGACCGGCAAGATCGGCGGTGCCCTGCTCAAGCCGAGGCTCCGCCCCCTGCGCGACCGGGTCGACTATCGCAAGGCCGGCGGCGCCCTGCTGCTGGGGGTCGCCGGCGAGGTGGTCATCGCTCACGGCCGCAGCGACGCCGAGGCCATCGGCAACGCCGTGCGCGTGGCGGCGCTCGCCGCCCGCCGGCGGGTCAGCTCCCGGATCGCCGCGGCGATGGCGTCGCCGGACCGAGCGGCGACGGTCGCATCCGTCGGCCATCCAGATGAGGACGGGTCATGAGCGTCTTCCACCCCGGCGACATCCAGCCCATCGACCTCGAGCACGAGATGCGCCAGAGCTACATGGATTACGCGATGAGCGTCATCGTGAGCCGGGCGCTTCCCGACGTGCGCGACGGCCTCAAGCCGGTCCAGCGACGCATCCTCTACGCGATGCTCCAGGAGGGCATCACCGCCGGCGGCCGGACCAAGAAGTCGGCGGCGATCGTCGGCGAGGTGATGAAGAACTATCACCCGCACGGCGACCAGTCGATCTACGACACCCTGGCCCGACTGGTCCAGCCCTGGGTGATGCGCTACCCGCTGGTCACCGGCCAGGGCAACTTCGGCTCGGTGGACGGCGACCCGCCCGCGGCACAGCGCTACACCGAGGCCAAGATGTCGGCGGTCGCCATGACCATGGTCGAGGACATCGACAAGGACACGGTCGACATGGTCGAGACCTACCTTGCCGACCCCACCGTGCTGCAGCCGAGCGTGCTCCCCGCGCTGCTGCCCAACCTGCTCGTCAACGGTGCCAGCGGGATCGCGGTCGGCATGGCGACCAACATCCCACCCCACAACCTCGGCGAGGTCGTCGACGCGCTGGTCCGGCTCATCGACGACCCGGAGATCAGCACCGAGGACCTGGTGCGGATCATCCCGGGGCCGGACTTCCCGACCGGCGGGATGATCTACGCGCGCGACATCGCCCAGGTGTACGCGACCGGCCACGGACGGATCGTCATGCGCGCTCAGGTCGAGTTCGAGGAGTCGCGCAACGGCCGCGAGCAGATCATCGTCCGCGAGCTCCCCTACCAGGTCAACAAGGCTCGCCTGCTGGCGAGCATCGCGGAGCTGGTCAACGACAAGAAGCTCGAGGGGATCGCCGACCTCCGTGACGAGTCGGGCCGCACCGAGAGCACTCGGATCGTCATCGAGCTCAAGCCGAGCGCGCGCCCTCACACCGTGCTCGCCAACCTCTTCAAGCACACCCAGCTCCAGAACACCTTCGGGGCCCTGATGCTGGCGCTGGTCGACGGCCGGCCCCAGGTGCTCGGGCTGAAGGCGATCCTCCAGCCCTTCATCGACTTCCGGCGCCAGGTCGTGGTCCGGCGCACCCGCTATCTCCTGGGGAGGGCGCGGGAGCGGGCGCACATCCTGGAGGGGCTGCTCAAGTGCCTCGACCACATCGACGAGGTGATCGCGCTGATCCGGGCGGCCCAGGACGAGAAGGCTGCCCAGACCGCCCTGGAGCAGCGCTTCGAGCTGAGTGAGCGGCAGTCCAAGGCGATCGTCGACCTCCGCCTGGGCCGGCTCACGCGCCTGGAGGCGGGCAGGATCCAGGAGGAGTACGAGGCCCTCATCAAGGAGATCGCCCGCTTCGAGGACATCCTGGCCAACCCCCGGCTGGTGGACCAGCTCATCAAGGACGAGCTGGTCGAGCTGCGCAAGCGCTTCGCCGACCCCCGGCGCACCGAGATCCGCTACGGGGACGTCGAGCTCAACGAGGAGGATCTGATCCCCAAGGAGCAGGTCTTCGTCACCCTGACCCACCGCGGCTACATCAAGCGCATCCCGGTGGACAGCTATCGGGCCCAGCACCGCGGCGGCCGCGGGGTGGTCGGGGCCAAGCGCTCCACCGAGCAGGACTACGCCGAGCACTCCACCACCGCCTCGACCCACAGCGACATGCTCTTCTTCACCAACCGGGGGCGGGTCTTCCGGCTGCGAACCCACGAGATCCCGGACGTCAAGCGCCAGGCCAAGGGGCTCCCGGTCATCAACCTCATCGAGATCGACCAGGGAGAGCGGATCACCGCCCTGATCGCGGTCGACGGCTTCTCCGACGAGCAGTACCTGGTGATGGCGACCCGGCTGGGGCAGATCAAGAAGACCCCGTCGGCCGCGTACTCCGCGGTGCGGCGCAATGGGCTGATCGCCATCAACCTCCAGGAGGGCGACGAGCTGGACTGGGTGAGGATCTCGGCGGGCGGCGATGAGCTGCTCGTGGTCACCCGTCAGGGCAAGGGCGCCCGGTTCTCGGAGAAGGAGGTCCGCCCGATGGGGCGGGACACCATGGGTGTGGGGGCGATCCGGCTCCGGTCCGGGGACGAGGTGGCCGGCTTCGACATCGTGAACCCCCGCGGCCACGTCCTGGTGGTGACCCAGCTGGGCTTCGGCAAGCTGACCCCGATGGAGGACTATCCGGTCAAGAGTCGCAACATCCAGGGGGTGTACACGGTCGACCAGAACGCCATCCCCAAGATCGGCGAGATCGTGGGGATGCGGGTGGTCGAGGACCTCTCCGAGGAGCTGATGGTCGTCTCGACGATGGGCCAGGTGATCCGGATCCCGCTCGCTCAGGTCCGGGTGTCAGGCCGTCAGACCCGCGGCGTGATCATCATGCGGCTCGCTGAAGGAGATCGCGTCGGCTCGATGGCCGGCGTGGGCCGGGCCGACGTGCTGGAGGCCGACTAGAAGGGGGCGTCGGCCCCCCTCGCGTCAGACCTCGGCCTTGCCGATCTTGAAGATCTTGGTCCCGCAGGTGGGGCAGGTGCCGGTCGTGGCCGGTTTGCCGTTCTTCATCGTGATCGCCTGCGCGTCCTTGATCTCAGTCTGCTTCTTGCACTTGAGACAGTAGCCGGAGACTGCCATCGGTTCCTCTCCTGGATCGGGCTGGATCGGGGCCGGGTCCGCCCGGCGACTTGCCGGGGATTGTAAGCACACTCTGCCCGATCAGGTTGAATTCAGCCGAATTCGGGCCGTGTGTGCGCCGAACACGGCGAAACGCTGTAGCAGCGCGATCAAACCGACCAGGGGCCATGACGCTCCGGGCCCTCCGCCCGGTGCACCCCGAATTGGGGGTGCTGAGGCGCGTAACCGCGAGGATCGGGGCGACGTATACCCTGCATGACCCTCCACACCGCCAGCTTCCCCCCCGAGCCCCGGGTTGTCGCCGGTTACGGGACGGCGAGCCGCCCAGCCATCGTGCTGGCCGTGAGCCTGATCGCCGTGCTGGGAGCGCTCGTCGTCTGGGGGCTATCCGCCCTCGTGGGTTAGAGCGCCCCACCACGCAGAGAGAGGCCGCGCCACCGCAACGGCGACGCGACCTCTCTCGGGCTGAAGAGCTCTTAGCTCTCGCCGCCCATCATCGCGATCGAGCCATTGAAGGTGGCCCCGTCCTCGACGTGGAGCTTGCCCACCCGGATGCTCCCCTGGAGGTACCCGGAACCGGCAAGGCGGAGCCGCTGCTGGGCGGTGACCTCGCCCTCGACGCGGCCACGGATGCTCAGGTTGCGGCACTCGAGCCGGGCCTTGACGACGGCAGAGGCTTCAACGGTCACGTCGCCGGTGGTGACCACCTCGCCGTCGATGCTGCCGAACACGACCAGGTCGCTGCGGATGATCAGCTTCCCCTCGAGGCGGTCATCGGCGCCGAGGGTGACCGTGCCGCCGCTAGAGTTCTCGCCGGGGCGCTTTCCGTCCGGTTTGGATATCACCACTGACTCTTTCGCCTCCGGGGTTGCGTTGATCTTGTCTGCGGTCTGGTCCATGTCTGAATCCTTCCCCTACGCCGACGGACAGGCTCGTCAGTCTACCGCTCCGGTACCCTCTGACCCCCCCGACCGGGAGTGGCCGTCGGCGACTCGTTACGCCCGCCATCTGGAGGCCTACTACGACGCCGTCAACCACGCCTACGACGACTGGTCCTCGGGCATCCACCGCCGGCTGGGCGCCCGCCTGGTCGAGATCGCATCGCCTCTTCCCGGCGAGCGCCTGCTCGACGTCGGCTGCGGCACAGGCCTGGTGACCCAGATGGCGGCCGAGCGGGTGGGCACCTCGGGCGAGGTGTTCGGGGTGGACATCGCCAAACGCCTCCTGGAGGTCGCCCAGCTGCGCGCCTCCCCGCGTGTGCGCTTCTTCCACGGCCCCGCCGAGGCGCTGGTCTTCAGCGACTGCACCTTCGACGTGGTCACCATCGGCGACTCCCTCCCTTATCTCTCCGACCCCCGACGCGCCCTCGAGGAGGCGCATCGGGTGCTGCGGCGCGGCTCACGGATCGCCGTCTCCGTGCTCGACCGTGCCCTCTCGACGCCCGCTCAGGAGGTGTACCACGAGCGGCTCCTGGCCCTGGAGCTCCGCCACCCCGTGGTGGTCCCCCGCCCCCCCGGCGACCGGAAGCGGTTGGGCGAGCCCGAGGTGCTCGCCCGCCTGCTCGCCTCCGCAGGCTTCACCGACGTCGTGACCACGATCATGGTGACCGGGGGGAGGGCGGCGACGGCACGGGAGTGGACCGACCTGATGATGGGGGCGGGGCCCTCGTCCCACGCGCTGCTCTCGGTGCTCGGGCCGTCGGTCCGGGCGGACTTCGAAGCCGACCTCACCGAACGGATGAGGCAGCTCGGGGAGGACGAGGCCTTCCGCTACCACCATCCGTTCACCTTCGCGGAGGCCATCCGCCCGTAGAGACCGGAGCCGTGGCGGCACGGTGACAGGAGCGCGACGGACGGGGGGCCGCACCATGCACCCGCCCTACGATCCCGTGACGTGAGCGCGAGCGCCGTCGCCCCCCGACTCCCCCGGCGGTTGCGGCAGGCCCGCTTCGGGATCGCCGCCCTGGCGGTGGCCGCCGTCGCGGTCGCGGTCAAGTCCTTCGTGATCGGCCCGCTGACCGGGCATTTCGAGGGAACGTTCGAGGACTTCGCGGCGTACCTGGGAGCGGCTCGGTCGATGGCCGGCGGCGGCTCGGCCTACGCGGCCTTCAGCTCAGTGCCCGTGACCGAGACGGGCTTCGTCTACCCGCCCTTCGCCGCGCTCCTGGTCCGCCCGCTGGCGCTGCTCAGCACCAGGTCGGCGATGGTCGTCTGGCTGTGGCTCACCCTCGCCTGCGCCGTCACCGGTGCAATCGTGGTCGCCCGCACCGCCCTGCCGAAGTCGTGGCCGAGAGTCGAGCTGGCGATCCTGGGAGCCGTGGCGTTCGCGCCGGCCACCTACAACTACTGGCACGGACAGATCAATCCGGTGATCTTCCTCCTGCTCGCGATCTCGTACTGGGCCTACGTCCGCGATCGCCAGGTGACCGCCGGCATCCTCCTCGGTCTGGCCGCCGGGATCAAGA
>Ga0224557_1003483_pt1 | contig 12232 bp, 9 predicted proteins | sample 714S31014metaG_FD_180677 | JGI IMG/M metagenome (GOLD analysis project Ga0224557, IMG submission 180677) | Peat soil microbial communities from Stordalen Mire, Sweden - 717 S3 10-14 | ecosystem: Environmental > Terrestrial > Soil > Wetlands > Peat | place: Sweden: Norrbotten County, Stordalen... | reverse complement strand
TCGAGGTTGCCACGCCGGGAGTCTGGTCGATTTACTGATACCGCAATAACGAATCGCCGGGTGCCCCACATCTCCGGTTCTTGGTTCGACGGTTCAAACGCGACGGGGCTCCGCCCACCCTTGCTAAACAATTTCGTAACAGCCACTTATAGAATATATTTCCAAAAGACCCAGCAAATTCGCATGTCAAGCCCCCAAATAGCCTATCTAACTGAATCAAAAAGAAATAGAGGTGTCAGTCGAGTTATTCAAAAAGCGTACAATTTAAAGAGTAGGGGAAGTATGCCCGCGACGCCGCGTCGACGTCGCGCTTGAAGCAATAAGAAATTTAGTTTCTGCATTTTACCTGGAGAGCAGCCGGATGGGCAGATTCCGAACAACTGGCTCTAAACAAGTTCGCTTCGCAGCCACGCCCGCTCCCGCGAACCCCTTTGTTTTCTCGATTTTGCGACTAACCCATTTGCATTCTTATATTTGGGTACAGGCGGTGCCGACAAATGACTGATTCTCAATCAGTTCCCCGCAAGATCATAGGGGGGTACCACCCCCTCCCCCCCCCGGAACCATCCCCACAACCCGGCAACTCTCACCGCGAGGCGGTCGAGGACAGCGCAAAACGCCTGGGCCTCATCGCCGGCAACGGGCGCTTCCCGTTCCTGCTGCTCGACGCCGCTCGCGCCCACGGTCTTTCGGTCGTCGTTGCCGCCATCAAGGAAGAGACCGACCCCGAGATCGACGCCCGCGCCGCCGCCGACTCCTCCATCCAGGTCCACTGGTTGTCGCTCGGCGAACTCTCCCGCCTCATCGAAACCTTCCAGGCCGAAGGCGTCACCCGAGCCGTAATGGCCGGCCAGGTCAAGCACACCCAGATATTCTCCTCCATCCGCCCCGACTGGTGCCTCGCAAAACTGCTCCTCAACCTGCGCACGCGGAATACCGACATGCTGCTCGGCGCGGTCGCCAAAGTCCTCGCGGACGAAGGCATCGAACTCATCTCCTCCACCCACTACCTCGAGCCGCTGCTGGCCAAACCCGGCGTCCTCACCCAGCGCGCGCCCACCGAAGATGAGCGCAACGACATCGCCTACGGTCAGACGGTTGCTCGTGCCCTGGCGAAGTACGATCTCGGTCAAACCGTCGTCATCGCCGCGCAGGCCTGCGTTGCCGTCGAAGCCATGGAAGGCACCGACGCCACCATCGAACGTGCCGGCGCGCTGATGCGCCGCCTGAATGACCCGGCTTCCACCCTCAGCCGCTCGCTCACCGTCGTCAAAGTGGCCAAGCCAAACCAGGACATGCGCTTCGACGTGCCCGTCATCGGCGTCGCGACCATTGAAGCCATGGCGCGGGCGGGCGCCACCTGCCTCGCCGTCCAGGCCGGCGCAACGCTGCTGTTCGACGCCGCGGCCATCATCGCGGCTGCCGACCGCGTCGGCATCGCCGTCGTTGCGGAATCCGCTGAGACATCTCTGTGACACGCGCTTAAGCGCGAAAGGGTACTATAGCCATACGCGAAGGCGTGAACGGGCCGCCAAAAGTTCGCCACAACTCACATTTTGGACGACAAGGAGAAGACGATGGTTCGCAAAGGTGTATGGATCGCAGTCATCATCGGCATCGTAGCCGCATGCGGCGCCGGGATTAGAGCGCACGCTGCCGGCGACATCCTCGCGGCGGGCGTAACCGCCCCTGACTTCAGCCTGCCCTCGCAGGAAGACGCGTCGGTGTCGCTCTCGCAGTACAAGGGCAAGTGGGTCGTCCTCTACTTCTATCCCAAGGACATGACCACCGGCTGCACCATTGAGGCGCACAACTTCCAGCGCGACCTGCCCAAGTTCAACGCGCTCAACGCCGTCGTCCTCGGCGTCTCGCTCGACACCGTCGAGAGCCACAAGACCTTCTGCACCAAGGACTCGCTCACCTTCAAGCTGCTCGCCGACCCCGACCACAAGGTCATCGACGCGTACGGTGTGCCGATCTCCGGGATGGGCCCCGTCAAGTTCGCGAACCGCGACACTTTCCTCATCTCGCCCGCCGGCAAGATCGTAAAAGTCTGGACCGGAGTCAACCCGAACACTCACAGCGACGACGTTCTCGCCGCCATCGCAGGCTTGAATGGAGATCAGAAGGTAGAACCCAAGCCGTTCTAGCTGCGAGCAGACGCAAAAAGGCCCGGACCTCTCGAGAGGAGTCCGGGCCCTTTTGCTTGCCTGGTTGCTACCGGTGACTACTTCTTCTTCTTCGCGACTTTCTTTGCAGCCTTCTTTGCTGGGGCCTTCTTGACTGCCTTCTTGACTGCCTTCTTTGCTGCTTTCTTAGTTGCCAAGGTAGTACCTCTCGTATTGGGTTTTTTGCTTCTTGAAGTGCTCTTCTTGCCGACCGCTTTCTTCAAAGCGGCCTTACCGCCGCGCCGAGCACTCGCCTTCTTCGCGGCAGATTTCAATGTCTTTTTCTTGGCAGCTTTCTTGGCCGCCTTCCTGGCAACCTTCTTGACCACCTTCTTGGCGGCCTTCCTGACCACTTTCTTGGCGGCCTTCCTGACCACTTTCTTGGCGGCCTTCCTGGCCACTTTCTTGACGGCCTTCTTGGCAACCGCCTTAATCGCTACCTTCTTCTTGGCCTTCTTTGCTTTCTTCGCAGGAACCTTCTTCGCTGGAGCTTTCTTCGCGGGCGACGCTTTCTTCGCAGCCTTCTTTGGCGCGGGAGGCGCAGTGCTCTTCTCGGGAACCTTCGAAGGCTTCGCCGCGGGCGTATAGCCTGCTGCCGGCGACGGCGGAGCCGCCACGATGATTGCCGCCTCAATATGAGACGCGCTTCGCAGCAGGTCGTCGACTTCATCCTCCAGCTGATCGAGATCCTCGTCGTCATCCGAGGTCATCGCCACGACGACCTCCTCTTCTTCCTCATCATCGTCGAAGGGGCTGTTGCCATATCCATCCGCAGGGTCGTCACCATTGGCTGCAGCCGAATAGGTCCTGATGTTCTCATCGAGTCCGTCGAATCCACCATGCTCATTGAACGTCATCGTCGCATCCTCTTGATCGCACTTGATCGCGATACTACCTCTGAACGTTAATTCGCTGCAACGAAAAAAGCAATTGCATCACGGCACGGATTCTAGCAACAGAATGCAACTCCACGCCAGCAATAGCAAGCACTCTTTTTGCCGAGGTAGCTAGTGCGGCAGCTATCGCGCCTCACGGAGTCGAGCCATGTTGCTTCGAGCGAGGGGGTTTCTTCGCCGCCGCGCCGCGCAATGGCGGCTTCGCTGCGGTCGTCTTTAGCGAAGACAACTTCGCTGCGGACTTCGCAGGCGCGGCGGGCTGTTTCGCCTTGGCACCGGCTTTCGCGCGGGAACTCTTCGAATGCCCGCGGGCCACCGGTGCGAGATGGATTGGCTGAGAAACATACAGCGACCGGCGCGGCTGGATCTTGCTCGACGAAAGATGGTTCCAGCGCCTTAGGTCTTCCACTGAAACATTGAACCGGTCGGCAACCGTAACCAGCGTATCTCCCACTCGCGTGATGTAGTGCAGCGGGTGCGGCATCGCCAGGGCAATCGCCACCGGAACCGCCAACTCATCGCCTGCGTTAAGCAAAGCGTCGGGGGCGAGGCCATTGGCGATGGCAATCTCCGCAGGGCGATCATGAAAACTGCTCGCAATGTTGTCCAGCGTCTCGCCCGCGCGCACCACGTGGAAGCGCCAGCTCGTCCGTTTGTCTTCTGGAATATCCTTGATGCGCTTGAGATAGACATCGCGCGTGCCCGGCGGAAGATGGAGATCGAAGTCCGTATCCTGCGGCGTCGTCATGTGCAGCAGACTTGGGTTCAACTCGACAATCTCTCCCAGCGAAGCGTCGGTCACATCCGCCACCAGCCGCAGATCGACCGGGTAATCGACGCTCACGGTGTCGGAGACCACCGGCAGGTCGGGGACGAGTCCTTCCAAACCATACTGCTGTGGATTCTTCGCCATGATGATCGCGGCGATGATGCCGGGCACATAGTTCTTGGTCGCCGTTGGCAGCGAATTCCTCTTGTACAACTCCCAAAAATCAGCGTATCCCGTTCGCATCACCGCGCGCTGCACATTCCCCGGTCCCCAGTTGTATGCAGCCATCGCGAGGTACCAGTCGCCGAACTGCTCGTACAGGAATTTCATGTACCGGGCGTAGGCGAGCGACGACTTCTCCGGATCGAAGCGCTCGTCGACCCATCCGTTTCTCGCCAGCCCGTAGGCACCCTGGAAGGGCATGAACTGCCACATCCCGCCCGCGCCGCTATGCGGGTTGACCGCCTGCGTCTGAAATCCCGACTCCGCCACGGCAAGATAGATCAGGTCCTGCGGGACACCCGCATCGGTGAGGTCGCGCTGGATCATTTCCTTGTACTTGCCGGCGCGCGCCAGCGAGTGCATCAGGGTGGCGTGGCCCTTCTTCGAGTTCGAAAAGTAGTTGATGAATCCGGCGACATAATCGTTCACCACCAGGGGAAAGTCCGATTGCGTCGTCTTCAACTCCGCCGCAACCTGCGCCTTCAACTCCGGGTTGGCCGGAAAAGTCACCTCATCGGCCGCATCGAGCGGCGCGGCTTCGATGGGCTCTGAGAATCCCGATCCCTGCTTGAGTGCAGCCATCTCCAGCGAGTTAATCGAATTCAGCAGGTGCTCGAATTCATCGGAAAGCTGCGGGTCGGTCTTCAAATCCATCCCGCTGGTCAACATCGTGTCCACTGCCAGATCGAAGTCGGCTCGCGCGGCCTCCAGCCGTCCGCCGCGGTAGTTGTTGACGCCGCTGTTGTAAGCGCTTTCAACCTGACCGATCAGCCGCTGCGTCTTGCGCGCCTTTGCCGCAGCCTCGTCCGCCTGCGCTTGTGCCGCCGCCGAAATCGGAGGCTCCGGCGCGGGAGCGGCCATCACAGGCGCAGTGGCCTGTGGCGCGCTCCGGCCCGGGGCGCCCGCCTGCTGCTGCGGGCAGCCCGTCAGCATCGCCAGTGGCAGGCACGCAATCGCCGTCATCCACCGCCGCAACCGGTTCGCGCTGCACCCGCTGGCTTTCTTCATCAATACTCTGGTCCCCTCATTCGCCTGCGTTTGCCGCACCGGTTTTCCAATCCCGCTCATTCTTGCCGCGCAGGCGCGGTCGCAGCCGTCCCGCGCAATTCGCTGGTGGCAGCCCTGCTCATTGTAAGACGTTTCGCGACTGCTTCGATACGCCGTCAGCGTCGCGTCCGCGGACACCGGCGCCCCGCGGCACAGTGATAGCATCGATGATTGAGGCAGTTCTCACTCCGCATGGATCCAGGCCACATCCGCAACTTCGCGATCATCGCGCACATTGACCACGGCAAGTCCACGCTCTCCGACCGATTGCTGGAGCTTACCGGCTCGCTGACCGCGCGCGAGATGCAGGCCCAGGTGCTCGATGCCATGGACCTGGAGCGCGAGCGCGGCATCACCATCAAAGCCCACACCGTGCGCATGATCTACAAGGCGCACGACGGCGAAACCTACCAGCTCAACCTGATCGACACCCCCGGCCACGTCGACTTTAGCTACGAGGTGTCGCGCTCGCTGGCTTCCTGCGAGGGCGCGCTGCTGGTGGTGGACGCGTCCCAGGGGGTCGAGGCACAGACCCTGGCCAACGCCTATCTCGCCATCAACCACGGGCTCGAGGTCATTCCCGTCATCAACAAGATCGATCTGCCCTCGGCTGACATCGAGCGCACCCGCGAGATGATCGAGAAGGCTGTGGGTCTGCCTGCCGACGATGCTCTGGCCGTCTCCGCAAAGACTGGCGAAGGCGTCGCCGAAATCCTGGAAGCGGTCGTGCATCGCCTGCCTCCGCCGCATGGAGACGCGGACGCGCCGCTACAGGCGCTCATATTCGATTCCTGGTTCGACCCCTATCGCGGCGTCATCGTGCTCGCGCGCATCATCAACGGGCGCCTGCGCCAGGGCATGAAGATCAAGATCATGTCGAACGGCAAGACGTTCGACGTGGAGAGTATGGGCGTCATGACGCCCAAGCCCGTCCCGCTCGCGGAACTCTCGGCCGGCGAGGTCGGCTTCTTCGTCGCCAACATCAAGAACGTCGCGGATACCAAGGTCGGCGACACCATCACCGACGTTGCCCGCCCCTGCGCGGAAGCCCTGCCGGGCTTTGAAGACATCAAGAGCATGGTCTTCGCCGGACTCTATACGGTCGACACCCACGAGCACGCGTTGCTGCGCGATGCGCTGGAAAAACTGCGCCTCAACGATTCGAGTTTCACGTTTGAGCCCGAGTCCTCGGTCGCCCTCGGCTTCGGCTTCCGCTGTGGCTTCCTCGGCCTGCTGCACCTGGAGATCATCCAGGAGCGGTTGGAGCGCGAGTACGACCTCGACCTGATCATCACTGCGCCGGGCGTGCGTTACAAGCTCACCATGACGGACGGCTCAGTGCTGGAAGTCGACAACCCCTCGCGCTGGCCCGATCCTTCCAACATCGAGAGCATCGAGGAGCCGGTCATCACTGCGAAGATTCTCACCAACGAGGAGTTTGTCGGCGGCATCCTGAAACTGGTTGAGGAAAAACGCGGCCGCCAGAAGAACTTCGAGTACGTCACTTCCACCCGTGTCATGATTACCTATGAGCTTCCGCTGAACGAGATCGTCCTCGACTTTTACGATCGCCTCAAGTCAGTCTCCCGCGGCTACGCATCGCTCGACTACGTCCTCTCCGGGAGCTGGGTGTCGCCCATGGTGAAGCTCGATATCCTGATCGGCGGCGAGCCGGTCGACGCGCTCTCCATCATCGTGCACCGCGACTTTGCCTACGACCGCGGCCGTGCCCTGGTCTCCAAGATGCGCCAGCTCATCCCCCGGCAGATGTTCGAGGTCGCCATCCAGGCCGCCATCGGCGCCAAGGTGATTGCCCGCGAGACGATCACGGCCATCCGCAAGAACGTCATCGCCAAATGCTATGGCGGAGACATCAGCCGCAAGCGCAAGCTGCTGGAAAAACAGAAGGAAGGCAAGAAACGGATGAAGCGCATCGGCAAAGTCGACATCCCGCAGGAGGCCTTTCTGGCTGTCCTGAAGGTTGGCGAAGAATAGCCGGAGCTTTCACCCGGATGCGGCCAAACCGCAGCCGGATGCGTTCCGCCGATTTCCGGTTCCTGTGGAAAGCCTTTTATTTCCAGTAGTTGCAGGGCACTTGCAACGAATTCGGTGAATTTTCGCAAAACCCTTCCAAGCACATGAAAACATGCAACTTGGAAGGCCGGGCAGATGCGGCTCCGGTCGACTTGGCGGCGTTTTGTCCGGTTTGTGAATTTTCCGCTTCCGGGAATCCACAAAGTTTTCCACAGGAATAAACGGACTCGGAATTGCTATAAGACTTTTCAGACAAGCGCAAAAAGGAGGCCCAAATTGGGCCTCCTTTACTGGAAATGCGGCTTGCGCTACTTGGCGGGGGGCTTCGTCGCTGGGGTACGCGTTGCCGGCGGTTTCGGCTGGGTGGCTGCCGGCTTCGGTGCGGCAGTCGGCGTTGGCGCTGCCGGCGGCGGTGGCGCCACACCGGAAGCAACGTTATAAGCCGCGATCACTGCATCGGTTATATCTGCATTGGGATTGGGCGAGGTCCACATGACTGGGCTCTGCTGGCCGCCCACATCGAGCAGCAGGGTATAGCCGTTCTTCTGGACGTACGCCCTCAGCACAACATCCACCTTCTGCATCACCTTGCTCAGGGCCTCCTGAACGTCTGCGTTGTAGGCGGTCGAAGCGTCGTCCGCATCGCGCTGGTACTGTTTGTCCTTGGTGTCGATGGTCTTCAGACGCGCGGCGCGTTCCGCATCGGAGAGCGTCGCCGGCGCGGCCTGCAACTGCTTCTTCAGCGTATCGATCTCGGCGGCCAGGGCGTCGAGCTGCTGCTTCTTCCCCACGTACTTCTTCTGCACTTCCGCCAGGGTCTGTTGGCCTTCATTGGTCTGAAGTACAGCCTGCTCAAAGGCAATCAGCGCGATCTTGGCAGGATAAGCCGCCGGGGCGGGCGGAGGTTGTTCAGCCGGGGCGGATGCGGCTGGTGCGGCTGGTGCGGCCGCGGCCGCCGGTTGAGGTGCGGCAGGAGCTGCCTGCGCAACTGCAGCTAAGGGGAGGAGACCCGCGATGAACGCGGCGAGAAGTAGTGACTTGTGATTCATGCGGTGGTAAAGCTCCTTGGAGAATGGTTGGATTCTTCGACGTTGGCGACCGCACCAGCAATACGGAACGGTCCGCTTCTTTCTCCCAAATTTCGATTCAGCGGCTCAGTAACCTTACTGCTTCGGGGCGGCCGGCTTCGGAACCGCCGGCTTTGCAGCGGCCGGTTTTGCAGCGGCCGGACGCGACGCTGTCGGTGCCGCAATCCCTGGAGTGGTGGCGTTGTAGGCGTCGACCACTGCCGCCGAGATGTCCGTTCCCGGGGCCCATAGGAACCCCAGTCCGCCCTGTTGCGGCGGGCCTGTATTGTTCAGCAGCATGGTGAATCCGTTCTGCTGCACATACTTCATCACCACCGGCCCAAGTTTCGGCTCGATCTTCGCGATCACTTCCTGCATGTCGGCGGCAAACGAACTCTGCGCATCATCGGCATCGCGCTGCAGTTGCTTTTGCTTGGTGTCGATCGTTCTGGCGCGCGAAGCCTTCTCCTCGTCGGTCATGCTGGCCGGCGCGTTTTGCAGTTGCTTGGTCAACGAGTCGATCTCTGTCTGCGCTGTCTCCAACTCTGTCCGCTTCGGCTCGTATTTCTTCTGCATGTCCGCGGCGGCCTTCTGGCCCTCGTTGGTCGCGGCGGCCACCTCATCAAACTCGATAATTGCAATCCTTGCATTAAAGGCCTGGGGTGGGGGCGGAGCTTTGGGCTCTGTCGCCGCTGGAGTTGCTGGGGCCTGGGGTGCTGCCGTCTGGGCCATGCCTGCGGTGGTCATTGCTCCCGCAACCAGGGCGGAGACGAGTACTGACTTAACGTTCATGTGAGGTGTGGTGCTCCTTCGGGATCCTTCGGGATCGTCCCTATCATCGAGGCAGGCTATAAACCCGCCTTCATGTCCTGCATCCACTCCACCCAAGGCCACGCTCGCGCGCAACCAATCCCTATCGCTTCGCTCAATCGGCAACGAATCACATAGCAGCTGGAGGGCTGCCACAACGGCTCCATTATATGGTTCCCATCGTGGAGGGTCAAACCCATCTACCGAAATCTGGAGCAAATCATGCCGGTTCTCCGGTTTATGGTGAACCCTCCTCGGGGAGCGGAGGAAGAATCGGGGATTTGCCGCAAGCCTTGCTAAGCCGGATTTGGCATTCGGATTGCAGCATTGCCAGCAGGGGTAGCGCGATCACTCGCGATGTCCGAGCCGGAAGAAGATGCATCCACAGCAGGTGCGCCCCGGATGATCCAGATTCCACTCCCGCAAGGGAGCCCATTCAGGAGGCCTTTGACTGGCCATTCTGTAGCGAGCCGTTCCCTCACGGGGAGCGGCTCTTGCAGTCTTGGCCGGTAGTTTCCTTCAAGCCGCATCCGCGGTTCGTCCCGTCGGACGTTGCCGGTCTCGGAGAGAAGAAAACGGCCCCACGTGCAGCCCTGCGGAGCGCCCACGCGGAGAACTGGCGCGCCGGCGCAAAAGCGTCCCAAGCAAAGGTTTCTCTTGCCATGGCATGGCTTTCGGCGTATTATTGGAGTTGCCTTGTGAACCGGCTGTGGGTGCCGACGACCATGCGATCGCTAGCGTTTCTGAGGCTGCGGATTGCATCTTAATTTCCTGGATTTCGGCAAACTCTTACTGGATTCGATGTGTCGGAATTGGGACGCGCCGGAGGGTCGGGTCCGCCAGGAGTTCCGCACGCGTCCGAAAACCAGCAGCAAGGGTGAATGAGATTGCCATAACTGGCGACGACACTTTGGCATTATCCGGGGTGGCTCTTGGCAAGCCCGGTGGCTTGTGACAATCCAGGTGGCTTTGGCAATTCAGGTGGCGCAGGAGCAGTTTGCCGACTGGTCGCATCCTAATCGATGCATTGGAACGCAGGTTCGAGTACAACTTGATACCGTTTCCACCGACGCTTCAAAATCCGGTTTGGTTCCATCTCCACGAACGCTGTGGGGAGAAACGAGACCTGCGGCGTGGGGAAGAAACGCGAATCGCTAACCAGCAATAGGAAGTGGATACATGAGTTCAGAGCAGAATGTGCCCGAGGTGCAAGAGCACCAGGGTCCGCCACCGGCGCCCGAGCAAACGGGTGGCCAGATCGATCAAGCCGACTTTTCCCAGGATGCAGCTCACGGCATACCCCATGGCATGGGGCAGTCCAAGAGCAGTCGCCGGCGCCGCCGCAAGCGCAAGAATAAAGGCCCGGATGCAGGCCAACAGGGCGCCGGCCAGTTTGTAGGCGAGATTCAGGGCGGCCAGGGTTTTGCCGCGCCCGTCACCCAGACGCAGAATCCCCAGGCAGGCGCGCCGCAGCAGCAGGCGGGCGGTGGTCCGTCGACCAAGCGGTGGAAGAAAAAGTTCCGCGATCGCGACCGTCAGCGCCCCAGTGAGAATCCCGGCAACCAGGCCACGGCAAACGGATTCGCCAATGGCAATGGAGCGGGGTATCGCGACAAGGATTCGCATCAGCCGGGCAATAGCGCCGGTGGATTTAAACGCAAGGGCAAGCAGCGAGAGCGCGGGCCGAGAAGCTTTGTCGGACCGATGGACCACAGCTACCGCGCGGTCAACGGCAATTTCGCCGATACGCCGCCTTCCACCATCGAGGCGCAGGGCAACTACCAGGGCCGCAGCAACGGCGGCGGACGCAGCTACGTCAGCGACTCGCAGCCGATCGACTATTCGATTGGCCGGCCGGTTCCAATCCCGGATGACGCGCCGACCAAGATCTTCTTCTTCATCGAAGATCTCTTTTTCAATGCCAAAATCACCGAGACCGCGCGCAAGCTCGGGGTCAAGGTCGCCTTCGTCAAGAATGACAAAGACGCTATCGCTGAGCTGACCGCCGGCGAGGAAGCTGACCGGCCCGGCCTGATTGTCTTCGACCTGAACAATGCGAATGTCAAGCCGCTGACCCTGATTCCGAAGCTTAAGGCGAAGCTGAAGAAGAGCACCTCGATCATCGGCTTCCTCTCTCACCTGCAGGGAGAGCTGAAGGCCAAAGCGGTCGAGGCAGGTTGCGATGCAGTAATCCCGCGCGCCGCCTTCTCGCAGAATCTGCCCAACCTGCTGCGCCGCTACGGCATGCAACCGGACGAAGAGGACAACTTCAACCAGTAGCGCTGGTTTGCATAAACTGGGTGCTGGTTTGCATAAACTGGGTGCTGGTTTGCATAAACTGGGTGCTGGTTTGCATAAACTGGGTTTTGAAAGGGCACGACTTTAGTCGTGCCGTAACAGGCGCATAAAATATGGGGCTTTAGCCCCTGAGGGATATTTCGCCGCTGGTCGACCAGCATTGATTCAACCAGTTCTAGCGCGGATGGATGAATAGACTCTGCCGGCGTGCTTCGAGCAAGCCGCGGGTCATTCTGCCTGTTTCATTTGCCTGAGACGGCCGCCTGCACGGCCAGCAGTTCTTCCAGCACGCCTTTCAGCTTGTCCAGACGCAGCGCATTCGCGCCGTCGGACCTGGCGTGGGCGGGATCGTCGTGGACCTCCAGAAAGACGCCGTCTACGCCGGCAGCCACCGCGGCACGCGCCAGCACGGAAATAAACTCCGGCTCCCCGCCGGAGACCGCGCCCTCAGCCGACGGCGTCTGCACCGAGTGGGTCCCATCGAAGACGACTGGAGCGAAACCGCGCATGATCGGCAGCGAACGCATATCCACGACGAGATTGTTGTAGCCAAAGCTTGCTCCGCGCTCGGTAACGAAGATGCGGGCCGGCTTGCCGTCACTCCGGGCCGGCGCCGAGTCGCGTACCTTCTCAACCGCGTGCTTCATGTCGTGGGGAGCGGCGAACTGCCCCTTCTTGATGTTGATCGCCCGGCCCGTGTGCGCCGCGGCAATCAGCAGATCGGTCTGTCGGCAGAGGAAGGCCGGAATTTGCAGCACCGCTTCGACGTCGCCCAGCGCCCGGGTGAGCCGCAGACAATCCTCCGGCGTGTGCACATCGGTGAGAATTGGGAGGGCGGTGCCTTGTGCGATGGCGCGAAGGATGCGCGCGCCCTCGATCAGGCCCGGGCCGCGAAAGCTGCGGATGCTGGTCCGGTTCGCC
>Ga0224557_1003477_pt1 | contig 12257 bp, 11 predicted proteins | sample 714S31014metaG_FD_180677 | JGI IMG/M metagenome (GOLD analysis project Ga0224557, IMG submission 180677) | Peat soil microbial communities from Stordalen Mire, Sweden - 717 S3 10-14 | ecosystem: Environmental > Terrestrial > Soil > Wetlands > Peat | place: Sweden: Norrbotten County, Stordalen... | reverse complement strand
GAACAGTCCAGCCGCCCTCCAGCGCCTGATGAATCTGCCCGGGCAGCGCGTGAGGATCGTCCATACGCCTTTTATACGCCTGCCGGGTGCGGAAAACGCGGTTAGAGATGCGCGGACACGAGGTCGCTGTAGTTATCCGGAAGTTATGATGGACACAAGAGGGCGTTGCCGATGCGATTTGCGTTGCGAGCGGCTGCCGGTTTGATTCTGCTTCCCATGCTTCTGGCTTGATGCAAACAGTCGAGCAACGGTGCGGCGGGTGCGTCTTCCGCTGCGGCAAGCGGCTCTGATGCGGAGAATGGGGCTGCGCCGGCCGGCGAACTGGCCAAGCTGACGCAGTTCTTCGATGTGGGGATTACGCCGGGCGACGAGGGCCTGCCGACCCACTCGCTGTCGACCGCGCTGATCGGCAAAGACGGCAGGGTTCGCGCCTGCTGTTCCGCCGACGAGTGAACGCCGGCCGGGGTCCTGGCGGCGATCAAGACCGCAGCGACAGCGTGACGCACCACGGTATGCATCGGCGGTCCTGATAATCCGCTTGCAACCTTGAGTTGCAAGCGGTAGCAATAAGAGTGGCAAGCGGTGGGGCGAAAGCTCACATCGCCTGGGCACAAAGAACCGTTTAGCGCAAAAGGAGTTCCACAACATGGCAAAGGTGACCATCTGTTTCGGAGTCGTATTGATTGTGATTGGCATTTGGGGATTTGAGGCCACGGGGGCCGTGCATATGAGCGCACTGATCCCAACCTGGACCGGTCTGGCGCTGACGGTCTCCGGCGCGCTGGCCCGCACGGCGGACGCAAAGCGGCGGGCGCTTTGGATGCATGTGGCGGCGGTGGTGGGTCTGCTGGGGTTTCTGGGAGCGGGGCCACGGGCCATTGCGGTATATATACATGCGCACGGCTCGCCGCTGGCCTATCCGGTTGCAGTTGCGGACGAGGCGCTGCTGGCGGTGATATGCCTGGTCTATGTGCTGCTGTGCGTGTGGTCCTTCATCGCTGCGCGCAGCTCGCGCGAGACCGCTGCGTAGAGATTCGTATCCCTCCCTGCAATCGTTGCCCCGTCGATAGGGGCAATCGCGATCGATAGAGCGCCGCGCTGGCACAGTCGTTCATTGCGCCTCGTCATTGTCTGCGCTGGGGAGACGCAGAACGCGGATCGCCTCCCGCAGATGCTCCCGTGCCGTATCGTCGCCCTCGATGTGCAATGCGCGGTCGAGAGCGGCCACCGCGTTGGTTGCGCGCAGGGACCGCAGCGCGTCCGCCGCCGCAATCCGCACCGTTGGGTCGAGATCCGCCAGTGCCGAGGCGGCCAGGGCTTGCGCTCTCTCCCTTTGCCCGCGATAGCTGGCTGCGGCCACCACCGCCAGTACGCGGATGCTGGGGTCCGCCTCGGTCCGTTCAATTTGTTCGATTGCCGGGAAGCACGTCGGCAACTCCTTGTTGGAGACGTAGCGCGCGGCATCCAGCCGCGCCGTCGAGGGAACATTCAAATCCTGACAGAGCTGTTGCAACTGGTCGAGGGCGCGGTCCGAGCCAAGCCAGGTCGCGGCGCCCGCCAGGTTCACCTCCACCTGGGGATCGCGCTCCGCCAGCAGTGCGCGGAGAATCGCCGGCAGCGCTGGATGGTCGTCCATGGCCGCAAGCTGCGCCGCCGCCAGGCTGCGTACCTCCCCGTCCGGGTCTGTGAGCGCGGCAATCAACGCCGCCTCGGTCAACTCGATGTGGTGCCGCGCCAGCCCATCGGCAAAGGTCTCCACCGGCGGAGGCGGCGTTCCCGCCAGCCAGCGCGGCGCCAGTGGGGCCACCTGCGCCGAGGCGGTGGGGCAGGCCACCATTAGCAGCGTCCCGCAGACCAACAGAAGTAAGAAGTACCGTACATTGCCTACCAACCGCATTGCCATTCGGGTTGTCCCTTCCCATCTTTTCTTCAGACGCGCGGGGGTGAATTAGGTATGCCGCTGGTCCGCTATATATCTTTCCGAACCGCTCCATCGTATCGCAGGGCCGGTGCCTGAAGCAGTCGGTGTTCTGTACGCGGCGTGGCCACGCGGTACACTTGCGGTATATGGGTTCTTCGTTTGGATCATCCGGCATGGGGGGTGGGATGGGCGGCGGGATGCAGTCGGCGGACCGGTCGAGCCGGGGCACGGGGCGATCTCTCTCCGCCGACCTGACCGCCAAGCGGCCCAAGCCAAAGCTGAAGAAGGTGCTTCCCGAGGTTTGGAAGCTGTTTGTGCCGCGCCGCTGGCTGATCGCGGGCAGCTTCGTCCTGATGCTGATCAACCGGGCGTGCAGCTTCGTGCTTCCGCTATCGGTGCGACCTCTGATCAACAAGGTGATGGGCGGCCCGCACGACATGCACCTTCTGCCGCGGCTCATTGGGCTGGTGGCCGGAGCTACGTTTGTGCAGGGAGTGACGTCCTACTCGCTGACGCAACTGCTTTCGACGGAAGGGCAGAAACTGATCTCGCAGTTGCGGATGCAGGTGCAGGCGCACATTGGGCGGCTATCGGTGACGTTCTACGACGAGAATCGCACCGGAACGCTGGTGGCGCGCATCATGACCGACGTGGAGGGCGTGCGCAACCTGGTGGGCACCGGGCTGGTGGATTTTGTCGGCGGGATACTGACCGCGGTGATCGCCTTCTTCCTGATGATCCACATCAATGCACGGATGACGCTGCTGACGTTCTGCATCATGGCGGTCTTCGGGCTGATCCTGCAGCGTGCGTTCAAGACCATCCGGCCGATCTTCCGCGAACGCGCCAAGATCAACGCCGAGGTGACCGGAAGACTGACCGAATCCCTCGGCGGCATACGCGTGGTGAAGGGCTACCACGCGGAGGCGAGCGAAGAACGGGTGTTCGCGGCGGGCGTGAAGCGGCTTCTGAACAATGTGATCAGCTCGCTGACGGCGCAGTCACTGATGACTCTGTCGTCGACCATGGTGCTGGGAGTGGTGGGCGGACTGATCATGTATCTGGGTGCGCACGAGAACGCGGCTCACCGTCTGGATACGGGTGGGTACGTCTCCTTCACCATGCTGCTGGCGTTCATGATTGCGCCCATTGCGCAGTTGGTGAATATCGGCACGCAGTTGACCGAGGCGCTGGCCGGGCTGGACCGGACGACGGAGATTATGAACGAGAGCGAGGAGGACTCAGAGCCGGCCCGCACCCATGCTTTCGATGTGAACGGCGATGTCGAATTCAAGGATGTGGTCTTCGAGTACGAGAAGAACAAGCCGGTGTTGCACGGCATCAGCTTCGAGGCGAAGCCGGGAACGGTGACCGCGCTGGTGGGCTCGTCGGGCTCGGGAAAGTCGACGGTCATCAACCTGGTCTGCGGCTTCCACACCGCGACCTCGGGCCGGGTGCTGATCGACGGCGTGAACCTGGCGACGATCCGGCTGAGCAGCTACCGCCAGCAGCTTGGCGTGGTGCTGCAGGAGACCTTCCTCTTCGACGGCACCATCCGCGAGAATGTGCTCTTCTCGCGCCCGGCAGCGACCCAGGCGCAGTGGATGGAAGCATGCCGCATCGCGCGCGTCGATGAGTTTGTCGAGCGCTTTCCCGAGGCTTACGAGACGGTGGTCGGCGAACGCGGAGTGAAGCTCTCCGGCGGCCAGCGCCAGCGCATCTCGATTGCGCGCGCCATCCTGGCCGACCCGCGCATTCTCATTCTGGATGAGGCGACCAGCTCGCTCGACTCCGAGTCGGAGGCGATGATCCAGAGCGGATTGCATCACCTGATGCATGGCCGCACAACCTTCGTCATCGCGCACCGGCTGTCGACGATCCGCCGCGCCGACCAGATCCTGGTGATTGAGGGGGGCCTGATCGTCGAACGCGGCACGCATGAGTCGCTCTACCGCCTGGGCGGGCGCTACTTCGACCTCTACACCCGCCAGCACGGCCTGGAGACCAACCTCTTCCTCGCCCCCGGCGAAGGCGACAAGGTGGAAGAAGGCGACAAGGTGGAAGAAGAGGAAGAAGAAGCCGGAACGGAATGAGCTGGCCATGTACACTGTGTACATGGCGCTGCATATCAACAATCCGGTGGTTGAACAGAAGGTCCGGGATATGGCTTTGGCGACTGGCGAATCCATCACGGATGCAGTTGGCACGGCAGCGGATGAGCGGATCGTTCGTCTCAGACCCGCTGGCGTCGATCTTCCATCTCTGACGGTGGATGAGATTCTTGAGCTGATGCGCAGCTTCAAGCTGCGGCCGATCAATACGGAGCTGACTGACGACGAGATTCTAGGGTATGGCCCGGACGGAATCTGCGAGTAATGGTCATCGACTCGTCTGCGCTGATGGCGATCTTTCTGAATGAGCCGGATGCGTCGATCTATGCCTCTGCGATTGTGAATGACCTCAGACGTTTGATCTCGGCTGCCACTCTGGCAGAGGTCTCCATTGTTGCAATTCGGCGGCGACGGCCAGATCCGATTGCTGCCCTCGACATCCTGACGACACGGCTGCGACTGGTGGTTATCCCGGTCGATCATGAACAGGCATTACTTGCACGGGACGGATTCCGGCGGTTCGGCAAGGGAAGACATCCGGCCGGACTGAACTTCGGCGATTGCTTCTCCTATGCGCTGGCGAAGCAGCGCGGCGAACCGCTGCTCTTCAAGGGCAACGACTTCAGCCAGACCGACGTTTTGGTTGCGTAGCTGCCCAGCGATAGACTGAACTCCATGCTCCGAGTTCCCTACGCCGACCTCGACCACGCGCTCTGCCGGGCGATGCTGCACCTTGGCCTTCGCGGCGATCGCGCAGCCCTCTGCGCCCGCCTCTTCGCCGAGACCACGCGCGACGGCGTCTACACTCACGGCCTCAACCGCTTTCCGCGCTTCGCCGCGATGGTTGCCAACGGCAGCATTGACGTCGCCGCCGAACCCACCTGCGTCGCCGCCGCCGCGGCCATCGAGCGCTGGGACGGGCATCTCGGCCCCGGCAATCTGAACGCCTACGCCGCCATCGAGCGCGCCATCGAGCTTGCCCGCCAGCACGGCCTCGGCGGAGTCGCCCTGGCCAACACCAACCACTGGATGCGCGGCGGAAGCTATGGATGGCTTGCCGCGGAGTCCGGCCTCTTCGCCATCTGCTGGACCAACACGCTGGCCAATCTTCCTGCCTGGGGTGCGGCCTCACCCACGCTGGGCAACAACCCGCTGGTGGTCGCCATTCCGCGCCCTGACGGCGCGCACGTCGTCCTCGACATGGCGGTCTCGCAGTTCTCCTACGGCACAATCTCCGCCTACGCCGCGCGCGGCCAGCAGTTGCCCGTCGCGGGAGGATTTGACGCTGCCGGCAATCTATCCACCGACCCCGCCGCGATTGAGGCCTCGCAGCGCGCGCTGCCCATCGGCTATTGGAAGGGTTCCGGCCTATCGCTGGTCCTCGACATGCTCGCCGCCATGCTCTCTGGCGGCCTTGCCACTCACCAGCTTCCGCGCGATCCGGCGCGCGAGTCCGGCCTCAGCCAGGTCTTCCTCGCCATCGATCCCTCCAGCTTCGCCGCCCGCCCCGAGTTCGATCGCATCGCCAACGGCATTCTCGACTCGCTCCGCGCGGCCGTCCCCATCGATCCCGCCCGCCCCGTGCGCTACCCCGGCCAGCAGACGCTACACCTGCGCGCAGAGAACCTCCGCCTCGGAGTTCCCGTCGATCCTAAGGTCTGGGCCGATCTGCTCCCGCTCTCGTTCTAGAAAACCACTGAATAAGTCCACATTTTGAAGGGGCGGGACTTCAGTCCCGCCGTAACCGCGTCAATCGCAACACGGCTTTAGCCTCTGAGGGAATGTCGAATACTTGTTCAGACCTTCCCTGGTTCTATCTGGCCAGAGAACACTCGGGAATCTCGAAGCAGGGCCTGCGGGCTTCGCTGCGCGCGGAGGCTGCCGGACCCGCCTGGCTCTCCGCCCGCCTGGCCGCATTGTGCTGCGCCGCGCACTGGGAGAGATCGATCTTGCTGAAGTTGAACGCCATGCCGGCCACGCACTGCGGAATGCGGTGCGGCGTTGGCAGGCTGCACAAATCCAAGGAGGGTTCCAGGGCGCGCGACCAGCGGATCATAGGGAATTCCCTTCATCCCAGTCCGAACGCAGGGCAGTCGAACGGGGTAGCAGAAACATCATCGGCAAAACCATGGCGGGAGGCGCAGTGCGAAGCATTGCGAACGTCTCCGCGCGAACGGATTGGCCGCTTCCAGAAACAATGATCCGTCCAAGTACCACAAAGATACATAGCACTTCCGCACTATGGGATACAGCGCAAGTTGTAGGCACGGGAGAACGGCTGTGGATTTCCTTTGCCGGGAACCGGGAAAAAGCTCTGTGGGCCTGGTTCTGTCAAACCATTGCGGTTGACTCGGGCCTGACGGGCTCTATACCACCGGCTGCGCGGATTTCACCGGCTGCGCGGATTCCACCGGCTGCGCGCAGAACTTGCAGCGGCGGGCCGGCAAGGGGATCTCCGAGAGGCATTCGGCGCAGGTCTTCATGGTCGCGGCCTCGGGCCCCTTCGCCTTGGCCAGCAGATACTTCAAAGGCAGCACGACGAAGAAGTAGATCATGCTGGCCACGATCAGGAAGTTGATGGCTACGCCCAGGAAGTTGCCGTACTTGATGGGGGTTCCGTTAACAGAGAAGACGAGGCCAGAGAAGTCGGGCGTCTTCACAATGGCAGCGATAAGCTGCATGAGGATGTCTTTGGTAAACGAGGTAATGACCGCGCCGAAGGCTGTACCGATGAGGACGGCGACTGCTAGATCGACCACGTTGCCGCGCAGGATGAAGTCGCGAAATCCCTTAAGCATGGAAGACTCCCTTATGTTGAAATCACAGGGGCGAGTATAGCGCACGCAGGTACTCTGGATGAATGCAGCTCGTCGTCGCGTTGCGGCTAGTTGTCGGAGCGCTCGCGTTTGTAGGGGGTTGCCATGCGCGCGCGCGCCTCGTTGATGGCGCCCTGGGTGTTGTCGTTGGTCTGCACCGCTAAGCGGTACTCGTTGACCGCGCGCTCCCGCTGGCCGGTCACGTCGAAGATATAGCCCAGGTGGATGTGGCTCCAGACCTCGGTCCAGCGCGGGTCGCCATCGCCGCGCAGTGCGTCGCGGAAGCTGTTGGCAGAGGCCTGGTAGTTGCGCTGCATGAAGAAGACCTCGCCGATGCGGTAGGCGGCCAGCGAGCTGGATTTATTTTCGTCCAGCGCCTTCTGGTACTCCGCCAGCGCGCCGATCAGGTCGCCCTGCGCCACCAACTGCTGGCCGCGCAGCACGGCCACGCGGATGGACAGGTCGGGCGTGCTCTTCAGCAGCCAGTTCTCCGGGTCGATGGTGATGCGCCGCGGCCGCCCAAAGGTCTCGACGGTGTAAGGCGAGTCGCTGCCCGCCACGTCGATGCGCCGGTCCTCCGTCTTGCCGTCGGTCTCGATGCGCAGCTCCACCGGCATGCGGAAGAGGTCGAGATCCTCGCTGATCGATCCCACCGTGCGGAACCCCTTGTTGTTGCCCAGCCGGAAGACAGAGTACTTGTCGGTGAAGGCGGGCGCGCCGGTGCCGTCGATCCACTGCGAGAAGAATGAGGTCAGTTCCAGGTGCGAGCCGTTGACCGGCTGCGCCTCGGCCACCGTCTCCACATCGGAGCCGCGAATCCCCTTGTCGGCATATTGCGAGAGCAGGCTGCGCAGGAAGCTCTGGAAGGCGTCGTCGCCCATCTCCCAGCGCAGCATGTGGAAGACCATCGCGCCTTTTTCCAGCGTCATCGACTGGAACTGCGGCGAGAAGGGATCGAGTCGGCCCAGCGTGGTGAGCGGCTCGGTGTCGTAGGCCAGCGCGCCGGCGGAGACATCGCCGATGGCGGTCTGAAAAGCGTTCTTGCCCGCCGAATCCTCCAGGTACATTAGCTCGCCGTAGCGGCTCATGCCGTTGGTGATCCACGCGTCGTTCAGCGTGGCGGGCGATACCTCCGAGCCCCACCACTGGTGCGCCAGCGTGTTGGCCAGCAGGCGCTGCGAGGCTGCGGTGCGGTCCACGATGCGATTGCCCGCGATACACGCCATCTCCGGCGCCCACGCGGCGCTGACGGCGTCCTCCGGCAGCTCGACGATGTTGATGCGGCCGGACTCCGGCTGGCCGAAGACGCTGGTCATAGTTTCGAACTCGCGCCCGGCCAGAGCGGCAAAGTCCGGCGCGCCGTCCTTGCGCTTCTCCGTCACATAGACGTGAATGTTGCTGATGCCGGAGGCGGTGATCGCGGGCAGGAACTTTCCCGCGACAATCGTTCCAGGAAATCCCGGCTTCGACCAGACAAAGCTGAACTCGTTGCGCCCGTCGGGCAGCGTCTTCTTCGTCGCCGTCCCGCTGCCCACGGCGGTGTAGTCCGCAGGCACGCGGATGTGCATCTCGGCGGTGAAGCGGTCGGTAAACAGTCCCGGCGTCGAGAGCGGAAACCAGCGGCCCGCGTAGAGCAACATGCTGATGGGGTCGGCGATGGCGGCGAGTTTAATTCCATCGACCGGGCTGGTGTCGGAGCCGGTAAGCGTGCCCGAGTACGCGAAGTGGAAGATGTCGCTGGAGCCCTTGGCCAGCGGCGCGGGCAGTGTAACTCGCACGGTGAAGTTTGCCGCCAGCCGTTCGGAGTTGAGCGCGGCGCCCGTGCCGTCCGTCAGCGATGTGATGTTGAGGCCATTGTTCAGCTCGAAGGTCGCCGTGGTCAGGTCTTCCAGCGCGGTGAAGCTGACATCGGCGGTGGCTGTCAGCCTGCCCGTGGCGGGATCGAGGTCGGCGTTGATGACATAGCCGGTGATGTTCAACTGCGGGCGCACGGGAGCGGCATTCGCAGTCATCCAGCAGGGAAGCGCGAGCGCGCAGAGAGTGAGGAACGCAGCGGCGAAGGCGCGAAAGCCGGTAGCGCGAAAGCCGGTAGCGCGGAAGATCGTGGCGATCCGGGTTCGCGGGAGGATTCCAGTGCGGGTTCGAGATCGGCGAAACATGCGTTCGTGAATCCTCAGGATGCGTTCAACCTTAACTGTAATCGTAAAGCCGCGTGCGTGATGCTGCAGATTGGATGCATGCGCCTGAAGTCTGTCTCTTGTTGAGACCCAAATGGTTAGACGTTTGTTGCGGAGCTTCGGCGCGCGACGGAGTCGGTTGGGCGCAGCAGTTCCTCGACAGCATCGCAGACGCGATGGATAGGGTCTTCGCCGGGCGCGGGCAGCAGCCGCGCGCACGCCTCGGCCAGCGCGGCGATCATCTCGCGGCGTTCCGGAGTCTCGTCCAGCAGCGGGCGCAGCGCGGCGACCAGATTCGCGGCGGTGAAGCGGCGGTTCAGCAGCTCGGGGACGATACGTTTGCCCGCAATCAGGTTGACCATTGCGACGGGCAGATTGCCGTCGGCGTCACGCTCGGCGGGAATCTCGGCGGGGTAGCGGACCATCCGCCTGGCCAGCGCAAACGTCAGCGCGCTGACGCGGTAGACCACGACAAATGGCGTGCCGATGGTGAGCGCCTGCACGGTCGCCGTGCCGCTGGCCACGACCGAGGCGCGCGCGTGGAAGAGTGCCGCGCGCGCGTCGTCGACTAGTACAATCCGCGGAAGCACCGCAAAGCCGGGCAGCTTCCTATTCACGGCAGATTCGTGTGCGGCAATCTCATCTTTGATCCACGCAAGGTCGATGGTCGATGCCACCGGCAGCAGATACTGGCAGACCCTCTTCTGATCCAGATTCACATCCAGATTCAGATTGGCCGCGGCTTGCAGCATCGCCGGCAGGTTCTCCCGGATCTCGCTCTGCCGACTTCCCGGCAACAGCGCAACCCAGTGCTTCGCCGGATCGAGCCCGTGCTTCGCGGCGTACTCTTCGCGCGTGATAGTCGGCAGCGGAAGCGCGGCCAGCGGATGCCCCACAAACTCTGCATCCACTCCGCGCGCGCGATAGAACGCGGCCTCGAAGGGAAAGATCACCATCATGCGATCGACATACCGCCGCACCAGCCTCAGCCGCCCGCGCTTCCATGCCCACAGTTGCGGGCTGACGAACCACAGCACGGGAACGCCCAGCCGCTGCAGCCGCCTGGCGAGGCGGAAGTTGACCTCGGGAAAGTCGATGAGAATGGCTACGCCGGGCCGCTCGCGTTCAATCGACGCCACCAGCTTGCGGTACTGCGCATAGATGTACGGCGCGTGGCGCACCACCTCGGTGAAGCCCATGTGCGCCACGTCTTCGGCGCGCACGACGCGCTCCAGCCCCGCGTCGGCCATCGCTGTGCCGCCCAGTCCGGTGAACGTCGCATCAGCCAGCCGCGCGCGCAGTTCCGCAATAATCCCCGCGCCGTAGTGGTCGCCCGAGGCCTCGCCGGCGGAGAGAAAGATGCGCGAATTGGAGTGGCTAGCGATGCCTATAAGTTTATCTCCCCCGCGCAGCCCTGCGCCGCCGCGCTACGATAGAGACGTTCGGGAGGCATCTGTGGCGGTCCGTGCAATGCGCTTTCAGGCGGTGCTGGAGAAGGGGAACCGTGCGCTGGGATGGACCATCGCGCGCGTGCCGTTCACTCTGGCGGATTTGCAGGCCGCATCCGGCAAGCCGATGGCGCGGCTGCGCGTGCGCGGTACGGTCAACGGCTTTGTCTTTCGCACCTCGTTATTTCCCAATGCGCGCGGCGGCTTCCATCTGCTGGTGAACCGCAAGATGCAGGCGGGTGCGGGAGTGGGCCTTGGAGATGCGGCCGAGTTCCGTCTACAGCCGGACCTCGACCCGCGCGAGGCGGAGTTGCCGGACGAGTTGGCCGCGCTGCTGGACGACGAGCCCGGCCTGCGCGAGTGGTTCGACGCGCTCTCCGAGTCCATGCGGCGCGAGATCGGCAAGTGGGTGATGGAACCCAAGAGCGAAGCAACGCGAATGCGCCGCACCGAGCAAATGGCCGAGCGTCTGCTGGCCACGATGGAGGGCGAACGCGAGCTTCCGCCAATCGTCGAAGCCGCATTTCGTGCGCATCCCAGGGCGCGCGCGGGATGGGCCCGCATGACTCCCACGCAACGGCGCGGCGAGCTGCTGGCGGTCTTCTACTACCAGACGCCGGAGACGCGGCAGAAGCGGGTGGAGAAGCTGTGCAATGCGGCGGAGCAGCGTTGAGTAGCAGATTTGCCGCATCGCAGGTTGGCAATCACTCGATTGGGATCGTACCGCGCATCGCACATCGCGCATCAATACACTAGACGTAATGCCCTTTGAGACGCCATACGCGGCGCACGGAACCGGTCCACAGGAGCCTCTGAGCGGCTTTGCTCCGCTGCGCATTGCGATCTTTCGCAATCGCTGGATTGCCTCCACGGTCTCCAGCGTCGGCACCTGGATGCAGGACACCGCGGGCACCTGGCTGATGACCTCGCTGACGGCGTCGCCGCTGCTGATCGCGTTGATGCAGACGGCGGCCAGTCTGCCTGTGCTCTGTCTGGGGCTGCTGGCCGGGGCCACTGCGGACCTCTTCGACCGCCGCCGCCTGCTGATCTTCTGGCAGTGCTGGATGCTGGGCTCGGTCGGCGTCCTCGCCGTCCTCACCTTCCTCGGCCACATCTCGCCGTGGTCGCTGCTGGCGTTCACCTTCCTGCTGAACATCGGTTCGGCGATGAACAATCCAGCATGGCAGGCGATTGTGCCCGAACTTGTCCCGCGCGAGCTGGTGCCCGACAGCGTCTCGCTGAACGCCGCCTCGAACAATCTCGCCCGCGCCGTCGGCCCCGCGCTGGGCGGCCTGATGGTCGCCGCTTTCAAGCGTACCGACACCGGCAGCGCCTACGTCTTTCTGCTGAACTCGGTCTCGTTCGCCGCGGTCATCTGGGTGCTGTTCAACTGGAAGCGTATCCCGCTCTTCAAATCGACGCTGCCCTCGGAGCGGATTGCGGCCTCCATCCGCTCTGGCCTGCGCTATGTGCGCTACGCGCCCAATCTTCAGGCCTCGCTGCTGCGGGTCTTCACCTTCTGCTTCTTCTTCTCGGCGATCTGGTCGCTGCTGGCGGTGGTTGCGCGCAACGACCTGCATCAGGGCGCGTTGGGCTACGGCATTCTGAACGGCTCGCTGGGGATTGGCGCGGTGGCGGCCGCGCTCACCCTGCCGCGCCTGCGGCACCGCTTCTCCACCGACCGCATCATCGCCGCTGCCACCTTCTACACAGCCTTCACGCTGATCGTTCTGGCCCGCATTCACCGGCCCGCGCTCATCATTCCCGCGCTTGTCGTCGCCGGT
>Ga0224557_1003470_pt1 | contig 12272 bp, 2 predicted proteins | sample 714S31014metaG_FD_180677 | JGI IMG/M metagenome (GOLD analysis project Ga0224557, IMG submission 180677) | Peat soil microbial communities from Stordalen Mire, Sweden - 717 S3 10-14 | ecosystem: Environmental > Terrestrial > Soil > Wetlands > Peat | place: Sweden: Norrbotten County, Stordalen... | reverse complement strand
CGCGACGCTACCGAGCTGGTTCGCATGTTGCCGGGCTACGCCCTGTCAACTGGCGACCAGGGCCTCTTCAACCGGCCGGGGTATAACACGGCAGTTGTCGGTTTGAGCGGTCCCACGGGAGCATTCTCAGCCAACGGCGCGGGCGTAACCGGCATTGCCGTGGTCACCGATGGCGTCTCGCTTACCGATATTGCCACCAACTCCGGTTCGGTGCAGCAAATCAACATTGAGATGGTCCAGGAAGTCAAGGCCACCAGTTCGTCCTATGGCGCGACTCTTGCCAAGGGGCCTGCAGTCATCAGTGCCGACAGCAAGACAGGCGCGTCAACGTTTCACGGCGAAGCTTACATGGCTGCCCGGGACACTGTCCTGAACTCCAACGATTGGTATGACAACTACCTGCGCCAATCGCGGCCGGCGGGGAAATACCTTTATCCCGGCGGGCAATTCGGCGGCCCTCTGCTCCTGCCGTTTACGAGCTTCAATCACAACCGCAACAAAATCTTCTTCTTCGCGGGCTTCGAGTATTACAACCAGAGCTTCGAAGCCAACCAGGAGGCGTTGACGGCGTGGGTGCCCACGATGGCCGAGCGGCAGGGCGATTTCAGTCCCACCTCGCTGGATGCCGAGCTTTGCGGCACTCGCCCTGACGGGAACCAGAATCCCAATGCGATTCAGCCGATGTGCAACGCAAACAATTATGTGCCGCCGCTCGGCGCCCAGGACACGAACTATAGCGCCGTGCCGTATGCCAATTCCGCGGGCGTTGCGCTGGTCAACTGGTTCCCGCTCCCCAACGCCGACCCGTTTACCAATCAGTTCGGCTATAACTACATCGAGCAGCTCATCCAGGAGCAAAACGGCGGACAGTTCAAAGCCACGCTTTCCTACGACATCAACGACAGCAATAAGCTGTTCTTCGTCTATGGACTGCAGAAAGAGATCGATCAGGATCCGGTCGATCTCGGCTCGTTTCCAACGGGCTCCATGCCGTATCCGGGCAACGTCACCACGGGCGACGTATCGAACGTTCTCTCTGGCCGCTACATGCGGTTCTTCGGTTCCAGCGTGACCAACGAATTCGATGCGGCGATGTCTTTCGTCGCCCTGCCGGGCAAGATGGGTACACCGCTTGCCGTACAGCGATTCAACATGAATGCCTACAACGGCGGCCATGGCAACTTTGACTATCTTGGCATGTACAAGAACACCGGCGACTACTCGGTGCCCGCTATTAACGGCGGCGGCGCCAATGGTTATCCGAATCTATTGATGCCCGGCGGCTTCTACAACAACCGCATCAGAACCAAGAAGGTCGATCCGATTCTGCAGGACAACCTGAGCTGGCAAAAAGGGAACCATTTCTTCCAGTTTGGCGGCTATTGGGAGACCGGAACCTACAACGGCATCGCCGATTCCGGGGCCTATCCGCAAGGCGAATATACGTTCAACGCCAACAGCGCGTTCTATGAGTACGGCGCGTCCTTTGGAAGCGCCCAGTTCGTTTCCTGCTCGAATCCCAACCCGCAGGGAACCCTGCGCAATTCAGGATCCAACTACGTCGGCAGTTGTTATAACCCGAGCGCTCTGATGTACGAGGGCTATGCCGATTCCTATCAGCAAAGCAATTTCACTCCAACGGTGGACATGCGCTACATGACCGTCTCCGGGTATGCGCAGGACACCTGGAAGATTCACAACCTTTCTCTGATTCTGGGAGCGCGAATCGAGCATCTCGGCGGCTGGGCGGATCGACATAACAACGGCCTGGCGACGTTCTCCCCAAGCCTTTACAGTACGCAATGCGGCGGATTCTCGCGCGGCTGCAGCAGCGCCTTCATGCCGGGCATCACGTGGCACTCTCGGGATTCCTCCATTGCCGACGGCGTGAATTCACCGCCATCGGTTTATTTCACGCCCCGCCTTGGCGCCTCGTGGGACATCTTCGGCAAGCGCAACACGGTTCTGCGCGGTGGTTGGGGCATGTACCGGAACGAGGAGCAATTCAACCCCTATGCCCTCGCGGCGGCCACGGCTCAGGGATACCAGAACACTTATGTGAACGGGACGCTTTCGTTTAACTATATCGACAGTCAAACACCTATTAACCCTGCCGATTTCACCGCCTACACGCTGTCTCCGACGGACACGAAACGGCCCATCTACAACGAATATAACGTCGGTATTGACCAGTCGCTGCCCTGGCACTCGCATCTGGAGGCGGGATACGTCGGCAGCCACAATGTCAACCTGGGTTCTTACTCGACCGGAAACACGTATAACAGCGCGTCGGACCTCAACATTATCTGCGGAATCGAGTCCGGCACGCTCTGTAATCAGGAACGGCCGAACCAGAACCCCAACATGCTCAGCTCGATTACGCCCGATAACCTGTTCGGCGTCAGCACGCAGTCGCTCTGCGGATACGATAATGGAGCGCTTTGCCAGGCGAATGGGGTATCCAGCGGTATCAGTGCGTTCAGCACAGCCGAGGTCGATTTCTACCGTCCATACCCGTTTTACCAGCACGTCTACCAGCTTCAGCACAACTTCTACTCGAATTACAACAGCATTCAGGTCGAATGGAACAAGTCTGCAGGGATTGTTTCGTTCGGCGCCAATTACACATTCGCCAAGAATCTCGCCACGGCGTCGTCGTGGAGCAACGTAATCGCGGACCCGTTGAATCTGCGCAACGACTATAACGCGGTACCGTACGACCGTTCGCAGGTGTTTAACATCCACTACCTGATCAATTTCGGGAAGCGTTACAAAGGCGGCAGCCGGTTGCTGAGGGAAGCATCCAACGATTGGCAGATTTCAGGAATTTCCTCAGTGGATAGCGGGTTCCCGCTGGCGTCGGAGCAGGGTGAGAACTTTGGTTTCGGCTACGGTTCGGTTTTGCCGGTGCAGGTTGAATACCCCGAGCAAACCTCCGCTTCTGCAGAGGAAACCTGCAAGAACACCTACAACATACCGCCCGACAAGAACGGAAACACCTACTGCATCCAAAGCATGAGCCCGGTGGTCTGGCTGGGTTCGACGGATATTCAGTTGATGCCGACGGTGGTGGGCAATGTGCGGGGAGGACCGAAAACCCATCAGTTCGTCAATCCGCTGGGATTCGGGCTGCCACTTCCGGAGACCAACGGCTGGTACCGGGTTCCTTACATCCACTCGCCCTACTATATTGACCACGATGCCACGGTGTTGAAGAACTTCACGATGGGCGAGGGCAAGAACCTTCAGGTCCGGATGGCCGGCTTTAATCTGTTCAACCACCCGCTGGTGTCGTTCAACAACGAGAACACCAACAACCTGAGCCTTGGATTCGTCGAAGCGACGGCGGGAAAGCCGCTCACGAGCAATGTGCTTGAATACCCGAACTTCGGCGTCGCCGACATCAAGGTCGGGAGCCGGCTGGTGGAGTTAGGTGCGAAGTTTACGTTCTAGGAAGCTTTTTGCCGGGTGGATGTGCGAAGCACCACAAACATCCGGCGCAGAATGGTCAGGGCGCCAAGCGAATACCTGGCGACCGGACAGGAAAGCGAATAGAGTGCGGCGCCTTCGATAATGCCGTGAGGAAGAATGGACGGCGGTCAGGCAGCCGTTCGGAAATGCAGCTCGGATAGAGATCGATTTGGGAGGGGAAGTATGGCCATGGCGTCTGCTGTCATGTTTCGTAAGGTCGCACGGATTGCGTGCCTGGTTCTTTTTGTCGGCTTGCTCTTTGGCGGTGCGGCCACCGCCCAGTTGCCGATTACCGCGCCGGCCCCGGTGACGGTTGGCTCGGTGGTTCCCTTCAGTCACGGCAGTACCGGCACATGGGGCCAGATTTATCAGATGGCGGTTGCGCCGAACGGCACCATCCTGTTTCTGGACGCTCCGGGCGCCAGCCTGTATGCACTCGCGCCGGGCGCCTCTCAGCCGACGCTGCTTGCGGGGCCGGTGGCTTCGGGTGGCTCGTCAAACTGCTCGACGCTCGAACAAGCCAACAACAGCGACTGGAACTCGAGCTTGATTGTCGACAAAAACAACACGATCTACATCGGCGACCGATACGGAAGCGCGGTGGCCTACTGCGTAATCCCGTTTGTGAACGGCGCCTGGACCTTCCAGGCCTCCGACAACTGGACCACGGGTGAGCCCGTCGGCTGCACGACCGGCGCGGGTTCGCAATGCACGTCGGGCACCGAGGTGATTTGGCCGCAGTCAATGGCGATTGGGGACGACGGCACCATTTATGTTGGCTCGTCCGGCAACACTGACGGAAGCGGCATCTGGTCTTTTACTGTCACGAACGGGGTGGCGTCGACTCCCACGGCATTGGCCGTCGAACTGGAAGCGGATGCCTCGATCCTGGCGGTGGATCACGCCGGAAATCTCTTCTTTCTTGAGAATGTTTATGGGTCGCCAAGCAGCAGGGTTGACGGCATTCGTGAAATCGTGAAGGGCAGCCCAACGGTCGTTGGCACGTCAGGCAGCGGCAGCGGTCTCGAGGCTTCGCTACCGCGCATTGACCAAGGATTCCAGGGCGTTTCAGGTTTGGCCTTCGATGCTTGGGGCAACCTCTACTTTGGGAGCCAGCAGAACTCCGCTTACGGTGGAGAAGTGAATGGCGTGTTCATGATCCCCAACGAAGGGACTCCCAAGGCGCCCAACCTGGTTTGGGCTGACACGGTAAGGGTTTCGCCGGTCTACAGTGGTTTCTACCCGCTGGTTGATCCGAGAGGGTATCTCTGGATCGCAGACGGCGGCGGCGGAAGCAACTGGGCGCCAGCGGGTACCATCGCGCCAGTATGCTCGACTAAAACCAATACGACGATTGACCAAACGTGCACCGCTTCCGGCGTGGTGCTTTGGGCCATGGGCGGCGCGAATGTGGGGACCTCGCCCGTTGGAACGCCTGGACCGGTGCAGACGCTGTACTACAGCTTCAGCAAGCCCACTACCGGCACGTTCACGCTAGCAGGCAGCGCGGGCAGCAACTTTGCGGCAGTCACGGCAAATCCCAGTCCCGATCCCACCGTGACACCAGCCGTGGCGCCTTGCACTTCCGGCGCCACCTACCCGGGATTCAGCGCCAATGAGACTACGAACGCTGCCTATAGCTGGTGCCAGTATTTTGTACAGCTCGACACCAAGACCGCGGGGAGCGTCTCCGGCGAGGTGCAGATTGTCAATTCCAGCGGAGTAGTCGACGGCAGTAACGCCTATCTTTACGGAGTCGGGCAGGGGTCGAATATTGCAGCCGTCTCCACCACAGCGGCTCAATCGGTGGCCACAGGCTTGCAGGAGCCGGGGCAAGTGGCGGGCGATGCGTGGGGTGATGTCTTTGTGGCCGATGCCACGCTGGGAACGGTAGAGGATTACCCTGTCAGCACAACAGCAAGGCCATTCGTGGGCACCGCGATCACCGGCTTCACTGCTCCCACCGGAGTCGCGGTCGACCCAGTGGGCGACCTTTACGTCGGCGACTCGGGCAGCGTTTACGAGATTCCCTATGTCAGTGGCGCTCTCGCCACCAAGGAGCAGACCGTGCTTCTAAAGGGACTTGGGAACGATCTCAATCTGGCGGCAGACGCCTCCGGTGATGTTTTTGTTGCGGACAAGTCGAATAAGCAAGTGATCGAAATCCCCAACCCGCAGACTGCGCTTTTGCGCGACGGCCTTTCGAATCTGGTTTTGGGAGCGAGTGCGGGATTCAAGAGCCCCTCGGCCGTAGCCACCGACAACTCGGGTAACGTGTGGGTGGCCGATGGAACAGACCTTTGGGAGATCACTTTGCCTTATGGTCAGGCGTCCGAAGTCCTAACCGGACTTTCCGCGCCAGTGACCGGCTTGGCCATCGATCCTTCCGGCTCCATCTTTGTTGCGGAGTCAACAGGCCTCTGGTGGATTCCCTATCTGTCTGCCTCCGGCGGCTTGAGTTTCTCTCAAGCAGTGCAGGTGAGTAGCATTCCGGTATTGGGGAGCGCTCCAATTGGCGTCGGCCTGGATGGGTTCGAGAATGCCTATGTTTCGTACGGATCCGGAGCATCGGCGGGGCTTTCACAGGTGGGCGCTGGCGGGTCGGTCAACTTCGACGATTATTCGCCGGAACTGAATCCCGACGTTCCCTTCGAGTACGATGCGCTGCTCTTCAACCTTGGCAATGCGCCGTTGACGCTCTCGGCATTTTCAGGCGACTCGATTACCGGCACAAATGCAGGCGACTTTACCGTCGGGGCGGCGACCGAGAACTCCCCGGCCTGCGGCCCTGGAACGAGCACTCTGCCGGGAAGTTTCTGCTACCTCGGGTTGGTTGTTGATGCCCAGGCCGCTGGACTGAGTGTTGCCTCCGCGACAGTTGACAGCAATGCCGTGAACGCGCCCGCTCTAAACGTCGCGCTTTCGGCGAACTCAATTGTCGATCCACGGAGCGCCACTTCGATGACCGTAGTGGCCGCGCCCCTAACCGGCGTCGTATATCCGGGCAGTGTAACGATTACGGTTACGGTGAGCGCCCAAACTTCCAGCAACGGGACCCCGGCATGCGCAATCGGCGTGCAATGCGTGTCGCTGAACCTGACGGGCCAAGCAAAGCAAACCGCGACTCTCACCAATGGCGTCGCCACGTTCACTTACACGGGATTGGGCGGCGGTACCTACAGGGCTACCGGAGGATACTCCGGGCTGGGCGTAGCGGGGACTCCTCCGGACTTCGCCGCGACCGGAAACTTTACCACCTTTGTGGTCGCGCCCGCAGGTCCGACATTTAAGGTGGCCGCTCCTACCAACGCCAGCAGCGCCAATATCACCGTTTATAACGGAAACACCTTCCTCGCGAGCGGAGCCAGCGATACGATCACGGCTTCAGTGACCTCGACGAAGGGAACACCGACAGGAACGGTAACTTTCTGCTCGAGTTACACGAGCGGGAAATGCACGCCTGCCGATCCAAGCCAGGGCACCAACGGCGCCATTGCCTTAAGCGGCAATGGGACAGCCACCTTCTCGACCTCGAATCTTGGGCTGGGGGTGTACAACCTTACCGCGGTGTATAGCGGCGATCCCAACTTTGCAACCGAAACCAACGCTCTGCCGGCGTTTGAAGTGATCGTACCGAGCGATGAAGTCACTGCTGCTCCGGCAACACTGACCATTACACCGGGGACGCCCGTAACGACAACCCTCACGCTGCAACCATTGGTTGGATTCTCGACGAGCGTTTCGCTGGCGTGCGTTCCCGCCTCTCTGCCGAGTTACACCGAATGCACCTTCGGGTATCCAGGCGGCGGAGCGGCTCCTGGCGTGATCCCCGTGGGCAACAATGGCACTGCGCCGACAAGCATCACGATCACGGTCAGCACCAACGTCTGCACCGGGAACTGCGGGATCACGAGCATGCTCGACAAGAGCCGGACTAACATTCTGGCGCAGCGGGCGCCATGGTCGCTGGCCGGGCTGTTCGGATTAGGGTTGATCGGAGTGATCTCCGGCCGCAAGAGAATGAAGCGTTACCTGGCCATGATGTGCGTTGCGCTCATGTTCTCCGGCGTCTTCATGGGCTTGGCGTCCTGCACGAATGCGGGTTACTCGACACCACCGAAGATACCCCCGGTGGTCACGCCGGGTGGCACCTACAACATTCAGGTGATTACTTACAACAACGTCACTGGACAGCAAAACTCCGTTACGGTTCCGCTGTTTGTAATCCCGACAACGGTTCAATAGAGGAGCACCTAAAAGGGCGGAGAGATCAACGGTTCCCGGGAGCACGAGGCAGCTCCCGGAAACCAGCAAGAGAAAGGGAGCCTCGAACCTCGAGTGAGAGGAAAACCGCTCGTGGAAAGTAGATACGAGTTCTTTGGGAGGAATGTTATGGCCACCACGTTGTTCACCGCTGTGCGCCGGTTCGCAGGCGTTGCGTTTACGCTGTCGCTCGTCAGCCTTTGCTTGTGCATAGCAGCCGCAGGCCAGAGCGCCTCGTCGCTGGTGACATCCAGTGTTACGAGCGGGTTGACGCCGCCGGCGACCTGGGATGCCATTTGGCAGACCGCCGCCTCACCCAACGGCGACTTCGTCGCTGCAGATTTCGAAGGAGCGGCCACGACGCAATGGCAGGCCGGCAGCTCAACTCCGATCATCGTTTACGCGCCGGGCTCGTCCGGTCCCGGCGGAGCATGGGCGAATAATGGTCTGGCGATCGATCCATGGAACAATCTGTGGCTGAATAACAATTGGAACGGCGGTATTGGATGGGTTCCTTACAATGCTGCAACGCGCACCTGGAACACGGCCGCAGCGGCTACCTGCGCAAACAATCTCTCCATCGGGTATTACCAGACCGCCGGCATGGCAATCAACTCCAGCGGGACGCTGGTTTTCAGCACAGAAAACGGAGCCCCCAATGTCGGCATTGATTCATTAACCGTGACCCCGACCTGCGCTGTGTCAAATTTCCAGGCGGTCGTAGTGAAGTCCACAGCCCGGGCGCGAGCCCTCGCCATGGATAACGCGGGGAACATCTATGAATTTCAAGACGGCGGGCTCCCTGGAGTGATCAGGATTCCAGCAGGAACCGTCAATCTGGCCACCGACCAGAATCCCAACGAACCAGCCAAAACTGTTGAGCTCAATCCGGCACTTTTGGACGTTGAGCCTATGATTCCCAACCCCGGCGGCTCGGGAACTATCCCGCTCCTAACGCTCAACGGCAACTCCACCATTGACGGGATGGCCGTGGATGGGGCCGGCAATGTCTACATTGGAAGCAGTCAGTATGGCTTATTCATGGTTCCGAACGAGAACGGCACTCCCAATCCTCTCGATTGGGTGATGGTCTCGCCGATTCCCGCGTCAGCACAGATCTCGATCAATCCAACAGGCGATGCGCTCTATGTGCCTACCTCAGCCCTCTGGCCGGCTCCGGCAACTCCATACAGCGCCGTCAATACGGGGAAGGCAGTGATCGGCGTTGGTGAGGCAGGCGCGGTTCAAGTCGGAAAGCAAGCTGCAAATCCATTGACCGTCCAGTACTCCTTCACGAGCGCCTTGAATCCGACCTACTATTTAAATTTGCCACAAGGCGCAAATTCTATATCGGGAAACGTTACGCCGGCCAGATTTGTCATTCAGGAGGGCGGGGTAACAGCACCGGACTTTCAAGTGTCGACCGGGGGAACCTGCGCGGCCGGAACGACGTACCCCATTCTGCCTACGGGGAGTCAGACTGTTCCAACGACATCCTGCACTCTCAACGTGACATTTACCCCGCTTCATGTTGGCAGTGTGTCTGCCCTGCTGCTGATGCAAACGGCGCAGACCACGGGCGGCGTCACGACCTATACCACCGTCGCCACCACGAGACTGCATGGCACGGGGCTGGGCGCATTGATCCAGACAACTCCTGCAATCGAGTCGGCAATCGGCAGCGGCCTGAAAACGCCAAGCCAGATTACGACTGATGTGCTGGGCAATATTTATGTTGCGGATTCCGGCCTGAACGAGGTTCTGAAGTATGCGGCCGGTTCGAGTGCGTCTGTGACCATCGGCTCAGGATTCACGCAGGTGACCGGAGTAGCCGTAGACGGCAATGGCGATGTGTTCATTGCGGATGGAGGCGCCGGCAGCATCGACGAAGTTCCTTACGGGGCGGGCGCATCGGGACAAATTACGTTGCTAAGCGGCCTGGGCGGCAATTTGACAGTTGCGGTGGATGGGTTGGGGCATCTTTTTGCCGCTGACCCGTCGAATGGGCGCGTGGTCGAGCTGAGCAATCTTGGCGGCGCGTTCGGTCCGAGCAGCCAAGCCGAGCTCTTCCTTACTACTGGCTTCAAAACCCCGTCGTATGTTGCTGTCGATCCCAGCAACAACCTGTTTGTCGTCGACGGAGCGAATCTGTTTGAGGTGCCGTTCGGAGCGACATTACCAACCGCATGGCTGACCAATCTTAGTGGTGCAACGGGCGTGGCCGTCGATCCTTCAGGGGCGGTCTACGTTGCTTCGTCGGGCGGCACCATCCGGATTCCCTACGTTGGTGGAGCGCTTGACCCCGCCGCGCAAACCACGGTGGCTACAAGCGTGACCAGTCCGACGGGCGTGGCAGTTGACAATCTGGGAAATGTCTACCTGGCCGATGGCACCGCTTTGAACGTGCATCTTGTGGCCACGAGCGGCACACTCAACTTTGGGAATGTGGCTCTGAACACGATGCCCTCATTGAATGTGCCCGTGACCAACGCTGGCAACTCGCCGCTAACGGTCACCGGCTACACCAGCGCGAATACCGGCGCAACGAGTATCTATCCGCCCGATTATTTGGGGTCTGACGGAACCTGCATTGCGAATAGCCCCATCGCGGCTGGCGCGAGCTGCCAGGTTGCTGTAACCCTGAACCCAGGGCCCGGCGAGCAGGGCACGCTAGCGGGTCAGATCGCGATCACCAGCAACGCGGCAAATCCGGCGGCAGTAATAGATGCCACGGGAGTCAGCGCCGCACTGGCCAATTCCAAGTCGGCGGGCACCGTCTTAAGCGCGTCCCAGGTGGTGAATACGCAGATCACCATAACGGTCGCGGCCTCAAGCGGAACCAATACTCCCTCCGGCACGGTAACGGTGACTTATCCAACATGGACCGTGGAGACCCCGAGTCCATGCGGGAGCGGCAATGAGCCAGCCTGCGTTCCGACAGTTACGCCGACAACGGCCACCGCTTCGGGAACCCTTACAAATGGAAAGCTTACCCTCACCCTCGCGCCCGTGTTGGCCGGGAATGACACGTTCAATATCACTTACGGGGGCGACAGAGTCTTCGGCCGATCGACCACGTCAGTCACGTTCACGGTGGCAAAGTCGCTGGCACTCGGATACACGCTGCCTCCGTCTCCTGATCCGACCGACATTTACCTTCCGCTCACGCTGGAGGAAGATGGCTCCACTCCTTACGACAGCTCGGTCGGCGGCGTTCAGTACAACTTCCTCGTTAAGGTGAACACCGCGGCAGGTATACCCACCGGAACATTGACCTTCAACGACAACTCGACCGCCTGCCCGCCGGGAACCTCCACTTCGGGTACCGGCGCTACGGCCTGCCAGCTAACGAACTATACAGGTATCGCCTGCCCTCAACAGAACGGCGCCGCCGTGGTTCAGATCCAGAACTCCGGCGCCTTACTGACCGGGGCTCAGGCTTCATTTGCCACCTCGTGCCTGCCCATGCCGCAGAACACGACTTATACTCCGTTCATCTCCACGCACTTTGTCACACCGGTATATAGCGGCGATTCCAATTTCCTGCCGCCGGCCACGGCTGCAGCTGGAACGCTTTTCCAGGTCATTCGCAACCCCGGCATCGTGTTCACCAATTCGGCAGGCGCGCAGATTACCACCGCGCCATCGTTGACCGTGTCGGCTGGATCCACGACCAGCATTGCCCTTTACCTCAATTCGATTCTGGGCTACGGTGCGGCTGGAAGAAATCAGGCGGAGAACGATTACAACTTCCCCGTCACGCTCTCGTGCACCAGCCTGCCGCCGCACGCGACGTGCTCGTTCAGCTATCCCAACCCGGATCCCCTGGTCCCCACAGCACTGGATATCACCTGTCCATCGGGAACCAACCAGAATGTCGTAGACTCGCTGGCAGCGGGACAGTCCACTTGTACCCTCGGTATGGCAACCCTCACGATCAACACCGACGTGACGGCGGGGACGTCAACCACCACCACTCAAGTCGCTCGCGTGAGTTCGATTGCGTTGGCCGGTATCTTCGGCCTGGGCATGATCGGACTCTTCTTCCGCCGCAAGGCCTTTGAAAGAGCCCGTATGCTGCTCGTGGTCTTCCTGATTGGCGCGGGTTGCGCGCTGGCGGTCAGCATTACTGCTTGCTCCACCACCAACCTGAGCCCGAATGCGGCGCTTGCGACACCGAAAGGCACATACACGGTCCAGGTTACCGCGCAGCAAGTGGGTAACGAATGCATCACGGCACCCGCTGCTGGCGGCGCCAACTGCGTCATTCCCGGAAGCGGGTCGGCGACGAACAACGGCTTGCTGATCTACGGCAGTTCGAACCAGCTCAACCTGCCGTTCTATATCAACGTGACCGTACAGTAGGAAGCTGCCGAAGCACGAGGAAACGCTCGAGAAGAACGCGCCCCTTACCGGGCGCGTTCTTTTTTTGCAACGGCTCTGTTGAGGCGGGCGGCCCATCCTTTAGGTTTTTACATTCTCCCTGACCAATGCTGTGGGTTGCACGAAGGCCCGCTCGTCGTAAGCGTACTTCGAGT
>Ga0224557_1003468_pt1 | contig 12272 bp, 7 predicted proteins | sample 714S31014metaG_FD_180677 | JGI IMG/M metagenome (GOLD analysis project Ga0224557, IMG submission 180677) | Peat soil microbial communities from Stordalen Mire, Sweden - 717 S3 10-14 | ecosystem: Environmental > Terrestrial > Soil > Wetlands > Peat | place: Sweden: Norrbotten County, Stordalen... | reverse complement strand
GGGCGCGACGGGTGGTGTGCCCCCGGGAGTCACCGTGGCGCTCAAGAACGGGTTCGCCGTCATCGATGGGTGGCAGATCAACACCACTGGCTGGGTCAGCGGTGCCGGCCGCGACTATCTGATTGCGGTGCTCACAAACGGGAACGCGTCGAAGCAATACGGCATCGACACGGTCAACGGTGTGTCCGCTCTCGTCTGGAACGCGATGGGGAGCTGACCGGCAAGGGGCCAGGATGGTCAGCGGGCCGGGAATCGTCACCCGACACCGAACAGTCAAGCGGAGCGGCCAGCCTCGGGCGCCTGAGAACTTCTAGGCGGCGGACGCCCCCTGTTCTCCTGGAGGGAGTGAAAGGGAACGTTGGGCAGAGGTCTTCGACCCGAACAATGCCTGCACGGCCATGGCCAGTAGGACAGCGAAGCTCGCAGAGACCATGACGAAGGCAATGGGCAGCTGCCCGTCGTGAAAGACGCCCGCCACCAGCGCGATCGCTCCAGCCACTCCCACCCACGACGCGCAGGACATGAGCTTTCGGTGACCAAGGTGGAAATAGATGAAGACACTGATGAGTCCCAGGGCAAGACCTTCCCAGGCCAAGACCCGGAGGGTGGCCGCAGCAGGGGCATAGTGCTCGCCAAAGAGCACCGACACGACCAGGTGTGGAAACGCGCTCAGAAGAGCCGCCGCCAGAAAGCCGAGAGTACCGACGACGGCGACGCCCTCGATCAGAACCCTGCGCCCATCACCGTCCTTCTCGGTTGCCGCCGCCACGAATCGTGGGTACGCCATCAGTGCGATCGTCACCGGAAGGGCGAATGCGATCTGTGCTGCGGTCGACGCCGCGACGTAGTAGCCGGACTGCACTGCCGGCAAGTAGTACCGAGCGAGGACCGAGTCGACTGCGTTGAGTGCGGAGAACCCGCCCAGCGCGATGAGGGCCAGCGCCGCATCACTCAGTGGCACCTTGATGGGAGTCGTTTCGGGAACTCGTCGCAACTCGTGGCGTACGGGCCACACGATCACCGCCGTGACCACCAGTTGGCTGAGGACGGTCGCCAGGATCGCTCCGTTCAGGCCCATCCCGAGCTCAATCAGGACGACTCCGACAACCAGCCTGGTGACCGCGCTGCCGGCCACCGCCAGCGACAGTGTCCGGAAATGCAGACGGCCGAGCAGCGCGCCGCGAGGAACAATCTCAGCCACAGCCAGGGGCAGGACGAAACTCAGGATGACGACGGGCCACACGGAGGCGAGGTGCAGCAGGTTCCGGAGCGGCAGGGCGAGAGCGAGGACGAGCGCAAAACTCAGGACTGTGGCCAGGATCGCCGCACGGCTCGGAGCGAGGTCGCCAGGTTGTGGCTGTTCGGCATCTGCGGTGACGGTCCGCGCCACTGCGACCGTGAGGGCTCCCAGCACGATCGTCACCACCGCGAGGAGGCCGAGCAACGATCCCAGCGCACCGAAGGCCGATGGACCGAGGAGGCGGCTCGCGATCACGTTAAAGACGAAATTGGAGACGTTGAGCGCCGCCGCCGCAATCAAGTATGCGGCTCCACCGCCGCTCGCCAAGATCGACTCGCGAGACACTGCGATGCCCCGGTCCGCCAAGTGCCGGAGGCGGCCGAGGATCATGTCAGTTGAGTTCGCTCAGCTGTGCTGCGGATGTGCCGCGGTGCCCGGACTCGGCGTTTCCACCACCAGCCCGAGGAAATCGCGGCTTCGCATACCCCACCGAGCACTACTGCAACCGCAACGAGCGTGCACACTTGGGCGATTGCGCCAAAGGCACCCTGCCCCGTGTTGGGTTCACTTCCTGCCTGGAGGACAAGCACGATTCCCAGGCACGCGATTGCCGCCGCGACGACCCACGGCAAGAGTCGTGGCCACAATCTCGCCACGGCGATGGCGGGAAACAAGGCCAGTGCCAAGGGACCGCCCAGAAGGGCGAGCACGACCGTCGCGCCGGCAACCATCACGACTCCAGGGGGGATCCGGCCCTCCTCCGCCGGGTTCGACGACCGGCGATATCGCGACGGCACGATGGCAAGCACGAAGAGTGCGGCCAGGAGGAGGAGCCCCAGGAAAATCGTGATCCGGTAGATGTGATCGGGCCCGAATGTGACGTCGATCGTCCCCCCGTGTCCCGCCGGAACCTCCCAACCCTGTTGCCAACCATCGATGCGGACCGAGCGGAGCTGATTCCCGTTCAGGCTGGCAGACCATCCCGGATTGAAATTGCTCGCCAATGCCACATAGGAGGCGGATCCCGGTCCGATCGATATTTCCCGGTTGACCCCGCTGAAGCCCTTGACGGTGACCGAGCGGCTCCGGGCAGTGCTCCGCCCTGGAGGAACCGCGTCGCGCACGATCAGGGTCGTGTACCGGAACGGACCCTGGCCGTCGTCGCCCGTGACCAGATGGCGACCGGCGGGCAGTGGCACCGTGCGACACGCGGTCAACTCCAGCGGGGAGAGCGACAGCAGGTCCTCCACGGTTCCGGACAACTGGGTGGGAATCGACACGCCGTCGACGTCGATCGGCGGTCCCTGCCCGCAGGGGAGCACAAAGGGGGTGTCCGGCGCAGTGAGGGGTGGGCGGATCGCGTCCAGGGCAGACCCTAGTCGCGGCGTCACGGTGCCGGTCACGGCAAAGTCGGCGGCTCGGGGAACCGTGAAGGAGCGGATCAGATGTGCTTGGACCGGACTCGCCGATCCGAATGAATACGCGGCGTTGTTGATCGGTGAACTGAACAGATACGTGGGGACGTTGGCTTCTGGTTGCGAGAATGCCTTCGCTTCGTCCGAGGGAACGGACAGGCCCAATTGGAAGGTCACGCCGGGAACGGCGACATCCCGGAGCCCGGCCCCGGAGAGGCCGGGATTCACAGGGGGCGCCGCAACCTTTTCGATCGTCAGCCGCAACCACCGGCTCCGGCCCTGCGGGACGCGGAGAATCTGGGGGTTCTCCCCGGCGGGGATGTCCCGCACGACCGAGCCTCGTTGTGTGGTGATCCGCAGCCTCTCCACCCGGGGCCGGAACGGACCGTCGTCGAGCGGGCTCACGATGATCGCGGTCAACGGGACTGAACGACCGAAGTTGATCGATACCCACTGGCCGACAGAGTTGTCGGCGGCGTTCGCCACCCAGATCGTCGAGGGATCATTGTCGAACGCGGACGCAGGGCCCTCGGCGGGGCTGAGAACGAAACCCGACGACCCGTAGGAAGAAGATGTCGCTCCCGCAGCACCGATCGGCATGGCGACAGTCTGGTGGGCAATGCCCGGAACGACAAGGAACTGCTGCGGCGCCCTTCCCGTGTCGGGGCTCAGCTGGTGCGCAGTGAGCGGGTAGGAGGTGTTGTCGCGAACCGACCCGAAATCGGTGTCGACGTGCTGGACGGTGTCGGTGACCACCCAGCTGGCCCCCGGGGCTCGAGCGGCGCTCGATGCTCCGATATCCCCAGCGAGCAGAGTGGCACGCTTCGAATCGAGCAGGCCGGCATCTGCCATGGAGAGCAGCGAATCGGGTCCACCGCTGAGGATGATCGGATCGCTCTGAGGATAGGCATGCACGACCTGGACCGGTCGCTCAACCTTGAAGATCTCTACCTGTCGAGACTCCTTGTCACCGGGAACTCGAGGCCCGAATTGCTTCACGAGTCGTATTCCCGGAGTGTCAGCAAGGACAGAGACCACTTGGTTCGGCGGGGGCGCCCCGGTCAGTCCGAGGTTCAGGTCGTTCCGCACGACCAGGTAGCCGACCCCCGCTCGGGCGAGGTAGTCGGCGAGCCCACTCGCTGGATACCCCAGGTCGAGGGTGTTCTCGACGGCCTGCATGAGGCGGATGCTGCCGACCGAGCCGAGCGGAATTACGTTGAGGACGGCCCACGGAGTATGGAGTAGGGCCTCGAACGGTTCCGCATTTGGTTGACCCCAGTTGTAGTTCGCGTTCGCCGATGCCGGCACTAGCAACGAAGTCTCGTCACCGGCGCGTTGATTGAGCCAGTTTCCCGCGGACTCCCAGTACGTCGGGAGCTGGAAGGTCGACGGAAAGAGCTGGCTACGGATGAAGGGTGCCGGAAGGATGACGGCAGCCGCGAGGACGGTCACCGCCACGGCCGCCAGAAGGACGCGCATCCACTGCGCCGGCAGTTGGCGGAGCGTGGGAAGTCCCAGGATATGGACCAGGCCCATGACGAGAGGCAACGCGATGAGCGGCTCGAACTTGCTGATGTTTCGAAACGCCGCGGCTGGCCCGTCGATCAGACTGCGAAACTCGGCGCTGAAGACGCCGCTCAGATGTCCGCCGTAGCCTGCCGCTACCAGCACCAAGCCGAGCGACAGGACGATAACGAGGAAGAAGCGTTCGGGGATCCTTCGGAGCGCCAGGCCCGAGAGCCCGATGCCCGCGATCAGGACCGACCCCGCGATGGCCGAAGGCACACTGACGAGGGTCCAGCCGGCCGGGATCGCGGTCGCCCCGAGGTGGTAGAAGTTGAGCCACCCCGAGGTGCCGAGGAGCGCCTCGGACGCCGATGCCGTCGACGTGGTGGTCTTGGAGGTTTCTTCGAACGGCAGGAAGTTCAATCCGTAGTGGCCCTGAAGGATCAGCGGGACCACCCACAGAAAGTTGGCGAGTGCGACGGCCACGAGCCACCACGACAGGAGCCCACGCGGTCTCGATTTCCTGGTGAGCAGGTAGAGGAGGGGTGCCGGCAGCACCGCCAGGGTGGCCGCCACGTTCACGCCCCCAATGAAGGCGATCGCAACGCCGGACCGGGCCGCCGCACGCCGAGGGGACCCTTCAACCGACGAGCACACCAGAGGGAGCATGATCCACGGCAGCAAGGCGCCCGGCATTATGGCCGCCGGGTTGCCACCTTGCACGACGAACCACGGTGCGAGGCAGTAGACGACGCCTCCGACGACCCTCGACCAGCGGGTGCCGATGGACATGGCCTCCGAGAGCCGGACCATTCCCCAGAACGCCGCAATGAAGACGAAGCCGACCCACAGGCGCTGCGCCCACCAGGCTGGTACGTGGAGCCAGCTGGTGATGGCAAAGAACGGACCGATGGGGAACAGATAGCCCCACGTCTGGTTGACGAGCTGCCCGAACTGGAATCCCGGCTGCCACAGGTGGAGGGCCCGGCCCATGAGCTCAACGGGTTGGAGCGCAAGAGTGAGGCTCGTCTCCTGGGCAAGGCGTCCAGGGTTCTGGCTGAAGCACGCCGCCATGAGCCCGACGGAGACGGCAACGAGCACCCAACGGCTGACCGGGCGCTGCGTCGTGTCCTCAGGACCTGGCGCGAGCCGATTGGAAGCTACGAGATCCTCGAACGAGTGTTCATCGGAATCGACCGCGGACGTCATTGCCTGCCCGGGCGCAGAGACCCGGTGACGTCGGCGAAGAATCCCAATGGCACGAGGTCGAACGATATCGTGTGACATGCTCTCGCTTCATCGCGGTCAGCCCGCCATTTCTGCGAACGAGACGCCGGGAATTGTGCCTGGATCGGCGAACTGGCAGGTCGCGACCGAGTCGGCGCGGACCCTGGCGTGACCTTTCCTTCTCGCGGCGACTCAAGGACCGAGACGGTCGCCGTCGTGATCCCCACCTATCGACGACCGGAGGGGTTGCAGGCTCTCTTGGTCTCACTGAACGAGGGGACGCGGGTCCCGGACGAGGTCATCGTCATCGACAACGATCCGCAAGGCTCTGCATCTCCTGAGCCGTTACCGGCGTTACCGCTGCGCGTCGTCCACGCCGGCCTCGGCCTGAATTTGGCCGGAGCGAGAAACCTCGGTTGGCGCTCGACATCCTCGAGCGTCTGCGTGTTCATCGACGACGACAACGCAGTCGAAGCAGAGGCCATCGACCAGCTGGCGCGGGTCTTTGAAGACCGCGATATCGGGCTCGCCGGACCGGTCATCTTCACGGGCGACGAGGCGGTCATCTGGTGTGCCGGCATCCGCCGCTCGCCGTGGACCACCCGCACCATATGGCCACTCCACGGCGAGTCGCACCTGCCGGACGCGCTGACCTGGCCAACCGAGGACATGCCCGATGCCTTCGCGGTTCCTCGCACCGTCCTCGAAGCGCTGGACGGACTCGACGAGGAACGATTCCCCTTCCACTACGACGAAGCGGACCTCGGGGCCCGCATCCGGGCGCTCGGCCTCCGGGGGGTCGTCGTCAGAGACGCCCGGGTCCGCCATTACAGCCGCGTGAATCTCACCATCGGGGACACGATGGTGCGAGCGACCATCCTCAATGGTCCGGATCGTGCCCGATGGTTCGCCCGGAACCGGATTCGGTTTCATGCGCTCCACTACCGCGGCCTCGAGCGCTTGTGCGCCCTGGGAGTGTTCGTACCGCTGTGGACGCTCGTCACCGGCGTGGCCTGTCTGCGCGCGGCCGGCCCCTGGAGGATCAGAGTAGTGGCGGCGCGAGCGATCGTGGCGGGAACCGTCGACGGCTACCGAGAGCTCCTCGTCGGACGACGCTGAGGGTCGCCATGGAATCCTTGAACTTTCCGAGCTTCGATGACGTTCGCTCGTTCGGGAGCGAACGAGCATGGACCGGTCGCCCGGCCGTCCTGGCGCTGCTCGTCGACCGCCTCGAACCGAAACGGCTACTCGACGTTGGCTGCAAGAGCGGTTGGTTGATCGACCATTCCCAAGCCCCGTTCAAAGTGGGTATCGACACCGACGATGCGCCCGGTGTGTGTGCTTGCGCTGACGCATGCACATTGCCCTTCCGATCGGCCAGTTTCGACGTGGTCACTCTTCTCGACGTGATCGAGCATCTTCCGAAAGGCATGGAAGGGGTCGCAATCTCGGAAGCTTCACGGGTGCTCGAGCCGGGCGGCTACCTCGTCGTCTCCACTCCGGCCGACTGGCGCGTGGGCAAACTGACGGATCCGCTCTGGATGCTCTACGGGCACCGGCACTACCAAATGTCGCGCGTCCTGACCTGGGTCGAGCAGGCGGGGCTGGACCCTGTCCTCGTTGGAACCAGAGGCCACTGGGCCGACGTCATTGGGCTCCCGATCGAGTACGCCTGCCAGAGGCTTCGGCTGCCGATTCCCTTCGGCCGTGCGCTCTTCCGGTGGGGATGGCACGACTACGCCAAGCCGGGCCGCTACACCCACGTTGTCGTGAGCCGCAAGCGCGATCAAGGCGGGACGCAGGAAGCTCCTCGGTCGCCCAGCCGGGCTTTGTGAGCGGCGGCGGACTCTGACATGCTTCCACACCGGTGACACCGAGCGACCAGTCCGAGCCGGCTACGACCGACAACCATCCCCTCGTGTCCATCGTGGTCCCCACGAAGGACTGCATCCGCACGATTGAACGCTGCCTGCGCTCCATTCGGGAGCAGACGTGGCCTGCGGTGGAACTCGTCGTCGTCGACAATTTCAGCACGGACGCGACCTGGCGGGTGGCACAACAACTGGCCGACGTCGCCATTCAGGCGGGCCCCGAGCGCAGCGCCCAGCGCAATCTGGGCATTGATCGCTCGTCGGGAGAATGGGTCATGTGGATCGACGGCGACATGATCCTGCCGCCTTCAATCCTGGAACGAGCTATGGAGGCGGCCCAGAACGCAGACGGCGTCTTCATCCCCGAGATCACCGTAGGCACGGGCTATTGGACCAGCTGTCGCGCCCTCGAGCGCAGTTGCTGCACGGAGGAGCTCCTCGTCCAGTCTCCGCGCCTCGTCAGGCGCCGATACATGATCGACACAGGTGGCTTCGTCACCTCCCTCTCGGGAACGGAAGACGCCGAGCTCAGAACGAGGATGCTCGAAGATGGCCGCACGCTGACGTGGATCCCCGATTTGATCGTGCACGACGAAGGTCACATGACGCTGGAGGGCGTTCTCCGTAAGCGCTATTACTACGGACGGGGTCTGGCGTCGTACAAGCGGGATCATCCCGGAGCTCTTTCCGGCCAGGCCAAGGCAGCGATTGGGGCCTACGGTCGCCATTGGCGCCGGTTGGCGGCGCAGCCGAGTATCGCGGTGGGAGCGGTGTTCATGCGGGGTCTGGAGGCTGGCGCGTACGGACTGGGTGCCTTCGTGGGGGCAAGGGGTCAAAAGAGCGGATCCGCGGCGTAGTCCTGGAGACTCGGCCTGCTCAATGGCCGGTGCCGAATGAGCGAACGGTGTCGTCCAACAAGCCTTGGGCATCCGCCCTCGTGAGATCGCGCGCACGGAGCGACACCGTGGACGACTTCCCCGACACCCCCGCGACCCCGAAGGCGACAGCCGAACGGCCTCGCGCCACGGGGAAGAAATCAAGGCGGTCCGTGTTCGGCAAGGACTGACGGCCGAGGTTGGATATCAAGAAGGAGTCCGAAAAGCGGCGCACGACGGGGCGGGCCAGAGCGAGCGCGAGGCCGGCTCGGGTCTGCTCGGTGGGCTCGTCCGGAGAGGCCAAGGCGGCGGCAACGAGCGGTGCGACCGGAACCCCAGCCGCCACGTCCACTCTGCGATAGCTCGCCACGTTTCCGACTCCGGGGGGACCACCCTTCGCAACCGAGATACCGACCCGACGCCATCGCGCCCCTCGGCGGCGGTTGTGTTCAGCGGCCGCGCCCGTGCACGCCTGGGCCAGTCGGGCCGTCACGGAGGGCCCGCTGAGCTCGATCTCTTCGGTCACGTACGTGTCGCGGCTCGGCGGGACAACAGAAGGAGCGATTCGGTCTGCGGGACTGAGGAGTCGGCGGAACAAGGCGGAGCGGGAGCCCGCCGGCCCGGGCGGGGCCGAGGTGACGGGTACCGGAAGTGAGCCGCCGACGAGCGCCGTCATGATCGCCACGAGGGCCAGTCCGTCAAAGGCGGCATGGTGACAGGCCAAGGCCAGGCGTCGTCGGTCCAGGCCGAGGATGACACGCAGCGGCGGTTCGCTTGCGAGGTCGAAGGGGGCATCGAGGCCAGAATGACCGACCGGCTCGTCGTCGATGACCACCGGAGTGCCCAGCTCCCCCGGCAGCCACGTCTCACCATGCAGCGTGGCCCCGACCAACGGAACGGCCTGGTGCAGGCGCTCGAGCCGCTCTGCCAACTCCTCCCCGGCGACCGGCGTCACCAGCGAGGCAACGAGGACCACGACCCAATCCGTGTGTCGATCGGGAAATCGCAAGAGCGACAGCTCGTGTCTCGAGGCGGGTCGGGGAAGGGACATCTGCGTCGCTCAGCCTGGACCCAAGTCCCGACCCAAACCCGCAGGCCGCAAGGAATGGGTGAGCGCGGGCGCACCCACCTTCACGAATCTCCTGGTCCGCCAAGTCGTCCCTCGACGGAGCGGACCGCGGATACGACGGCATCGGGTGCGTCGCGAGGGACGGCATGGCCGACAGCGGGGAGGATCACCAATTCCGCGCCCTTGACCTGTGCCGCAGTATTCACCGCGACCGACGGCGAGACGACATCATCGAGCGCACCGGTCATCACCACGGTCGGGAGCGTCAACTGGGACAGCGACGCCTCCACCGACGCGATCTCCCGCACCAGCGACCGCTGGTCGGCCGCCGCCGTGCGCCAGAACCCGGGCCGCCAGATCGCAGAGTCCTCGGTACGGCTCGAGTGAGCCGCCGTGGGTGGTGGCACTGGGTCTCGCCGCACCGAAGCGCCGGTGAGAGATCTCGCCCGGGGGGCGAGCCACCCGAATACGAGGGATTTCGCAGCACACGTGACGTCACCGATCGGCGGCCACGCCACCACCTGCCGGGCCCATGGGTACCGACCACCCGTTCGACCGACCGTTCCGACGAGCACGACCCCCGAGACGAGCGATGGGTGGCGCGCCGCAAGCAAGACCGCCACCCCGCCGCCGAAACTGTGACCGACAACGATGGCGGGTGTCGAGACGTTGGAGCGCAAGGTGTCGGCCAGAAGGTCAGCGGTGGCCACCATCGACAGTGGCCCGCACGCGCTTCGTCCGTACCCCGGCCGATCAGGGATGAGCACGCGGTGATCGGCCGTCAGCCCCGACGCCACCGGGAACCAGTCGCTACTCGATGCCCAGAGACCATGGATGAGCATCACGGCTTGGCCCGCTCCTTCGTCGACCACGAAGAGCTCAGGCACACGCGGGAGTGTAGGCCAATCCACCCGATTGGCCGGGTGCGCACGGGTGCTGAGTGGGGGGCGGTGACGACAACATCCTCCCTCGATCACCGCCCCTGGGCAGATCGTGACATCGCCGTCCGGACCGGAATAGAGCCGACCGGGCCGATCCGGATCAACCGCACCACAACACTGCTCTCGACGTCACTGCAGGCGTCGTTGCGCAAGGGACTGCCCGGCAGCGGAGCCATTCGCCGTCGGGGCACGTTGCGGCTCCGAGCCCGCCGGGGGAGTGGCGGCCACAATGGGACGTCGCCCTACTAGGGGTGGCCCGCAGGCCCACTGAGCCCGGCGCCGACGGCCGCGAAGGCACGGCCCCGCCAGGGGACCCCGAGGGATTCTCACTCGCCGCCGTGGACGACGCCCGTTCGTGATCCGTTTCCAGGTCTTCACCGACGAAGAGAACCGCGGTCTCGAACTCGAGGAGAGCGCCCGGCACAGCTCGGTACATCCGCGCAGGCGCCACACGGGTCTGATCGGCGCAAGCCCGGCGGACGCCTCAACCGGTGGACAATTTGGCTCCATCCTCTCGGAGCCGGCGGCCGAAAATGTTACGGTGCCCGCGCTGATCCATTCCTGGTCACGAGGGGGGCGAACGGAAGCGTGAGACAGCACAGACGCGGTGCGCGCTCAGTGCCGACATTGATGGCGCGCGCGGCGCTCGCCCTGACCGCGGGTGTCGCTTCCGCGCTCGTCGTCGTCGGCGGCACATCCCTCGACGCGGGAGCAACGGCGATCCTCCCGCCGGACAACCCATCGGCCAGCGTGCCGCCGCAGGTCGTGCCGGCCTGCACCACGGTGGGCGACCACACCGCGGGATGCATCGATTCGGTTCTGCACAACATCAATTACGCCCGCTCGCTCGAGGGCCTCGGCCCTCTCGTGCTGCCGCTCGACTACGCGACCGACCCGGCCGCCGTGCAGTTGCTCGTCCTCACCGACGAGGAGCGCAGCGACCGTGGGCTGCCGCTCGTGTACTCCGGCCTCGACAGCAAGCTGAACAGCGTCGCACTGACCGGCGCAGAGGCCAGCACGGACCCCGGCCCGCTGCCTCCGGGCTTCGAGGGCCCCGGCGGGTCCATTTTCGCCCAAGACGAAACCCCCCTCGGGGCGGATTTCGCCTGGATGTACGACGACGGGTACGGCGGCACGAACCTCGACTGCGCGTCGCCGTCCGACAGTGGCTGCTGGGGTCACCGGGACAACATCCTCGGCAACTGGACGAGCATCAGCGGCGAGACGGCGATGATGGGGGACGCCAACACGCCGACCGGTCAATACACCGAGATCTTCGCCTACCAGACCGATCCGGCCGACTCCGTGGTCGACCCCACCACGATCTCCCTGCCCACCCCGTCCCCTGACGTGGTGCAGGTTCTGCCCTCCTCGTCCCCGAACACGGGTGCCGGCACCCCGGTGACCATTGAGGGCGACTACTTCGGCACCTCTCCCCAGGTGTCCTTCGGAGGCGTACCCGCCACCAACGTGCAGGTGAACTGGGACGGGGAGCTGACCGCGGACGCACCGGCGGACCCGCAGGGCACGGCGACGGACCAGGTCCCCGTGACCGTGAGCAACGGCGCGCTCTCGTCCAGCTCCACCCTCACGCCGACGGTGAACGAGTTCACCTACGCGCCGGGTGCCGCACCCGCCATCTCGTCGGTCTCGCCCACGTCCGGGTCCCAGATCCCCAGGGGCAGCGTGACGATCCACGGCTCGAACTTCAACGACGGGGGAGTGAGGCCGATCGTGGACTTCGGGTCCGTCGCCAGCATCGGCTCCATCAGCTACAGCTCCAGCCAGATCACCACCACCATCCCGCCCTCGGTGAACGCGGGCACGGTGGACATCACCGTCACCACACCGGCCGGGACGAGCTCGGTCTCGCCGGCCGACCATTACACCTACGCAGGGAGTCGCACCCCCACGGCACCGGCGATCACGAGCGGCGCCCAGGCCACCTTCTCGGCCGGCGTCGCCGGCGTGTTCGACGTCACGACGACGGGCACACCCGATCCCAGCTCCGTGACGGACGCCCCCTTCTCCGGCTGCACCCCCTCGCAGCTGCCGTCCAGCATCACGCTCCAGTACGCCGCGGGCACGACCGCCGTCCTGGAGGGCACGCCCCGGGCCGGTGACGGCG
>Ga0224557_1003458_pt1 | contig 12284 bp, 14 predicted proteins | sample 714S31014metaG_FD_180677 | JGI IMG/M metagenome (GOLD analysis project Ga0224557, IMG submission 180677) | Peat soil microbial communities from Stordalen Mire, Sweden - 717 S3 10-14 | ecosystem: Environmental > Terrestrial > Soil > Wetlands > Peat | place: Sweden: Norrbotten County, Stordalen... | reverse complement strand
ATCCAGAACTTCCCCGCCAATTTGGCAAATTTGCCGGCGGCTATCCAGGCCGGTATCCAGGAACTATTGTCCTTCAACGCCGCCTATTATCTGCAACAGATCATCACCGCTCAGGTCGGCTTCGCCCAAACGTTCGCCACGTCGCTAAACCAGGGGATCACCAGCTTTGTGGGGGGGCTGCCTGGTTTTGAGACCGCGGCTCAAGTCGCCTTTCAGACGCTTCTAGCAGGCAATCCCACCGGTGCGGTTACTGACCTGGCACAGGCCTTCTCAAAGCTTTTGGTCACCGGATTCGACACCAGCGACGTGACGATTGGCGTGGTGGTTAATTACCCGAATGTCTCCCTGGTCGCCACAGGGAATCCCGTGCTGCTTGGCCCGCTGGGAGATCTATTCGACATCATGCACATCCCTGGACAAGAAGCGCAGTTTTTCACCGACCTGATGCCTCCCTCCATCCTGAGACAAGTGTCGCAGAATTTCACCAACGTGCTCAATACGCTTAGCATCCCCAGCATTACGGTGACCCTCACGCAGCCGTTGACCGCGACCGGATCACTCAGCGCCTTCTTCGGGGACCCCTTGGTCCTCACCTACGCGACAGTGGGTCCCGGTTTCACGACACTAAACGCGGTCGCAAATAGCCTGACGACTTTTGACCAGGACCTGGCGACCGGGAACTTCCCAGCAGCGCTCGGTGCACTCATCGACGCTCCGGCCGAGGCGGCAAACGGCTTCCTCAACGGCCAACTCATCGTCGACGTGCCGATATTGGTGCCGACGGGTCTCCCTGCGTCGATAGTCATTTTGCCGTTGCCGTCCCCTCTCCCGCCGGTGACGGCCCCGTTGCCCCAGACAATATTGATCACGGTGCACATACCCTTCGACGGGATACTTGTTCAACCACAACCCCTTATGGCGACAATTAGCCTGCCGGGTTATCCCCCTCCTCCTCTTGGCCCGGGTCCGCCAACTGACGTAACCGTCTTCGGGACGCCTTTCTCCGGACTCGTTCCGCTGCTGGTCAACGCCATACCCGAACAGCTCGCCGCGGTAATTAAGCTCACGGCGTAGCCAGCCTCACTTAGCGCTGCGTTAAGTGAAGTTAATCAACACCGTTAACTTCACTTATCCACATAACTGAGGTTAGACTAGAGCGGTGGCCTCACTTCGCCCCGTCACCTACGAGAACGTTCGTTGGGAACCGCAGGGGGTGCGGTACGCGAGCGCCGCGCTGCCGAAATACGGCACCTGCCACCCGGCACTGCCGGCCAGCATTACCGACCTGGTTCTGGACCTGCCGCCGCCCGTGTTCGCAGAAGCCGAATCCGCCAGCCGCGAGATCACACGCTTCGACGCCGAGCTCGGAGCCGAGATCGCACCGTTTGCCGCGGTGTTGCTGCGGTCGGAGTCCGCCGCCAGCTCACAGATCGAGAACCTGACCGCATCAGCCCGCGCGATCGCCGAAGCGGAGCTATCCGGCGGCAAGCCCAAGCGCAACGCGGAGATGATCGTCGCCAACACCGCTGCGATGCGAGCAGCGGTCACCATGTCCGACACTGTCGACGCCGACGCCATCCTGGCGATGCACCGCGCGTTGATGGCCAAAGACCCACGCCATACGCCCGGCGAATTCCGTACCGAGCCAGTGTGGATCGGCGGTGGCCCCACCCCCATCGGCGCGACATTCGTCGGCCCGCGCCACGAGCTGATCCCCGACGCGATCGGCGACCTGATCGCCTTCGCGCAGCGCGCCGGCGTTCCCGCGCTGCCGCAGATCGCGGTGGCCCATGCGCAGTTCGAGACCATTCACCCCTTCACCGACGGGAACGGACGCACGGGCCGCGCACTGGTGCAAGCCATGCTGCGCAACAAAGGCCTGACCCGCCAGGTGACGGTGCCAGTCTCGGCCGGGCTGCTGGCCGACACGGGCGCATACTTCGCCGCGCTGACTACCTACCGCGACGGTGACGCCGCGCCGATTGTCGAGCGCTTCTCGCAGGCCAGCATCCTGGCTATCGCGAACGGGAATCAGCTAGTCGCCGACCTTCGCGGTATCCGGCAGAACTGGAACGACGTGATCACCGCGCGGTCCGACTCGGCGGTGTGGAAGGTCGCCGATTTGCTGACCCGCCGCCCGGTCGTCAACGCTGCGCTACTGGCGCAGGAGCTGGGCATCGAGTCCACCAACGCTCACCGCTACCTCAACCCACTCACCGAGGCGGGAATCCTCGTCGAGACGACCAGTGGACCCCGCAACCGAGTGTGGCGTTCCCCCGACGTGCTTGCCGCGCTCGACGCGTTCGCCGAAAGGGCCGGGCGGCGAGGCTGACCGCCATTTTCGTCCTGCCAATGGCCTTAGAGGGGCCAGCTCCTCGGTGTCACCAGGGTGTCACTACTCATCGAAAACTGACCTGCCTCAGGAGCAGAAAGCCGCACATTCGAATCCTGCCGGAGACACCAACGTTCTTGCAGGTCAGTATGGCCGACGGTCACATGTCGCAAGCCGTCTACCCTGATAGGGGTACCCGTTACTTCCACGGCAACGGATACAACCTAGGCGGTGCATCGGTGTACATCGATGGGGAGCAGGCTGCTACGGGCGAAGTCATCGCACGCGCAATGCGCATCGCGGGAGACCACGGGAAGCTTGACGCAGATCAGGCGGAGGAGTTTGGTCGACGCGTACGGGAGATCGCCACCGAGTTCCGGAGCTATGAGGAGGGTGCACGATGAGCGACGACACGCGGCCCGGCGTTTCACGCGATGGAGAGCCCGAGTTAATACAGGGCCAGCTCCCTGGCTCGGCAAAGCTGCAGAACGAGTACGAGATCCGCACCACGCCAGTTCCGGTCGGGGCGACTGGCTACGACTGGGCTCAGTTCTTCAACTCCCAGTTCACCGGTCAAAAAGCCATCTCTGGACATCACGACGGAAGAAACAAGATCACCGTTTATTGCTGGCCCGATGACCAGCCCAACTTGATCGAAAAGGTCGACTCGGCCCTTGGGTACGCTAACGACCGACTAGGAACGCTCCCAAGAAAGGGCCCTCAGAAACGATCCCGGGGGCCTTTTTAGACGGCCCCGGAGGTGGGGACGACCTCGACGCCGATCAGGTCCTGAAAATCAGCCAGGGCTTGCCGGTGGTTGCAACAGAGTTCTGCGGCTTCAGCTCCTAGCCCAGAACGACGAGCGGCCACCGGGCCGATCCTCGGTGGCCGTTTGTTGCCCGCTGCGCGGATACTTACAAGCGTGTAGTTTAGGCTGTAAGGTTTACAGCTCAAACTGGCGGGAGCACGCCAATGCGGGAGTACACGCGCAAAGTCGAAAAGTGCTTGAAGTGCGGTGGACCAGTCGATGTTTGGCTTGAAGAGCAGTACTCCGCTCAGGGGCGCCTCATCGCGAGGCTGATACACCGGTTTTCATGTCGGCGGGGTTGCGTGGGTCGCGACGTCTTGGAAGCGGCTGCCCAGAAGGGTTAGACGGCCCCAGAGGTGAGCAGGGTGGTTCCTACGGCACCCTACTCACCCCCAGGGTCCGAATCGCCGGGGAAAGGCGTACCCGACTTGAACGACAGGCATGCCAGTACCCATCGCCCCAACCGGCTGCGGCGGCACTATTCAGGCGGAGGAGTTGGCCCGCCTTTTGGATATGACCAGTGTCAACACAACGTTGAACGCAGTAAGTGCCATCGCGGCGAGTTCCCATCGGAATAACGTGTTGCCGCGGTGCATCTGGTAAGTGGCCAACGCAAGGAAAATCGCCGTGGCCCCCAACTGGCCCAGGGTGCCCCACATAGCTCTTCGGGTTTTGGAGTGTGGCCGCGCTTGGACCAGGCGACGGACGGTGACGAGTAAGGCGACGAGAACGAATGTGGCACCAGCGATCGGTATTGCCAGCTGCATGCTTCCTCCCACCGTGAGCCTATGGCACGCACTTCGCAAGACCGTTGATCGCAGTCCCCTGTCCAACCGCCCAGCCCATGAGGCCTACCCAGAAACTTGCCGTGAATGATTCGGGGGCGGCTGCGGCACCGGCAAGCAGGGACAGGTCCCCACCGGCCATCGCCCCCAAAGCCGATACGACGTCACTGGTGCCGCACAAATGTGGATCAGGCTGCGCGGCAAGCCATTGCTGCCATTCCTGCGTCTGCTGGATCACTTTGATCCGGTTCTCGATCTCAGTGATCGGCGGCCCGGTCATGGGAGGCAGCGGCTTTCCTTGCAGCTGCAAGTTGATGAAATCCTTCAGCGGTTGCGGCAGGTTCGAGGGCGCTGGTGGTGGTGCGCCGCCGTCGTGCTGGTGGCTCCAGTCGACTAACTGGATGCCGTTGCGGTCGTTGGCTTGTCCCGCGAATTTGATGGCGCCGACACCGGCGGCAGCGGCGCCGAGTTGGCCCGAGACATCGCCCTCTACGCCGAGCAGTTGTGTCGCACGTTGGTTGATATCCGCGGCAAACGCTTGTGCCTGAGCTTGCCGACCAGCTTGCTCTGCGGCCGTCCCGCTGGCGCGGGTGTCTGTGACAGACAAGTCCTCGCCAACCTGGAACCCTTCGTTGCGGGCGTCTTCGACGGCGTACAACGCGCGACGCTGCGCTGCGCTGATATTGCTGGCCCCAATGCGCGCAATTTTCGCGGCATTCCGTAGCTGATTGGTTTTGCCGGTTACCACCGCCAGGTCACCGCTCGTCCGGGTGCGCACCGCGTCGCCGCCCAGCCCCTCCCACTCGATTGCGTGGGCTTGGTTACGCATCTGGATGAAGGCGTCTTCCCACCGCTCAGCGGTCGCCGTCCAGTAGGCGGCAGCGTTGGCCAGATGATCGGTGTCCCATGATTGCAGCTGCGACAGCGTCGGTGGCATAGCTAATCCATCACCGTCGACGGCGCGACAGCTCCGAGTTCGGTCGCCCCCATTCGCGCGAGTCTAAGCAGACCGCCGCTGAGGTGGTATTCACCCGCGAAGGGACTGGCTGCAGCCACGCCCTCGTCTGACAGCGGGGGTGTCGGTCACTCCGCTTTCGGGCTGTCGACCTGATCCTCGGAATATTCGATGACCGGCGCCGAGTCGCCGTAGACGTTCAGGGTATGGATGAAGCGGTGCAGTCCCATCGATCCGGCGCAGGCAAACCCAAGCTCGATGATCTGTGCGGCGGTGAAATGCTCACCCAGCCGCTTGTAGAAGTCGTCGTCCATGGCGTGGTGGTCGGCGGAGAGCAGGTCGATGAACTCGACGGCCATCTGCTCCTGCGGGGTGAGTGTGCCGTGGCCGGGAGCAAGCAGACACACGACATCCTCGTCGGTGATCGAGTCATGCTTGCGCGATTGGCTGCAGGGTTCGCATTCACCGAGTTGCGCACTACGTATGCGGAGCAACTCCAGGATCCGGCCGCCGAGCAGGGAACCCGCACCCATGTGGGTCCTCGCCATGTTGACCTGCTCGAGCTGTGCGCTGCGATAGGCAAAGATCTGCAGCGGCACCGGCGTCGCGTACAGGCCGGCGGCAACGCCCCCGTCCACGATTTCGCGGGAGCGTGAGCTGAGCTCTTCCATGGGGATTGGGGCAATGCGCGGCATTAAGTCAGGCTATCTTTTTTGTGCGTCACTGAAAAGTGATTCCCGCCCTGACACTTTGGGAGAATTCGATGTCCAGACTGGCCGGAAAGGTCGCGATAGTCACTGGAGGCGGGGGCGGGATTGGTGCGGCTACGGCACACGAATTGGCCCGTGAGGGCGCCGCTGTCGCTGTCGTCGATATAGACGAGACGAAGGCTGCCGGCGTCGCTGACGGGATTCGGCGAAGCGGGGCGCAAGCGATCGCGCTCGGCGGTGATCTCGCACAGGAGGAAGCGGCTCAATCTGCGGTGAATTCCACCGTGGCGGAGTTCGGGCGGATCGATATTCTGCACAACAATGCGGCCCTGACTGCCAGTAGCTTTTTGTCGCGGGACACAACGGTGTCCGAGATGTCGCTCGATGTCTGGCAGCGAACATTGGAAGTCAATCTGGGAAATGATTTCGATCGACGGCGGGATGTCCGCACACGTGCACGTGGACGCCGGCGAGTAGCTCCGCCGCTACGTGCTCAGCTACTGCTAGGTCCGAGCTGGTATGCGCCGGTCTCCGGGTGGTGGTACCAGCCACTGGCGGCGTGAGTGCCGCCGTCGACGTGGATCGTTTGACCGGTGACGTAGCTGGCCAAGTCGGACGCGAGAAACACTGCTGCGCCTGCCATCTCGTCGACATGACCCGCTCGCCCCATCGGAACCGTGAGGCCGACCCGCTCTTCAACGCCGGGCGGCGCAATTTGCCTGATGCCTTCGGTCATGGTGATGTCGGGGGCCAGCGCGTTCACGCGGATGCCATGCGGCGCAAGCTCGAGTGCCGCGGTCTTGGTGTAGTTGATGACACCCGCCTTGGCCGCCGCGTAGGTCGCGTAACCCGGTGCGGCACGGACGCCTTCGATCGAGGTGACGCTGATGACGCTGCCCGGCAGTTTCTGCTCGACGAGGACGCGGGCCACCCGCTGAGTGCACAGGTACACGTGGCGCAGGTTCGACTTGTACAGCGCGTCCCACCCGTTCTCGGTGGTGTCCAGGATCCCTGACCAGAAAACTCCACCGGCGTTGTTGACCAGGATCGTCACCGTCCCGAGTTCGGCGGAAGTTTGCGCCAGCGCGGCGTCCACCGCGGCACTGTCCCGAACGTCGACGGTCAGACCCAGCGCACCGATCTCCGCGGCGGCAGCCGCACACGAGTCGGCGTCGCGTTCCCAGATTGCGACCCGCGCGCCGAATGCCTTCAGTCCCGCAGCGATGCCGCGGCCAATGCCCGCTCCACCGCCGGTGACGACCGCGACCCGGTCGGTCAGAAGAACGCTTGAGGGATCGAGTTTCATGAACCGAATATAGACCAATCCCACCTCATGGTTTACAGTCTTGACCAAATATGTTCGATATGTAACATCCTGGAGGGCTTTCGATGGCCAGCACAATCTTCGTCACCGGGGCGACCGGGCAGACCGGAGGCAACGTCTGCGAGCAGCTGATTGAGCGCGGCGACCATGTGCGTGCCCTGGTTCGCGATCCGGACGAAGCCACGGCGCTGGCCGGCATCGGTGTCGAATTGGTCAAGGGCGACATCCGAGACGCCGATGACGTACTGCACGCGGCCAAGGGTGCCGAGGCGGCGATCCACTGCGCGGCGTTGCTGGGCGGCGCGAGCCAGGATCTAGAGGACTTCAAGGCCGTCAACACGCTCGGCACCACGAATGTCCTCGATGCGGGAAAAGCCCACGGCATGCGTCGGGTGGTCGCCCTGAGCACCGCAACCTTCCTGAATCTGGGCGCCGGCGTCGATTTCGAAGAGGCCCCCGTTCTCAAGAATCCGCCGAACGACCCGTACACGGTCACCAAGCTCGCCGCTTTTCTGGAGGCGCATCGGCGCGCCGCCGCAGGCGACGACGTGCTGACCTGCCACCCCGGGGCGATCTTCGGTCCCGGTCTGGTCGTCGAACGCGCCCTGCATCGCACCAGTTTCAACCGGGTGCTGCTGGCCGGGATGCGCGGAAAGATCAAGCGCTATCTGGCTTTCCCTGTGACCTGGGTGGCGGGAGCGGATGTCGCGAAGGGCTCGGTTGCCGCGCTGGACCGCGGGGTTGCGGGTGAGCGCTACCTGTTGATCGGGCCGCCCGAGGGCACCTGCAGCACCGCCGCCGGTATCAATCGCGCCTGCGATGTCGCCGGAATCGACCATCGCGTCGAGGATCTTGACTACCGCTCGGATCCCGAGGCGTTGACGGCTGAATTCGGGCCGACCTTGATGGCCATCGCGGAGGCCGCGGCAAAGAGCGTGCGCAAGCCCAGAACGGACGACAACCTGACCGCCCGGCGCCTCGGCTACCAGCCGATGTCGTTCGACGACGGGTTGAGGCTGCTGATCTCGTGGCTGCGCGAAATCGGCAGACTGTAGGGCCTGCCGTCGTGTCAAGCGCCGAATCACGCCGAATCGGCTCGGATCACGGCGATCTGGGCGATCGGATACTCGACGCGGCCTCCCGACTGCTGTTCCGAACGGGCGCCCGGAAGATGTCGCTTTCGGGCGTGGCGACCCTGGCCGGAGTGTCACGACCGACCATCTACCGCTACTTCGTGAGCAAAGAGGAACTCATCGATGCGCTGGGAAAGCGCGAACGCCTGCGCTTCAACGCGGCGATGGACAAAGCGATGTCCGGAGTGGTCGGCGTCGCGCGCTTGGAAGCCGCGGTCGACGTGGTCGCGACTTTCGTCGAGGATCAGCCGCCAGGGCGGCTACTCGACCTCGAGCCTGGATTCGCGCACGAACAGATGGCGCTAGCGTTACCCATGTTGACCGAGGGATTGATGGTGGTACTGGAGCACTGCGCCCGCGAGGACGCTTTCGCCGTAGCGGTGGACCCCCGCGACGTTGCCGGCGCGATCGCGCGAACCGGGCTGAGCCACTATGTATTTCCCGATCCCGACCGAGCCGCGGCGCGCCGGCAGATCCGTGCCGCGGCCGGTCTTTCCAGCCGCGCGTGATCGGCGGCGTTGCGTCGATGCTTGTCTTACAAACCCTGGCCTGAAAGCCAGCCGGCGATTCTTTCGGCGACTGCCTGCCAACCGGGCTCAAGCATCATGTCATGTCCCATGTCGGAAAAGATCTCTGCCTCTGCACCGTAAATCAATGCGGTGCGCCGGGTTTCGCGCTGAGACACGATGGTGTCGCGCTCGGCTCCCAGCACCAGCATCGGGACGCGGTTGACGTGTTTGGTTTTGACCAGATTGAGAAAGAGCATGTCCAGGAAAGCCCGGTAGGACTCGTCCTGGACTCGCAGGTGATACGCGTTGACCTGGTCATCCGGCGTAGCCGCAGAGAAGAATAGTTCGCGCACCAGTTCCGGGGTGGCAACCACCGGAGCCAGTTTCAGTAAGGCGTTGGCTTTCGCGAATTGCACAGGATGACGACGCGCGATGTTGAGGGTTATCCGCAGGACACCCGAAGGCGGTACGGCTGCGACGAGAACGGCCCCGGCGGCGGTGTGGCTTTCCAGGTACTTCTGAACTACGAAGCCACCCATCGAATGTCCGACCAGAACCGGCTGAGTCGGTAATTCAGCCGCCTTCTGTGCGATATCGCGTACATAATCCTGAATTCCTGCCCGGCGCAGCCGCTCCCGGCCGGTGCTTGCGCCGTGTCCACGCAGACTCGGCGCATAACAGCAGTACCCCCGCTCGGCGAAGAAGTCGAGAAAGTGTTCGTCCCAGCACCACGCGCCATGCCACGCACCATGCACAAACAGGAGCGGCACAGGATGGGATGCACTGGACGACCCCTTCTGGATCAGTTCAAGCACCAGCCGCTCCTTCGATCCGTTGCATCATGGGTTGTTAGTCTCCGGACTTCATCGCTGGCGCAGCAGGAACAGACCGTAGGCCGCAATCGACTGCGCGTCGGCGATCACTCCCGAGCGGATCATCTCCTCGACGTCTTCGCGCGAAAACCACTCGCTACGCATGTCCTGCTCCTCGTGCTCACGCTCCGGTTCTCCTTCAGTGATTCCGGTGGCTAAGAACACCCACCCGCGCTGGTTGGTTAATCCGGGAGCGGTGTCGAGCTGGCCGAGCACCTCGAACGATGTCGCGCGCAATCCGGTTTCCTCGCGCAGCTCGCGCTTGGCCAGCTCGGTAGGCTCCGCGTCGGCCAGGTCGGGAGCGGTGCCCTGCGGGAACTCCCAGCGCCGCGCGCCGAGGGGATACCGGAACTGTTCGACCAACCGGAGGCGGTCCCCGTCGTATGCCATCACCAGCGCGTAGGTCTTTCTTTCCACCACGCTGTAGATGCCGCGGGTGCCGTCCGGCCTGCGGATATCATCTTCCCGGAGCACCAGCCACGGGTTGCGGTAGATCTCACGGGATGCGACGCGTTCAATGAAAGACACACCGCCAGTATCAACGAGTGGCGCGAGCGTCTGCTCAGCCCACCTTGGGGGCTTCGTACGCCTCAACTATTTCGTCTGTGTGACGAGCTCAAGTCGAACCTGTTGCGGGCCAATAAGGCGCTGTTTCCATAGCCTAAGACCGGTTCTCATTACTGGCGATAGTTGCGACTCCGCTTGCGGGACATCGAAGTTGACTTCCCTCATACCGGGCTCTTCAGGTGGCGGTTTCCGGCGTGGTGCCCGATCATATGAACGCAACGTGAATGACTGAACGCAGGCGTCAGCATGAGGTGGGAGAAATTATGCCGCACAATATAAAGCCACGGTCCGGCTGCCGCGACCAGCTTTGTTAACACGCGTACGAAACAAAGCCGGTTTCCGCTAAATGGAGCAGGTCTTTCATCGAGAAATCATCGTCTGCGGTGACGACCCGCTGGCGAAGACGATCGCCGAGGAGCTAAGGGGCGCCGGCGCGCGGATAATCAAGATCAACAATGCCGCCGATCTCCTTGGCGCCGGGGTGCATCGCGCCCGCGCCGTCGTCTGCGCCGGGCCAAATGATGCGGTAAATCTCGAAATCGCCTTACTGGCAAGGCAATTTAGCCCGGACGTGCGGGTGGTAGCACGCTTAGCCAACAGCGTGCTGCGCGAAGCGGTGGCCGACGTCAACGGCCCCGGCGCGATCTTGAACGTCGCCGACCTCGCGGCACCATCGGTCGTCGAAGCGGTTCTGTCGCGCAACGCGCACCAGTTCGAGACGGCCGGTATCGAATTCGTTGTCTGGGGAGCCGAGGCACCATACAACGGCACTCTGCGCGAGATCTACAACGACCTAGCGCCGGTGGCGGTGGTGCACGGCAAGAACTCGCCTAACCCCGGCGAAGTGGTGCCATGTCCGGGACGGGATCAGAAGGTTTACGCCGGCGATTTCACCTCGATGATCGGTGTGAAAGACGAATTGGAATCCCGCGGGATCGTCGTGCCTTCCACGACCGCGACGCGCTCTCGCCAGTCTCGCGCGCGACGCGTAATCGATGCCACGCGCGCCATGCGTGACGAAGTGAACCCGATGCTTTTTCCCGCGTTGACATTCGCGGCGCTGCTAACGCTCGGCGCGACATCCGTGGTGCACTACTTCTACGAGAACCCGCGGATGTCGTGGCTCGACGCCTTGTATTTCGCCTCCGAGACGATCACGACCGTCGGCTTCGGCGAATCCCCCTTCGGCCAACAATCGACTTTCCTTCGACTTTTCGTTATCGGGTTGATGTTCGCCGGCGTGATCGTTACCGCCATCGTGGTCGCGTTCCTTGCGGACCTCCTGCTGTCGCAACGCTTCTTGCAGACAGCCGGACTTCGACGGGCCCGCCACATGCGCGACCACATCGTCATTGTCGGACTGGGTTCAGTCGGCATCCGCGTCGTCACTGATCTGGCCGCTGCCGGATACGACGTCCTGGTCATCGAGCACGACGAGACCAATCGGTACCTGCCGACGTTGGCCGAACTCGACGTGCCGGTGATTTTCGGAAACGCGACGATGCGCCAGACGCTCGAGTCGGCGCGCGTCGAACGCGCCCGAGGAGTGGCGGTGCTGACCCAGGACATGCCGAGCATCGAGACCGGGATCGTGCTGCTGGAAATGTTGGGATCCGACACCAAGGTCCCGATTGTGCTGCGCGTTCAAGGTCGCGCGCTGAGCACCGCGGTGAATCAGCGGTTCGGTTTCGAGAATGTGCGGTCGACCGTGGACCTGGCAGCCCCCTGGTTCATCGGCGCGGCAATGGGCCTGCATGTGCTGGGCACGTTTTGGGTCGGGCAACGCTCCTTCATGGTCGGCGGAATGCTGGTGGCGGAGAACAGCGAGCTGGATGGAATGTTGATGGTGGAAATGTCCACCCACACGCGCGTCATCGCGATCATTCGACCGGAAGGGCCGATCAGATTGCGCCCGCGCCGTGACGCCGTACTGGCAGCCGGCGACACCGTCTACCTCATCGGCCCTTACCGCGAGCTGATCGCGACGCTGCGCAAGGGGCAGCCTCCGGCTCATACCGCGATCAACGGTGAGCGCGCGGCAGCACTGGCGGCGGCGCGTTCGCTTGCCCCGCAGCGACCGATCGCAGGCTCGCAGTCGTTAGACCAGGGCGTCGACCTTTTGTGAGCTTGTCGCAGAGTTGAGTTGCGCGCAGACCTCGTCGGCCATGTCGCGGTCAAAAGTGCAGTAAGTGACGGGTTCTTCTGTTTGCATGGTCGTATGACTTTCGCGCATACCACCGTCCCCAATGCCGACGTGGCTATCAGCCGTTACGGCGAGCACGGGCGGCA
>Ga0224557_1003455_pt1 | contig 12288 bp, 8 predicted proteins | sample 714S31014metaG_FD_180677 | JGI IMG/M metagenome (GOLD analysis project Ga0224557, IMG submission 180677) | Peat soil microbial communities from Stordalen Mire, Sweden - 717 S3 10-14 | ecosystem: Environmental > Terrestrial > Soil > Wetlands > Peat | place: Sweden: Norrbotten County, Stordalen... | reverse complement strand
TAGAGGGTTGCTGGGTGTGGCGTAGAACTACTGGTGAGTGATCAGTGAGGACGCTATTCGTGAGCGGTATGGGTTGATGAGGGGGCTGTTGAATGAGCGCTCCAGACGGCGCTGGGCGGCGGCGGAGGCCCGCTCGCATGGGCGTGGCGGGATCGCGGCTGTCGCTCGGGCGACGGGGATTTCAGAGGGCACGGTCAGGCGCGGGCTGGCTGAGTTGGATGCAGAGCAGGAGCTTGAGCCGGGTCGTGTACGTAGGGCTGGTGCGGGACGCCCGGGGATCCTTGAGCGCGAGCCTGGGTTATCGGAGGCGTTGGATGCTTTGATCGACCCGGCTACTCGTGGTGATCCGGAGTCGCCGCTGCGGTGGACGTCGAAGAGCGGCGCGAAGCTTGCGGAGGCGCTACGCGGGATGGGTCACGATGTCGTCGATCGCACGGTGCTGAGGTTGTTGAAGGCCAAGGGCTACTCGTTGCAGGCGAACAAGAAGACGCGGGAGGGTGCTCAGCACCCTGATCGTGATGCGCAGTTCGAGCACATCAACGCGACGGTCACCGAGGCGCTCAAGTTGGGTGAGCCGGTGATCAGCGTCGACGCCAAGAAGCGAGAGCTGGTCGGCGATTTCAAGGCGGTCGGCCGCGAGTTTCAGCCCAAAGGCACGCCGGTCGAGGTTCGCGGACACGACTTCAAGGACAAGCAGCTCGGGCATGCGATCCCCTACGGTGTCTACGACCTGGCCGCGGACGAGGGTTGGGTGAGCGTCGGGATCACCTCAGATACGGCGCAGTTCGCGGTGAGCACGATCATCAGCTGGTGGGAGAACCTCGGCAAGGTCCGCTACCCCGAGACACGGCGCCTCACGATCACTGCCGACTCCGGCGGGTCGAACAATCCCCGCACCCGGCTGTGGCGCCACGAGTTGCAACGACTCGCGGACACGACCGGGCTTCAGATCCGGGTGTGCCACTTCCCGCCCGGCACCTCGAAGTGGAACAAGATCGAGCATCGGATGTTCAGCTTCGTGAGCCTCAACTGGCGCGGCAAGCCGCTGGAAAGCCTCGAAGTCATCCTCAGCCTGATCGGTGCGACCACTACCAGCACCGGCCTGAAGCTCTACGCCCAACTCGACCAAGGCACCTACGAGCGAGGACTCGAGATCACCGACGACCAACTCGCCACGGTCAACATCACCCGACACACCTTCCACGGCGACTGGAACTACACCGTCAACCCTTCAATAATTGAGTCGTGAACCCTAGCGAGGCTATGACCAGTGGAAGCATTGGTACCGCTCATCGGTGAGGCGTGGGAGCACCGTCGCAGGCGCTGGCGACGGACTGGGCGCGCGCCAGCGCCCACGCACATAGAGCGCCATAGTGGGCGAGGTTCTGCGGGTCCATGATCGTCGGATCGCCAGAGCCCTTCACGTCCCATAGATGCGCCGCAGCAGGCAGTCCCGACCGCAACCGCTCCGGATCCAGAAGCAACTCAGACTGAGGGTCGCGCGTCGTGGTTCATGAGGGAATTAGTTCTCCGTTGCTCGATACGGTCGGTAGGACGGGTGGGATGCGGACAGGGTTGTCAGTTGCCAGCATCGCGGACGCTGGCGGCCAGATCCTGGAACCGGCGGCGTACAGGGCCGCGGCGACGAGTCCGCCGACGACCGGTACCGGCAGCGTGTTGTAGAAGAATCCCGGGAGGAACTTGTCTCCCCAGTAACCGATGACGAAGCCGATGATCACCGTGCCGATTGCGACCGGCGCGAGGCGCTCGGCGCGGGTTGTGGGTGCGTCAAAGAATTCGCCGGCTTGAGTCCGGCGCTTCTGGATGTAGAGCCAGTCGACGAGCATCACGAACGTAAAGGGGATGACAATGTCGCCGGCGTCGCTGAGCAGCGTGCTGACGTGCGACAGGATCCCGGCGATGGCGAGGGCGATCCCTCCGACACCGAGGATGATCGTCGCGATTGGCTGCTGCCAGCGCGTCGGCTTGTGAACCCTGTTGATCACGACCAGCAGGTCCACGGTGGAGGGGTAGAGGTTCATCGCGTTGGTGTGAAGGACGGCGAGGGCCGCGCCCATCGCGGCGACGAAGCCCCAGCTGGAGATGTGGGCGCCGAGCAGTGCGATGTTCCAATTGCCGGTCGCCTGATTGGAGAACGCGCCGAGGACACCCATCACGAGGACGGCGAGCATGATCCCGATCGACGGCAGCAGGAAATACGATGCCTTGCGCCCGCCGGTCTTCGCCGAGGAGACGGCGAATCGTGAGGTGGTGGAGAGCTTGTAGGTCCACGCGAGGATTGAGAAGGTGAGCACCACCGTCAACGCCGTTCCCCAGTTCATCGGGATCGTCTGCTTCGGGACGTGCAGCGTGAAGTGCGTGACCAAGTAGATCGTGAGCGCGACGTAGCAAACGATCAGCACGCCGCTGGTGTAGCGGTAGAACCGTTCGAGCCACTTCATTCCGTAGAGGACGAGGACGATCTCGAATCCGCCGACGATGATGTCCCACAGGGCGGTGGAGGAGTGGGTGATCGCTGCGAGGATCTGAGCTCCGATCTCGGTGTTCAGCCCGAACCACCCGAGGTTCACGACGGTGAACAGCGCTGAGAACAGGAACGATCCGTCCCAGCCGTAGCTCTTGCGGGCGACGATGAGCGCTGTGAGCGGCACCTCGCGGCCCATCTCGGAGAATAGGCCTGCCGGGATGACACCGATCAGGAACGCGATCACGATCGCCGCGATCATGTACCAGAGTCCGTAGCTGTACAGCAGGAACCCAATTAGCGGTGTCGTGGCGGAGGCGGAAGCCATCAACCAGACGATGAACAGCTTGCCCGGGGTCATCGTGCGCTGGTCCTCCGGGACCGGCGCCACCCCTACGGTCTCGACGTCGGCGCTCAGCCGCTGTCGTAGCGACCGTTGGCCGCGACCTGCCTTCAGTATCGGTGCAGTGTCTAACTGCGCCATAGGTTCTCCGGTTTCATGATTGCTCCCCGCGCGCGGGTCGCGTTTCGCCTGTGAAGCTCAGATCACTGGACGCGGCGGCATCTGGCTGCCGACCCGTGACGACCTCGTGGATCAGCGGGGGCGCATCGACGGGCTGCGGCGACCAACCGAGGGCGGCGAGGACGGCGCGCTCTGCGACCGCGGCCGTGTCTGCGCTTCGCGCGAGGATCGTGCCGATGACCGCACCACGATCGACTGGGTCGCCGATCTTGAGATGGAGGCCGAGGCCGACGGCTGGATCGATCGCGGCTCCGAGCGTTTCCCGTCCGGCCCCGAGCGCGCCCGAGGCTCGGCCGATCGCCTCAGCGTCGACGGTCGCGAGCCAGGCTTCCCGTGGTGCCCTGATCTCGTGAACGATCGGAGCGGCTGGCAGCAACGAGAGATCCTCGACGACGTGGGGGTCGCCGCCTTGGGCCTCGATCAGTAGGCGGAACCGATCCAGTCCGGCGCCGCTGCGGAGCGCTTCCCGCGCCCGGGCTTCGCCGGTCGCTGCGTCTGGAGCGACCGCGGAGAGGGCGGCCAGGTGGCCGACGAGCGCCAGGCAGAGCTCGACGAAGCGGGATTGGCGGTCGCCTCTGAGCACCTCGATCGCTTCACGCACCTCGATCGCGTTACCGACGGTGTCGGCCAGCGGCTGGCTCATGTCGCTGATCAGCGCTCGTGTCGCGCGGCCGGAGGTCTCACCGAGCGCCACACAGACCTCGGCGAGCTCTCTGGCGTCGCTCACTGTCTTCATGAACGCGCCCGAGCCGACCTTGACATCGAGCAGGATCGCGTGCGCTCCGCCGGCCAGCTTCTTGCTCATGATGCTGGAGGCGATCAGAGCCGTGTTACCGACGGTGGCGGTGACGTCCCGCAGCGCGTACATCGCGCGGTCGGCCGGGTCGAGGTCGTTTGTTTGGGCGCACACGGCGAGGCCGATCCGCTGAACCTGGCTGATCAGCTCCTCTGTGGTGAGGTTCGTGCGCATGCCGGGGATCGACTCGAGCTTGTCGAGGGTCCCCCCGGTGAAGCCCAGACCCCTGCCTGACAGCTTGATGATTTGCATGCCGAGCTCTGCTGCGAGCGGGGCGACGACGAGGGTGGTGCTGTCACCGACGCCGCCGGTGGAATGCTTGTCCACGGTCGGCCCCACGAGCGCCGAGAGGTCGAGCTGCTCGCCCGAGGCGAGCATCGCGTCGGTTAGCGCGATCGTCTCCTCGTAGCTGAAACCGCGGATATAGCCCGCCATCAGAAACGCCGCCATCTGGTAATCGGGAATGTCGGTCGCGGTGTAGCCGACGATCAGCTGGTGCAGGTCATCGGCGCTGATCGCGTGCCCGTCGCGTTTGGCCGCGATGAGATCGACGGTGTGCATGGCTAAGCGCTCCTGATCGGTTGGTCGAGGTCGTTGAGGATCGCGGCCGTCGCTGACAGCCCGAGGCGGGTGGCGCCGGCCTCGATCATCCGCAGCGCGGTCTCGGCGTCGCGGATGCCCCCGGCGGCCTTGACCCCGAGGCGGCCGCCGACGGCGGCCGCCATGATCGCGACCGCTTCGGTGCTCGCGCCGCCGGCGGGATGAAACCCGGTCGAGGTCTTGACGAAGTCGGCGCCGGCGCCCTCCGCCGCATGGCATGCTGCGACGATCTGCTCGGGCGACAGGACGGCCGTTTCGATGATGACCTTCACGATCTGTCCTTCGGTCAGAACGTCTCGCACCGCAGCGATGTCGGCTGCCACGCCACCCCAGTCGCCGGCGAGCGCCAGTCCCAGGTTGATGACCATGTCGGCCTCGTCCACCCCATTGCTGGCGGCACGGATCGCCTCGAGGGCCTTCACTTCACTTTGGTGAGCCCCCGACGGGAAGCCGATCACGGCGGCCACCTTGATCTCCGAATCAAAGAGCTCGCGAGCGGCGAGCTCGACCATCGTCGGGGAGATGCACACCGCGTAGACCTGCAGCTCCCGGGCTTGATCGCAGAGCGCACGGACCTGTGCGGCGGTCGCCTCAGGAGTGAGGAGCGTGTGGTCGATCATGCCAGCCAGTTCGCAGCGGTCTTCGATCATGGAGTCACCGGTTCGGGTGTGAGCAGAAGGGAGTGGACGTCGCGTTTGAGCCGTCCAAGCTCGCTCGCGGCAGATTGCCGAGCCGCGGCGAGGTCGCCGAGCTCCTCGACGGGGAGCACGAGTTGGAAGTAGATCTTCAGCTTCGGCTCGGTGCCGCTCGGTCGGACAACGACTCGGACCCGCTGTCCGGCTCGCCAGACGAGCACGTCGGAGGGGGGAAGGTGAAGCGACGTCTCGTGACCGTCGGCGGTTCGACGGATGCCGGTGCTCGCGTCGTCGACCTCGGTGACGGCCAGGCCGAGCAGCGCCGCTGGCGGCGAGCGGCGCAACGCGTCCATGATCCGCACCGTCCGCTCCGCGCCGGTCGCCCCGGGCAGCTCCAGTGAGAACTCATCGGTCGCGTAGAGCCCGAACCGGCCGGCGATATCGTCGAGGCGGTCAGCGATCGACCGTCCGTCGCGCTTCGCTTCTGCCGCGATCGCGGCGATCAACAAGGCAGCGGAGATGCCGTCCTTATCGCGCACGACATCGTTGACCGAATACCCAAGCGCCTGCTCGTAACCGAAGATGAACTGGCGATCGGGGCGAGCGGCGGAGTCGTGCATGATCCACTTGAAGCCGGTGAGCGTCTCGACATACGTCGCTCCGACAGCGTGCGCGAGGTGACCGAGCAGGCTCGATGACACGATGGTGCTCGCGACCAGCGCGTGCCCGGGGTCAGAGCGGTGGGTGAGGAGGAACTCGCCGAGCAGCGCACCGAGCTCGTCGCCTCGCAGGATCCGCCAGCCGCTGGGTTCCGCGTCAGACGGGATCGCCACGGCCAATCGGTCGGCATCAGGATCATTCGCGATCACCAGGTCCGCGCCAACGTTGCGGGCATCGGCGAGCGCGAGGTCGAGCGCGCCGGGTTCCTCGGGATTTGGCTTGGGGACCGTCGGGAAGTCAGGATCCGGGTCGCCTTGGGCCGCCACAACGTGCGGCGCGGGGAACCCAACACGGTCAAAGGCAGCGAGCAACACCCCGCGTCCGACCCCATGAAGCGGGGTGTAGACGGTCGTGATCTCCCGGGCGTCAACCAGCGGAAGGGCCGAGATCACCGCGTCGAGATACTCATCGACGATTTCCTCGCCGACACGCTCGCCGCCCTCGCCCAGGGAAACGGCGATCAGTGGCCCGACTCGATCGATCGCGAGCGAGATCTCGTCGTCAGCCGGCGGAGCGATCTGGGCGCCGTCTCCCAGAAAGACCTTATAGCCGTTGTCCCCGGCCGGGTTGTGACTCGCTGTGATCATCACCCCCGCCGCGCAACCGAGCTGGCGGACCGCGAACCCGAGCAGTGGGGTGGGAAGTCGTCCGGGAAGGCGAAGGACGCGTAGTCCGGCCCCGGAGATCACCCGCGCGGTCTCTTGCGCGAACCGCTCAGACCCATGTCGGGCGTCGTGGCCGATCACCACTCCCTTCTGCACCGAGTTCGCGACCGAAGCAACCAAGTACGCGGCGAGTCCGGCGCTGGCGCGGCGAACCGTGGCCACGTTCATTCCCGAGGGTCCGGCACGGAGCGGGCCACGCAGGCCCGCGGTGCCGAAGTGAAGATCTCCTCGGAACCGATCGGCCAGTTCGCTGCCCGCACCGCGCTCGAGCAGCCCGCGCAGTTCCGCTTGGTCCCCGGGGTCCGGATCGTCCGCGATCCACGCCTCGACGACTCCAATCAACTGATCATCATCTGATCGGCTGCCGTGTGAATACGCGAGTGATGGCTGGTGGGCGATTGTCATGATGCGACAAGCTCTCGGTTGGCTGTTACAGGTGGCCGTTGCCCTCGGTCTGATGGGTTTCTCGTCGCCGAAGCAGTCATCGCTTCGGCGCGTTGACGGGACGCGAAGCCTTCGTGCGAGTTCGCGCGCCGAAGTGTCGAATTTGGCGAAACCGCAAACTCGATTTGGGGCTGGCGGCTAGATGAGCGATGAGAACCGCGTCCAGACGCCGGTGCCAGCTGTCCCATGGCAGTAGACCGTGCCGGCGTCGCGAGTGCCGGCCCGGCGACACGCGACGCGGTAGCCATTGAGCGAGACCGGCGAATTCACCCGTAGTTGGCAACTGGCCGACTCATGGCAGACATTGACGTAGTCGGTGATGATGTTGCCTGCGAGCCGACAGGGTGTCTGCATCGACGCGTACAGCGCGGGATCGCCTTGCCGGCACCAGTGACCCTGGGACGATTGGGAGCCAGCGGCGGGAGCGGTTGCGATGATCGCAGGCGCAGTGGCGAGGATCGCGGCCGCGGTGATGATCGCTCGGTACATGGCCAGGATGTTCACGCAAGCCGGATCAAGCGGGATCCGTGCTGAGCACCATCGCTCGAATGCGAATTACCGAGAGCTACAACGGGAAACCCACCACGCGCCATCGGCCATACACCGGTGGGCCAACATCAGTCAGCTCGTAAGCGCAGCGTCGCTTTCCGATCGTCCGCACGGACACGCCCCGGGCCGGTCAAAGCGATCGCCGGTGAGGGTTTCGTAGATCCAGTGATTGGTCGCTGCTGCTAGACGAAGGCGACAGCCGAAGCTTCGCCCGGTGTGTGCAACATCGGCGGATCTCAGCTGGCATGTGCTGAGACCGATCACGCTGTGATCGCCGACCTCGAGTGGTTAGAACAGCTCGTGCTCGCAACAGCGGATTGACGTGGCCGGTTGCAACTCATGTGCGCTCTTAACTTGTGCGCTCGACGTAGAACGTCTGTACGGCCTGGTCGCTCGACGACTGACTGGCAGCCTGGAGTCCCAGGCCAACAGGCTGACCGATAGGGAACGATGGATTGCCCGCGTCGGTCAGGCAGCGGGTGAGGTCGACGGTGAAGCTGAGCGTGTTAGCCGAACTTGCCGGCGTGTCGCCGGTCGAGTCGACCAGCCAGCTCGTCCCTTGAACCGGGCCGAAACCGCCCGCGCCAGCGCCGAGAGTCAGGATCGGCGACTGGTTCAAGTATGACGAGGTTGAGCATGAACCGCCCAGGGTGTTGACGAGGTGCAGGCCGGCTCCGTCGGAGGGGCCGCCGTTCCCGAAACCAATCGTGTACCCGAGATGGCCGATGTCCATAAACGCGGGCTCGGCGGCTCCGCTCACGCCTGCGCGCTGCGGGCGGAGGATGGTGAAAGTAACGACGACGTCGCCGTCCGGTCCCGCCGCAAGCTCAATCGGGTTGTTGTTGGTGCCCACGCTTGGGTCTGGGTAGGTGATGGCGCCGGCGTCCCCGGCGCTGTCGGAGTAGGACGCAAGAGCGGGGACGGTATTGAAGACGAAGCCGATTATCAGCGGAACCTGCGAGCTCGTGCCGTTGTTGGTGATGAGTTCGGTGGCGACATCACCGGAACCTATCTGCGAGCTGCTCGCGTGCGGGTCGAGGTTGAACTCTTGACCATCCGGGTCCGTGCCCAGAAGCCCGTGCGGGACATTAGGGCCGACGAGCTCGCCGAAGCCTGTGGCGGGGTCGAGCGAGCCCGAGGGGAAAGGAGTGAGCTGATAGAAGCCGAAGGCTGACTGCTGCGGTCCTGGGGTCTGAGGTAGCCCCTCCATTTGCGCCTCTCCGGCTCCTCCCTGCGAGCAGAAGCTCAGGCCGTTGCAGTTCAGTTCAACGAGATTGCCAGCGGGAACCTGGGTCAGCAGGAGGTCGAGTTTTGCCTGCAATGTGGCGTCAATCTCAGCCGTGGTGATGCCGGTGACGTCGGCATTGACGGTTTGCTCAATCGGCAAGAACAACTGCGAGGACCAGGGGGAAACGGAAGCTGAGGCCGAGGAGCTACTGGGACCAGCGGGGGTGCATCCGGGGGGAAGTGCCTCTGGTGGTGGCGGGCAGACGGCGGCTGAGGTTGCGTTGCGTGCTGCCATCGCTGCCCGTTGTGCCTTCGCACTCGGGGCCAGGGACTTCAGCACGCGAGTGCCAGGGAGAGCAACGTTGAACTCGTTCGGGATGCCGATGTGCGCCGGGTCCTGCCCCGCGCCGGCGGCGCTGCCCTTGCTCTTTGAGAGCACCAGCCCGAGGTTCTTGCCGTTGCCGATTGGCACCCCTTTGCGGGCGTACGCCCAGCGCCCCTTGTCAAGGCTCTTGGCGCCGGGCTTGCGCGTCAGGTACGCGTACCCTTTCGAGGCCACCACCGTGATGTTGCCGAGGTTGGTTCCCGCTTTGATGCCGACGATTGCACGGGTCGCGGTGGAACTGAACACGACCGGGCCGGCGTACAGGCCGTGCTTGTTGATGAGCTGGATGGTGACTTTCGAATCGCGCGCGGGGAGCCGGAAGGAGCGGTTACGGCTGAAGCTGGCCTTGCCGTTGTAGCCGACCACGACGACCGTGTACCCGGACGCGCTCAGGCGCCCGCCGACATAGCTGGTTTTCGCGAGCGCCGGCGCCGCGAACGTCGCGGTCAGGCAGACGCCCGCGAGCGCGCCCATCAGAGTCCTGCCTGCCAGTGCCGTCCAGTTCCTCGGTCTCATCGCAACCTCATCATTGTTTTCGCCCGAACTCGGGCAAGCAGAATTAGCTTCGCAGTCGCACTCACTGCATCGGTAGCCGGCGGGCACGGGCAGTCCGTGCAAACATGCACTTGGACCTCGGCAAACTACGGTTAACGACGCCAGTTATCGCGACTGCCCCGCTGGGAGCTGATGAGAGCCGAGCCGCCGGGCGGCGTGAGCCACGATGGGGCCCAAGCAGCCGGCGGGCCCGGGCGGCGGGGCGACGCCGAATGGCATTCGCCGCGCGTGCGGTCCGAAGCGGTAGCGGGTCCACGGCCACTGTCGGGGCGGTGGAGTACGACTTCGATGAGGACTTCGCTCAGACCCTCGGGGCGGGCCTGGACCGCGCTCTGGAGAAGCTGACGCCGGAGCAGCGAGCCAAGCTGCCCGAAATGGAAAACCTGCCGCCCGGATCGGGCTGGTTGCCATAAGACGTGGCACCAAAACCGAACACTCCGATAGGGGTTGCGTGGTCTGCCTCGCGGCGAGCGGACCCAGCGATCATGTGACCAGATCCCGTTTCGACCTTCGCTGGTCGGAAGACCGGGTGCCAGGGCCTGCGCTTGTTCGCGCGTTGTAGGTCCGCAGAGTCGCTAAGTACCCGGGTGCCGGCGGGTCGGCGGTCGGGCTTGACACCACGACCAACTGGTTCGCGTCGGACGGGATCACCAGATACCGAACTCGCTCCCGATCACGCCGGCCGCCGGCCACCGTCTCGCTCGCGCCGAGGGTCGCCCTCGGAGCCATCTCGGAGGCTACAGCTGACCTGGCGCTGCCTATCATCGCCACCGTCGTGCCAAGCAACGCTAACGCCGACGGAAGCCACCGCCACCAGATCGACTGCCAAAGGCTTGGGATGTGAGGAAGGTACCGCGTGACACCCACCGCTGGCGCAGCGTCGCCGATGCGGTCGCGCGTTCAGCTTGTCCTATGAGCGCTCGTCCGGGCGCTGCTCGAGCGCCCGCTTGGGCTTGTCGGGTTTAGCCGTGGCTGTCGCATAAACCGGCGTTTATGCGACAGCCACAGCCCGGAGCGTTCGCGTACCGGGAGCGGCGTATGACTGCTGCTCTCGCCACGCAACCGAAAGTCGCGAGTTCGAATCTCTCGCGGGCGTACTTCATCTTCGAAGCTCAAACCTGGCATAGGCGAAACAGGTTCACGGGTGCTCAGGCTGCCGGCATAGACGCGGTGTTTTGGGCCGAGGTCTGAGGGTGCTGGCGGGGGCCGGGGTAGAGCAGGACGCGAACGGCTACGTGAAACGGATGGCAATCATGGGTTCCCGATGCGACGATGCTCCAGTGGCACAAGCACTCTCGCAACCCGATCGCCCACACCTAAACCGCGGAAGCAGAGCTACTACCCCATGAAGAACTACCCCCTCCTCAATGTGCGCATCATCACGCCGACGTTGGAGCTGCGCGGCGCCACAGACGAGCTGTTGGACCAGCTCGCGGAGGTCGTACGCGCGGGCAAGACCCACGCTGACCCCGCACCGTACGACGACCCGATGCCGTTCTACGAGCCCGATCCTGACCTGAGGGTCGCCAAGTGGCTCCGGGGGATCTGGCGACGCCGCGGCAATGTCGAGCCCGATGGTTGGCGGCTTTACTTCGTGGTCATGGTCGACGGCCAGCCCGTCGGGGAACAGACGCTGACCGGGGTGAACTTCTCCACTCTCGGAACGGTCACCACCTTCTCGTGGCTGTCTGTCGATGAGCGCGGCCGTGGGCTCGGGCACGAGATGCGGGCTGCGATCCTGCACCTGGCATTCGACGGCCTCGGTGCGAAGGAAGCAGCCAGCGACGCCTTTATCGACAACCACGGCTCCAACGCAATCTCGCGACGTCTCGGATATGACCCCAACGGGTCCTACTGGGCGACGCGCCGCGGGGAGCCCGCCCTGCTTAACCGGTGGCGACTCACAAGAGACAAATGGGAAGAGCACCGCAGAAACGACATCCAGCTCCACAACTTAGAGGCCTGTCACACCCTCTTGCCGTTGTCCTGACAGCTGGTCGCAAGAGGAGCGCGTTGCCACGACGTCGATCATCCCGTCACGCAGTCGCTGGCGATCGCTTTCATGATCGGGAACTGCCAGAGGCTGCGAGTCCTTTGGCGACATTTCGCTCGCGCAGGGTTAGGGCGACGGCCCTCGGCCGCCGCCCAGGGGACTCGCGTCCTAGGCGGACGTCGGGGTCATGTCCTGCTTGCGGATCAGCTTCGCGACGCCGTCGCTGTCGGTGGCGGTCAGCGAGCTGACGGCGTCACGGTCGACCTGTGCGACGATGATCGCGCCGACCTCGTTGCTGACGCTGCTGTAGATGCCCCAAGCCTTCATCCGCTCGCATTGCGCCGCGTTATCGTCGGTCGGCGCCACGTAGTGGACGCTGCTGACCTTGTAGCGGCGCAGCAGATAGAGGTGAACGAGCGTCATGAGGCGCTTCTGGCGCAGGGAGATATCGAACGTGTTCTGGTCGCGGACCGAGAGGATCGTTCGGCCGCGGCGGTCCTGGATCGGCGCGAATACGACGTTGAGCTTCTTCTCGTCGTCGCCATCTAGCACCTCGAGCTCAAGCAGGTCGGCGCCCTCGTGACTCGGCCGCAGGCGCACCTTGAACTGGTCGTCGAGGTCGTTGACGTCGACCGCATCCGCGAGCCAGTCCTCGAGTACCTTCTTCGGCAGTTCGGTCTGGACCAAGTGCTGGACCTGCGTCGAACCCTT
>Ga0224557_1003454_pt1 | contig 12291 bp, 10 predicted proteins | sample 714S31014metaG_FD_180677 | JGI IMG/M metagenome (GOLD analysis project Ga0224557, IMG submission 180677) | Peat soil microbial communities from Stordalen Mire, Sweden - 717 S3 10-14 | ecosystem: Environmental > Terrestrial > Soil > Wetlands > Peat | place: Sweden: Norrbotten County, Stordalen... | reverse complement strand
CGATACACGAGAGAACTTGCGCTGTGGGATGTTCATACCGCCGTTTTGCCGTCGTGATGCGGATGCGACGCTGGCGCTGGAGCGCGAATTTGAGCTGGTGGAGCATTTGGAGCGGATCGGCTTCGATGAGGCGTGGATTGGGGAACACCACTCAGGGGGCACGGAGTTGATTGCCTCGCCGGAGCTGTTCATTGCAGCGGCGGCGGCGCGCACGCAGCGCATTCGCTTGGGCACCGGCGTGATTTCTCTGCCCTATCATCATCCGCTGATGGTGGCCGATCGCATGGTGCAGCTGGACCATCAGAGCCGCGGCCGAGCGATGTTCGGATTCGGTCCCGGGCTTCTGACCTCCGATGCCCGCATGTTGGGCATTGCGGCCGACCAGCAGCGCAATCGGATGGTCGAGTCGTTGCAGGTGATCTTACGCCTGCTGGACGGGGAGGTGGTCAGCCAGAAGACCGAATGGTTCGAGCTGTGCGAGGCGCGGCTGCAGCTGGCGCCCTACAGCCGCCCCCGACCTCACATTGCAGTGGCCTCGGCGGCGACGCCCTCGGGGGGCAAGTTGGCCGGCCGCTTCGGCTTGGGGCTGCTGGGGGTGGCGGCCGCCAGCGCCCAGGGCTTCGGCACTCTGGGCACGAATTGGCAGATTGCGGAGCGCGAAGCGGCCGCACAAGGACACAGGGTACGCCGCTCAGAGTATCGCATGGTCGCCCCCTTCCATCTGGCCGAGACGCGCGCACAAGCCCTGGCGGAAGTCGAGACGGGCTTTGCGGAGTGGGCCGATTACACTCGCAAGATCAACCCGGCGGGGCCGATCTCGTTAGGGATGGAAAGCCCGCGGTTCATCAACGAGACCGGCAATGGCGCCGTCGGCACACCAGACGATGCGGTGGCGGCGCTGGAGAAGTTTTGGGAACAATCGGGCGGCTTCGGCTGCATTTTACTGCTGGGACAGACCTGGGCAAGCGCCGAGGCGACGCAGCGCTCCTGCACCCTGTTTGCCGAGTACGTAATGCCCGCGTTTACGCGCCGCAATGCCCGACGCATCGCCTCCCTGGACTGGATGGGACAGAACGTGCAGGCCTTCAGCGCCGCCTCCAAAGATGCCGCCGATAAAGCCACCGCGCAATTTGTCGCCGCCGCCGGGCCGAAAGGCGATTCACACAGCGAGTCGCGCGACCTATCACGGTAGCAGGCGCCCGCGCCGAGGCCTCCGGTGGCATTTCGAATGGCCTTTGGTAGTGAGTTGACACGTCAACACGCTGCTACTACGATTATAGAATCGTGCATCGAGTTGGGTCCGCACGCTCAACGCGGTTCGATCACTACGGTGAGTTGGCAAAAATCTCCAAGGGCGCGCATGAACGACGACGCAAGCAAGCTTAGCGCACAGCAACCCGGCGACGCGCGGGCCGCCTTCCTAGCGGCCATGCGCAAAGTCGCGGCGACCATCTCCCTGGTGACCACCCGTGAGAATGGGTCCGCGCACGGCATGACCGCGACCGCGATCTCGTCGCTGAGCGCCGACCCACCTGCAATTCTCGTGTGCATCAAACGGTCCGCGAGCATTCATGGCCCTTTGTGTCGCGTCAAGTGGTTCTGTGTCAACTTGCTGGGCGAGCAGCACGAGGCTCTGTTCAAGGAATTCACCGCTCGGCAAGGAGCCGGCAGGTTTGCGGTCGGCGAATGGGCCGACGGCCCTAATCGGTTACCGTGTCTCACGGATGCCACGGCGACTTTGATCTGCTATTTGGACCAACAGGTCGACTACGGAACACATACCATCTGCATCGCCAGAGTGGACAGCGTGACGCTCGCCGGGTCACCCAGACCTCTACTCTATCAGGACGGCGGCAGCGGCGGATTTGCGCCCTTGCGGCGAGACGCTCCCGCGCCCGGCTGGACCTTAGGCAATATCATCTATCCGGTCGGCGACATGCCGCGGGCGATTGCCTTCTATCGCGACGTCGTCGGCCTCAAGTTAAAGTTTCAAGATGGCAACGAGTGGGCAGCCTTCGACTTCCTAGGCACGACTCTCGCCCTCGAACATCGAGTAATGGATGATGAGGCCGCGCACCGCATTAAGGTAGGACTCAAAGTTTCGCATGATCTGGAGGCGCTCGTCGACAAGCTCAGTCGCTCCGGCGCCACGGTCGCGCCCATACGCAGGGGTGCGCACGAGCGAACGACGACGTTAACTGACCCGGATGGCAATCGGACCATGCTCTACGCGCCTTTGAGCCGCTCCGAGGCGTGAGGCAACTACAGGAACACAGGCCTATGTTTATTCGCAATGCGTGGTATGTCGTGGCATGGGATTTTGAAGTCCTGTCCGATGGCATTTTAGAACGCACCGTTCTGGGCGAATCCATCATCGTGTATCGGATCAGCGACGGGACTCCCGTGGTGATGGAAAATCGCTGCTGCCATCGGGCGGCGCCCCTTTCTCTCGGACGCAAGGAAGGCGACTCCATCCGCTGCATGTACCATGGTTTGCGGTTCGACCCAACCGGTACGTGTGTTGAGATACCCGGCCAGGAACGCATTCCCGCCAACGCAAGGGTGAAGACCTACCCGGCTGTACAGAAGAACCGCTGGATCTGGGCGTGGATGGGCGACCGCGCGAAAATGGATGAGCAACTCATTCCGGACACATTTTCGGTCAAACATCCTGCATGGCGAACTAAACCCGGATATAAAAACTTTGGCGCGAACATTCTGCTGCTCGCGGACAACTTGCTCGATTTTGCACATCTAAGTTTCGTACACGAGAAGACGCTTGGCGGCACGACCGCCATCGCAGAAGCCCCCACCGAAGTGACCGGACAGGAAGGGCACGGCATACGGATCGTACGCAAGGTCTCCAATACAACCGCCGCTCCATACCACCAACGCCTCGGCAAATTCACAGGCAACGTAAATCGCTGGTGGGAATACACGCTAAGCGTCTCCGGTATGTTCATCATGAGTTCTGGTGTGCAATCGATGGAGAAGTCCACAGATGATCGTGAAGGCGCCCTGCTCTTTCATAGCTGCCAGGCCCTCACACCCGAGACTACCGATTCCACGCACTATTTTTTTTCCCACGCTCACAATTTCGCGCTCGATGACCCGACAGTCACGGAATCCGTCTATCAGAGCATCGTTCTGGCATTCGATGAGGATAAACGAATGATCGAGGCTCAACGGCAAGTCATTGAACGCACCACGGGTCGAGAAATGATAAGCATTGCGGCCGACGGCCCGCTGATTCGTTACCGCCGTCTCGTCAAAAACGCCCTGGCAGCAGAAAATGCATCAACCGCTTCAATTCCGGAATAAACAATGAACTCGTCCACTCCACTGCTCACCAAAGAAACATGGCACGAACGTTTTTTCTCCGATGGCTGGCATACCGCCTCACAAAGGGCCGACATCCTCGAGCCCGCCACAGGCAACGTGCTCTACCGCGTGGGGGTGGCGCAGCCGTCCGACATCGAACGCGCCGCCGCCAGTGCACGCGCCGTCCAAGTCGCTTGGGCGGCATTGGGCTTTGAACGCAAATCCACCGTGTTCAGAAAAGCGGCTCAGCTTCTTGAACAGCACACCAGCGACGTCGTTGGTTGGATTACCCGGGAGACCGGTTCGACGGTGCCGAAAGCGCACTTCGAAGTGAGCGTTACGATTCGCTGCCTGTACGAGGCGGCGAGCATGCCTTCCCAACCGAACGGACTCACGTTGCCCAGCAACGAGGGACGTCTGAGCTTCGCCCGACGTTTACCGCTCGGTGTCATCGGCGTCATCACCCCCTTCAACTTTCCGCTCTATCTCGCCATGCGTGCCGTAGCACCGGCGCTCGCCGTCGGTAATAGCGTGGTTTTGAAGCCGGACCTTAGAACGCCGGTCGCGGGCGGCTTCTTACTAGCTCAGCTGTTCGAGCAAGCCGGTCTGCCACAGGGCCTCCTGCACGTGTTGCCAGGCGGTGCCGATGCCGGCGAGGCACTCTGTACTGATCCCCATATCGCGATGATTCAATTCACGGGATCAACAGCCACCGGCCGTCGAATTGGCGCACTCGCCGGGCAACATCTCAAAAAATTGTCCTTGGAGCTCGGCGGGAAGAACTCCTTGATCGTTCTAGACGATGCTGACCTCGATCTCGCGGCGTCCAACGCCGCATTCGGCGCCTACTTGCATCAGGGTCAGATCTGCATGGCCTCGGGCAGGGTACTAGTCCAAGCCACCGTCGCCGCCGCCTTCTGTGCCAAAATTGCAGCCAAGGCGCTCACTCTCACCATGGGTGACCCGTCAACGGGCGCAGCAGCTCTAGGGCCCCTCATCACGGAAAAACAGCGCGATCGAGCCCACGGCATCGTGCACGACAGCATCGAAGCCGGAGCGAAACTCTTAGCAGGCGGAACGTACGAGGGGCTTTTTTACCGTCCTACAGTATTGTCCGATGTGAGGCCCGGCATGCGGGCCTTTAATGAAGAGATTTTTGGCCCCGTGGTTTCGATCACGCCCTTCGATTCAGACGAAGAAGCCGTTGAGCTCGCCAACGGCACGGATTACGGACTGGCGGCAGCGGTCATTTCTCGCTCCTTGGAGCGCGCGCTAGCCATTGGCAATCGCCTACGGGTCGGCTTGCTCCACATCAACGATCAGACCGTCAATGACGATGTCATCAACCCATTTGGCGGGAAGGGTCAATCCGGCAACGGCACCAATATCGGCGGTCCCGCGAACTGGGAGGAATTCACCCAGTGGCAATGGGTCACCATCAAAGAAAAGCCCACGCAGTATCCTTTCTAGCAGCCGCCGAATGAGTAAGTGGCGGACAGAGTACGCTCCACTACTCCTGACGCACGCTGAGCGATAGGATGAGATTCATTGCGAGCAACAGCGCGTCCGCAGGATCATCGGGCAGGCGGGCGGCTCTCCATCCGACGTAGCCATCGGGGCGCACCAATACCGCGCCATCCGCGTCGATTCCATAGAGGGCGGCGAACTCTGTCGATTGATAGTCCATGGCATCACTGCCGATGCTGAAAACGGGGACATTCGATCCAAGAGCCACTACGGCCCGCTTCCAGGGCTCGCCGTCCTCGGTGACGAGCAATACCAGGCGGTCGAGGCGAAAGAGGTCGAGTATGGAGAGAATGGTCGCGCCGCTACGGATCCAAAGGTGCGGGGCCCTCGCGCCCGGCGAACCGGACTCTCGATACTCAGCCACGCTTGAGATGGCGGGCACAGTTCCATCGCTAACTATCGCATCGGACTCATAGATTGCGCCGAACTGCTGACCCTGTGAGTGCACGGACGCGGCCTGACGCAGCACAGCCGCGGCGATACGCTCCCGGACAGCCTGCCCCTCGGGCCGCTCGATCGTCGCAAGCTCGGCAGGGTCGGGAGCGAACCAGCCGGTCTCCTTGATGAGTTCGGCGTTGCGCACCGTCTGCGCCGCATTACTCGACGCCACCGGCTTGCGCTCCGCTTCGTAGGTTTCGAGAAGCCTCGAGCCTGCGCCACCGCGCAGCACAGCAATCAACTTCCATCCGAGATTCTGGGCGTCCTGGATGCCGCCGTTCATTCCAAAGCCGCCATGGGGCGGGAAGCGATGCGCGGCGTCGCCGGCCAGGAATACGCACCCAGAGCGCCATTGTGTCGCAACCCCCATTTCGTGCTGCCACAGCATGGCGCTGAGCACCTCGACGTCGACGCGAGCGCCAGCGCCCTGGCGAATCAACTCCGTGCACACGGCTGGAGTGTAATACTCGGCGCCCGCACCAGGCACGCCCTCGGGCGTGAAGATCCATCGATACTTGTGGCTGACCGGCCAGAACGCCCCGCGCACATCCTCATTGATGACCCACCACAATTGGTACGGTCGGCCCGCACGCAAGGCGTCGAAGTCCTTGGATTCGAAATAGATATTGACCGATTCACCCCACGGAGCGGTTGATTCCTCTGGTAAATTGACGAGCGCTTTGACCGTGCTCCGCGAGCCATCGGCACCCACGACGTAGCGCGCGCGCACCATGTGGCGCCGTCCGTCCGACGACGCAAGCGTGACGCGTGCCCCGGATGAGTCCTGCTCGATTGCCATGGCCTCCATGCCGAAACGCAGATCGACGCTCGTATTCTTGCCAATCTCATCGGCCATCAGTCGCTCGATCCGGTCTTGCGGTGCAAAACACGGGATTTCCGGTGAATGCCGCGAATAGTCATTACGCAGATCCGCTAAAGTATCTGCAAACATGATCCGGCCGAGCTCGATACCATTGATTCGTGTAGCCCATACGAATCCCAGACACAGTTCCGGCGGCAGACCGCGTGCTGTCACCTCATTCGCGACACCCCATTGGCGCAACGCCTCCATGGTTCTGGAGAAAATGCCGTTCGCTTTGGGGTGACGCGAGGGCGTCGGGCGCCGCTCCACGACCAGCGCATTCACACCGGCGCGAGCGAACTGCAAGCCGAACGACAAGCCAACCGGACCACCGCCAATCACGAGCACCTCTGTCTCTGTAGGCATATCCGACACGGACGCTGAACTCGTCTCTGCGGGGGCGGGAATCGACTTGGGCGGCGACGCTGCCAGAGTCATACTTGACCCACGAGCTTTTCCACCACGCGAATGGTGCGTTCGGCGACCGGACCCAAGAGTCTCAGCACGCGCTCAACCAATTCCGGCCCGGCGGCCCCGGGAGAGCCTGCGTCGAATGGAGGCTTGGGATCGTATTCCATGGCGAGCTGCGTCAGCTTCGCAATATCCTCGCCGCACAGATGCGCGAGCACCGTCAGGCCAAAGTCAATTCCCGCCGTCACCCCGCCGGTGATCCGGTTACGGTCGATAACCACGCGCCCGGATACGGCCTCGGCACCCAATATCGGCAGCAATGGCTGCGCCGCCCAATGCGTCGTCGCTTTGTAGCCCTTGAGTAGTCCCGCGGCACCCAAGATGATTGAGCCAGTACATACGGCTGTTACATAGCGTGCGCGCGCGCCTCGATCAGCGAGGAAAGCGAGCGTCTGCGGATCGTCCATGACGTCGACTTGGCCGGGTCCTCCGGGAACGAACAGAACGTCGAGCTGCGCTGGTGCCTCTGCAAACGTCATGGTTGGACGAATGCCGACACCCGTATCGGAGACGACGAGGTCTCGAGTCTTCGCGATCAGATGAACGGTGGTAGGCCCCCACAACACCGTCTGCGGTCCGATCAGATCAAGAAGCGTCAGGCCCGGATAGATCAACATGCCAACTACGGGCCGCGGCATACCGGTTTCGTTTGGGCCCGCGGCGATTGTCAGCCGAGCGCCTGCGGGGGCATCATTCGAGTCACTCGCCATGCCGCTCCCCCGTGTCAGTTGTCATACTTTTCCCGTTACCGTAGAAACCGAAACCCCAAAACAGTGAAAAATTCCGTTCTGTCACAATTTAAGGAGGCGATGTTGACTTGTCAACTCCATTTGCGAATAAGTTTCATCGCGGCCATGCTTTGTCCTAGGCATTTTTCCCTCGGGTCACTGTCGAATGCGATCTGTGGCCACCTTGTGCCACGCTAAGGACTAACGAGCCGCCGACGTAAGGTCAGTTCTTGCGCTCCCCGTTAAGCCTCGTTGGCGGAAAAATGCCTGCCTTGGCGGTACCTGTCATCACGTCTCCGTCGACTAGGACATCGAAATAGATCGTCATTTTGAACGGCTTAGTCACTTTCTGAGACCACGTCAACCGGCTGTCTGCGAGTTTCGGATCCAGGAAAGGGACCGTCTCGTCCCCCAGGGTCGCCGTGCCCGACACAGCTGACAGTTCCGTGGCTATCGCCAGGGTAACGAATTGCTTGCCGAGAGGAGTATCGATGATTATCTTCCAGGTACCGTCCACAGACATGTGAATGCTCCACGATTCGTCATTTATAGTAGCCGAGCATGCCCCTCCAGGAGCATGGCGCTCCGGGCGCGCTTCAGCGTCGTTCAATGTCACGCAAACCGAGCTCGCCGCTTCTTGACGCGCACCTTCTGTGTGGCAAATTCGGTGGACACCGCACTGACTGCCGGCATCTGAGCTATCATGCGGTTGAGGAACTCGACCAGCACCTTCTGCTCCGGCTGCGAAAATCCCGTCAGCAGACGTTCCTCGCGACGCAATGAGATTGCGACGCCCTTGTCGTGCACCTTGCGTCCGGATGCCGTCAATATCACATCCCTGCGTCGGCCGAAGCCCGCCGTCACGGCGATTAAACCTAGGGCTTCGAGCGACTTCAGCGCGCGGCTTACGGCCGCCTTGTCCAACCCGATGGCCTGCCCGATTTCATTGCCCGACACGCTCGAGCATGTCCCTAGCAGCACGATGATCCGCATTTCGGTCGCGCCGATGCCAAACGTCTCGCGATAGATGATCGAGGCTGTGTTAGTGAGCTTATTCTCCAGAAAGGTTACCAGCGCTGGAACATATCGCTGCAGATCCAAAATCGTATGGGCGTTTCGTGTATCAAGAAACCGCTTCAAATCGCACTCCTAATTGGCTGACTCAGCCGGTATAACGCCGGCGCGAGGCGTTTAGATCCCATTTAACTTTGAGCCATCACGCGTCGCCTTCCCGCATGCGCCCGCTGTTTGGCGCGCGACACTACCGTCTCGCGCTGCATCGAGTAATCGGAGAAAGTTACCTCCGAGGATTTTAGCAACTTCCGCATCGTGCATGCCATGTGCGAGCAACGCTGCCGGAACTAAGCTCCAATCGCGATAATCCGAGAATACGGGCTTGAAAGTGAAGTCCAAGTCCGTACCGATCGCGACGTGATCTATACCGACTGCGTCGACCATCCGCAGTATGGTGACAATATACTCCTCGAAGGTCGACTGATCGAAGCCGGCAGACGTCGCCCCCACTAGACCACCCCTATCCGTGACTAGTCGGGCATGCTCGACACTAATCAAACGTGGGTGCGCAGAACCGGACTTGCGCAGATTGCTGTGCGAAAAAAGCATCGGCTGACTAGAAATCTCCGCAGCTTGGCGCGATGCCGCCAAGCTCGCATGCGACAAGTCAATCAGAATTCCCAACCGATTCATCTCTTCGACTATTCGTCGGCCCAAGGCGGTCAGCCCGCCATGGACCGCTGTCTCCGTCTGAGTGTCGCCGATCTGATTGACGTGATAATGGATTATCGTGATGGAACGGATGCCTTCGTGGTACGCCTCATTGAGCCGCTCCAGGCGATCTTCAATGAAATCGCCGCCTTCAATAGAAAACATACAAGCCGGTTGCCCCAACCGGCGCGCCTCGAGGATCTCACTGCTGTCCCGGACCAATCGCAACGTCCCTGTCGCAATTAACTGCTGCAGACGCGCCATTTGTCGTCGATAATCCCGGAAGGCTTCACCGGGCGCAAACTCGCGAATGGCCTGAAGGCCGTCCCTCGATGCTTCCAGTAGCAAGTGGTCCGACACCGCCGCGAACACCACCGTGCCGACGCCGCCGCAGCGAATTTGCTCTACCGCCTCGTCCGTGAATGGGGGTGCCAAACTCGCCGCGAATGGTGTGACCGGCGCTCCTTCCATGAAAAACCGGCCAGGATGGCTATGAATGTCGACCGTCGGCCAGCGGCGCAAGAACTCGTTGCCTGCTGCACGCTCTTTCTCGGTCAATTCAATAGCTCTCGGAACATGGGTTTGCGAAATCGCCAATGCCGCGAGATCCGAAGATCGCTCATCAATTGACGAGCGCAATTCATGCCAGGAACAAATCAAGCACATGACCGGTACACAGTCGTTTCAAGCACCGGAGCATTTGTGCGCAGAGACCCTCTTACACTGCGCCGCGGTGCTGTACACCGTGCCCTCACCCGAGACTGAGCGCGGTGCACCACGAAGACAAGCGTCCTTTTCATAGTTATCTAGCTATTCCAAGGCCCCGTCCGAGGGCGTCGAGGTGACCGCGAGTAAATCTCTCGGCAACGCCTTTCGTGAACGACATATCGAATGCATGCACGGCGCCGGGGAACACGTGCAACTCGGCGGGTACTCCGGAGACTACGAGACGACGTGCATATTCGATGCTTTCACAGACGAAAAGATCAAGAGCCCCGATGCTGATATGTGCGGGTGGAAGTCGCGCTAGATCTAACGCACGAGCTGCAGACGCATAACCGGCTGTTAGCGCTGCGCCTGGTTCACGGTTCAAATACATCCTCCAGGCGGTTCGGTTCGTCGCTCGCGTCAGCACAAACTCTCCCGCATGAGGATTCGGATCGAGCGTCGAGCCAGTTCGGTCATCCAGCATCGGATAAATTAGCTGCTGAAATGCGACGGCCACCTCTGCACGGTCACGCGCCAGAAGACTCAACGCCGCGGCCAAGCCGCCGCCTGCGCTTTCGCCGACGACTGCTATCCGGCGTGCATCGACGTTCAACTCGGAAGCATACTTTTTCAGCCAGCAGAGAGCTGCGTAGCAATCCTCGAGAGGACCGGGAAAAGGCGTTTCTGGGGCGAGTCGATAATCCACCGACACGACCACGCAACCCAATTCCCGGACTCGCATTTGATTCTGAAGCTCGCTGTCGTCCGCGCTACCCATGACGTACAGCCCGCCATGCAAGTGAAGCACAGCGGGTAATACGCCGGTCGCGTTCTTCGGCCGAAGGACGAGCACGCGCAGCTGCCCAGCATTTCCTGGTCCAGGGATCATCACTTCAGCGCATTGGCACGCCGCATCCGGGTGCCGCAGCTCACGGATGAGAGCGCTCATCTCTGCGCGGCGGCGATGAAGCGTCTCCCCGGACAACTCGAGCGGAGGGAAGGCGGCGATGAAACTCTGAAGGTCGGCGTCGACGAGATGGCGCGATGTCATGATATGGCTGCTTGATACAAAACGATGCCGAATTTATCAGCCGATGAGTTGATCTGTCAACTTGCAGTCGTGCGATACTGCAGCGATGGCGTGCCTGCTCGGACGGCCCGTATCAGATCCACTCACAGTGAACGATCGGTCTTCACTGGCCGACTGAGGATTGGTCGCTAGGAATCGCTGGCGCGGCGGCGTACGACATAGTGCGCATTTTCCAACCATCCTTCGTTCGTATCATGACCAAGACCTGTGTGCCCTCTTGAATGTAGCTTTTTCCGGCGCGCTTGTAGGTCACAACCACCGGCAAGACTACGTACGCAGCGTCTCCCGTAATTTCCACATGCAACGGAGCTTTCGAGCGGATATCGAGGTCGGCCAAGTTGAGTTTGGCAATTGCGTTGCCCGTGTCGTCGATCCATCTTTCGAGCGAGCGCTCGCCGCTCCACAAATAGGGCGGAACATCATCGACGATTTCCACGCTGGGCGCCCACGCGGCCTTGAATGCGACCAGGTCTCCCGAGCGAAACGCCGCGAGAGCGTCGTTTATCACCTGCACTACGCGCGCCGTTTCAGACATGTCGACACCACGATTTCCCGCGAACGAGATCGCGCTGAAAAACACGAGAGATCCAAATAAAGCGGGTATGCATTGACGTATCCTTCTTTCTATTCGCCAGAATTCTGTTATCGCTACTCGATCCAACCGTCTCATTTGATCGGCCCTAGCGTCGCAATGGCAGCTCATCTCGCGAGGACGTATCGCAGACGAATAATAAGGAGGCCACGAGAGCGGCCAGAACGCCAAAGGCGGCCAATCCTCCCAGACCGATTGAGTTTAGGATTGCCGCGCCTAGGGCCGGTCCAATCGCCAACCCAATCATAAAAAAGGCGGGTGCACCGGCCGCAATGCCACCACTCGAGTCGAGCCGCAGCAGTGACGCCATCACAAAGGGACCGAGAAAGAGGGTGGAAAAACTCAGGCCGACGACGCCCACCGAATACGCGGTTATGCCGACCTGCCCTGCGACGAGAAAAGCAGAGGCGCCAAGAGCCAGAAATCCGGCCAGAAATGGCAAGCTACGGCCGAGCCGCTCGCCCAATCGCTCGGCGGCAATGGGCGCCAGAAGATTGATTGCCGCTCCTAACGCCAGAAGGTGCGAGAGTTGTGTCATCGACATGCCGACGGACGCGGCAGCAGGTTGCAGATATGCCCACAGGCTCGTCTGAATACAGAACAACAGGGCGGCACCGCCGAGCTTCATCGTCACAGAGTGGCGCGAATAGGCGCCCTTCCCTGTTACGCCGGATACTGGAACACGCGCCGTATCCGGCAGCCAGGCCAGGGTCATCAAGGTCAAGACACCTATCCCGGCGCAGAATAGAAATGGGGCGCCCAAGCCAAACCGAGTAGTCAATAGTGGCGCATTGGAGAAGAACAGAATTGCCATCGCGACCAACGCGAA
>Ga0224557_1003448_pt1 | contig 12307 bp, 12 predicted proteins | sample 714S31014metaG_FD_180677 | JGI IMG/M metagenome (GOLD analysis project Ga0224557, IMG submission 180677) | Peat soil microbial communities from Stordalen Mire, Sweden - 717 S3 10-14 | ecosystem: Environmental > Terrestrial > Soil > Wetlands > Peat | place: Sweden: Norrbotten County, Stordalen... | reverse complement strand
ATGTAGTTCGCTTTCGCACTTTGCTTTCCGCTCCACACAGAAAAAGCCCCGACAACCGCCGGGGCTTTTTTGGGCCCGCACTCGCTTTCAGTCCCTTAGCCGCCATTTCTCAAGCGTGTTGATTTCAGAGTGAACGCAGCCGTTTTTCGGGCGGTTGGCTTCGACTTTGGTGGTTGAGTCAGCCCATGAAGGTCAGATTCTGCCCAGTGCGGAGTCTCATTCATCGCGTTCGCCGGCACCTAACGAAGATGCACGGAAGGCAGGAACTTGTGGCACAGTACAAAGGAAAGGCCAAGTGGTTTAGCAACGCCAAAGGCTACGGATTCATCGGACTTGAAAGCGGGCCGGACGCATTCGTTCACTACTCTGCAATTCAAATGGACGGGTACAAAATGCTCAAAGAGGGTGATGAGGTCGAATTCGACATCGTCCAAGGCGAGAAAGGCCCCCAGGCGGATGCAGTGACTCAGTTCAAGCGCACCATCCACAGGACAGCCTGACAGCGCGGATGACCGGGCCTAACCGCACGGCCGTCGCAAGGTGGTGCATTTGAACTTTGCTCGGACTTCGTCACTGAGGTCGTGGCCTATCGAGAGCCCACGAGCAGCTTGCCAATGGAAGCAGCACAGGGACGGCAAACACTTCACACATAGACGCAGCGGTGTTTGCAGCCTGCGGTTGGCCCACCACGCCGGCCGACGCGGAACTCGTGGAGCGCTTGCTCGCCTTGAACCATGAGCGCGCCGGCCCTGGAACGAGCAGCCAAGATAAGTTTTTCCGGTTACTTGGGAAGAGGCCGAGCAGCAGGCCGCCGTCTGCCCTCCGGATCGCAAAGAATGAGCTCCTCATCTTCGTCGATGCCGCACGGCGACTGTCGCGGTAAGGCTCGAAGGAACCCCGGCCTTTCAGCGGTTTCGATTCTGCTCTTGACAGAAACCGCGATGCGAAGTGGCATTTTTCTTGAGAAAAATGCCACTTCGCACGATCTTCAAATGGCGACACACGAATCGAAGCCGCGCTAGCCGGGGCCTTCTTCGCGGAAGATAACGCCTGACTACCTAGCGGCAGCGAAGGTGTGAGCCATCTCTCCGCCACTCACTTGCAGCAGCTGCGTCGTCCGGGCCGCCATTTCAACGTACATCGCCGCCGCGTGGGACACATTCAGGCAGGTGCTTTCGTTCACCTGGTTGCATGCGTACTTCGCAAGCGCTTTCAGAACAGACAAACGGACCTGCATGGCGTCGCTGCGCAGGGCCGCAAGAAGTTCGCTGTCCACCGAGTCGCTGCTGAGGGCTGCATAGTCGGCCATCTCCATCATCACGCGGGCATTCTCATGCATCGCCCACAGGCCCTGTGCGCCTTGAATGCGCTGCCACTTTTCTTCCGGTGTGGCGTTCTGATTTGCATTCCAAAAGGACTGATCACTCAATTCGCGGGCATTCCAGTTCGGTCGCAGCTGAGCCACAAGCGTATCCCACGCTTGTGTCTTCCGGCGGCGCATACCGGCTCTCCAACGCCCAAGATAAACGGCCACACCTGCAATTGCAGAAAATGAAAGAAGACTGAGAATCATTGGTCCACCTCAGACCGGAAAATGGCGACCATACGATACAGTCAGCCAAGCCCGGCCAGTTCCTACGCATCGTACCGCGAGCAGTGGTAACCAATACAATTGCGCATAAGTAAACTAGAGTAATGTTCTCAAACGGTCAATGATACTTTCGGGTCAAGAACAGGTGCTCCGTCAAGAACTGGTGCTCCTTGGAGCCGCGCCACTGTGAGGCGTCGAAGCACACGCGCCATCCCGCACTGCCGCCGCGCCTTAGCTCGCTTCCGCCGGAGCCAGAGGGCAATGCATGTTCCGTACGCAAGTGGCTCTGAGGACGTCAACCCCGATGTAAGACTCCAACGCATTTAAGAAGTCTGCAGCATCGTCTGTCTGGCGGGGGCCATTCTGGCATCTCTCCCTCTTCTGTCCTTCACCAGTCCGGATGCAACAGGACCAGCGCACCACCTAGGAGAATAACCCGGAATTTCCTGCGAACCAATTTACTCCCAGTTGTCCCTGCCGCGAGATCAGTTTCGATGATGTGACGTAGAACACATCAGGCAGCACCTGCTGCTACGGCTCACACCCCTCCCAATATCCACCCCGCAATATTCGCGATTCCAAGCTTCTCCGCCGTCAGGTTCGGCCTGAAGAATCCGGCTAGTGACCCATCGCAATTCGCACGTTGCAGCCATGCCGCTGCGGCGAACGCGGCTTGCTCAACGTGAACTTTGAAGGCCGAAAGATGAAGGTCAAGAAGATTGCAGGAAATTGGCAAGCAGGGAGGTCTGACTTGTGTCAACATTCACTTACACGGGATGGTGGTTCACATCTTTGCAGGGTGTCATCTCGGTGGGCTTTGGCAAATCAGATTGAACGGGTTTCTGCCGTGCCGTTTCTCTCGCTATTTTGTGCTTCTGAAACGCTGCGACTAATTTCTGGGTTTGTTCCCTGACAGAGCCAACATTACCGGCAAGTTGGAGTTCTGCTCCACACGAGCACGCGGCCTTCGTAACCCGCCAGTCAGTTCTCTCAAGCACAATCGCTTCATGCTTCATGCTTCACCATATCCATAGACTACGGTCTCGTATCAGTCCTCTGGTCCTTTGCCTTACCTAAAATCTTCAATTTGGTTGTACTGACACCATCCCCCATGGCCTGGAGAATAGTTCATCCAAGGATACTCCAGTCATGATTCAGGGCGAAGGCGAAAGCGCCCTCAGGGAGGCAATCCGGTAAGGGCCAAAAGGTCTAGCTGGTCCCAGAAGAGCTCGCCTATTGACGTTGCCGGGATGATAGGCCAGTGCCAGACCGCATTTCAGGCTTTGCGCGAACTGAAGTTCCCACAACTGAGAACATTCCAAAATCTTCAACTCAAGGGCGAGATGGAACGGTTGGCCGAGCGCATGGTTGCCTAGCAACGATCTATTCAGAAGTTAGCCTGCGTTGGGCAGGGAAGACCGCCGTGGTCTTGCTTGTTCGGCGCGGGCTTTTTGTTTTGTGTGGGGCGGGTTGAGACATTCACAAGGGGCAAGCGATGCGCTATTCAAAAACGACTGGCTAAGAACCACCAACCCAATACCCAGATCGGCATGCAAAAGGCAACGCCCAGGAGAATTCAGCGGGCAAGGGACTTTGTAAGTTCGACGACACTGATGGCATCTGTTCGGTCGTCGAGCGGAAATCGCTCGGAACCTGGATAAACGTAAAATCGCTTCTGCGGATTTAGATCGGCGCAAGCGGAATGAAAACCACGCTCGATATTCGGCGCCGAAGAGCGTTTGACCTCGATGGCCCACAGTTCTCCGCCGGGAAGCGTGAGAAGAAGATCCACCTCGGTTCCGTTGGAGGTTCGATAGTAGTACGCATCGGTTCCGTCTGGTGCCGCGGTGATCAGAGTTTCAATGACAAAGCTCTCCCAGGTTTGGCCGACGACCGGATGACCGAGCAGAGCTTCCTTGTCCCGAATGCCGAGCAGCGCGTGCGCAATGCCGCTGTCGCGCACATACACCTTGGGCGCCTTGACCAGCCGTTTGCCAACATTCCGATGCCAGGCTGGCAATCGTCGAACCAGCAGAAGGTCAACCAGAAGATCAAGATATCCGGCAACTGTTTTACCGTCGACGGCCAGACCGCGAGCCAGACCGGCTGCATTCAGGATTTGAGCCTGGTTGTGTGCCAGCATGGTCCAGAATCGCCGCAGCGTTTCAGCCGGAATGCGGGGTCCGAATTGCGAGATGTCGCGTTCCAGATAGGTGCGGACAAAATTGCGCCGCCAGAGCAGACTGATGTCGTCGGACTCGGCCAGAAAGCTGCGCGGAAACCCACCCCTGACCCAGAGCATCTCGATGGAGGCCGGATCGATCTCCAAGGCATCGAACGGATCGAGTTCCAAATAAGAGATACGTCCTGCCAGACTCTCGCCGGATTGCTTGAGCAGATCCATGGCGGCTGACCCAAGCAGGAGAAACCGTCCATTGGCTTTTCCGTGCCGTCGCCCCCGGTCGATGATGCCCCGCAACTGCTGAAACAACTCCGGTACTCGGTGAACCTCATCGAGGATGACCAACTCGTTCTCGTGGTCCGCAAGATACTTGCCGGGGTTGGAGAGTCTGGCCCGGTCATTCTCGTCTTCAAGATCCAGGTAGATAGAAGCTGTCTGCGCGCCAATCTCCAGAGCGAGAGTTGTCTTTCCAGCTTGGCGCGGCCCCAAAAGGACGACAGCAGGAGAATGGCGAAGCAGTTCATTCAGGCGGGGCGTGAGGCGGCGAGGGAGCATGTATGTAATTATAGACAGTTGCTCCATAAATACATAGTTATGTTTGATGGCGACTGGAATGCATTATTGACGAGTACACTCCGGTGCGCTATTACGGTATGGGCTTCTTAATGAATGACGACAGCCCAGCAAACCAAAGCCCAAATGGGCAAGCAAAGGGCCATACCCAAGGGGATTCCCGGGCGAAGCGAATGCCGCCCGGACGTGGTTGTAGGTCGGGGATCCACTCATGCACATTTGACATGAGCGAGAGTGGCAGATGTGCTCCCAAGGAATCTTCGCGACTTACTTGCACCGTCATGTCAACACCATCTCCGCGTTTTAGAGAAGATCGAGCAATCGAACTGCCAATCCAAGTCTTCCATAGTTAAGATGGCGCTCATCTTGCTCTGCTCAACATGTGTACCTTCCCCATTACCCTCCATGGCCGGTGCGTGTGGCGCGAAGTTCTTGGCTAACCAACTTTCACTGGGACACAAGCCAGCGCTCGGAAGGTTCAAACCCAGCTGCCACCGCCTCGTGATAGTAGCCATCCATCGAATCAATCGGCCTTGAGGCGAGTGCGTCATTATCCTGATCGGCGCTGAATGCCGAGCTGCCATCCGGCCCAAACAAAGTTCTCACTTATTGATTCCGAATTGGTTGATGGCCTGCTTCAGCTTTCAAGACCGCCGGCGGCAGACCGCTTATCCGCCCCAACCGCGACTGAGGAGCATTCCGGTCTATTTCCATCAGATCAAAACGCAAGTTTGGATTTACTGCCGGTGCCGCACCCACCAAGGTGCGAATGGTGCTATGCTTCTAGCACGTGAAGCGCGAGCTTCTTCCTCAGAATGCAATTGGCAAAGGCCTTGGGTGCTTTTGAAGCCCAGGGCCTTTGCCTTTTCGATTATCGACTCAGTTTGGTGTACCGCTCGGCCGTTAAGTTCAGGAACACCCGACCCCGTCCAGTGACGATGGCCTGGTCCAGCATCAGCCGGCTCTCTTGGTAAGTGAGACCGCCCCCGCCCGTTCCACGAGTTCGATCACCATATTCGAGGACGTGAAGTGCAGCTTTCGGGGAAGGGAAGTCTTCAAGTCCACTTCCAGGACCTGACAATCCCAGCCATTGCGGCACTTGGCAACCATGCCGAGCGCGATTGGTCGGGCGCGAAAGTGGCATTTCATGATTCGCAGCGCTAAGGTCAACTCCAACCGAATACACTTCGACCAGTATGAACGACTCCTCCCCACAGCCGCGTGCCCCCTCCCAAGAGATCGCCGGCCTTGTGGAGCGGGTCACTTTCTTCAATGAGGAGAGCGGCTTTGCGGTGCTATGGGTGAAGATCCGGGGGCAGCGGGACCTGGTGTCGGTCCTCGGCTCATTGCCGTCGGTGAGCGCCGGGGAGTGGCCGACCGCAAACGGATGGTGGGTTCGTGATAAAGAGCATGGTCTTCAGTTCAAGGCTCAGGTTCTGAAGGCTACCCCGCCGACTACGAGCGAGGGGGTTGAGCGGTACCTTGGCGGCGGTTTCGTGAAGGGTGTCGGTCCCGTCCTTGCAAAGAAGCTGGTGGAACACTTCGGCGCTAAGGTATTGGGTATTATCAGCGACAACCCGGCCGACTTGGAGTCGGTCGATGGCATCGGCCCAAGCGCCGGGAAAAGATCGCCAATGCCTGGCAGGAGGGGATGCAGATCCGAGAGATCATGGTCTTCCTCCACAGCCATGGGGTCAGTACCGGGCGAGCGGTCCGCATCTACAAGACGTACGGGAATCTGGCCATCCAGACTGTGCGGGAGAATCCGTATACCCTGGTACCTCCGAAGTCGCCGCATAGAGCAACTGTTCCGCCTGGCGCACGTCGGAAAGCGGCACCGAGCCTCCGCTTTCCAAGCTCTTCGTGAGATTAACTGAGTCCTGCCGAACCTTGATCGTTTCCTTTGTGATCTCGAGTTGGGTATCGAGCGCACGGACCGGCAGATACGCAGTTGCCACTTGCTGCACCAGCGTTAAACGAACCTCACGCTGTGCCCACTTTTGTGCCAGCAGTTGGGCCCGTGCAGCCTCGGTCTGCCTGCGGTACAGTCCCCAGAAGTCGGGCGTCCATGCGGCCGAAAGATTGAACGATCCGTCCACCAGCGGATTGCCAATCTGAGTGCCCAGCGAAGCAGGAAGTGTGGCGCCAATACCTGTTCCGCCGACTGTAACGGTCGGAAACTGTTGAGAACGGGTGATCTTGACCTGCGCCTGTTGCTCTAGAATGCGCTGCGCCGCGATGCGCACATCGTAGTTGTTGGCCCAAACGCGGTATGATTGCTGCATGATGAGTGATTCGAACCCCAAGAATGAAGCCACTCAGTCGGCAGAGACCAAGGCCTCAGTCAAGAAGCCCTACCAGAAGCCTGAGGTGCGCCACGAGCGGGTTTTCGAAACCATGGCGCTCTCCTGTGGTAAAGTCCAGACCACCCAGGGTTCCTGCCACCACGCCCGCAAGGCCTCCTAGGACCCGGATTTTGCTCCAGAAAGTGTCTGCGGCGCACAAAGTGCGTCGCTGTTTTTTTTGTGCCATTTTGCATGTAATTCGCATGTTTTTGCCTACGCTTAAATCAGGACTCGGTTTTGGGGACTCGGGATCAGGGACCAAGGGACTGGGGACTCGCCATGGGTCTCAGAAGTTCATTGCATACGTTGAGGACCCGGGCCGCAGGTACCCATTCGACTGTGCTCGGGATGTCCGTCAGTTTTGCTATGCACTTCAGAGACAGGACACTAAGGAACCTCTGATCAGGTCCTGATATTTTCCGTGTTAAAGGTTGGAGGCTCTTTGCTGGGAGCGGTTCCGTATCGTGTCGTCGATTTCAAGGGTAATTGTGCTTTGCGCGTCGGTCTTTTGCGCCCTCGGAGTCCGTTTCCCGTCTGCGGAGGCACTACGCCCTTTGCGGGGCCAACTGCGGAATCAACCGCTTGCGATGCTGGTAAAGATTGACCAAGGCGAAGGCCGCCAGATGCCAGTGGTGATTCTTCACGATGCCGCGATAGCGCACCCTGGTATAACCGAAGACGCGCTTCAAGATGCGAAATGGCCACTCCACCTTGGCTCTAACTCTCGACTTAGTCCGGTTCTTGCGCTTCTCGCCTTCATCCACTCCTTGCTTGGTCTTCACGCGTCGATTGGTCATGTCCTGCGCCTTGGGCGCGGCCTCGTGAATCGTCTCGGTTTGCCCCTGATAACCCGCATCGCCCCAGACTTTGTTTTCCTCTCCGTGCAGCAAATCGGGCAACATATGCTTGTCGTGTACCGAGGCCGCCGACGTGCAGACCGAGTGCACCACTCCTTCTTTGCTATCGACGCCGATATGCGCCTTGGCACCGAAGTAGTACTGATTGCCCTTCTTGGTCTGATGCATCTGGGGATCGCGTTCCTTCTTGCTGTTCTTGGTAGACGAGGGAGCCGCGATGATGGTGGCATCAACAATCGTGCCCCTGGCAATGCGAATGCCTTTGCTGTCAAGATACCAATTCACCGTATCGAGTATCTTCCCGCATAGCTCGTGCTGTTCAAGCAGGTGGCGAAAGTTCAGGATGGTGCTCTCGTCGGGCGCGGCGGCGCGACCCAGATCGACTCCGGCGAAGCCGCGCAGTGCGGGCGAGTCATAGAGCGCATCCTCGGCACCGGGATCGGAGAGATTGAACCAGTGTTGCAAAAAGTAGATGCGCAGCATGATAGACAAGCCGACAGGCTGGCGGCCGTTGCCCGCCTTGGGATAGTGCGGCTCGATCAGTCCTTCCAACTCCCGCCAGGGAACCACCGCTTCCATGGTGTTGAGAAACTGCTCCCGGCGGCTGGGCCGCGCATGCTTTTCAAAGCTCGGCTGGCAGGCGAATGTTGTCTGACGCATCGCGATCTCCATCTACTAACCATTCGATGCAACCACAGTGCGGGTCGATGACTTAATCAGAGGTTCCCTAAGTTGCAGCCTCGCTCGGCAAGCCATCATCAACATAGCCGTATGAATCAGGAGTCCCTGCGCCACGCCGCTTGTTGCGAGTTAGTTGGTGATGTAACGCGCACGGCTGGCGAATCTCGTCTGCGCGTCACCGGGGCAAGTATGTTGCCGGCTGTTTGGCCCGGCGATGTGATTACTGTCCAACAACGTGGCTGGTCCGATCTGCGTCCTGGGCAGATTGTCCTCTATCGCCGTGGCGGCAGGCTCATAGCGCATCGCATTCAGTCCTCGTCGGGCGGCCGAATGATCACGAAGGGAGACTCGCTCGTCGCAGTTGACCCCGCTGTAGAGGAAAGTGAGATCATTGGCCAGGTCGTAAGGATTTCTCGCGGCAGCCGGACCATCCCAACTGAACAAGCATTCTGGCAGCGTATCGGCTCGTCGATTTTGAGTCGCTCGGACTTTCTCATGCGGGGCGTGCTTTCAGTCCATCGCCGCTTGCATGGCCCATCGGGCGTGCAGGCATCCGGTGAGAGCTCGGCGCCAGCAGGGAAGTGAAGATGTTGGTGAGTTCTTGTTCCGTATCCACCTCGCGGGCTTCGATCACGATTGAGCGGGACTTGAACTTGTCCGGCAACGGGGCGATTTGCTTCCATCGGTGAACTTCTCGCCTGAACTTCAATTGTTGATTATCATCGCAAGGGTCGAGCTGCGACCTGGAGACGAGAGCGCAATCAGCAACCTGCTCTCCGCTTCACTCGACTGGGATCGCTTGCTCACACTGGCCACGTGTCACGGCCTCGAGCCGCTTTTGTTTGATCATCTCAGCGAGCAGCCTGCCTCCCTGGTTCCCGTGAAGGTCATGCAGAGTTTGCGTGTGGGGAGCAGAGAGACCGCCCAGCGAGGCATGATTCTCGCCTCGCGACTTCAGGGGATATCGGACCATCTGGACTCGCGCAATATCGAACACATTTTGTATAAGGGGCCGCTGTTAGCGGAGGTCTATTACGGCAATTGCGCGTTGCGCGTATTCCACGATCTCGACGTGATTGTGCCTCCCGGGAAAACTGCGCTGACACGCGATGCACTCGCTCAAATTGGTTTTGCGGACAGGTATGGCCTGAATGAAGCTCAGCAAGCTGCGTCATTTCGATTTGGCAGCCAGCATCTGTTCACAGCGCCGGGCGGCCTCGCCCTGGACCTCCATTGGCGCATCATTCCAAAGTCAATTTCCCGTTCGCTGGACACAGTTGGTATATGGAAGCGTGTCACGATGGCGCCGTTCTTCGGGCGTGATGTGCCCACTCTTTGCCCGGAAGACATGCTGGTTGTGCTTTGCCTTCATGCTGGCCAACATGAATGGGCGCGCCTGTCGACCTTGTGCGATATAGGTCAATTGCTTTTGCATCATCCTGAGCTGAAATGGGAGGTTGTTCGCAGTCATTTGTGTGATTCAAATACAATCCGAATGGTTCATGTGAGTTTGCTGCTTGTGGGCCAGCACAGGCCAATTCAGATTCCGCCGGATTTCGCAGCCAGGATTTCAGCTGACCAACATGCTGCAGGCTTGGCGGAGCAAATCCAGAGTGAGCTTTGGCCGGCTCCCGAGTTGGAAGTGTCGAAGCTATCGCAGATTCGCTGGCTCATGGCTCGAACGGCGGGTGAAAACCTGGATGACCGTCTCCGCTTCCTGATAGGAAACATGCTTGGCCCGACTTTGAGCGACTTTGAAAGCTTCAAGCTTCCGCGAATCCTATTTACCCTCTATCCAGTGTTGCGAGCATTTCGGTTGGCGTACAAGTACGTATCACCCTGGCGAACGAAAAAAAGCGGCCCGGAAAATGATTCCCATTTTCCGGGCCGCTCTTGAATCTGAGTGATCTGGTGCTATGCCAGTCTGATTTGGACCAGATTGGCTTGAGGCGGAGGAGGGGTTTGGCCCAACGCGTAGCCTTGGCTGAGGTGCCAGGCACTGGGGATCCCCGTTCGTGCTTCTGACTTTGCACAATCGACGCTCGAAGGGCCGCGCATGTTTCCTTCCATGTAGGCAAGGCCCGGACAGCGGGTGCAATAAGCCGTATGGCTGCAGTGCGAGCACGTCGGCAAATCGCGCACATGCACGGATCTCAGTTCAGTCAGTGCTTCTGATCTATACCAACCCGCATTTCCTTTTTAAATGATAATTCTGAATCTTCAGACCGTCTAAATCGTCAATGTTTATGAGGGTACAAGCGCATTGACGGCGATCTGGAGATACGAACCCAATGGGTGAGAAACAAAACCGGCCTTTTCAGGTTTCCTTCAACGCCTCTCTGAAGATTGATTTTCAGGGATCACGAATCACCTCCGACGCTGGCCTGTTAGTGGTTCGAGCGTTGGATGAGAGGCTTGGGTTGAGCCAGCTCATCTCCAACAATCTGACCGATGCCCGTCGCGGCAAGAACACGCAACTACCTTTACCGGATATGTTGCGCCAGTCGATCTACAGCCGCGTGGCTGGTTATGAAGACCTCAACGATGCCGAGCGCCTTTCCCAAGACCCGACCTTTCGGCTGATTGGCTCGGAGAAGATCCGCGATCGCGGTGCGGCCCTGCCGTCGCGGCTGCACTGGTTCGAAACTCAGGTGTTGACGCAAGCTGAAAACCTCAGCGGCCTTGCGGCCATGAACCGGGAACTGATTGCAAGGGCCGAAGGAGAGGAGCGGACATCGCGGGCGGTGCTGGACATGGACTCAACCGAGATTCCCGTTTACGGCGAGCAGGAACAGAGCGCCTACAACAAACACTATGCATCAACCTGCTATCACCCGCTTCTCTTGTTTAATAGCCGGGGCGACTGCGTGGCCGCAAAGCTGCGGCCGGGCAACGTTCACAGCGCCGACGGCTGGAAGCAGCTCCTGCTGCCGGAGGTTGAGCGGCTGCAGAAGCTGGGTAAGGAGGTCTGGTTCCGGGCTGATGCGGCCTTTGCCAAGCCTGACATCTACGAAGCATTGGAAGAGCGTGGTTCGAAGTACGCGATTCGGATTCCTGCCAATGACTGCCTGTTGCGGGACATTGCAGAGTTGCTCACTCGGCCAGTAGGCCGTCCGGGACATAAGCCCGTTGTGTGGTACAAGGGTTTTCTATATCGGGCGGCCAGTTGGACGACGGCGCGGCGCGTGGTTGCCAAGGTGGAGTTTCATGCCGGTGAACTGTTCCCCCGGTTGGGCTTCATCGTGACCAACACGCAGCTCGCGAACCGGAAGGTTGTCCACTTCTACAACCAGCGCGGCAAGGCGGAGCAGTGGATCAAGGAAGGCAAGCAGGCTGTAAAGATGACGCGGCTGAGTTGCCACCGGTTCCGGGGCAATGAGGTCCGGTGTGGCTCAGCATTCTTGGCTACAACCTGGGGAATCTGTGGCGAAGGCTGGCACTTCCAGTCGGCATCTCAGACTGGTCTCTGACCAGCTTGCAGCAGCGGTTGGTGAAGACGGGCGGACGACTCGTAAAGCATGCACGGTATTACTGGCTGATGCTGGCGGAAGGACACCTGACGAGAGTACGGTTCTCGGCGATGTTGCGCAGGATTGCGCTGTTGCCGCTTCCGGCAAACTAGCCGACCGGCCGCAACGCCGCAATCCGAATCACGGAGGACAAAGGAGGATGGAGGGGTGTCGGCGAAATTGACTTGGAGGGCTCTCGATGAGGCGGGCGAGGCAAGGACGGCAGCGAATCGCCCGGCCTTTTCTCCACAAACGCCGGATTCTTCGGAGCAAACGTCCTTTTGGCCTCGAAACCTGCCTCAGGAAGCGATACAATTTCTGGGACCGGTGCCGAAAAAGGAGATTCCGGCTGAGAGTCGTATGGGTGAGCTCCGGTTTCTTCGTGAATCAGCGATTCGGACGACAGTGGAGTGCGGTGCGACCGCCGAAGACAGGTCGCTCAAGCACGCCAGCACCGAACCACGTCAATTCTGCGCCTATAACCAGACGCGCGGAAGCTTGCTCGGCGTCGAAGTTGAAGTGGCCGACTTCTCTCCTGCCAGCCTTGAATCCCGCCTGCCCGCCCTGAC
>Ga0224557_1003447_pt1 | contig 12310 bp, 15 predicted proteins | sample 714S31014metaG_FD_180677 | JGI IMG/M metagenome (GOLD analysis project Ga0224557, IMG submission 180677) | Peat soil microbial communities from Stordalen Mire, Sweden - 717 S3 10-14 | ecosystem: Environmental > Terrestrial > Soil > Wetlands > Peat | place: Sweden: Norrbotten County, Stordalen... | reverse complement strand
TTCTCGCGGGTTCACACGACAGCGCAATCCTCAAGAAATTCCTCGCCACCAAAATAAGCCTCGACCGTTGCGGCTACGCGGATATTTTGGAAGGGGAAAAAGCGGCATGAATGTACCACTCTCCAGTTCCAAGATTCTCAGTTAAATTTTTCCACCATCTGCTCGCGCGGCCTTTGCGGGAACACGGCAATGGCATGGTCCGATTCCCCATCCCCGTCGCTGGTGATGAGCACCCTCAGTTCGCCTTGTTCGTTCAGGCCCACCAGGATGTCGGCAATGGGCTTGCCGTCTTTAAATCCCCGGACTGCCACCTCATGGTAGATTCCCGGGTCTCCGGTCCTCTCGATGCGCAGGCGCAAGTTGTTGGGATTTTGGCCCGAATGAAGCGGATTAAACTCCGCTGGTTTGACTTTCTTGAACTCCGCGATGTCTTTTGTTTTTTCTGGCATGGTTTTCTCCAATTCAATTGTAAGGCAGGGTTTCGGCTATGCCCTTACAAGTTCATGTTGAGGAATGATGACCCTGCAATCATCATCCATGGTGGGAATCATTTCCCACGTAGTTGTTCCCTGGCCGTTCGGGGGCATGGCGACACTGAAACCAAAGGGCTCCTCCAGCAGCATCTTCATCTTTGGGTTGACGGCGTGGACTACAAACAAGGGGCTTGGAAAAGCCTCTCGATCCTCATTGAACTGCCGCATGGCATATTGCACCAGGAACTTGGCCAGCCCACGGTGGCGGTCGGGTGAAAAGACGACCACATCGAACGTAAATCTGCCAGCGTGCCAGCTGGTGCAAAGGCCGGCTGCCGGGTAGCCAGCATCTCCCCTGACCAGGACCAGAGCAAGCTCCAGATCCCGCAAGATATTGATGTTCTCGCGGCCTGACAGCTTCTCCACTTCCCTCCACTGGTCCTCTGCAAGATTGTCAGGATGCACCACCAGGTATCCCACTGGCGCGGTGTGGAATGAATTCTCGCTCATATGCGTATCCCTTTAAGCGGTCGCCTGCACCGTCTCATCGTTGCCCGAGGCTCCAACGTTTCCTTCGTTGAGCTTGGTGACCATCTCGGCGTGCTGGCCTCCGCGGGCTTTAACCTCGGCTTCCGTCTCCCAGCGCCGGTCCATTTGGCGGAGGTGGTAAGTATGGGTGGGGTTGTATGGATTGATGGAGACAATCTCGCAACGGGTGACGATCCCCTTGGCTTTTTCAAACGCGTACGCATCGCGCAAGTGGTTTTCGAGGACCTTGCCCATGACGACGTCGCCCACTTTGAACTTGGGCTTCAGGCTGGGATCGTAAAGAGCCGGCGTGGGCCAGCCGTAAAACTGGTCCAGCTGGCTCAAATCCTGTTCAGGATTAGTGGCTTCCGGCCCCTCTTTTGGCAGCAATGTGACAACGTAAGCCAGAAAATCAGAGAAGACCTGGGCATCGGTCACGTAACGGTTGTAGTAGTCCCTATTGCCGCGACCAGCCTCGTGACAGACCATAAATGGCTTCACTTTGAACCAAACCGAGAACATGGCCAGCCCACGCTCTCCATCGAAGCACTCGTCGATGTAATAGCGGATCTCCACTTCGCTGGTTTTGGGGGTCTTAATTTCTTCCAGGCTGATTTCGTGGATGTATTTGCTCAGAACATGCAGTTCCGTCTCAGTTTTGACGCTCGGGCTCTTATACAGATCTGCTGGTTTCATAATTTGAAGTTTAGGTGCAGGAAGAATCGACTTTGCATTCCACCCACCTGAAACTGTACGTTTTGAAGGCTGCGTAAAGTTGATACGTCACGTCATGGGCCTGGCTGTGCCTGCAAAGGAAGGGTGTCAGCCGGTGGGGGTGGAACGGGTAAGGGCTGATGAAGCGCCGGGGTTCCTGCTGGCTGCTGGCTTTCCCGAAGAGCTGGATCTCAGCGCGGCTGCTGAAAATGGGGTCGTCCTGCAGTTTGTCATGGAGCTTATCGGTGAGGTAGCTGAGGCCATTTTCCCGATACTCCACGTCAAATCCCAGCGTTGGCGGCGCCAGCTGGAGGCGGGGCAGCGCTTCCCCGGTAGCGTATTCCACTTTGTTGGCTTCTTCGTTTTTCCTCCGGACAGCCTCAAGTATCTCCGCGCGCGAGAAAACTTCCTGCTCCGGCGCGAGATCGTCCGTAACCAGGATGAACGCGTTGGCGCCAAGCATGCTCTCCTGAAAATCCGGATCGTACCAGACTTGGAGCCGGTGAGGGTATTGCAGCAGCTTGTGTCCGCCCGCCGCGCTGAACCAATTGTAGGGGGCGTCAGCGCCTTGAAGCGGATCGCCCCATCTCTCGTGGGTAAGGCAGTGGGCCACAACCATCCAATCGTAAATGTCAAGCTGGCAGAGGAACTTGAGCGGTTGCCCTGTGATTTGATTTAGAGGCCAGTAAGAATCCACCAGCTTCTCCAGCGAGGGCGCGCGTTTCTGATGCACCACATAAGCGGCCGAGGAGTTGATGGCGCCGGCAAGATCGGGCAGCCCGCCGATTTGCATGGGCGCCGTTAGGTCCAAATCCGCCGGAGCCGGCTTCGCGGTCAAGTCCAGGCGGAAGGCCAGGGCAGCCTTGCTTTTGACCACGCTCCGAGCGGCATTGTAAGCGAGCGTGAAATCGTCGGCCATCTTGACCAGGTTGGGCGCTTGCCGGTCTATCAGGGCGTGCCGTCGAAGCTGCTCGGTTATCGATGAAACAGGGTGCAGCTGTTGAATGATATTTGGATTCCAGTCTAAATTCATTTTGTTGGTTGTTTTTGTGCCGCGGTAGCGGCGGTTACCCCTTCCTCCATTCCTAAAACTTCAGGCGCTGGCTGGCTTTGCGAAGGAACTTGCGAGCCAAACGGGCGCTCTCCTTGTTGGAAGCTGGGTTGCTGATAATTTCGCATGCTACCCGCACGCCCGTGCGCCAGTAGCTGTGATGAGCGTTTTTAGGCATGGTCATCAGGTTGGAGTACCGCTCGGAAAGCTGGTAGTAATCGTGCCGCTTCGTCGAGCGCGGCTTTGGCTGCTTGTTCTTGTCGAGTTTTTTGAGCAGCTTGGCTATGGTGGTTTTGTGTGGGGGAACCAGAACCCCGCGTTTGGACACCAGAACCCACTCCCAGCCTCGGGCAGCTTTGATCCCATTTTGGATATACTTGTCGATACAACGCAGACAACCAAAGCGGTCGGCGATCTTCAGCAACTCGCGGCGGATTTCCGGATCGATCTTGCGGCCCGCCTTCGTATAGCCGGCAAACTTGGCCGTGTTGAGCCCGCTGGGCTCGACGTGCGCAATGTAACTGACGCCATTTTCTTCAACCCACTTCATGCCCGTCCCAATGGTGCAAAGGAGTTGGTTATGGACAGAGCGGGCATCCTGGTAAAGGGATCGGTAGCGATAGCGTGGATCCAGCTTGAGGCACACCCACTCCTCGACGGTTTTACCAGCCTTCTTTTCCAGTGGGAGCACGGCATCGTTAAACTCGGGATCGTTGGATATCGTGACAGCCCATGCATCATAAACAAGGTTCTGCTGGGCCTGGGTAAGGTCCCGCCTGTCGAGCAACGGGTCTTTTGGGTTTAGCCACTCGTCGAAGAGAACTCGCCCGCGATAAAACAGCGTTGAGTAATGCATCATCACCCAGGCCAGGTGGGAGGGGTTCGCCTCAAAGTACGAGATGCGCTGGACCACAAGCTTGAGCAGGTCCATGGCGAAATCCGTTGGTAATTTTTGCTTCATCTATTGGTAAAGGTTGGCCTTTTCAAAGGCTGTCAGGGCCATGTGAATGGCCTGACGGATGGTGTCCTCCCTGGTCAGCCGCCCTTCGGTCAGGATGCCAACAAGCCCCGTGCCCTCTCCGATTTTCTGGTGGCTGGTCAATCCAGCCGTCCGGCATGCTTCTGATAAATCCTGCCCTTGCCGGACAAGCGCCGCCACCTTGGGTGGGACCACAAACCCCGGCGTGGTGCCGAAATTGATGCGCTGGCCGTCGTAGATGGCGCAGAGGGCGATGTCAACAGCCTCTTCCTCCAGCCAAAGGATGCCGCTTTCAATCCCGATGGCCAAAGCACAGGGAGCAGCCGAAAAGGCGGCCTTGGCTCGGTTTACGGCCCCCGCTTGGATTTGTTCCAGGCCAACGGGCTGTTCCGGGACACCCGAAGGGACGGAGCGCGCTTCCAGTTCGAGCGGCATCAGAAAGGAGTAGCCGGCCAGCACCGTTTTTACGGCGCCGACCTTGGCAGGATTGACAGTGCCAATGACGATTTTCACTTCTATTTCGCGTTTGGATTGACCAGCATGATCAATTCGATCTGAAAATGGAGCTTCTCGGAACCTGAAGTGGTATCCAACGTCACGTTCCCAATCCGCCCCGTTTTGTGGCCATTCTCAAAATCGGCGAGAAAGTGGCCTATTTCATTGTAGTAGGCATTTCCCGCGAGTGCGATCTTCTACCAAACTTCCCCTACCAGCAGATCTCCATGAGCATGTTCCGGCCCGCGGATGGTGCCGTATTCCGTAATCTCGATGTTGCGGTCCTTGATGCTGGCCTGCACCAGCCTGATCATCCAGGTGTAGAAATCGCCTTGGGCCATCTGGATCTCGGCATCATGCAGTCGTTGCTCAATCTGCTGTTTTTCTTCCTGGATATTGGCCCGATTGCAGACTTCCGTGCTGATTTTGTGAATTGCCTGGTAGGCTTTGTCCTTGTCGTGGGACAGCTTCTCAGCGGCCGCGCACTGGGGCACCACTAAGTGGCTGTAGGCAATCGACAGCAGAAGAGGCAATGCGGCGGCAAGACCGAAGAAATTCCGCTTCTGCTCTGGCGAAAGCCGTTGCAAGTAGTTGCGAAAACCATGTTCGAACTGTGTCATCGGACAACCTCCGGGTAGTTGTAATCAAGCGAGAATACGACAAAAAAAACCCCCTCGGTGCCGGCCTCCGGCGCCGACATGCTGGCGAGCTTGATGTCGCCTTTGCTGTGTCCCTGGACAAGATAATGGTTGGTGGAAAGCCTTTCCTCATAGGACTGGATGCTGCCTCCGGGGTCGCCGTCGCTGTTTTTTCCCTGGATGACCAGGCGAATCTGTTCCGATGCTTTTTTGCTGCCATTATCCACCTTGTGCTGCATGCGAACCTCAAAGTGCGTCAGCTGAATTTCCGGCACGGACCAGTGCGGCAGGCCGTTCAAGATCGACCCGCAAATGACCCGGTTGGTGGTCAGCCAGTCAAGCTGGGCCAGCCGGAGAGCCTCCTTCTCGGTGGCTTTGTTTGTGGAATTAACGTCCGTGAACTCCTGCTGGTGCCGAACAACTTTGTCTTTCAAGGTTTGGACTTCCTTTTCGCTGTAGCAAACCTGGCAGTAAAGCACCCCGCTCCAGAGCAGAATCAGCCCCAAAAGGGTTCCTCCCACGAGGCACGAGATCCGAATCGGATCTCTCCGGCGTGCTTGGGTCTTCTCTTGGGCCTCAGCAAGTAAATTGATGCGTATCATACTTCTATTTTCGGTTATGTGAGCAGAGATCCCACTGCTTCCAGCTTTTCAAAATTCGGATGTGCGGTTATGGGGCTCTCAATTTGGTCTCGTTCAAAATTGTCCTTGAGCATTCCGACGAGTTGCGCAACCGCCGCCTGGTTCAGGTACAGGTTTTGCAGTAACATGTCTTGATTCCGAGTTTCGTAATAATTTCCGTCGTCGCTGACTTGCGTAACGATGCCCAATTGATGGCCTGTGTCCAAAATGTCGATGAGCAGCAGGTGAACCTTGAGAAAGTTGGCATTGCCTCCATTCTGGGGAAGGCTGGCATATTGGGTTTTTGGGCTGTCGCTGCCCCGCCAGGCTCCATCCTCCCATCTGACGGTGAACCGAGCCGTTTCAGCTCCAGCTCCAGGGCGCACAAGAAATCCGAATCGCTCCCCGTTTACCGGCTCAACCTGGGCCCCTGGATGCCGGTCAGCCAGCGCGCACCGCCATTGCCCTAAGACAGCCTCTGCTTCAGCTTTGGTCCCTTTCAACTCCAGTTCGTATGATATGGACAAACCCATATTCTTTTCTGGTTTTTCTTGATGCCCATAGGGCGGGGGCCTCGCCAAAAGTTCCTGCAAATCAAGGATTTAACGCGGGTTATGCAACGGGCGACACCGGCGTACATGGGAAGGATTGTGGTAACCGTTCACAAGTTGGCTGGTGCTGTTCTGGAAAGCCGATCTCGGTCAGTGAGGGGGAATCAGGAGGAAACTCCCCTCCACCGGCGGAGGTTGCGTTCCATGATGATTTGGGCAAGTGAAGACTAATTCGTTTCACTTTTTTGCCACCACGACTCTGATAGTTGTTCTCAGTCCTTCCTCCGTCATGGCACAACCTCAACTCGTATGGTCAAAAAGCTGTTCGTGGGAGTTGGGCGCGATCCACAAGTCGCAGGGATCCGAATCTCCGGCGGTGGTCATCCCTTTGGCCATGCAGCAATGCACGCTGTTGCAGCGCAACTTGGTTTTGGCTCGACCAAATGCAGACTATAAGTGACATTAGTGAATGACGTGCCGAACGAACGACTTCGCCACAATCCTTTCATTGGGTGTGAGATCTCCTTCAAGGTTCGGGTCGAGCTAGGGAATTAACGCCGTCAAACTGGCCTTTGATCCAGTTGTGGACGCATACCCAAGCAGCGAACAATGCAAGTTTTTCAAAATGGACCATTTGAATCCACAACCGGATGAACGGGAGTCGAAGCGAACGCCCATCCCAGAGCAGGATGGAGCGAAACGCGAGGGGGAGGCGTTGTCCCATAGGGAAGAGCGGTGCCCGGCGTCTTCCGGTCCACGGCAGTATGGCGGTGAGATTATTTTGCTGGTGGAGGCGGAAGAACTGCTGCGTAGCCTTTTAAGCACATTTCTACGGAATGCGGGATACCGGGTGTTGGAAGCAAGCAACGCCATGGAAGCCATCGGATTGTGGGAAGAACAACGAGGCGAAATCGACCTCTTATATACTGATATGACCATGCCTGGGGGGATGAACGGTTCAGACCGTGCGCATCTCAGTTTCTTGCAAGGTAGTGTAAGCTTGGGGCATGAATGCAACATGTCTTGAGCCTGTCGATTCGACCGTCCAACGTGCTACTTCGTCCGAACCGCTCGCGGTGCTTGCGGCCCGTTCGGCTTGTGGGCTGGAACATTCGATCCAGCGATTCACCGCCACCAGCGATCAAAACCTTGGGCATCTTGAAGTGCAAGCCGCTCAGGATGTCCAAAGCTTGCTGCGTGAGGCCGTGCAACGCGGCGCGCAAGCCAAGGCGGATAACACCCCGCCCTTGTGCCCGGTCTGCCAGCAAAAACTCAGCCGCCTCTCCGCCGATCACCCGCGCACCTTCGACACGCGTTTTGGCGCTATCACCGTCAACCGCACGCGCGGCTACTGCAAACGCTGTCGCAAATGGCGCGTGCCCGCCGATACCGCGCTGGGCCTGGAAGAAACCGCTGGCTACTCGCCTGCCGTGCAGGAAATGGCGGCACTGCTGGCTAGCAAAATGCCCGTGGAGGAGGCCCGCGTCGTGCTCGAACGCCTCACGGGCGTCAAGCTTCCCCGCGCCACCTTGGATCGGGAAGCCCGCCGCCAAGGCCAACGCGCCCAGCGGCTGCGCTCGCAACTGGACCAACAGGCCGCCACCCAAAAGCCTCAACTGGAACTGACTCTGGAACCCTACCAGATGATCATCCAGATGGACGCTTGGAACATTCGCGAGCGCGATGACTGGGGCCAAAGCGCCGTCTTGCGCCGCCGGGGCCAGGAACCGGAGCGCTGGCACTGGGTTTACATCGGCACCTGCTTTCGTCTGGATCACCGTGGCCAGAGCGCAGGCGGGCGGCCCGTCATCAGCGAGCGCGGCTTCGTGGCCACGCGCACGGGCATGGACGGTCTGCGCGAGCAACTGCACGCCGAAGCCTTGCGGCGGGGCTTGGGTCAGGCGGCCGGCGCGCTGGTCATCAGCGACGGAGCCGTGTGGATTTGGCGATTGGCCGACGACCGCTTTCCTCAAGCGCGTCAGCGGTTGGACTTTTACCATGCCGTGCAACACCTGGCCGCTGTGGGACGAACCCTGTTTGGCGAGGATCAGGCCAAACTCAAAGCCTGGCTCAAGCCGCTGGTCAAACAATTGAGAAACGAATCCGCCATCAAAGTCATCCACCAATTGGAGGAGGCGCTGGCGCAACTGCCGGGTGGCCCGGCCGCCGAAGCGGTCCAAAGGGAAGTCAATTATTTCCATGAGCATGAGGACCGGATGGATTACCGCGCTGGACGGCGACGCGGTGAACCCATTGGCAGCGGCCCGGTTGAAGCCACCTGCCGACAGAACCAGTGCCGCTTCAAACGTCCCGGACAGTTCTGGAGTCAGACAGGCGATGAAGCCCTGCTGTGTCTGGAAATGTTCTGGCGCAACGATCGCTGGCACCTTCTCTTTCCCCACACCTCATTCAACCCTGCACGAAACTGAGATGCGCACGTTCAGACCTGTGCCGTAGATTGCGCCTGGACAAACCCGGGTTGAAGGTGATCATATGGAGCGGCTATACTACTGAAGTTGGCATTCGCAGGGACGCGACCGGAATCGATATTGTATACATGCCCAAGCCATGTGCGTCTCAGGTGGTCGTTCGTGCAATCCAGGCTCATTTGGCGAACAAACAGTTCCAGATGGAAAAGGATTTGGCAGAGGATTTGCGCAAGGCTGGGGATACGGTCACGGGAGGGTATTAACCCGGCGTCATCAACCTCGCCATCAACCCCGAAAACCTGTTCTCCGTCCGGTTGTTCCGCACCGCCATCCCCATAGCCTTTCGCTGTCCGATGAGCACGACCAACTTCTTGCCCCGGGTATCTCCATTCTCGTACGCCACACCGGAAGCCGGAGGTGGCAGCACTTGGTGGCCGATATGATATGGATGGCTGAATGGATGAGGTTATGCTGAGGGGCACGCAACATGGCGACTTCGTTTTCCATAGAGCCTATGGAGTCCACAGCGTCCATAAAGTCCACAGACAGAGTCCGTCAAAGAAACAAAAAGCCCCCGCCCAGCCTTGCGGCCAGACGGAGGCAAATTGGGGACTGGGAGTTCGCCACTCTCTCTTTCCCACGCTGACATTAGGCGCACCCTTGCGGGGCTGCCAGCTTCCCGACGCCATTCTCCACGGCAAGCGGAGTTTTCCGGCCTCATAGCAGGGCCGTCCAGCGCCTTGCGGTCACTGAATTATTGAGTGAGGCCTCTTAGCTCGCTTGGGCTGGCGTTTGCAGCGCCGGCTTGCGAACCAGGTCAAGACACGTTTATGACTTCTGTCCGCGTCTTGACCAGTTTGCGCTGGGACGGCCACCGCTTTTGACGATGCGTTGGCCCAGTGCTACGGGTCTGACCTCTTAACTCTCAGGTTGCTTCTTATCACAAGCCAGCGGTGCTGTTTTTAACATCGCCGACGTTTCGGAAGGTTTTTACATGCCTTGCCCAGGCCGTGTTTCCTTCCCGCTGCGTGTGCTCACTTTGTCCCGCCTTTCAGCGTCTTTCTTTGGGCCGGCCTTGTCGCCAAGACCGCCAGAGTCACCCGCATCGTGCTAATCCACAGTAGCAACCGTTTACCCTCTGGGTAACTGCGATTCACTCAAGCCTGAAACCGTCTTGAGTTACTTGACTCGGCTCGGTGCTGTTTCTTTTTTAGCCCCTTGCCGCTCAGTTCCTGCTTCGCGTCACTGACAGCGTGCGAGCGCCGCCAGAGGAACTGGTGAATCCTGCCTCCGGTCTCCGCTTCTTGCGAAGCAGACTTAGAGGGGTTGAGCCAACCAGCCTGACTCAGCCTTTCCCCAGTCACCTGGGATTATCCTTGGAACACCGGCGACTTTCTTTCGTCCACCGCCCGCATCCCAGCTCTTTCAATGAACTTCGACCAAAATACTATAGTTTTGGCCATCTGCCTACGAAATCTTATTCACCGGGTTATTCACTTTCCTCATTGACATTGACAACCTCAAAACTACGAAAAAGCCCACGCTGACAACGGTTTCGCGCGTTTCCTTGCCTTCCACCAGCCCGCCCCGCCCGCTGAAAAAAGTCGCGGTGTATAAGTTTTTAGAGCCTGTTTGAAAACTACGAGGGGTCCCGTTTTCGTGGATGAAAGCTCCTTACAGCCTCTTCTTCCTCTCCGCCTTCACAAACTGGTCAATGAGGTTGCCGCGTTGCGGGGCCGAGTGCCATTTCGAGAGGTCCTGGATGGGGTGGGGAAATTCTCGGATGACCTCCATGAATGGCCGGTTTGCCTTTCCGCTTTGGAACAGCGCCGCCAGCAAAGCATCCAACGGCAGGTACTTCTTCCCGTTGACCTCCACCACTGAGAACGACGCCGCTTCAACGTCCGTTGCGATTCGCTCGGCCGGGAAGACGGCTTCATGGTAGTAGTTGGTGCCCTTCTCCTGCGGCGGACAGTGATGGAGCACATCTGCGTGGCACAGGTGTGGCCCCTGCCACCATTCCATGACGAGGCCGGTGTGCTCCAGGTTCTTTCCGACGATATGTGGTCCTGATACTCGCCGGAAAATGGGTGAGCGGTAGGGATTATCGCCGCTCGGCTCCACAGGTTTGTTGGTTTCCATAAGCGTTTTTGTTGTTTGGCGCGGAATATATGTTGATAAGAAACAGGGCGCCGGTTTGTTCCGGTGCCCTGGTGCGTCAAAAGTGCTGCCGAGCCGCGGTGACTCGACCTAGGAAAACGGTCACGGCCGCCTCTCGGATGAATTCGGCCTGGAGCTGACGAGGCCCAACCATGTGATGCTGGAAAAGTTCGCGCCGTGCCTGCAAATGCCTTTTCCCGGTTGGACGAGCCTGATCAGCCCTCGGCTGCAGCTCGCGTTCACGTTTCAATCAAAATATCTCGGCATGTCGCCATTCCAGTGTCCGAGTTTGTTTTCCATCCTATCATTCCTCGAATACGAGTACGGCATCTGGCATCCGACGGAGGCACGCTCGCTCGCGACGTGGTGCATTACGCCGTGCCCTTGGATTTTCTTGTGCATCGCTGGCTGGTGCCGCCCGACATTGAAAAAATCTTTGCGTTCCGCACGCAGGAATTGCGCAAACGATTTCCAACACGGCAAGATCAACGCCACCGCCCGCGCCGGCGGCAATTTGTTCGTGCGCCTTCTTTGTTCGCCAGCCAGCCGGGGCTGGGTTAAATTGAGCCGGTAAAGCGCATGATTATTATTATTTTCATTTCAGCAGTGGCGGTGGCTTTGATTCTCGTGGGCTGTCGGACGACGCGCGCGGGTACGAGTCCGCGACCTTCCAGGTGGTGCGTTTCAGCGGCAATTTCGCGGTGCGGGATTACCCGGCGCTGATGGTCGTGGAGACGCCCATGACCCGCACCGGGAAAGATGCCGACGGAAGTTTCATGCGCCTGTTCCGGTTCATCACCGGCAAGAACGAGGCCAAACAAAAAATTGCCATGACGACGCCGGTGTTCATGTCCGGCAACGGTTCGAATGCAACGATGGCGTTTGTGCTGCCCGCGAAATTGCCGGCTGGCGAAGTGCCTAAACCCACAGACGGTGCGGTGACAGTGCGGGAGTGGCCGGCAGGACGTTTCGCGTTGCTGCGCTTTCGGGGCGGGCGCAACCCGAAGAATGAGGCGGCGGCGTTGCAGCAGTTGAAAGACTGGATGACGGCAGCAGGCTTGCGCGTGTTGTCGCCGCCGGTATTCGCCTATTTTGATCCGCCGTGGACACCCGGTTTCCTGCGCCGCAACGAGGTCATGCTTCAAACTGAGGCGGGCAAGCCGTAACCAAAAAATTCTGTTATGACTTTTTTTGCGAAGTGCCGATTTGATGCCCATGGCTGATTCCAAATTAATTCTAGTCACGGGGGCAACGGGCTACGTCGGCGGGCGACTCGTGCCGCGTCTGCTGGCGGCAGGTTATCGCGTGCGCTGCCTTGTGCGCGATCCGGCACGATTGCAAGGGCGGGCATGGTTGAACCAAGTGGAAGTGGCGCAAGGCGACATGCTACAGCCGGCTTCGCTGGTCGCGGCCATGCGGGATGTCAGCGTAGTGTATTACCTCGTTCACAGCTTGGGCGGCGGGAGCGATTTTTCGGAACGCGATTTGGTCGCCGCGCGCAACTGCGCCAACGCCGCAAAATCGGCCGGCGTGGAACGAATCATTTATCTGGGCGGACTCGGCGATGCGCAGGCCGACTTGTCGCCGCACCTGCGCTCACGTCACGAAACGGGCGCGGCGTTGCGCGCGGCGGGCGTGCCAGTGACGGAATTTCGCGCGGCGGTGATCGTCG
>Ga0224557_1003446_pt1 | contig 12313 bp, 10 predicted proteins | sample 714S31014metaG_FD_180677 | JGI IMG/M metagenome (GOLD analysis project Ga0224557, IMG submission 180677) | Peat soil microbial communities from Stordalen Mire, Sweden - 717 S3 10-14 | ecosystem: Environmental > Terrestrial > Soil > Wetlands > Peat | place: Sweden: Norrbotten County, Stordalen... | reverse complement strand
CTCAAGGGCCGAGTCTTGCTCGCGCTGGAGTCGACCGGGGCGCGCATGAGCCGCCTGGGCTCAGAGCTCCTGGCGCAGGCCCCGCTCTTGACGCTTGACGAAGTGGTCGCCCACATCGACAGCGTCACGCTCTCAGACCTCGAAGAGCTCGCCACTGAGCTCTGGAATCCCGAGCGGCTCTCAGTCGCCGGAATCGGCCCGGACGAGGACCGGTTCGCCGAAGCGCTCGTAAACCTCAGCGTCGCGCACGCGGCATGATCCGCGTTGCCGTGAGCGGCGCCGCGGGGCGCATGGGCCAGACGGTCTGCGCGGCGGTCGAGGGCGCCGACGACATGGAGCTCGTTGCGCGAATCGATCCAACCCTCGGCCTGGATGTGAGCGCTGCGCTTGGGGCGCAGCGCCCGGACGTGCTGGTCGACTTCTCGGTCCCGGCGACGGCCGTCGCCAACATCAGGGCCGCGGTCGCCGCTGGGGTTGACGTTGTCGTGGGAACGACCGGCTTCGACCCGGAGGAGGTCCGCGGCCTGACAGGCGCCAATATTGTGATGGCGCCGAACTTCGCAATCGGCGCCGTGTTGCTGATGGAGTTCGCCGCTCGCGCCGCGATCTACATGCACTCGGCCGAGATCATCGAGCTCCACCACGACAGCAAAATCGACAAGCCGAGTGGCACCGCCAAGCGCACAGCCGAGCTGATGCGAGCGGCGGCGCCCGACAAGGGCCTGCCGCCGATCCACTCGATTCGGCTGCCGGGACTGGTCGCTCACGAGGAGGTAATCCTTGGTGACCTTGGCCAGACGCTCACGATCCGGCACGACTCAATCGATCGCGAATCGTTCATGCCAGGTGTCTTGCTGGCTGTTCGCAAGGTCGCCGGCCTGTCTGAGCCGCTCACGATCGGCCTTGAGCATCTCCTGTGAGATGATCAAGAGCAGATGACCGTAGACCTGGGAACAATCCTCACAGCTGTCGTCACACCGTTCGACGCGCAGGGCCGCGTCGACGATGCGGCCGCCGTCGCGCTTTTGCGCCACCTGATGGATCACGGCTGCGACGGCGTCGTGGTATGCGGAACCACAGGTGAGGCCGCCACGCTCGACGATGCCGAGCATCTCCCCTTCATCGAGCTGATGGTGACTGAGATGCGTGCCGCGCACCCGCACGGCAAGGTGATCGCCGGCGTCGGCTCAAACGACACCCGTCACGCGAGCAAGCTCACCGCGGCCGCGACGGCGTTGCGTCCCGACGCGCTGCTCTCGGTCAATCCGTACTACAACCGGCCAAGCCGGCGCGGGATCATCAAGCATTACGAAGCTGTGAACGGGTCCACGGACCTGCCGATCGTGCTGTACAACATTCCTCAGCGCACCGGGGCCGATATGTCCAACGACCTCGTTGCCGAGCTGGCCCAGAACTTTGAGCACATCATTGCGCTCAAGCAGGCAAACCCTGACAACGTCGCCAAGATCGACGGCGTACAGCTTTACGCCGGCAATGACGACCTGCTCGCAACCGTGCTCGACATGGGCGAAGCCGGCGGCATTCTGACCGGCAGCCACATATTTGGAGATGAAATGAAGCGGATGGTTATGGAACCGGAGAACAGAGCGCAGATCGATGCGTCGCTAGCCGATGTGTACCGAGACATGGCGATTGCGCCCGCTGCCTGCAGCGTCAAGGCGGCGCTCAACATGATCGGCGTTCCCGTCGGCGGGCCGCGGCTCCCGTACGTGGAACTTGACGACTCTGAAGCAGCTGTGATCCGGGCGCTGCTTGAGCGACACGGCCTGCTCGAAGTTGCGTCCGCGTGAGTAACGGCAAGCTGCGCGTGCTGCCGCTCGGTGGCGTGGGCGAAATCGGCAAGAACATGATGGTCATCGAGTACGACGGCTCGATAGTTGTGGTTGACGTCGGTCTGCGGTTTCCGACGGCTGAGATGCTCGGGATCGATCTGGTGCTGCCGGACTTCAGCTATCTGCGCGAGCGCGCCGCCGACATCGAAGCGATCGTGATCACACACGGTCACGAGGATCACCTCGGCGCCTTGCCATGGGTGCTGCGAGAGCTGAAAAAGGAGGGGGAGGGGCTTCCCCCGATCTACAGCTCGAAACTGACCATCGCGATGGCCCGTTCGAAGCTCGATGAGCACAAGCTCAAGGACGTGGAGCTGATCGACGTGATGCCGGGTGACGAGATCGCCGCTGGCCCGTTTGACGTCGAGCTGATTCACATGACGCACTCGATCCCTGACACGTGTGCGGTGGCCCTCACCTGTGACGTTGGCACCGTGCTGATGACGGGCGACTATAAGTTCGACCAGACCCCGGTCGACGGCAAGCCCGCTGACGTTCAGCGGCTGGCGGAGCTCGGGCGTGAGGGCGTGCTGCTGCTCTGCGGCGACTCGACCAACGCTGATCGCCCAGGCTTCTCTCCTTCGGAGCGCCTCGTCGGGCCACACCTCGAGGAGGTCTTCGCGCGGGCCGAGGGCCGGATCATCGTCACGAGCTTCGCCTCCAACATCCACCGCGTCCAGCAGGTGATCGACGCTGCCGCGGCGCTCGACCGCAAGGTTGCGCTCGTAGGCCGTTCGATGCGTAAGAACGTCGGCATCGGCCGCTCGCTCGGCCACATCGAGGTCCCCGACGGGATCCTGATCCAGCCGCAGGAGGTTGAGGACTGGCCCGACCGCAAGGTCGTGGTCATCTCCACCGGGTCTCAGGGGGAGCCGTTGTCGGCACTTCGCCGCATGGCGCACAACGACCACCGCCAGATCAAGCTGCGAGACGGGGACACGGTCGTCTTCTCGGCGACGCCGATTCCCGGCAACGAGCGTGCCGTCAACGAGACCGTCGACCGGCTCTACCACATCGGTTGCAACGTGGTCACCACGGCCGACGCGCCGATTCACGCCTCTGGCCACGGCTATCAGGAGGAGATCAAGCTGATGCTCAACCTGACGCGGCCGCGCTACGTGATGCCGGTTCACGGCGACCACAAGCGGATCCACCTGCACGCGGGGCTGGCCGAGGCCGTCGGCATCGACCCGGACAACATCTTCCGCGGCGACAACGGTCTACCGCTCGAGATCGATGAGAAGGGCGCCCGCTTCGGCGAGCCCGAGCAGGCGGGGATGATCTTCGTTGACGGCGTCGACATCGGTGATCCGGCCGACGTCGCGCTGCGCGACCGGCGCATGCTCTCGGCCGACGGGATCTTCATCATCGTGGCGACGATCTCCGAGGGCGACGGGTCGACCGTGGCAGACACCGAGGTCATCTTCCGCGGTGTGCCGTTCGTCGATGAGGCCGAGACGCTCAAGGACAAGATCCGGGAAGAGGTCGACCGCTCGCTCGCGCGCGCAGCCAAGGACGGGATCCATGAGGTCGACCTGCTTCAGGAGGAGCTCCACTCCGACCTTGCGGCGTTCGTCTACGACAAGCTGCGACGCCGGCCGATGGTGCTGCCGGTGGTCGTCGAAGTCTGAGGCGCCTCCTGGGTTCCGGGGTCGGCCTCGGCGGCTGGCCCGCTGCCGCTGCGGGCCTGGATGAGGGGTGCCGGGAAGGTGATCTTGAAGCGCGTGCCGTGAAGCTTGGGCAGAGACACCATCTCGACCGTGGCGCCGTGCGCGTCGGCAACCGCCGCGACGATTGCGAGGCCAAGCCCGGTACCGCGTGACCCGCCGGCGTCGCCGCCGCCGCGAACGAACCGCTCGAAGACCCGGGCCTGCAGCTCTGTCGGAATGCCGGGGCCGTCGTCCTCGACCACGAGGATCGGATGTCCATGCTCGACTGAGGTGCTCGCGTGAATTTGCGTCCCAGGCGGCGTGTGGCTGGTCGCGTTCTCCAGCAGGTTGAGGATCATGCGGTGGAGGTCATCACCGATGCCGTCAAGGCGGGCGACCCCGGGCGCGATCGTGAGCACGTGCTCCTCCGACACCGGACCGAGTTCAGAGGCCGCGTCGGTCAGCCGAGCCGCCAGATCAATCGAGCGCAACGGCTGACGGCGCTCGATGTCGGCCCGAGCCAACAACAGCAGGTCCGCGACCAGACGTCGCATGCGTCGCGTCGCTCGTAGGGCCGACTTTGCGGAATCGGCCTGCTCGCCGTCAAGCTCGTCGGCCAGCAGCTCGAGGTTGGCCAGCACACTGGTGAGCGGCGTGCGCAGCTCATGCGACGCGTCCGCCACAAACTCGCGCTGGCGGTCGAGTGCGGCGTTGCTCTCGGTGCGGGCGGCGTCGAGTGCGGCGAGCATGCTCTCGAGCGTCCGGGCGAGCTCCGAGACCTCGTCGTCAGCGTCGAAGTGGGGGAGGCGCAGGGTCGGGTCGCGCGTGCGTTCGATCTCACGGGTGACATCGGTCAGCTCGCTGACCGGGCGCATCGCGCGCTGCGCCACGAGCAACCCGGCCAGCAGGGCGAGGATCGTGCCTCCGAAAACGCCGAGGCCGAGGAACAGCTTGAGTCGACCGATGGTGTCGTTGATCCTGTCGAGCGGACGTGCGTAAATCAGCCAGCCGTGACCGCTCGGCTTCCATCTGATCGTGACGGCGCTGACGCGGTAACCGTCCTGGTCGTAGACCCCTCGCCCCTGTGGCACCCTGAAAGTCGGGACGCCCGCCGGCACAGCATCGCTTGACACCCCGGTCGTGTACGACGGCGCTTGGGTGCAGAGCAACTTGCCCGCATCGTTGAAGACGCGAACCTGCGCACTGTCGGCGCCGGCGAAGGAGGGCAGGTCGACGCCGCCGCAGTTGAGCGTGTTAGACGACTCTGTGTACACCGGTCTCATCAATCCGTGCAGATACTGGGTTGCAAGGTTCATCTGAGAGGAGAACTGATCGGTGATCTGGCGCTCGGTGAGCACGCCGACGACGCCGGCGAAGCCGGTGAGGATGATGAACGTCAGGGCCGCCGAGCCACCGCCGAGGCGCCAGCGGACGGGAACGCGTCTATACGCGAAGAACGTAGCCCGCGCCGCGGATCGTATGGAGGAGCCGAGGCTCGCCATCCGCTTCCAGCTTACGTCGCAGGTTGGATACGAACACCTCGATGGTGTTCGTCATGGAAAAGGGGTCGTAACCCCAGACCTCATCGAGCAGTCGCTGGCGCGAGACCACGATCCGCTCGTTTCGCATCAGATACTCGAGCAACTCAAACTCACGCTGGGTGAGCTCCAACTGCCGCGCGCCGCGAGAGACCTCGTGAGTGTCCGGATTGAGCCTGAGGTCGCCCACCGCAATTGCGGCCTGGCCGCGCGGAGGGCGACGCCGAAGCAGGGCCCGCAGCCGGGCCAGCAGCTCCTGCCGCTCAAACGGTTTGACGAGGTAATCGTCGGCGCCCGCGTCGAGGCCCTCGACGCGCGACTCAACACCGTCGCGCGCGGTCAGGACCAGGATCGGAACGTCATCGATGCGCCGCAGCGTCTTAGCGACCTCGATACCGTCGAGCATCGGCAGGCCGAGATCAAGAATCACGAGGTCTGGCATGAAGGAGTGGGCTTCGTCGAGGGCGACGACGCCGTCGGCTGCGACGCGCACGTCGTAGCCCTCCATGCGCAGCGAGCGCTGCAGAACCTGTGAAATCGCGTCGTCGTCCTCAACAACGAGGACCCGGGCGGGGCGTTCAAAATCGGTTGCGGCGGCCATTCCTAAAGATGGTAAGCCCATTTACGCGGTGTTTCAGGACTCTTCAACACTCCTTAGCCATCCTTGAGGCGTTCGGAGCCTGTGTAAACATTGATCCGGTGCCCACGAGCGAAGCCGCAGAGCGTGATTCCACGCTCCTGTGCCAGCTCAACGGCCAGGGATGTGGGCGCTCCGACGCCCACCAGAACGCCGGCCCCGGAGACCGCCGTCTTCTGCACAAGTTCGAAGGAGAGCCGGCCGCTCACGCAAAGCACCGCGCTCTGGAACGGCAGTAGGTCGTGACTCAGCGCCCAACCGATCACCTTGTCCATGGCGTTGTGCCGTCCAACGTCCTCTCGCGCACAGACGAGCTTCAGCTCGGAATCAAACAGCCCGGTCGCGTGAAGCCCGCCGGTGCGCGCGAACCCAGGCTGGACCAAGCGGTCGGGCAGCGACGCCAGCAGCAGCCGCGTCAGCGGCGTGCCATGCCAGCCCGCCGCTACCGCGGGCCCGTGGAGTGCGACCTCCTCGATAGCCCCCTTGCCGCAGACCCCGCATGACGAGGTCGTGTAGAAGCGGCGATTGTCGAGCCGCCGCGTAAGCGGCCCGCTGACCACAACCGTGTTGGCGGCAAAGTCCTCTGTGAGGCCGACCGCATGCGCCTGCTCGAGCAGACCCTCTCCGTAGAGGAAGCCGAGCGCGAGCTCCTCATCGTGACCCGGGGTGCGCATCGTCACCGCGACGGGCTCGCCGTCGACGCGAATCTCGAGCGGCTCCTCAACCGCGACCGTGTCCGGCTCTCCGTCGCGAACGATCCGCTTGACGGCTCCGGGGGCGGGCTCGAACGCTGAGTACGACACTCGTTTCCTATGCCTGACGCGCCGCCGCGGGTTGCGGCCCGGTCGCCAGCCAGTCCTGCGCCGTCTGCAGGTCGGCAGGGGTGTTGACGCTGAAGAAGAGCCGAGCCTGTGCACCGAACGCACGCAGGTCACGCTGATCGACGATCTGCGGCCGCAGGTGCTCGATGCTCGCCCGCATCGACTGCTGCTCCAGCATCGAACTCTGCAGCGAGCGGACGTGCCGGGCTCGGTACAGCGCCGGGAACGGTTGCACGAAGCTGCCAGGGCGAGTGACCACAGCCGGCGCGCTCTGGTCGGCTAGCCAACGCAACATCGCGGCGGGCACGAACGGCATGTCGCAGGCCAACGCGATCACAGTGTCGCTCTCCCTCAGCGCCGCCAAAACGCCGGCGAGCGGGTGATGAAGCCGCTCATCGTCGTAGACGACGCGCTCCTGCAGCGGCGGCAGAACTGTGTCGGGCTTGGCGATCACGATCGCCTCCAGGCCGGCCTCGCGGGCCGCGTCCAGGGGGTAGGAGATCAGTGGACGGCCCGCGAGCTGGGTCGTGGGTTTGTTTCCACCGAGGCGCTCTCCGCGACCACCCGCGAGCACGGCTACGACAGGAGCGGCTGAACTGACGGACATTCGACCAGTCTGGCAGGGCTCGAAGGCGACCCGCCGGGAAGGGTCCGACCGACCGAGGGCGAAATATAAGGCTCGGACATGGCTCCCGCCAGAACGCAAAGCAAGACCCGTAAACCCGCTACGAGTGGGAGCAAGCCGGCCGCCAAGCGCGCGCCCGCTGGCGCGCGCGCCACAAAAGTCCCTGCAAAGCCCCGTGTTTCGGCGAGGCGGGCGGCGAGCAAGCGCCCGCCCACGCGAGCGACACGGTCGATCGTCGCGAGCCGCCCGGCCCTGCGCAGCATCCGTGACCTTGAACCGCACCAGGTCGACGTGCTCAGTCTGGCGATCGTGGCGATCGGAATTTTCCTCGGCGGCGTGTTCTACGCCGGCTGGGGCGGAGGCACGCTCGGGCACGGTGCGCTCAGCGCACTTGAGCTGCTGATCGGCAAGCTCGCCTACCTTGTCCCGGTGGCGCTCGTGCTGGTCGGCGCACGGGTCCTCGCTCGTGGTACCGATATCGCCCCGGCGGTGCGCCCCCTACGCGCCGGGACTGCCTGCCTCGTACTCGCCTCGGCGCTGGCTCTGGCCGCGGGAACGCTCGGAATCGGGCCCGGCAGGACGCCACACACCGGCGTCTGGGCTGCCGCAACGCTCAAGCCGCGCGGGGGAGTCCTCGGCGGCGCCGAGTTCGCGGTTGCGGGCCATCTGCTGTCCACCGCGGGAGCAGACCTGCTGGCCGTCTTCCTGTTCGTCGCGGCAGCGATCCTGCTCAGTGGCGCGACCTTTGCTTCGTTCCTGAACAGCAGTCGTCATCACGCGGGCATCGCGATGCGGCGCCGGGAAACGGGCAGCGCGACCCGACGGGCAGAGATCCGTGCCGCCCGCCTGCGTCGTGATCAGATCGACCTCGACCCGGAAGACACCGACGCGCTCGCTTATGCACCCGACGGCAACGACTTCGATCGTGGGACACGCATCACCGTTCCGGAGCCCGACACCACCGAGTTCATCGTGCGTGCGGCCGCCGACGAGCAGCCGGCCGTTGAGCTGTACGAGGATGTCAACGGGCAGCGCAGCTTTGCGACGATTGACGGCGAGGAGCCGGAGGATCAGGACGATCCCTTTGAGCACGTCAGCGCCGAGCAGCTCGAGGTTCCGCGCGAGTTCGATGCGGACGACGACCCCGACGCTGAAGAGGTAGGCGAAGCTGCGGCGCGCCTGCCGAACACAGGCCCCCAGCGTGAGGTCGATGCCAGCGAGCTGACACCGGCCGGGCGCTATCGCGGCTCGGTGCTCGACGACCCCGACTTCGTCTGGCGCAGGCCGTCGACGCGCCTGCTTGTGCGTTCGACCGGTGAGGCCGCCAAGCCGGACACCGCGGGGCAGGCCCAGACCGCCAAGTTGCTCGTCGAGGCGCTTGGACACTTTGGGATCGAAGCCAAGGTCGTGGGGCAGGTCGCCGGCCCGCACATCACTCGTTATGAGATCCGGCTCGCGCCGGGGATCAAGGTCTCCAAGGTCGCCAACCTGAAGGACGATCTCGCGTACGCGCTGGCTGCCACTGACATCCGGATCCTCGCCCCGATCCCCGGTAAGACGGCCGTTGGCATTGAGGTGCCGAACGCGCGCCGGCGGATCGTCCACCTCGGGGACGTCTACCAGGAGCCACCGGCCGACTGGTCGCCGCTGACGGTCTGGCTCGGCAAAGACATCGGCGGCCGTGCGATCGGCGCCGACCTCGCCAAGATGCCGCACCTCTTGGTCGCCGGTACGACCGGTGCCGGCAAGTCCGCGTGCGTGAACGCGATGCTGTCTTCAATCCTTTTGCGCGCCACGCCACACGAGGTCCGGCTTGTGTTGGTCGATCCCAAGCAGGTCGAGCTCAACCACTACGAGTCGATTCCACACCTTTTGACCCCGGTGATCACGAGTCCTCGGATGGCGGCCAACGCACTGCAGAACCTCGTCAAGGAGATGGAGCAGCGCTACAGCATCATGTCCCTGGCGCGGACCCGGTCGCTGCCCGAGCTCAACAAGGTGCGTGCAGGGCGTGGCGAGCAGGCACTGCCCTACATCCTGTGTGTGATCGACGAGCTCGCCGACCTGATGATGGTCGCGCCTGCCGACGTTGAGGATTCGATCATCCGGCTGGCACAGAAGGCGCGTGCCGTCGGCATTCACCTGGTGCTCGCTACGCAGTCGCCGAGGGTTGACGTGATCACCGGCATGATCAAGGCGAACGTTCCGTCGCGGATCGCGTTCGCCGTCTCAAGCCAGACCGACTCGCGCGTGATTCTCGACCAGAACGGCGCCGAATCCCTGCTGGGACAGGGCGACATGCTGTTCTCTCCAGTCGGAACCAACAAGCTGCAGCGGATCCAGGGCGCCTATATCGATGAGGAGCAGATCGCCGAGCTGACTGAGTCGTGGCGTCTGCAGGGCGAGCCGGAGTTACGAGCGGAGCTGCTCGAGCAGGTCGAGGACGCCGAGCAGCCGGTCGACGGGAGCGGCGACGACGGCTTTGATCCTGATGAGGACCCGTTGCTCGAGGAGGCGATCAGCCTGGTCGCGTCGATGGGCACCGCGTCCACGTCGATGCTCCAGCGGCGCCTGCGGCTCGGCTACACGCGCGCCGGGCGCGTGATCGACATGCTTGAGCGTAGAGGCATCATTTCTGGCTATGAGGGCTCAAAGCCGCGGCAGGTGCTGATCACCGAGGCTGACGTCCCACGCATCCTCGTCGCACTGGCTGAGGGCGGCCGCATGCAGACGCCGCAGACGCCCCCGCCCGAAGTCGTCGACGAACCAGCTTTTGATCCGTCTTCTGATGTTTAGTGGTCTTAAGCAGACCACTAACTCGCGCTGATCGGATGGATTGCTCCGGCCTTGCAGCGTCGGTTGCACTGTCATGAGGTGCTTCCAGCGTACGCTTTGCCGTAATGGCTGAAATCGGCACCACTTTGCGCGAAGCGCGGATGCGCGCTCATATCGATATCAGCGAGGTGGAGGCGAGCACGAAAATCCGCGCCAAATACCTGCGCGCCATTGAGAACGAGGAATGGGACCTTCTGCCGGGGAGCGTCTACGTCAAGAGTTTTCTGCGCACTTATGCAGACTATCTGGGCTTGGACAGCCGTCTTTTGATCGATGAGTTCAAGCGTCGGTACGAGCGGCCCGCAGACCAAGAAGTTCGGCCGATCTCCGGAGTCGGACGTGAACGTGAGCGCTCCTCACGGCGGCGGCCGCAGCCTTCGTTCTTGCTTTCACCGAGGGCTGTGATCGGAGCCGCGCTGCTGGTGATCGTGGTAGCGCTGTACGTGGTCGGCAGCAATAGCGGCTCGCCGACGACACCTGGTGCGCGCGTGATTACGCCTCCCGGTGGCGGCGCCCACAAGCACAAGCAGAAGCACAAGCCGACGGGAAAGCGCGGTTCGCGGGGCAGTACGACCACGAGCACCTCCACAACCACAACGGGGACCACCACCACGACCGTGGCCACGAAGGCGACTCTCCAGTTGGTGGCGACGGGAACCGTGTGGGTCTGCGTTGAGGGTCCTGGCAGGACGCTCCTGATCCCTGGGTTGGAATACGTAGCCGGCGACAAGGTTCGGGTGTCGGCAAGAAAACTGTGGGTGGCTCTCGGCAACGCGAATGTCACCGCGACCGTGAACGGCAAGCCCTACACACTCACTCGCTCGGCCGCCCCGATCGGCCTGACGATTACGGCAGCTGCGGGCGCAAAGTCGATCACATCGCCTCCACTCTGCACCTAGTGCGCGACGTGGCCGTCTACATCTCGTGAGCGACGCGGCCGTCTACACCGGCCAAGCGGCCGTGCGTGCCGGCGTGCTCGTGACCGGCACGGAGGTGCTGAGCGGCATCATCAGCGATCGCAACGGCCCCTGGCTCTCCGAGCAGCTGAGGGATCTCGGGGTTGACGTCGCGATGATCGAGGTGGTTGGAGACAGGCCCGCGGACCTGCTGACCGCGCTCCGGCACATGGCTGCAGAGGGTCTGGCGTTGATCGTGACCAGCGGCGGCCTCGGTCCGACCGCCGACGATCTGACCGCTGAGGTGGTGGGGCAGTTCAGCGGTCGCGAGATGTTCCTGGACGAAGCGCTCGAGGAGCGGATCTTTGAGATCCTGAAGCCGCTGATCCCACGCTGGCGCGACGCCGATCCGGTGGCCATGCGGGCCGCCAACCGTAAACAGGCCGTGATCCCGTCAGGAGCGACGGTGCTCGAGCCACAGGGCACGGCACCTGGCCTGGTCGTAGCACCGCCGGCCGGATCAGTCGGCCCGACAGTGGTGGTGCTGCCCGGGCCGCCACGCGAGCTGATGCCGATGTGGCAGGACGCGATCGCCACCGACGCGTTCCGCTCGGCCATTCATGGTGCCACCGTCTACCGCCGGGAGATCGTTCGGCTCTACGGGATCCCGGAGGCAGCGATTGCATCGACACTGCGCGCCGCAAATGATGCCGGCGTGCGGCTCGCCGAGCTTGAGATCACGACCTGCCTGCGGCGCGGAGAGTTGGAGATCTCGACGCGATTTGAACCGGCTGCCGAGAAGGACTACGAGCAGTTGCTGGCGTTCATCGACTCGCAGCACGGCAATCACATCTTCTCGCGCGACGGCTCAACGATTGATGAGCAGGTCGCCTCGGCGATGCTCGCGGCCGGTGAGACGATCGCGTTGGCCGAGTCGTGTACAGGCGGGCTCCTGGCGGCCCGACTGACCGAGCGCGCCGGCTCCTCGGCCTATGTGCGCGGTGGTGCGGTGGTCTACAGCAACGAGGCGAAGACGGACATGGTCGGCGTCGATTCTGAGCTGATCGCCGCGCACGGTGCGGTCTCGGTCGAGGTCGCACGAGCTCTGGCCGCCGGCGCTCGAGCCCGCTTCGGTGCCTCCATGGGCGTCGGGATAACCGGCATCGCGGGCCCTGGTGGCGGCACCCCGGAGAAACCCGTGGGGCTGGTCTGCTTCTCAGTTGCGCACGGATCTGCGGGGACGGACGCCGCTGAGCGCGTGCTCACCCGCAGCACGCAGCTGCCCGGCGGCAGGACCGCGGTCAGAGATCGAGCCACGACCGTCGCGATGCACCTCATAAGCCGAGTACTTAGCGGGGACAGCGACTGAGTCGGCGTCTGGTGGCGGCGGATAGGCGCGAGGCGGCCTGCTCGGTCGGTCAGTTTTTACGAAGTTGGCACGTTCGCGCCTTGTTCGAAC
>Ga0224557_1003445_pt1 | contig 12315 bp, 10 predicted proteins | sample 714S31014metaG_FD_180677 | JGI IMG/M metagenome (GOLD analysis project Ga0224557, IMG submission 180677) | Peat soil microbial communities from Stordalen Mire, Sweden - 717 S3 10-14 | ecosystem: Environmental > Terrestrial > Soil > Wetlands > Peat | place: Sweden: Norrbotten County, Stordalen... | reverse complement strand
CCCGTACCAGTCCCAGCACCACTCCATGACATCACCTGACATATCATAGATAGTTAGCGCGTTTGGAAGTTTTAAGCCGACCGGCTGGGTATTGCCGCCCGAATTGGATATATCCCAACAGTAGTTTCCTATGGTCGGCGAAGATGCTGCCGGCGACGAATCCCCGGAGGCGTAATTATATGGCGTCCATGATGAGCCGTCTATGTAGCCCGCCGCATACTGATATTCCACCTCAGTCGGCAGCCTGTAACCGCTTGCTCCCCATTTGACATACGGATTGTCAAAGCTTCCTGCGGCGGTGTTGACGCCGCTGGAATATGCCCCGCTGGTTGATACGGTTATAGGCGTGGATAAACCAGCGTCGGAACAATAAACCGGCTCGAGCCCCTGCATCTGGCTGTACGCGTTGCACCATACAATTGCGTCGCGCCATGTCATCAATACAACAGGTTGGTATCTGGCGCTTGTGGGCGCGGCTCCGGCCATACCGGAGTAACCCTCGCATCCGGGTACCTGAAAGGAATAACCGTTCGCTGTGGCCCACTGGTATACCGTATACCACAATTCATATGTCACCAGGTATTGCCCCATCTTAAACCCGGTAACTGTCACGCTGAAGCTGTCCGTGCCGTCCGTCTGTGTGAATGTCCCGCCTGATATGGAAATGAATCCAGTATAGGAAAGCGCAGGCGTCAGCGTCATGGTTGCCGTAACCGTGCCGGTAAAGGTAGGCGATGCGGCCGTCCCGGTCGGTGTATATGTAACAGTCGGGGTCATAATACCTGCGCAAATATTCGAGGACGCTCCCGTGCTGTCCTGCGCTTTATTGCAGACCAACCCGGCGCCTGTGGCCAGCACGGCTATTGTCAGCGACCCACCGCCTCCCGACGTCACCGTGCCCAGGTTGTTCCAGTAAACCATGGACCCCGCGGTTGCGGAGCCGGAGGAACTCCATAGATACTGTATCTGGTTTAAAGACGTAGGGAGCGAGTCCCAAACGCTGTAATTTGTTATATCCGACCCGGTGTTATTGACATAAGTTATAGAATAAGTGATAGTGTCATTGTAAAAATTTGTCGGTTTGCTGACAGACTTTGTCAGCGACATTAAAGTATTTGTCTGCACCGCTGTCGGGGTTAAAGTGGACGTCCACGTCGCAGTTAACGTGCGTGTCGGCGTGCCGCTGGAAGCCGGTATATACGTCACAGTCATGGTCATCGTAAATGAACCCGGCAGGACAGTCGGGGTGCCTGTCGGAAAACTCGAAGGCGAACCGGTGAATGCCGGGGTTTGCGTTGAGGTAATTGTAGTTGTCCGGCTTAAGGTGCATGTTGCGGAAGCTGCACCCGCTGCCTGCGTTAAAGTCGGCGTTAGTGTTGCCGCAAAAATTCTTGTCGGCGTAAACGTACCCTGGGGGACGGAAGTCGAAGCTGTCACTATGGGGCTTATCGGCACATTGCGGGTAGAACATCCATAAACCATCAATGATATGGAAGTTAAAACGAAAAAAGTAATAGCAGCGGCCCTGTTCATAATACCCCTCCGGAAATTTTCGTTCTTTTACTCTCTGAAAATGATTATTAAATTTTTTATGCCGGTTGAAATTAACGCAATCCCTTATTTACAGGTCTTTTGAATTATAAACTGTTTTGTAACGCTTTTCAAGTTGAAATCATACTACAGCCCAGGAAGGAACGTGTTGTACATAATTGTGTGCATATTGTAAATATATATTGCAACCTGATTAATTTGTTCCTTCTTTACAATTCTATCATATGCAGTGACTGATATATTAATATATAAAATGCAGCGGACATCTTTCAAACCCGCTTTTTATTCCCGGCCACGGCTATTATTACCACGGCCAAGATGACAACCGCTATGGCCACAATTTCCCTCGCACCGATTTTTTCGTTTAATATATAAACCCCCAGCATTACCGCCCCGATTGTGTTCACGTAGGAATAACTCGACGCCAGCGCGGCGCGGGCGTTCTGGAAGACGTACATGAAGGCGGAAAACCCGACCATCGAGCCTATGGTTATAAGATATATAAGCGCCCATAATGATTCAGTGGAGGGATGAAAATTCAGCCTGCCGCCCGTGGCGTATATGGCCGCGAGGCTGCCTATGCCTCCGGCGAGCATTTCCACGGCGCTGCCCATAAAATTTTTCGGCACGGCAATGTTCTTTGAGAGTACTGAGCCGAATGCCCATGCTATTGACGAGAGAAGAAGTATAATTGTCCCTGCAATATTTACCCGCATCTCACCCCCGGTTGCAAGAATTACAATCCCCGCTAAGCCTATCAGGATGCCCAACCATTCCATTTTTGTGGGCCATTTTCCGAAAAATCCAGAAATGAGGCATATCCAAAAGGCGCCGGAGGATACTGCCACCGCAGAGAGCCCGGAGCTTACGCTCTGCTCGGCGTAACAGAGCATGACGTTCGATATCAGAAAGAGTATTATGCCAACTATCGCGGCTCCGAAAAGTTCCTTTTTCGTCGGCTGTTTTTCACCCATTAACAAGGCGATTATATACATCAAAAATCCGGCGGCTATAAAACGCGCGGCCGTCATTGTAAGCGGCGATATTGTGCGCACCGCTATCCTTATAGCCAGGTATGTTGAGCTCCAGGTGGTGTAAAGGAGTATTATGGCAACCACAAGAAGCAGGCTTTTCTTTTTTGTCTCTTCCATCAAATCCACCTTTTGGAAATTTAAAATTTTAAATTCAAAACCAAAAATTACAACTGTAAAATTTTTTAATTATAATCGGCGCGATTTGCAAATTTTAAGGTTTAAAAATTGTAATTTTTGGTTTTGAATTTTAACTTTTTAATTAATTTATTATCTTGTTCTTATCAACGTACCTGTCGTAAACAAAGAGCAAAATATTCATAATGAGAAGCGCCGCAAAGCCCGCCACGCCTGTGACTCCTACGGTCAAATCGTTGCCCCCTTTTATATACATAAGCGGAATGCCGGCGGAGGCGTTGAGAACGCCGTGAAAAACCGCCGCCCCTATTACCGAACCCGATTTTTTTGTAAAATATATCAGAAACGGCGAGAGCAATATTGTCCATACCACCATCATAAACACCCCTATGACCGGGTGGTCCGGATAATTGTGCCCCTGCAGTATAACGGGCGCGTGCCAGAACCCCCACACCACGCCTATGATTATGGAAGCCGTATAAAAATTGCGCGGCTCCAGCGATGAGAGCAAAAATCCCCTCCAGCCGGCCTCTTCGCCGAATGCGGCTATTGTGTTTATGGTCATGCCGAATATGACAGCCTGCACCGAGGCCACAAGCATCATGTAATTTTTCAAAGGTTCGAGCTGTACTTTCGCTTTTGCCAGTTGTTCCGGGGTTATTCCCTTTGCCATTTTGTCAAGGAAAGCCGCCATGTCCGGGTCAAAAGAGACTCCGGGGATTACAAGCGATATGCCGAATGTAATAAAAGCAAGCAGTATGGGGGCCAGGGCTGCTATAAAATACCAGTTGGACCATTTAAAGTTTATGTTTATCGCGGAAAGGGGTTCCTTATAAATTATCACCTGGAGTATGAGCGCCGCGATGAGGGGCAGAAACATATAAAAAACAGTGATAGCCAGCGCCATGCCGTTATATTTCAGTGGAAATTTAAGGTATAACAGTGAATAAAGCGCGGTCATAACGTAAAGTAGGACAATAAAAACAAGAGATTTATTTTTTAACATGGAGGCCTCCGGAATTCCCCTTTTTATCTGGAGGCGGCGATCGGAATTGAACCGATGCATAAGGGTTTTGCAGACCCGTGCCTTACCGCTTGGCTACGCCGCCTCAGTGTCTTAATGTTATATTATAAAGCCGCGGTATTGTCAATTTGTTTATTGGGAAAGTCAAAATTTTAAAGTCAAAATCAAAAATTACAACTTTTAAACAATCAAATTAAATACGGTAATTTTGTCCCTAATTATCAATTTAATACTTGTGATTTTTGGTTTTAAATTTTAAATTTCCAAAAAAAGGGCGGCTTTTTCAGCCGCCCTGATATTTTGTTTTTTCTCCTATCACCTGTCTACTTTCTACTCTCTCCTGAAAATCCCTCCGGGATTTTCAGGTCCCTTCCTGCCAGCTGTTCAGGTACTTATCCTGCTCGGGCGTGAGCTTCTCAAGCTCTACCCCCATTGATTTAAGCTTTATCTCGGCTATTTTCCTGTCGATGTCCTCGGGGACGTTGTAAACCTTTTTCTCCAGATTCGCGTGGTTTTTAACCATATATTCGGCGCTTTTTGCCTGATTGGCAAAGCTCATGTCCATTACCATAGACGGGTGCCCCTCGGCCGTGGCAAGATTTACCAGCCTGCCGTCGGCTAAAACGCATATCCTTTTTCCGCCGGAGAGTTTGTATTCCATAACGAGGTTCCTCACCTCTTTTTTGGAAACCGCGAGTTTTTCAAGCGCAAGCAGGTCTATTTCCACATTAAAATGGCCGGAATTCGCCACAATGGCGCCGTCCTTCATTTTCATAAAATGTTCTTTCCTTATCACATGGATATCGCCGGTGACCGTGCAGAAAATATTCCCTATGGCCGCCGCCTGCGACATCGGCATCACAAGGTATCCGTCCATCTTTGCCTCAAGGGCCTTTATCGGGTCTATTTCAGTGACAATAACATTTGCGCCCATTCCGGAGGCCCTCATTGCGAGCCCCTTGCCGCACCAGCCGTAGCCGGCCACTACAAAATTCTGCCCCGCGAGAAGCACATTAGTCGCGCGGATAATGCCGTCAAGGGTCGACTGTCCCGTGCCGTAACGATTGTCAAAGAAATGCTTTGTCATGGCCTCGTTTACCGCGATTATGGGATACTCAAGAACTCCATCTTTTTCCATCGCCTTTAGCCTGATGACTCCCGTGGTGGTTTCCTCGGTGCCGCCGATGATATTGTCAATAAGCTTCCTGTGTGTTTTGTGAATTATAGACACGGTGTCCGCGCCGTCATCCATCGTCATGGTTGGCTTGTGTTCAAGGGCTGAAAGGATATGGGAATAATAAACCTTGTTTGATTCCCCCTTGATTGCATAAACCGGGATGTCATAATATTTTACGAGCGCGGCGGCCACGTCATCCTGTGTGGAGAGCGGATTTGAGGCGCATGTAATGACATTCGCCCCGCCTTCCTTTAGCGTCCAAAGCAGGTTTGCCGTCTCTGTGGTAACGTGAAGGCAGGCGACCGCGGTCTGCCCCTTCAGTGGCTTGTTCTTTTTAAAGTCCTCGCGTATCAGGCGCAATACCGGCATGTTCCTTTCGGCCCATTCCATTTTTCTTTTGCCCTCTGCCGCGAGCTTTATATCCTTTATGTCATAAGACTTTGCCATTATTTCCTCCTCGAATTTAAATTATCTTTTTCTTCGACGTTATTGCTTTTTTCAGTGCCGCCGACCTGTCCGTCTTTTCCCATGTAAAATCCTTGTCAGCCCTTCCGAAATGGCCGTACGCGGCTGATTTCTGGTAGATGGGCCTGCGCAGGTCCAGGGTCTCCATGATGCCCCTGGGGGTCATGTTGAAAACCAGCGAAACCGCGTTTGATATTTTCGCCTCAGGATATTTCCCCGTCCCGAATGTATTTACCATGACAGATGTGGGTTCGGCCACGCCGATGGCGTAGGAAAGCTGTACCTCGCATTTTTTCGCCAGGCCGGCCGCCACTACGTTCTTTGCAATATAACGCGCCATATATGCAGCTGAACGGTCAACTTTGCTGGGATCTTTTCCGGAAAAAGCGCCGCCGCCGTGCCTGCCCATGCCGCCGTATGTATCAACGATTATTTTTCTTCCGGTCACTCCGGTGTCGCCCATGGGGCCGCCGACCTCGAACTTGCCGGTCGGATTGACGTATATTTTTGTTTTTGAAGTTATGAGATTTTTCGGTATCACTTTGTCTATAACATATTTTTTCATGTCCTCTTCTATCCTGAAATGATCGTCGGAAACCGTCTCGTCATGCTGAGTTGAAAGCACTATTGCCGTTATCGCCACCGGTTTGCCGTGTTTGTATTCCACGGAAACCTGCGATTTTCCGTCCGGCCTTAGGTAAGGGACTATTTTTTTCTCCCTGATCTCGTGCAGTTTTTCCACGAGCCTGTGCGCCAGCATTATCGGAAGCGGCATGAGTTCCTTTGTCTCGTCGGAAGCGTAGCCGAACATCATACCCTGGTCGCCCGCGCCCTCCCGGTCGACGCCCATTGCGATATCAGGCGACTGTTTTGACACCGAGGTGATGACCTTGCACGTATCGGCGCCGATGCCCGATTCCGGCGTGGTGTAGCCTATCTGTCTGAGTGTCTTTCTCACTATCTTTTCGATTATTTTGTGGTCAAGTTTTGCCGTGGTGGTAATCTCGCCCGCGACTACAACGAGTTCTTTTGCCAGCAGCGTTTCGCACGCCACCCTGCCCATGGGATCCTTTGAATAGATGTAATCCAGGACAGCGTCAGAGATCTGGTCCGCGACCTTGTCCGGATGCCCGGCGGTCACCGATTCCGATGTAAATAACCCTTCTTTTATTTCCATTTTACATTTTCCTCCTTGGGAAAAGATATTGTCGGGAATGAAAAAAATTATAGCATAATAGGTGCGGGGTTTCCATAAAAATTTCCGGTAAGTTTTGCGGTCAGACGGCCATGGCGGTATTTAAGATGCGGACTTTTTCCGTAAACCGCCCCATTATTGCGCCAAAGGCGGCAATTTTTTCATCGGTGTAAGGCGTCACTTTTTTGTATAATTCGTCGTAGGTTTTGTCATTGCGGAACTGCTGGATGGAAAAGGCCCTTGCCCCCGATACCATTGCGCCTATTTTTTCCATATCGTCCAGGTCAACCAGCCCGGGCACCACGGTGGTGCGGAACTCGTAGTCCGCGCCTGAACCCATTATCAATTTTATTGATTCTTTGATTTTGCCGGCATCCACCCTGACGCCGCATGCAAGCCTGTATTTCTCCGGCGAAGTCTTTATATCCATGGCCACATAATCAAGCTTTCCCGCGTCAAGCAGGGATTTTAACTTGTCAACGGCGTAACCGTTTGTATCGAGTTTTATTTTCAACCCGGTCTTTCTTAATATGTCGATAAAAATCCCCAGGTCTTCCTGCAGCAGCGGCTCCCCGCCCGTTATGGTGACCCCCTCTATGAACCCCGCGCGCTCGGATATCTCGTTTATTATTTCCTCGGAGTCCATCGTATCGTCATTGGCTCCGACAAGCGACGGGTTGTGACAGAAGGGGCACTTAAAATTGCACGGCGAAGTATAAACTATGGACGCGACAATCCCGGGATAATCAATAAGGGAAATGCCTTCAAAACCGTTTATCCTCATCTTTTCTCCGTTAAAATGTAAAGGAGCGAGTTTTTGAAACCCGCTCCTTTTATTATTATTTTCACAGCGCCCTTGATGTTGTTTCCTGCCTTATTTCCGAATCAAATGCCACCCTGTCCGCGTATTCTTCCTGTTTTCCGTTGTTCCACTGCTTGACCGGCCTGAAATATCCCACCACCCTGGAATAAACCTCGCACTCGGTTCCCTTAACATTGAGCATTTCGTTCTTTAATTCATCGAGCCTTGCCTGCAGTTCTTCCCTTTCCGTCATTTTTTTCTCCTTTTGAAAATATGAATTTTTTTATTTTTTAGCGGCGGCCCTGTTTTCAGGCCAGCTGCGCCTCGAGTTTTTCAATTTCCTTTTTCAGCCCTTCCTCTTTCGCGTCCCTGCATACGGGGCAGTCAAAATGCTCGCCCGCTATATAACCGTGGACCGGGCACACGGAGAATGTCGGCGTTATGGAATAATAAGGCAGATGGAACCTCTCCGCGACTTTCCTTACAAGTGATTTTGTGGCCTCAATGGAAGTGAGCCTTTCGCCGAGGAATATGTGAAAAACCGTACCGCCCGTATACCGCGTCTGCAGCGGATCCTGGTGCTCCAGCGCCCTGAAAACATCCCTGGTGTGGAATACGGGAAGCTGTGTGGAATTTGTGTAATACGGTTCTTTTGCCCCCATTGCTTTTATGGAGGGATATTTTTCCCTGTCTATCTTCGCGAGCCTGTATGATGTGCCTTCGCCCGGCGTAGCCTCAAGATTAAAGAGGTTGCCTGTGTCATTCTGGTATCCGATGAGCCTGTCCCGCATAAATTCCAGGACTTCGATTGTTAAATTCTTTCCGTCTTCGGTCGTAATGTCTTTGCCCAGAAAATTAATGCAGGACTCGTTCATCCCGATAAGGCCGATTGTGGAAAAATGATTTTTCCAGTAGAGCCCTTCCTTTTGCCTGATGGCGCCCAGATAATGTTTCGAGTACGGATAAAGCCCCTGGTCCGTCAGCTTTTCAAGCATCTTTCTTTTTATTTCAAGGGAATCCTTGGCCACGTCCATGAGATATGAAAGTTCCGCCATAAAGCCTTCCTTGTTTCCCTTATACTTAAATCCGAGCCTGGGCATGTTTATGGTGACCACGCCGATGGAGCCGGTGAGCGGATTGGAGCCGAAAAGTCCGCCTCCGCGTTTTCTCAGTTCCCTGTTGTCCAGGCGCAGCCTGCAGCACATTGAGCGCGCGTCCTCGGGTTTCATGTCGGAATTTACAAAATTGGCAAAATAAGGTATGCCGTATTTGGCCGTCATCTCCCAGACCGGGTCAAGCTCGGCGTTGTCCCAGTCAAAATCGCGGGTGATATTATATGTGGGGATCGGGAAGGTGAAAATCCTCCCCTTTGAGTCGCCCTCAAGCATGACTTCGGCGAATGCGCGGTTTATCATGGACATCTCTTCCTGGAACTCTCCGTATGTTTCTTCCTTTATCTCCCCGCCTATCATAACGGCTTCATCTTTCATGTTTCCCGGCACCGTCAAATCCATGGTGATATTTGTGAAGGGCGTCTGGAACCCGACCCTTGTCGGAATGTTCATATTGAAAATAAACCTTCTCATGGAGCGTTTTACTTCCTCATAGGAAAGCTCGTTGTAACGGATGAAAGGGGCCAGCAGTGTGTCGAAATTTGCGAAAGCCTGGGCGCCCGCGGCCTCGCCCTGGAGCGTGTAGAAGAAATTCACTATCTGCCCGAGAGCCGACTCAAGATGTGTCGGCGGCGCGGATTCTATCTTGCCCTCGACTCCGCCGAAGCCCTGCATAAGAAGGTCGCGCAGATCCCAGCCGCAGCAGTAAACTGAAAGAAGGCCGAGATCGTGTAAATGTATCGAGCCGTCGTTGTGCGACTGCCTGATTTCCGGGGTGTAAATCTTATTAAGCCAGTATGTCGAGGTGATTATGGATGATACGTGGTTGTTGAGCCCCTGGAGCGAGTAGCTCATATTTGAGTTTTCCTTTATCCTCCAGTCTATCTTTCTTATATAATCGTCGATAAGGGTGGTTGAATCCTTAAGCAGGTTTTTTACATCCCTCATTTTATCGTGCTGGTCGCGGTAAAGGATGTATGATTTGGCTATGTTGGTCATGCCGTTGTTGATAAGGGTGGTTTCCACAAGGTCCTGGACGTTTTCAACCGAAGGTATCTTGCCGTCCTTATATACCACATTTATAATGGAAGCAACCTGCTCGGATATTACGTCTGCTTTTTCCCTCTCGTAGTTGTTATTGGCCTTGAAAGCCTTGAATATCGCCTCGGTTATCTTAACCTGGTCAAAGTCATCAATGCGGCCGTCCCTTTTTCTAATGTGTGCCACTTTATTCATTTTTCCCGGTCCTCCTTCAAAAATTTGTAGGCGCGCATTTTAGTCGTTTTTTTAGTAATTGTCAATCCCCAAACCCGTTTATGTTGTATTTTTTTTTCTTCCTGGCCACAATATATGGTAGTCATGGGTAATTGTCAAGATAAAAAATAGGGCATATATTGTATGTTATAATATATAAAACCCTGTATTTACGCTATATATTGTATATTATAGTTAAAAAGGTCAATAACCACGCCTGTTTTCCACAAAACCAAATTTGTTAAAGTGTTAGTTTAACCATCCCTTTTAATGCATATACTAACAGGCTGTTTTTCGCCTTATTTATATATGTTTTTCACGTTTTTATGGCCGCAATCGAGTTTCACAGCTTGGGTACCCGCTTGTTACAGTGTTAGCCTGCGCTTACACATTTTTTCAATATTAATTTATTTTTTTGCCCGGTCTGCGGACAGTTTTAGCCTTTTGACTTACGCCCCGCCGTGTAGTATGATGTCGTTAACTTTCATAAGGAGGTTTTTATGGCTGACTTTGAAAAAACAATGGAACAATACTCGGAACTTCTGGCCAGAATTTCGTCCCGAAAAGGGGTAAGAGAGCTCGCGTCTTATCTTGAAAAACACGGCCTTTTTAAGGCACCTGCCTCGACAAAATACCATTTATGCGTTGAAGGCGGCCTTTTGATACATCAGGTCGGCGTGGCAAAGCTGGCGCTGAAACTAAGGGAAACCCTGATGCCTGACAAAAGCGAGGAGTCTGTGATACTGTGCGCGCTTTTCCACGACGCGCACAAGGTAACGGACGGTTTCGGCAACCAGACATACGACAAAAACAACACCGCGACGTCGGACAGGCAGCCTTATTTCTGGAACACAAAACAGCTGGGTTTCGGAGGAGGCCACAAATCGGCCCTGCTGATATCAAAATTTGTCGACCTCACCCAGGACGAGCTTCAGGCCATTGCATACCACGACGGCCCTTTTGTGCCGTCATGGGACGACATAAAAAGCGACCCCTATCCGCTGACATTATTGATTCACTACGCCGACATGTGGAGCACGTGGGTTATCGAGAAGGTGAAGACGAGAAATTTCAAGGGGACGTTCCTCGAGGATTTAAAAACGGAATTATTTTAAAAAAACCGATAAAACAATATGGTATTTTACCGGGCCTTAGCTGGCGGAACTTTTTTATGGCCGGGCGTCCAACAATAACTACCGTGTCAGTTAAGATAAGGTAAAACTTTAATGTCAACGTTCTTCCTCCGGGTCTGCCTCAAGCCAAACTTCGGACGACGGCCGTAAAAAAGTTCCGCCAGCTAAGGCAAACCCGGCACGGCTGTGGTTTGGAGCAGGTTCGGGCCGCCATGTGAGGCGGCCCCTACAGGAACAAAACAAAGCGCGGCATACTGTTTTATAATTATTCGTCGTATTCAAAAAATATGTCGTGCCTTGCGTCTTTGAGGGCGTCCTCGAATTTTTTCATTGAGGCCGGCGGGACGCGCACGGATTTGGACGGGTCGTCCAGCGGCTTTATGTAATATTTTCCATAGTTCTGCTCGTAATTGATGTCAAACTCCGTTATTGTCGGGATGGACGGGTCAAACTGGTAAAGAATCAGCTCCCACGGCATTTTATCCGTCTCGAATATCTTCTGCTCCCTGGCTTTGTCCTTTTTGTCGTAACTTGAGTACATAAGGGTCATCTTTTTGGATTTCTTGTCCACACCGTCATTCACCATCAAAAAAACCTTCGGCAGTTCGTTTTCGCTTATTTTATCTGCTGTAAGGTATACCCTGGGAGTGTAGCTGTAGGCCAGGTCAACCGACATCATACCCCTGAATTTCTTTCCCGCGGATACCACATCCACTGAAAGGGTCTGCCTGTAAATATCAGCCTTATCCTCTATTGCATCATCTGTTTTATGTATCCTGTAGGGTATTACCATCTCATTTTCCCCTGAGGCGTTTAAATCGGCGTAAAGTATGTACCCTTTTGCGTCCCCGCTTCCCGGATCAAAAAATACCACGGGCGACTCGTCCTTATCCGCGTATTTGACGGCCGTATCATACTGGCTGCCCTTTATCATTCCGGCCGACAGCCCCGCGGGTATTATAATAAGAAGAGTCAGAAAAATAAAAACCAGTTTATTTTTCATTTCAACCTCCCTGTAACTTTGTTACAGGTAATTATATATAATATCGGGTAAATCTTCAAGCGCGCATATTGATTGAATCTGGAAAAATGCAGATAAACCTTGTGCCGGGCGGGCGGGACTTTTTTATGGCCAGTCGTCCAACAATAACTACTGTGTCAGTTAAGTTAAGGTGAAACTTTAATGTCAACGTTCTTTCTTCGGGTCTGCCTCAAGCTAAACTTCGGACGACGGCCGTAAAAAAGTTCCGTCTGCACGGCAAGCCGGGCACGGCTGTGGTATGGAGCAGGTTCGGGCCGACACAGGTCGAGCCCATACGGGAACAAAACAAAGCGCGGCAAACCGCCCGTTTTAGCCGCAGCAAGCGGCGGCTCTACAGAACGAAAAATGTGGTTTTATTCCCGGGCGGCCAGCAGGACTTTTTTAAATACCC
>Ga0224557_1003444_pt1 | contig 12323 bp, 13 predicted proteins | sample 714S31014metaG_FD_180677 | JGI IMG/M metagenome (GOLD analysis project Ga0224557, IMG submission 180677) | Peat soil microbial communities from Stordalen Mire, Sweden - 717 S3 10-14 | ecosystem: Environmental > Terrestrial > Soil > Wetlands > Peat | place: Sweden: Norrbotten County, Stordalen... | reverse complement strand
CTCGGCGGCGCCCGGGCGCCGCCGAGCATCGCCTCGCTCTGGTCCAGTCCAACGACCTCCGCACCCCGCGCGGCGAGCGCGAAGGCGACCATCCCGGTGCCGGTGGCCACGTCAAGAATCCGCATCCCCGACTCGGGAGCAACGGCGTCGACCAGCGCCTGCCGCCACCGCGGGTCCTGGCCGAAGCTCATCACCGCGCCGACCCGGTTGTAGTGGCCGGGCAGACCACGAAACAGCTGCACGGCGTGGCGCTTGCGAAGAGAGGCCATCGGTGAACAGAGCCTACGGCAGTCGTTGACTGACGACGTGGCGCCGCTGCGCCACGTCTGAGGCCACGCGGTCGTTACACCGTGTGCGGGGGCGGCCCGGCCGTGTGCGGGGGCCGCCCGGCCGTGTGCGGGGGCGGCCCGGTCACCAGGCGCTCGGTTGTCAGCCCGAGCGACGCGTCGACGTGAATGAGCTCTCCACTGCGAATCTCGCGCCACGCATCGTCGTCCATCCGTTCGCTGGCAACGATGACAAGGGGACGGTCACGGGCGTGAGCGCTGTGCACGCGGGTTCCGTGAGTGCTGGTCTGCTGGAGTTCTCGCGGCGTTGTGTCGCCACCCCCGCCGGCCGGACGCTCCAGCACGAACAGCGAGTGGAAATCCGGGTAGCGCAGCGCCCACAGCTCGGTTGCGGTTATCAGCACAAAGTTGATCGACAGGATCGGGAGGTTCTGCACGATCCAGTCGACGGCCGCACGGATGCCGGCGCCGATGTCGCCGTCGTGCCGGCCGATCTCGCCGGTGATCAGCGCGAAGTAGCGCTCGGAGTCAGTTTCGCCCTTGACCAACGCGCGCTCGTCTCCGAGATGCGCCTCGAGCGCGGGAATGTCGCCGATAACGCCATTGTGAGCAAAGAGGCGGGCATCCTGGCAGAACGGATGGGTGTTGGCGGTTGTCAGCCCACCGGCGGTCGCGTGCCGCACGTGGGAGACGAAGGTGCGCGACCGGATCTCGCGCGCTTCGGACGCGAACTGGCGGTCCTCAAATGCAGCGATCGGCTGCTTGTCAACGTGGGGAGTGCCGTCGGGATCGAAGTAGCCGATTCCGGTTCCGTCGACGTTGCGATGGCTCTGGACGGCGAGGCTGTCCGGCGCGTCCAGCAGCCAAAAGGTCGCCTGCACGGGCTCAGACCCGGCGGTCATCCCGAACAAACGGCACATGCGAGCACCCTAACGCAGTTCGCCGCCGTGGCCACGACGGCCGTCGCCGCCCCTGATCAAGTCCGCGCTTTAGCGGTAAGTCCCAGAGAGGTGGGCTTGCTCGTCGAGGCGAGTGGTTGGTGGTCGGTGGTCGGTGGTCGGTGGTCGGTGGTTGGTGACCACCACAACCACGCGAACCCCCTCGGCTTGGATCAGGGTCTTAGATGCAGTGTGCTGTGCCCACGTCAGATCTAAGACCCCCGGGCGCCGGGGGTGGCGTGCATGCGGAAATGCTGATCCGCAGCGCTCAGCGTGAATCTGTCAGCGGTGCACTGTCGCCGCTGACGCGCAGGCGCCGCAGCAGGAATGCGCCGCCGCCGACCGCGAGCACCGCGACCAGACTCCAGCCGAGCGCGGTGGCGCCGAGGCCGACGTACTTGAGGCCCGACGCGAGGATCACGAAGGCGATCACAGGGCGGATGTACTTGTCGGGAATGCTCGAGGAGAGCAGCGAACCGACGAACACCGCGGGCACGCTGCCGAGGATCAGAGAAACCGTCAACCCGAACTCCACGGTTCCAAAGAGCAGGGAGCCGATGGCGGCGGCGAGCGTCAGCGGCACCGCCTGCGTCAGGTCGGTCCCGACCAGCTGCTTGGCGCTGATCGTCGGATAGAGGAAGAGCAGCAGCACGATCATCAGCGAGCCGGATCCCACCGAGGTCATACCGACTATCAGGCCGCCGAACACGCCGACCAGCAGCGTCGGCATCGGCCGCACCTGGATCTCGTGGATCACCCCATCGCGCGCCTGCTGACTGCGGCGATCGAGCCAGTAACGTAGGGCCATCGCTGCGGCACCGATCAGCAGCGCGACTCCGAGCACCACCTCAATGTGATTGGTCGCCGATTTGGCATTGCCGAGGCGGCTGAGCAGCCAGGTCCCGAGCAGCGCGGACGGCACCGAGCCGGCGGACATCAGCAGCACCAGCCGCCTGTGCACGGTTCCGGCCCGAATGTGCACGCCCGCACCGACAGGACGCATGACCACCGACGCGACCAGATCGCTTGAGATCGCCTTGCCGGGGATCACGTTGAAGATCAGGATCAGCATCGGCGTCATCAAGGCGCCGCCGCCGGCGCCGGTCATGCCAACGAGCAGACCGACGATCGCGCTACCGAGAACGATGTAAGGATCTATGTGCATCAGATCCGTCGAGGATATTGCGACGGTGCTGAATACGGATGTCAGGCTGCGCTCAGCGACAATCTCGCCAAGCGAGCAGCGTGCCGCAAAGGTCTAGAGCGCTAGACGAGCTGCAGGGGTCTCGCGCTAGGCGAACATCTCCAGCGAACCGGGTGCGGTGACGCTCGAACCGACGATCGGCGCGGAGCCAGTGCCAGCGTCGCCGCTGACCGCCTGTAGCACCGCGGCCGTCCCCTGCTGGGTCTGCTGCTGAGACATCGCGGCTGCCATCGCTGCGAGTTCTGGGCTCATTGCTGTAAGGGCTGCTGCACTCATATCGATGGGTATCGACCTCTGTCCTTCACAGCACAAGACCTGCGGACGGATGAACGAGCCTACGCGCGGCCGCCGCGGCGCCTTTCACCTGGAAACCGGCAGGAACATTGGTCCTCAAATGAGGGGATTTAGTTATTTCGCGTCGCGCCGACCTCACAGATTCTCGCCAGTGCACATTCACTGCGTAACACGCTGATCGTGATCGCGATCGTCCTGCTGATCGTCGTAACCGCAGTGCTCGCGTTTGTCGCGACCAAGCTCGCGGCGCCGGCCAAGCGCGTGAGTGAGGCTGCCAAGCAGCTCGCGACCGGCGATCTCAACGTTGAGGTCGGCGCCTACTCCGACGATGAGATGGCTGCGGGAAGGCTCGATGTCAACGTAAGCGTCAGGTCAGACCGTGACCGGCTCGGTACGGCGTACAGCCAGATGCGGGGTCACCTTGAAGACCTGATCCGCCAGATCCACTCGACCTCCGGGACGGTTGCCAACTCCTCCGCGGAGATGGCCTCAACGTCCGAGGAGACAGGCCGCGCAGTCGGCGAGATCGCCCGGGCGGCCTGCTGCTAGCTTTGCGGCCCTATGTCAGAGCCGCGCTTCCGCTTGGTCTGTGCCCCCTCCGCCCTGACCGGCGCACCTTCGGGCTGGGCACGGGAGATGCTCAAGGAGGGCGAGGTCGCTCTGCTCGGTGACGAGGGCCTCGAAGCCGTCAACGCCGTGGCCCACGAACTTGACCTGATGGCAGTCAGCCTGATCCGCGCTGAGGCGTCCCCTGAACGCCAGGACGCGACCGTGACCGCCTACGCGGCCGCGTTGCCACTTGTCTGGGTGGCTGACAGTTTTACGGAGCGCGCCAACGCCTGGGCCCGCGCCCGTGGCCCGATGACGCTGCTGAGCGAGAGCACCGGCCCGCTCGGTGACGAGGAACGGCGGCGGATCGACCGCTTCGTCGCGATCCTCGGCCGCCAGTCCGAGTAACTAGAGCAGCTCGAAGCCGTAGCCTTCGAACAGCCCGGTCTCGATCACGCCGGTCAGCGCCTTCAGCTCTGCCTGTAGGCCGCGAGGAATATCTTCGAACCAGGCGTCGATCACAAAGTTTCCGGACTCGGTGATCACGGGGCCGTCCTTGCCGCCGGCGACACGAACCTCGTACGAGGTCGACCCGTGCTCGGCGAGCGCGCGCCCGACCAGATCGACCGCAGCGCGATCGACCTCGATCGGGATCGGGAACTTCTCCCCCAGCCGTTGCACGTGTTTGCTCGCGTCCACCGCCAGGTACATCTTGTGCGCGGTGGCCCATAGAACCTTCTCTTTGAACATGGCGCCGCCGCGACCCTTGATCAGGCGTCCGCTGGGATCGACCTCATCGGCGCCGTCCACCCCCCACTCCGGCTCGACGCTGCCCAGCGGCACCTGCGGGATCCCGAGCCTGAACGCGGCCATGCCGGTCTCATAAGAGCTGGTCACCATCTGAATGGAGAGACCTTCACGCTTGACCCGCTCACCGATCGCCCAGAGTGCGAGGTAGGTGTTGGAGCCCGAGCCGATGCCGACGATCTGACCGTCCTCGACGTGAGCCGCGGCACGCTGCGCGACCGCGCTCTTCTGCTCAAGGTGCGTGATCTCTGACGGCCAGTGGAGCAACGCTGAGGCGTAGAGCTCGGCAGGGTCCTTTGGTTGCTCGGACATCGTCGCGGAGCCTACCGACGCGAGCCACTCAGCACGCGGATCAGGCGGCGACCCCACGCTGTTGGCGCTCGTAGCGTCGGCGCTTGGCCGCAAGCAGGCGATCGTCAGCGATCCTCATCAGCTTCTCAATGCCTGTTCCGTCGTCCGGGAAGAGCGAGAGCCCGACGCTCGTGGTGAGTGATTCGTGACCGTTGGTCACGCGAGCGACTGCGTTCGTGATCTTCTCCGCAAGCGCTCGCGGGTTGTCGGTCTCCGGTGCGATCACGCAGAACTCGTCACCGCCAAGCCGGGCGACCGTGTCCTGGGTTCGGAGAACGTGGGTGAGCGCTCCGGCTACGTCGCAGAGCAGCTGATCACCCGCAGCGTGTCCGTAGCGGTCGTTGACCTGCTTGAAGCCGTTGAGGTCGAGCATCACGACCACAAAACGCCCGCCCGCACGGTGGTGCCTGGCGATTTCATGCTCGGCCACCGACATCAGCATGCGCCGGTTGGCGAGGCCGGTCAACGGGTCACTGAATGCCGCGTGCTCCATCACGTCGCGTTCGTGCCCGAGGCGGCGCCTGACAGAGTGCATGACGGCGATGCTCAGTCCGACGACGATCAGCGCATCCCAAAGTGGCGGCATCGCGCCCTTGTCGGCACCGACGACGACGATCGCGACCAGCAGCACAGGCGAGGCGCAGTACACCGCGCCGAGCGCAGTGTCGGCCACCGACGCCGCGAGCATGACGCCCGGGACACACATCCAGAAGCCACCGTTCGCTCCGGCCGCAGCGACCAGAACCGCAGAGAGGACCGCGATCAGGACAACTCGGAGCGGCGCCGGCGCGGTCCTACGGCCGCGTGCAGGCTGCCCTCCCTTTGAGGCATCGTGGAACCCGCTGCGTGCCATCGTCTCAGTCTCGTTAACGGAGCGGACGTGATGCCAGCTTCCGGTGCGCGAACTCCGCCCCCGACCACCCGCTCCGGGTACGGTGTCCGTGTGACCAGCAACGATACTCAAGCTGACCCGGACCTGCTGGCCAGCACGTGGAATCTTGCGCCTCTATTAGACGGCGACGAGCACGCAGGCTTTGACAGTTTGCTCTCACGTGCAGCCGCAAACGCGGCCGAGTTCAAATCGCTCCATGAAGGGCGAGTCGCGGAGCTCGACGCATCAGGCGTCATCGCAGCGATGACGGCGCTCGCGGAGATACGTGAGCTGACCCATCGCGAGAATATCTACGCCGAGCTGCGCTTGGCGGCCGACAGTGCTGACCCAGCCTCCGGAGCGCTGGTGCAGGAGGTCAACGAGCGTACGACCGGCCTTGAGACGGAGCTGCAGTTCTTCGAACTCGAGTGGATCGAGGCAGACGACGCGTGGGCGCAGCGCGTCCTGAGCGACGCGGGTGATGAGCTCGAGTTCGCGGCGTATCACCTCACGACCGTGCGAAAGAAGCGGCCGTACCTGCTGAGCGGACCCGAGGAGCGCATCCTGGCCGAAGGCCGCATGTCCGGCCAGCAGGCATGGGCCCGCCTGTTCCAGGAGGAGGAGGCAGCGCTCGAGGTTGAGCTTGACGGCGAACGCGTCTCGTTCAGCGTCGCCTACAACCAGTGGTCAGACGCCGATCGCGGGCGCCGGATCGCCGCGGTCGATGCGGCGATCGCAGCGATGGCACCCGAAGGCCGCATGCGCGCCTACATCTCGGACGGCCGATGCGAGCTCGGATATGATCTTGCTCGATGCCGAACGCCCGTTCTACGCCGGTTACTGGCCGGATCTCAGCTGAACAGCGGTCGCAGCGAAGCAGGCCGGGTTCGGCGCGTGCGGCTGCCATGATTGCTCTCTGCGCGCGTTCACCTGCCCTGAGTGCCAGCACCTGGTGCTCTTTGAGAGTCTCGATTGCTTGAACTCGACGACGATCCTCGGATTCGACTGGAACAGCCGGACGATTGTCGCTCTGCCCAACGGCTTGGCCTGCTGCAACCGGGACCAGATCGGCTGTAATGGCGTTGCCAACGAAGCCGGCGGTCTCTGCTTCAGTTGCGCGTTGACCCGGACGCGCCCGCGGAACGCCGACGATGGCCTGGTGCGGTTCGCGAAAGCTGAGGCGGCTAAGCGCAGACTGGTCTTCGAGCTGCTCGAGCTCGGTCTCCCGCTCGAGGGTTATCTGCAACGCAGTGGCGGTCTGGCCTTCGACATGCTCAACAGCGAACGCAGCAAGGTGGTGACGGGCCACGACGACGGCCTGATCACGCTGGACCTCGCCGAAGCCGATGACGTGCACCGCGAACGGGTCCGAACCGTGATGGGTGAGCCCTACCGGACCCTGCTCGGGCATATGCGTCATGAGATAGCTCACTACTACGAGCCGATCCTGTGCCCAGAGGGATCTGCGGCTCGCGACCGCTATAGGGAGCTTTTCGGTGACGAGCGTGCCTCATATCAGGGGGCGATCGATCGGCACTACACCGAAGGCGCCCCCGACGGCTGGGCGGACGAGTTCGTATCGGCCTACGCGACCATGCATCCCTGGGAGGACTGGGCAGAGACGTTCGCGCACTATCTCCACATCCGTGACTCGCTGCAAACGGCGATCACTTACGGCGTAACCGTTTCCGGCCCGACCGTGTTCTCAAGGGACAAGGCGCCACTCTCCTCGTACCCGGCGGCGGCGCCAGAGGGCATTTTCGGTCTGCTGGACGCGTGGCTGCCGCTCACCTATGCGCTGAACGCCATCAACAGAAGCATGGGCGCCGATGACATCTACCCATTCGTAATACCGCCGCCAGTGGTCGGGAAGCTCGGGTTCATTGATGAGCTGGTGACCGCTCAGGCGTCATGACGGAACGGCAAACCGCCCGATAGATCGCGAAGTAAGGGACGTTATGTCTCAGTTCTGAGACATAACGTCCCTTACTTCGAGTCGCGCCGTTGGCGTTACTCCAGCGCCAACACGCGCTCACCGGCGGGCGCGACGAGCGGGCGTTTCCAGCCCGAGAGCGCCATTCCCAGGGCGGGGATCAGCGCGACCAGAATCAGCACCAGCGCCCAGATAAAGGTCGACGCGAAGGCGTGCGCCAGCGGTGCCGGGGAGTTGCGCGGCCCGCGCGGTCCATACAGATCTTCGCGAGGCACGGTTTCCGCATGAACCCCGACGTTCTGGATCAGGGTCTTAGATCCACCGTGCTGAGGGCACATCGGATCTAAGACCCCCTTTGCCCGGGGGCGGGGTTCGTGCGCCTGTGGTGGTCATCAACCAACCAAAACGCGCCCCGACGAGCGAACCAACCTCCCCGGGACCTATGGCTAGCCGCCGCCCAATACGGCGGACAGTTGGGCGACGGCGGTTGCGTAAGCGTGTGCAGGAGGCCGGCCGTATCCGACTACGAGGGCTGGACGGTGGTGTGAGACCTCGGGAGCGTGAGGTCGACTGCCCGCATCACCGAGGCCAGCCGCTGCAGCGGCCGAAATTCCCGGCGAAGCAGGAGCAGATCGAACACCAGCATCAGCACCAGGCCGACCGCCAGCACAAGCACATGCGACAGAGACTATTACGTCTCTAACGGAAACCGCACATTACGTTATGGACGCAGCCAGACCGGAACGCCGACGTTGCAGTCAGCGCCGAACCAGGATTGTGCTTGTGTGGACTATGGTGCATTACGTTCCGTCTGAGGAGGTGAGGTATGCAGCCGCCGTTCTCGAGTGCAGGTGACAGTCGCGAGCGTGAGGGTCTGAGCCTCTCGCCGATCGACCGCCGCACACTGCTGAAGATCGCCGGAGCCGCGGGCACGACGGCGCCTGGTCTCGCATTGCTGCAAGGGCTCACCGGAAGCGGCGCGGTCGCCATGGCGGCGACCGGCGCTAGCGATACCACAGCGTCGAACGCTGCCCCAGCGACAGTGACGGTCGGCGGTGCCGATGTTCGCCCACCCTCGATACCGCTCGCCGTGCGCTCGCCCTACCTCTCGACCTGGCTGCCCGCCACCAGCCTGACCTCGGTAACGCCGCAGTTCTGGAACGGCGCTACCCGCGGGTTCGCCGGGCTGGTAATGATCGACAACCAGCCCTACGCATGGGCCGGCGAGCCGCTGCTGACCGGCAACGCGCCGGTGACTGCGATGACAGCGACCTCGACCGAGGTGACGGCCACGCGCTCAATCTTCACGGCGCAGGCCGGTGGGGTGCAGCTCGTTGCCGAATGGCTCTCCCCGGTCGAGCCGGGCAACCTCGAACTGCAATCGGTCCCGCTCACGCTGCTGACCGTCTCCGTGAGCTTCACCGACGGGGCCGCGCATGACGTCCAGGTCTACGCCGATATCACCGGCGAGTGGGCATCTTCCACTGAGAGCGCACAGATCACGTGGCAAACGACCTCCGACGCAACCGGGCGCTACTGGGAGGTTGAGCTTGAGAGCCCTGACTCCCTGACGGAGACGGATCAGATGGCCAACTGGGGCACGGTTGTCTGGGCGGCGCCGGCGGGTACGTCGCTCACCTACCAGTCGGGCGACTCAGTCACCGTACGCAGCCAGTTCGGGACGAAGGGAGGTCTGTCCGGCACCTCCGCTTCGCCCCCCCAGGCCATCAACAACAACAACAAGCCCGCTTTCGCTTTCGCCGTCGACCTCGGCGCAACTGAAGGCTCCACCAGCTTCGTACTCGGACATGTGCGCACGCCGCTGATCAGCTACGGCTCGTCCGCAACGCAGCTGCTGCCGTGGTGGACGAAGACCTGGTCAAGCCCGCAGGAGATGACCGCCGCATTCATCTCCGGTGCCACGTCTGCGCGCCAGCGCGCGACTGCGCTCGACGCGCAGATAGAAACCGACGCGACCGCGGCCGCGGGGCCGGGCTATGCCGCCGCCTGCGCGCTCGCGTTGCGCCAGTGCTACGGCGGCACGGAGCTCGCGATCAGTCCCGACGGCAGCACTCCTTGGCTGCTCGGCAAGGAGATCTCGTCCGATGGCGACACGAACACGGTCGACATCTTCGACCAGGCGTTCCTCGCCTGGCTGTATCTCGACCCGGACCTGATCCCGCTGGTGATGGCCCCGATATTGGACTGGTGCTCATCAGCGGCCTGGACGGCCGACTACTGCGTCCACGACCTCGGCGTCTACCCGGTCGCCTCCGGACGGGCGCCGGGCAACGGCGAGCAGATGCCGATCGAGGAGTCGGCTGGGATGCTGATCATGGCCGCCGCCTACGCCAACACAGTCGGTGCCTCGACGGCCGGGGCCTTCCTCATCCAATGGCAGTCGCTGTGGACTCAGTGGGCCAACTATCTGATGACGCAGGTGCCGACTCCCGGCACACAGCTCACGACCGATGACTGGGCCCCCGACTACGCGACGACCACAGCCTCGGTGAACCTCGGCATCAAGGCCATCATCGGCCTTGCGGCCGCTGGCCAGATCGCAACAATCATCGGCGACACCGCCAACGCCACCACCTGGTCCGATGCCGCGACCAACAACGTGGGCCCGTGGATCAACCTCTCGACCGACGCGTCGGCCGGTAACTATCTGAACCTCGAGCAGGGCTCGACCGGTACCTGGTCAAGCCTCTACAACGCCTACTACGAGATGGTCATCGGCGTCTCACTGGTGCCGGATGAGGTGGCCGCGAACCAGGCGACGTTCTACCTGGGCCAGCTCACCACCTACGGTATGCCGCTCGAAACCGACGCAGCCGATCTCAACAAGGCCGCGTGGCTGTTCTACCTGCCCGCCTGGCTCAACAGCTACCCGATCGCCGATGAGCTGATGAGCCGCAACGTCGCCTACATCAACGACACCACGTCACTCGTGCCCTACGGCGACCGCTACAACACCAGCAGCGGCATCGAGGTGAATGAGATCGAAGCCCACCCGACCCTTGGCGCGGTCTTCGCGATCCTCGCCGGAGGGGTATCGCTTTCGAGCGGAGCGCCGCCCACGCCGCCCAGCGCGCCGGCGCCGACACCGCCGCCGGTGGCGGTCACCGTTACGAAATCAGCCCCGCCCAAACCGATGCTCACGATCGCCATCAGCGGTGGCGGGCTCAAGCTCTCGGGCAAAGATGTGAGCATCCGTCTTCGCGGGTCAAAGGCCGCTGCGTGCCGCGGTTCGCTCAAGCTTGTCTATACGCACGAGGTGACGCTCAAGAATCACAAGCGCAAGCGTGAGAACACCGTGATCGGTCATGCCAGCTATTCAGTGCCGGCTGGCAGCTCGCGCACCGTGAAGATCAAGCTGACCGCAGCCGGCCTCAAGTTCCTCAAGGACGCCAGGGATCACCGGCTATCAGTTGTCCTGCAGGCAACCGTGACGGGCGGTAAGTCAACGTCCAAACGGACGACGATCCACACCTCAGCGGTCCGCTGACCGCTCAGACGCCGATCGGCGCCCCCGAAGCGGCTTGTGAATCGACTGTGCCGCCACTGTGAAGCCGCCTCGTCACCCTGTCGCGATGCTCTACGACCGGGGGAGGTAGTTATGTTGGCAAGCCGCGATGTTCGGACGCGTACCAAGGTCGCGACGCTGCTCGCGTCGCTCGCTGTGCTCGTCACCGTCGTTCAGCTGTTAGCGGCCGGCTCGGCGCTCGCCGCGTCCAACAGCGTCCACGTGAAGTCCAGCAAGAAGCAGATAGCGATCAGCGGCGTCGCTGCCACGGCGGGTGACTCGGTCCAGGTGAACTTCGATAGACACTTTCGTACGGCCCTGACCCACCGCAAGACCGACCAGGTGTCGTCACCCGACAGACAGGTCTTCGAGCTAGGTCTTCGAGCTCTGATGTGGGACGTCGGGACGTGTAAGTTGGTCTAGAAGGCCTGAACCTCTCGATCTAAGGAGACCCCCATGGAGCTTGGTCTGCACATCGCCGATTTCACCTGGAGTGGCGGACCGGCAAAGCTGGGGCCCGCCCTGGCCAAGCATGCCCGCGACGCGGAGGCGGCCGGCATCAGCAGGATCACGGTGATGGATCACTTCTGGCAGATCGGTCCGGTCGGTCCGGTCGAGCATGAGATGCTCGAGGCATACACGACGCTCGGCTTCATCGCCGCCCACACCGAGAAGGTGCGTCTGCACACGCTGGTGACCGGCGTCATCTATCGCCAGCCGGCGCTGCTCGCCAAGCAGATCAGCACGCTCGACGTGCTCTCGGGCGGTCGCGCCGGCCTCGGCGTCGGCGCCGCCTGGAACGTGGATGAGTCAGAGGGCCTCGGCTTCACCTTCCCATCCACGCGTGAGCGGTTCGAGCGGCTCGAGGAGGCGCTCCAGATCTGCCTGCAGATGTGGTCTGACTCGCAGGACGCCTACAACGGCGCGCACTACCAGCTAGGGCGAACCCTCAACTCACCCCAGACCCTGCAACGCCCCCACCCCTACCTGATGATCGGCGGCGGTGGCGAGAAGCGCACGCTGCGGCTCGTCGCCCAGTACGCGGATGCCTGCAACATCTTCGCCGGCCCGGAAGCTGCCCACAAGCTCAAGGTTCTGCGCGGACACTGCGACACGGTCGGTCGCGCCTACGACGAGATCGAGAAGACCACGATCTTCCCGATCGACCCGTCGACCACCAAGGACGACATCGTCCGCACAGCAAACGAGATGGCCGAACTCGGTTTCACCGCCTCCTACATCTTCGCCAAGGAGATCACCGAGCCAGACCGGATCATCGAGCTGCTCGGATCGGCGTTACCTGAGTTGACATAAGCGCCGTTCCCAGCCTGTTCACATCGAGAGGCGCGGTGAGGGCTTTACTGCGAGACGTCACCGATAGAGGAGCCCGCTGATGGAGAGATCCCGGACACCGAGTTTCACCGTGCCTGCGTTCGCCGTGCTGCTTGCGGCGGTGACGATGGGGGTGGCAGCCGTCCCCGCCATGGCCCACAGCGGTCGCCACGGCTCGTGGGGCAATGGTCGCCACGGCTCGTGGGGCAATGGTCACCACGGCTCGTGGGG